>Ga0209172_10000411_pt1 | contig 120192 bp, 104 predicted proteins | sample LarsenN4metaG_FD_184113 | JGI IMG/M metagenome (GOLD analysis project Ga0209172, IMG submission 184113) | Hot spring sediment bacterial and archeal communities from British Columbia, Canada, to study Microbial Dark Matter (Phase II) - Larsen... ... | reverse complement strand
CAAGGTGCGGCACGAATCCCGCCCGAATTTCGCCCGATTCCGCCACATAGAAGCGCATTCGGCGACCGAAACCTTGGCTCGCGGCCCTGAGAGGCCGTTGGCGCTGCGTCAGAATCGTCCGATCATGGCGGCCATGTGCTTCGCGCCGCCGAGGAAGTCCGCGATGCGGATGTTCTCATTCGGCGCATGGTAGTTCGAGCCGTCGTACGACACGCCGGGACCGGAGATGGAGGGGACTCCGACGATCTCGTTGAAGAAGCCATTCACGGATGCGCCCGCGCTCCAAGGCCACACTTCCGGCTCGCGCCCGTACGCGTCCACGGACCCCTTCAGCGCGGCCTTCACGACCCGCGCGCTCGGTGAGATCGCGCTCGCCTCGAGGGAATCCTTGTAGACGACCTGGATGTCCCCGAAGCCTTTCGCCTTCAGATGGTCGCGGAGCTTCGCGAGCTGCTTCTCCACCTTCAGGTTCGGAATGAGCCTCAGGTCGATCTTGGCCTTCGCGACGGCGGGGTTCACGGTCTTCGTGCCCTCGCCGAGGTAGCCGCTCTCGAATCCGCAGATCGTGCACGTCGGCCAGTAAATCAGGCGACGGAGGAGCTCGTAGTCGTTGTCCCCGCCGAGGAGTTCCGTCGCGCCCCAGAATTCCTTGAGCGCCCGGCCCTTGAAGCCACTGGCTTTGAGCCATCGGAGCTCCCGCGCGGTGGGCCTCCGGCCGTCCTCGAGCCATCCGGGGATCGTGACGCGCCCGCGGGCGTCGCGGAGGGTGTTGAGGGCGTGGATCAGCCGCCAGGCGGGGTTCGGCGCGATCGGCGCGTAGGCGGAGTGCTGGTCCACCTTCGCGGTCCGGCAAATCAGCTCGACATACAACGTGCCCTTGCAGCCCAGCTCGATCTTCGGCGTGCCGTCGTGGAGATGGTCCCCGCCCTCGATCGTCGCGCCGTCGGCCTTGAGCATCTCCTTGTTCGGCTCGACGAAGGAGCGGAAGTGCGGGCTCCCGACCTCCTCCTCGCCCTCGACGACGAACTTCAGGTTGATCGGCGGCGCGCCTTCGGACCGCTGCCACGCCTGGATCGCGAGGAGTTGCGCGATGAGATTGCCCTTCGTGTCGGCGCATCCACGACCCCAGAACTTGCCTTCCTCGACCACCGGGTCGAAGGGATCCCGCTTCCATTCGTTGAGCGGGTCCACGGGCTGGACGTCGTAATGCTGGTACATGAGCAGCGTGGGCTTCCGGTCGTCCACACGGAGCTCGCCATAGACGACGGCCGGGCCGCCGTCCGTCGAATACTCGCGGGCATCGAAACCGTTCTCCAAGAGCAGGCGGCGGACGAACGCCGCTGTCTCCGGCTGTGCCTTCTTGTGCGCGGAGATCGTCGGGAACCGGCAGTACTCCTTCAGAATCTCGAGGGCCTTGTCCACGTCACTCTCGACTCGGGCCAACACGTCGGTGATGGTCATAGGTAGGACCGGCGGACGAGAACGCGGGACGCAATAAGAATCCGATGCGCCGCGGACTAGCTCCATTCCTTGGACGTAGGCTTGCGGACGTAGTCGCTCACAAAGGCCGGGGACGTCGGCAGGGACGGTGACCGACATGACGACGGGAGACATGGTGTCCGTTCCCCGCACGGCGATCGAGCGGTGGCGGATGTCGATCGCCGCGATGGCTGCGGGGCTGGGGACCGCCACGGCGGGTTCCGCATGGGCCTTCTCCCCGCCTTCGCTGGCGTCCGTTTCCGGCCTCGGGCCGCGTGGACGTGACCCGGGTACGCGTTCGTCACGCCCGCACCCATACGGCGGCGTCGAAGCTCGGGACGACTCCGAGGATCGGATTCGCGGTGCGTCCCACGCCGAGGAGTGCGAACCCGGCGAAGCTCGCAGAGAGGACGCGCGTGATGATGTAGTCCGCGGTGACGTTCGGCACATACTCGACGTAGGTCCGATCCGCACCGACGTTCACGAGGACTTCGTACCGAAGGAGGCCATCGATCGCGATGATGTCTCCCGGGTCCGAGGTCTGACGAAGCAGGTCATAGGCGGAGAACGCCCCCGGCTTTGGCTGGGCCAGCAGGAGGACGGCCGTGACGAGGAAGACCGCGACCATGGCCGTGTACTTCTTCCGGAACGCGGCCGCTTGGATCCTGCCATCCTTGACGACGAGCCACAGGATCACGACGTTGGCCATGACCACGTACCGGATCTGGTCGATCCAGAAGATCGGGTTGCGCTCGTGAATCCAGAGAATTCCGGAGAGGAGCCACGCGAGGAAGTACGTCAAGCCGACCGCGAGCCACAAGCCGCTGTAGTGCTCGTCGGAGATCTTCGGCGTCGCGCGTAGTTCCCGGATCCAGTAGGCGCCGAAGAAGAGGAAGACGCCTGCGTAGAAGGGAATCCGGAGCGCCAGGACGTACGCGAGAGCGAGCGGGTCCGCGGCCGCCTCGCTCGTCGCCCGGGCGAAGTAGCCGCTGCTCTGCCAGGCCGTCAGGAGTTCCACCGCGGAGCCGTCCCAAAAGCGTGCGAGGTTCCGTCCCGCCCACGCGCCGACGAACGCGCCGAAAATCAGGATGGCGGCGATGTAGTACCGGTCCTTGAACACGCGCCATCGGATGTAATGAAAGCGCCACGCGAGCCCCGCGATGCCAGCGATCAGGAAGAACCAGCCCATTATCCCCTTCGTGAGGTAGGCGAGGCCGGCGAACAATCCCGCGAGGACGATGTACCGCGGGTCCGAGAGGCTCTTCAGGATCGCCCAGATCGTCAGGACGAAGAAGACCGTCAAGAGGTCCTCGCTGTAGCCGACGCTGCCCGTGGCGATGAGGACGGGGTCCACGGAGACGGCCGCGGCAACGAGGATCGCCTTCTCGCGGCCATAGAGATCCCGAGTGGTCCAGAAGGCGACCGCGACCATGAGGAGGCTCGACGCGAAACCGGCGACCTTGATTGCGAGCGGCGCGAGCCCGCCGATCGCGACGAACGGTGCGAGGTAGATCGGATACGCGGGCGAATAGTGGTGGCTGTACTCCGGGGACCAGTTGGGGGACCACCAGTCGCCCAAGGGCATGACAAACTCGTCGGCCTCGAGGTAACTCTTCGCCATGACACCGTAGGTGGCGGCGTCGGAAGGGACCGCTCCCGTGAATAGGCCAACGATCCGCAGGCCAACGCCCAAGACGATCAGGCCGGTGAGGAAATTCCGCCAGCTGAGGAAGCTCGGCATGCGAGAAACCGTCCTCCCGTCCATCGCGAAGCCCGTCCCGAACCGACGACTCCGCGCGGCGCGGGCATCGCGTCCGCGCTAATGAAAGGTTCCGCTCGATCTTCGCGGGCGACGATGACCAGGCCAGAGCCTCGCTTGGTCCCCGTCTCAGGAGGACCGTCTCCAAGACCGTTCCGAGAACGGGACGGACCATGGCGAAAGGCATAAAACCGAAGACGCGGGTGGGCGACGCGGTGAGGCCATGGAGCTGCTCAAAGGCGTGCACGTCATCGACACGTTCGCGACGACCGCCCTCCTCGTGGACGACCGGCTCGTCTTGATCGACACGAGCGCCGACGCACAGCCGCGGAAAATCCTCGACCAGCTCTCGAAGCTCAACTACAAGCCGAAGGACATCGCGACGATCTTCATCACGCACACGCATCCGGACCACGTCGGAGGCCTCGCAGCAATCAAGCGCGACTCGCCGGCGAAAGTGGCCTCCTCGAGGATCGAGGCGGACTTCATCTCCCGGAGGCGGACGTATGACGGTCCGCCGGGCATCCAGAGGCATCCCGGGACTCCGGTGGACGTCCTCCTCGAAGACGGCCAGGTCTACGACGGTCTCCGGACGATCTACACACCCGGACACACCCGAGGGAGCATCTCATTGATGGACGAGACACGGTCCCTGCTCCTCGCCGGCGATGCGATCAACAACGAGTCGCGCCTCGGGCCTATGGATGACATGTACAACGTGGACCCGAGGCAGCATCGTGAGTCGATCAAGAAGCTCGCGACGTTCCACTTCGAGAACATGATCATGGGCCACGGCACGCCAATCAAGGGCGGGGCAAGTGCGAAGGTCGCGGAACTCGCGAAACGACTCTAGCCTTGCTTGCGTGAGCCCACGGGCCCGCGTACCTCCCTGGACCGGGTCCGCGGACTACTTCCCCCAGAACTCCTTCGGTGTGACCGCGATCTCATAGCGGAGCGGAGTAATCGGCAGCTTCTCCTTCGTCGCTTTCTGCAGGAAGATTCGGCCGCTCCGATTCATGTCTTCATACGCCTTCGTCCACATCAGGTACATCAGGGACGCGTCCTGCGGGTAATACGGCCCGTCGACCTTCGCCCCGACCGCCTTCGCGCTCTCCTCGAAGAGTTCGTTCACACGAGCGAGCTGCTTTTCATCGCCGTCGAAATCCGCTTTCCAGATAACCACGACCATCTAGACCGCCTCGCGACCGTGCGACCGCCCGGCCGGCCCTCCGGCAAAGGATCTCGACACTATAAAGGGAATCCATTGCGTCCCAGGACCCGGAGGGAAAAATCGGGGGAGGCCGTACGGCCTCCGATTCGAACGGCGTCACTTAATCACGCCCTTCGCTTTCTCCGCGTCATCGACCGTGAAGGCAATCTCCGCCTTCGGGCCTGCGTTCGAGAGGAGAGCGAAGCTCTTGATGTTCACCTTGGCCGCCGCGAGATTCTTCGCGAGCTGAGCCAGGGTGCCGGGTTTGTCCTCGAGCTTCGCGACGAGGACGTCGGCCTCCGAGAAAACGAACTTCTGCGTCCTCAGGACGTCACGCGTCTTTGCATCGTCGGACGTGATGAGATTCACGACGCCCTTCGTGCCAAATACCGCCGCCGCCCCCGTCCGGATGTTGATGCCTTTGTCCGCGAGCGCGCCCGCGAGCTTCGCAAGCTCTCCCGGCTTGTCGTCCAATGTCACGCTGAATTGCTTCGTCATGGCTTTTCACCTCCATGCGTTTGGGAACTTGTGCGACGCCCCTCCTCGGCGTCTCCAAGCGAAGGCGACCCTTCAGCCCCTATTCAAGGTCTGCTGCGAGAGGTATCCCTTTGGGAATAAACAATATTCCTCGCGGTTCGGGTTCGCTTTCGGTCAGACCGCCAAGGAGGACGGGTCCCTCCGGGTGATGGTCACATCGATTCGCCAACCCGGAAGACAATTTTTCCGAACTGAGTGGCTTTCTCCAGGGCCTCGTGTCCGGCGCGGACGTTTCCCGCGGTGAGGGGCTCCACGCGATCGATCACGGGTCGAACTTTCCCGGAGAACACGAGGCGGCTCACTGCCGCAAACTCCTTCGGTCCGCCCATCGTCGATCCGAGGATCTCAAGCTGGCGCCAGTAGACGTCTCCGATGGGCACGGGAAAGTCACCCCCCGTGGAGGCACCTGCGGTCACGACCCGCCCGCCCTTGCGGAGCGTGGCCACGGATGTGCGGAACGTCGCCTCCCCGACGTTCTCGAACACCAGGTCGACGCCGCGTCCCCTCGTCGCCTCGCGAACCCGGGCGAGCACATCTTCCTGGCGGTAGTCGATCACGAGACCCGCGCCGAGTTTCCTCGCCTTCTCCACCTTGTCCGCCCCATGCGTGGTCGCGATCACTCTGGCCCCGAGCACGCGTGCAATCTGGATCCCGATGGAGGAGAGGCCGCCGCCGGCGCCTGGCACGAGGACGGTCTCCCCGCGGCGGAGGCGTCCCTTCGTGACGAGCATCCGATAGGCGGTCAGGGCCGTCAGCGGATACGCCGCGGCCGCGTCGTCGGGAAGGGATGCGGGCACCCGGAAGAAATTCCTCGACGGGGCGACGACGAATTCCGCACAACCGCCGTTCGAGTCGCTGCCGATGATCTGGAAGGTTTCGCAGACGGCCTCTTCGCCGCGGCGGCAGAATCGGCATTTGCCGCACCACAGGGAAGGGTTCAGGACGCCGCGGGCGCCGACCGGTATCCTCACGCCCCTGCCAACCGCGTCCACGCGACCGACGATGTCGGACCCTCCGATGTGCGGCAGAGGGATTTTGGAGGGCTCCATCCGGTCCCAAACGTCGAGGTGGTTCAGCGCGACCGCGAGGACTCGAAGGCGGACCTCTCCGGGGCCCGGCTGCGGCGTCGGGAGTTCTCCTTCCTCCAGGACCTCCGGGCCGCCGAAGCGGCGGAAGAACACGGCGAACATCACGTCCCGCAGGGGAACCACGAGGGCGTTCAAGTGCGTGTCGCATCGACCGCATCAAGCTTTCTCGACCACGTCCAGGCCCATCGCCTTCTCCGTTCCCCAGTCCATCGCGCCTTTCGGCAGGATCTGGGTCAGGCCCGCGAGGAAGGACTCCCGCCACCGGACGCGGTACCGGGACCTCGGCCGACGCGCGCGGGCGGCGAGCAGGATCACCCGGGCGACCCGCTCCGGGGAGGCGCCTCGGTGGGTCTCGAACTCCCGCAGGTACGACGCATACACGGGCGCGAAGACGCTCGGACTTTCCAGGACCGCGCGGCTCTCGGCCAGCGCCGTCGCCTGGAATCGCGTGACGACCGGCCCGGGCTCGACGATCGCCACGCGGATGCCGAACCGCTTCGCCTCGACCCGAAGGGCATCCGAGAGGGCCTCGAGGGCGAACTTCGACGCACAGTACGCGCCCATGAGGGGCACGCTCACTCGGCCCGCCATCGAGCTCACGTTCACGATCCTACCGTATCGCTGAGCGCGCATCGTCGGGAGCACCTCGCGGCACAGTTGCATCGCCCCGAAGACGTTCACCTCGAACTGCTTCCGAACGGTCTCCCGCGGCAGGTCCTCGATCGCGCCTAGGAGCGCATGTCCTGCATTGTTCACGAGGACGTCGATGCGGCCGGCGCGGGCGAGGACATCCGAGACGAACGAGCGCACGCTGGCCTCGTCCGCGACGTCGAGGCGTCCGACTTCGAGCGGGAGGTTCGCGGCCTCCGCGCGGAGGGAGGCTTCCGCCTCGGGTCGGCGAACGGTCGCGCGGACGTGGTACCCGGAGCGGGCGAACAGCAGGGCCGTCGCGCGGCCAATCCCCGAGGAGGCTCCAGTGACAACCGCCACGGGCAATCCGGAGGCGGACATGGGCGCTCCCACGGAATGCCTGCAGAAAAGGCTTGGCCCGAAGGATGCCTGAAGTCAAGGCTTGACAATCACGAGGTGAAGTTTAAGAAGGACGGCCGGCCATATGCGCGCCCGAAATCCGTTGAACACCGCCAGGAGGCTTTCTCCGTTGCGCCTTCGTTTCTCCACGCCCACCTTCGGACGAAGGAGCCTCGTCCTCGCCGTCCTCGTGGCCGTCGTCCTCCTGCCCGCGTCCGTGCGCACGGACGACCCGCGGTCGGCGGCCGTCGTCGTGGTGACGGACTTCCCGCTCTACGCGGCCTTCACCCCGAACGATCCCTGCTTCAACGGCTGCCTGCCGTACGGGCCGCAGTGGGGCCTGCTCCAGGTCGACGCGCCGCAGGCGTGGGACGTCACCCTCGGATCCCGGGGCGTCGTCGTCGCGGTCGTCGACACGGGCGTGTGGTGGACCCACACGGACATCCAGGCGAACATGTGGACGAACCAGAACGGCTCCCTGTCCGGCACCCACGGCTATGACTTCATCAGCCAGGACGCGAACCCGATGGACGAGGACGTCCCCGGCGGGACCTTCCACGGGACCGGCGTGGCGGGAGTCATCGCCGCGCTGACCGACAACGGGGAGGACATCGCGGGCGGGGCGCAGGTGAGCGTGATTGCGCTCCGGGCCCTCGGCCCGGACGGCCAGGGGAGCTCGTTCAACACCTCCCAGGCGATCCGGTGGGCCGTCGACCACGGTGCGCGGATCATCAATCTCTCGCTCGGTACGAATGAGACGTTCGTCGGGCCGACGGACATCTCCCTCGCAATCGACTATGCGGTCCGGCGGGGCGCCCTCGTGATCGCGGCCGCCGGGAACGGGATCAACGGCGTGGGCCAGCCGGTGCTCGATTACCCGGCTCGTCTCCCGAACGTCGTATCCGTCGGCGCCCTCGACGCGTCCGGCGACCGCGCGGCGTATTCCAACTACGGCGCCGGCCTGGACATCATGGCCCCGGGCACGGGCATCCTCACCCTGACGTCGAACAACGGCGTCCACCAGCTCTCCGGGACGTCCCTCGCGACGCCCTTCGTCACTGCGGAGGCCGCCCTCCTCCTCTCGCAGGACCCCGCCCTGACGAACGTCGAGCTGTGGAACATCCTCAACGAGACTGCGGTGCCTCGCGGCACGGGCTACAACACGGGCTACGGATGGGGTCTGGCTAACTTCTGGAATGCGATCAACGCCTTGAACCGGCCCTTCATCTCCGTGAACTCGTTCCCTCAGGAGGTCACGAGGAGCTCGGGCTTCAGCATCGCGTGGTCCGTCCTCGGACCCGCCGGACTGACGGTCGACGACACCCACGTGGAGTGGGGAACGGACCCCGCTCGTTTGGGGAACCGGACCGTCGCCCTGACCGGCACGACGCGGCAATCGTACACCGCGACGGGGCTCGTCATGCCGGAGGGCGTTTCGACCTTCTACTTCAAGATCGCCGCCGTCGTGAACGGGACGCGGTACGAATCCCAGGTACGCTCGATCGAGGCGACGAACCTGCCCGAGTTCCTGTTCGTGCTCTACAACCTCCTCGCGTCGAACCTCCTTTACCTAGCGCTCTTCATCCTCGCGCTCGCCGCGGTCGTCGCGTTCCTCCCGCAACGGCGGGCCCGCCGGCGTCGAATCGCCTACCAGCGGAGGGTGTACGCACCGACGTACCGGCCGCCGGGTCCCTCGCCCGAGCCCCCTCCCCAGGCACCAGGCACACGCGTGGAGACCCGTGCCGCCCCGCCGACGATGGCCACGACTCCCGCAGCCGTTCCGAGGCCCATGCCCCCCGCGGACGTGCCTCCGCTGGAGTTCGTGAGGCCTACTCCGCCGCCTCCCGCAGCGACGTACGCACCGCCTCCGCCTCCCGCCGCACCGGCAAAGAAGCGCTGCCCGAGCTGCGGCACGATGGTCAACGCGGACAACCTGTTCTGCTTCTTCTGCGGCAACGCGTTCCGGTGAGGGCGCAGGCTCAAGTGGGAGCGCGATCTTCGGGACCCTCGCATGGAAGGGACGGTCGTCTCGATCCACATCGCTCCCACGGCGGGGGCTCCCACGGTCTCCGTCCCCGAGGTCCGCGCGGTCCCCGGAAAGGGGCTGGAGGGGGACCGCTACTTCAAGGCCACGGGCACCTACTCGGACCGGCCGGGGCCCGCGCGGGAGGCCACCCTCATCGAGATCGAGGCGCTCGCTCGCGACTACAGCGCAGCAAGCGCGACCGGAGACGCCCGGCGGAACCTCATCACGAGGGGCATCGCCCTGAACCATCTCGTCGGCCGGGAGTTCCGGGTCGGCGACGTCCGTCTTCGCGGGATCCGACCGTGCGAACCCTGCGCCCACCTCCAGAAACTCACCGGCCAGGAGAAGGTCCTGCCCGGGCTCGTCCATCGCGGCGGCCTCCGCCCGCAGATTCTCTCGGAGGGCGTGATCCGCGCGGGCGATCCAGCGCGAGCGCTTGAGCGAGCGACCATGGCAGACCGCATCGCGTACCGATTCGGGAGGATGCACAGGCCCCGCCGACCCTAAGGATCGCCGCAATCCCGCGTGTACCCGCAGGTCCGACAGATGATCTTGCAGTGGACTTCGAATGTCGGTCCGCCGCAGACGTCGCAGACCGCCAGCTCGGCCGGCATCGGGACGGATTCCTTGGGTGCCTCCGCGCGGGCCATAGCCTGGTTGCTCTGAAGCGCTCGCTCCGCTTGGCTTTTTCCTCAGGGAGCGAAACTCGAGCCGCGAATCCGGCTGACAGGCCCATGGCCCGTCAAGCCCAGGAGCGACTCAAAGTCCTTCAGACCCCCCTTCCTCTGACTCCGAATGTTCAGACGGTGACTCCGCATCTTCCTCCGTGGCGGCGGGCTTCTTCCGGCGCCGCATCATGAGGATGGCGATCCCGATCGCGGCTAGGATGGCGGCCGAAGCGAGGCCGCCATAGAGGGCGAGATCTCCGAGGCCGCCGGCGGGCGGCGCTGCGTTCGACACGGTGACGGTAACGTCGACCGAGGCGGAGTTGCCCGCCGCGTCGTACGCCGTGACACGAATCGTGCGGGTCCCGTCCGGGTAGTTCGCCGTGTTCAGGCTGAACCCGAACGGTGCCGCGGTGCTCGTTGCGACCAAGGTCCCGTCGACCCGGAGTTCGACGCGGACGATGCCCACGTTGTCCGAGGCATTCGTCGTGACGTCAATCGTGCCCGAGACGGTCGCCCCCGATGACGGCGCAACGACCGAGACCGTCGGGTTCGTCGCGTCCTGCACAGTGACCACCACGAGGTCCGTGGCGGCGTGACCTGCGGCATCCCGCACGGTCAGCGTCACTTCGTACGTGCCCGGAGTCAAGAAGGTGTACGTCGGAGTGACGCCGTACACGGCCCGTGGAACTCCGTCCGTGAAGGTCCACGTGAAGTTCACCACGCCAGCGTTGTCGGTGGACCCACGCCCGTCGAACGTGACGACGTTGTCCTCATCGACGGTCTGATCCCGGCCCGCGTTCGCGACCGGGGACGTGATGTCCCGGACGGTCACCGTTACCGTATCCGTGCCGATGTTGCCCGCCGCATCCCGCGCGGACAGCGTCACGACGTACGTGCCTGGAGTTGCGAACGTGTATGTCGGGGAGATGCCGTATCGGATGCGCGGCGTGCCGTCCATGAAGGTCCAAGTGTAGTTCACCACGCCGACGTTGTCTGCCGTCCCGGATCCATCGAACGTGACGAGGGCGTCCTCGTCCACGGTTTGGTCCAGGCCCGCGTTCGCGGTCGGCGGCGTCGCGTCGAGGACGGTGACCAGGAGCGTATCCACGGCGGAGTTGCCGGCCGCGTCCCGGACGGTCAGGGTGACGTCGTACGTACCAGGCGTCGCGAACACGTAGCTCGTCGACACGCCGTACAAAGTCTGCGGCGTGCCGTCCACGAACGTCCACGTGTAGTTGGCTACGCCAACGTTATCCGTCGAGGCGGCGCCGTTCAAGGGGAGCGGGAAGTCCTCATTGACGGTCCGGTCCGGCCCCGCGTTCGCGGTTGGCGGCGTCGTGTCGCGGACCGTGACGACCATCGCGTCGGCATCCGCATTCCCGCCCGCGTCCTCGATTGTCAGCGTGACCGTGTACGTCCCCGGGGTCGCGAAGACGTAGGTCGGGGAGACCCCGGTCAACGTCTGAGGGATCGCATCGACGAACGTCCAGGTATATTTCAGGATAAAGACGTCGTCCGTCGAACCCGAGCCGTCGAATGTGACGACGACGTCCTCATCGACGGTCTGATCGAGACCCGCGTTCGCCGTGGGCGCGACGCCATCCGGACCCACGGTGATCACGACCGCGTCCGTGGCCTCGTTCCCCGCAGCGTCCCTGGCGGCCAGGGTGACCGTGTACGTCCCCGGCGTGAGGAACCGATACGTCGGCGAGACACCGGAGAGGGTGCGGGCCGCTCCGTCCACGAACGTCCACGTGTAGCTTTCCACCGTGCCGGAGTCGTCCCTGGACCCGCTCCCGTCGAACGTGACGAGCTCGCCCTCGATGACGGCCTGATCCGGCCCCGCGTCCGCGACGGGCGGCGTATTGTCGACCTGGAATGTGACGGCCGACCCATTCGTGTTCCCTCCGGCGTCCGTCACCCGAAGGAACGCACCGTACCTCCCGGTCGGCACCAGGTCCTCGTAGACGAATCGCAGGCCCAGAAGCTCGCGGGCGGTCCCGTTGACCGAAACCGGCCCGAGGACCCGGCCCGTTGTCGCGCTGAGGTTCAGGCCCGAGCCCGACGGGCGGAAGGTCGAGCTGGGCTCGGCGTACAGGGCCAGTGGGCCGTACGTGAACCGAGACAAGGCCACGAGATCGCCCGTCTCCCCGTCGAAGAACGCCGCGGCCAGGTCCGTGGCGGTGGAGTTCTGCCATTCGCCGAGGATCGCGTACGATCCGGGAAAGCCGACCAGCGCCGGCCACCACTCCGAGCCGGAGGCATTCCCGAGCCAGCCGCCCGTCTCACGGGCATCCCAGGTCGCAGATGCGGACCAGAGATCCGCGCCCGCGGCCGCGATCGTCACCTCGGAGGTGCCCATGAGCAGATACGTCGCGTTGTCTCCGGCGACCGACATCCGCCGCAGGCGGTAGAGGAGCCCCGTCTCGACCGCCTGGTCGAGGATCGTCGCGACGAGCGACGTCGGGTTGTTCGGGCTCACGCTCGCGTCGGGGGTCGCCGTGAAGCTCAGGAACTCCGGCGGGACCGGATCGGGTTCGAGGCTCAAGTTCACCCACAGGACCTCGCCGGAGGATGGGGCGATCGACGCGGCATCGGGGGCGTATCCGGCCGCGGTCGCGCGGACCTGCTGGGGCCAGGCGACGGTCGGCGCGGAGTAGTATCCGGTCCCGTCCGTGGACGCCGCGACGACCACACCGTCGTAGCCGGTTGCCTGGACCAGGGCCCCCGCGGTCGGCGTTCCCGTCCCCGCCTCCGTAACGTAGCCCTGGACGAGCACGTCGTGCGGGAGGTCGGGCCACAGCTCCACGTTCAGGGCGTTTAGGCCCGGGGCGACTGTGATCGTGTCGATGAATCCGAGATATCCCGCGCCGGATGCGGCCACGCTCACGTCCCTCGTCGCGGGGGACAAGACGTCCGCCACGCCGGTCGCGTCCGTCGTGTTCTCGCTGGAGTAGGGCCCCCAGCCGATGCTCACAGAGGCGCCGGAGATCGGGCTATCGGTGATGGCGTTCGTCACACGGAATCGCAGGGTCGCGTTGAGCGGGTAGATCGTGATGTTCCTCCAGACGGTTTCTCCTGGGGACGTGGACCCGTACGCGCTCCCGCCCGCATACCCCGCGTCCGGGACGACGGAGGCCGCGAAGACGAAGGTCTCGGGGAACCCCACCGAGTAGAATCCCGAGGGATCGGAAATCGTGACGTTGGAGAACCCGGTCGTCGGATCGAACACGCTGACGGTCATGTCCGGCACGTGCGCTCCGTCCGAGGCATCGACGACGTACCCCTGGATCGTCGCGACAATCGGCGGCAGCGGGTCCAGGCTCACGTCGAGGACACGCATCTCGCCGTCCGCGACGGACACCGTGAGCGAGGACGGGAAGAATCCGGCCGCGGAGACCTCGACGCCGTACGAGCCCCGGCTGACGGCAATCGAGTATTGGCCGGAGGCATCCGTCGCGGCGTCGTCGTAGAACCCTTCCGCGGAGGACACGGCCACCGTCGCATTCTCAATCGGCAGGCCCGTATCCCCGTTGTGCACGACGCCCTCGATGAACCCGCGGATGGGCCAGAGGGTGAAGTCGACGGTGACCGTCGACATCGGCGGGACCGACACGCCGAAGGACGTCGATGGGGCGTAGCCAAGGAGGTCCGCGGTCACGGTCGCGGCGCCCGACGGCACCGGGATCGCGTACGTGCCGCTCGCGTCCGTTGTCGCGGGTCCCAGGCGGACGCCGTCGTCGTATCCGACGAGGACCGACGCGCCCGCGAGGGGGCTCGACGTGCTCCCGTCCACGACGGTTCCGGAGATGCTCGCATCCAGGGGGTTCGGGTCGAGGGTGATGTCGAGCACGCGCACCTCGCCCGGCGCGAGGGAGACGAACGTCGCGAAGCCGACGTAGCCGGCGACGCCGTCTGTGAAGAGGTTGTAGTCCCCGGGGACGAGCCAGAGTTCGTACCTCCCGAACGAGTCGGGGGTGCTCACGTTGACGTACGTCCCGGGACCGGACCCGCCGGGAGCGGCGACGACGCGGCCCGTTGCAACCGGGTCGCCTGTGGACGAATCCGTGATCGTCCCTTTCACAATCGCGTCGCGCGGGGCCGCTGGGTCCAGCGAGGCGTTCGCCCAGACGGTCTTCAGGGACCCGACCCCGACGGTCGCCCGGTAGAAGCGGTAGTCCGGGTGCACGACGAGGACGTTGTACCGCTGCGGGGGGACGGAGGCTTCGTAATGCCCGAGCGCGTCCGTGGGGAGCTCGAAGACCCAGGGCAGGCCGTACGCGGATTCGAGGCGGACGATCGCGCCGGCAATCGGCGCGTCGGTCACCGAGTCGGTGACGTCGCCCATGAGCGTGCCGTCGGGACCGGAGGCCCCAGCGGGTCCCGCGCCGTGGGTGAGCAGGACGCCCACGATGGCCGCGGCGAGCACGACGGGGAAAAGCTTCCTGCGTACGTTCGTGGAATCGATGGACAAGGACATGGAGGCCATCCCTCCCGGGGGCGGGTCCCGCAGGTCAGGCGGCATGACGCAGACCGTTAGATAAAGCCTGCGCACGGACCGTCTCGCCAAGATGCCGGTTCCGGAGTCGATCCGGTACGCAGGGATATGTCGCGCTGCGCTGGAGAGACGTTGAAGCCCCCAGTTCCCATTCTCCGTACGGTCCTTTCTTATGCCCGGGTGGCTGGGTCCAACTCCGGTAGAGGGAGGTTAGGGTTTGCCGGCCGTCATCGAGACCCACGCACTTGTCAAGACTTACGGCGAGATCAACGCCGTGGATCACCTCGACCTCAGCGTGGCGAAAGGGACGATCTTCTCTCTCCTCGGCCCGAACGGCGCGGGCAAGACGACTACCGTAGAGATCCTGGAGGGTCTGCGGCGGCCCACATCGGGGACCGCCCGAGTCCTCGGCCACGACGTCACGAAAGACTACGGCGACATACGGCACAGAGTGGGGGTCCTCCCTCAGGATTTCGAGCCCTTCGACCGCCTCACGCCGACGGAAGCGGTCGTGTACTGGGGCGCGATGTTCAAGAAGCGAATCACCCGGAAGGATGCGCTGCGGCACCTGGAAGAGGTCAGCCTGAAGGAGCGCGCGGGGGTCCAGGGGCTTCGACTGTCCGGCGGGGAGAAACGCAAGCTTGGGATTGCGATGTCCCTCGTCGGCGAGCCGGAACTCCTCTTCCTCGACGAGCCCACGACGGGACTTGACCCGAAGGCGAGGCGGGACCTCTGGGGCCTCATCCGGCACCTCCGGAGCGAGGGCCGGACGGTCCTCCTGACGACCCACTACCTCGACGAGGCGGAGCAGCTCGCGGACGACGTCCTCATCATGCACAAGGGCAAGGCGGTCGCGGAGGGCGCCCCGGAGGAACTCGTTCGGAGGAACGCGGGGATGACGACGATCGTGATGCGGGGCGCGGGGCAAGACGGGCTACACGAACTCCAGCGGCGCGGGATCTCGGCGCAGATCGAGCCGGACGGGGATGTCCTTGTGCAGGTCGCGAACCCGGAGGAGATGCGGCTGGTCCTCGCGAAACTCGCCTCGATCCAACTCCGCCTGAAGGACATGTACACGAAGCGAGGCACCCTGGAAGACGTCTTCCTCCGCCTCGTCGGCGCGAAGATGGAGGAGGGGGTGCTCCAGGGATGAACAAGATCCTCGCGGATGCCCTGGCCTTCGGGAGGCAATACCTACGGTCCAAGGTCGGCGCCTTCTTCACCTTCATCTTCCCGATCCTCCTCGTCCTCCTCTTCGGGGCCGTGTTCACGCAGACCGAGCCGAGCGCGATGAACCTGCCCGTCCAAGATCTCGATGACACCGCGATGAGCCATGCCTTCACGCAGGCGCTCAACAACACCACGGTCGTCCGGGTCACGATGATCCCAACGAACGTCGACATCCAGGACCACGTGCGGGAGAACTCCCTCACCGTCGCCCTCATGATTCCGTCCGGTTTCCAACGGGAGGTCTTCGCGAGCCTCGCCTCGAACGGCACGATGCGGGCGAACCTCACCCTCTACGGCGACCCGTCCCAGTCGTCCTTCGGCACGGCGGCCGGCGTCGTGGCGGCCGTCGCGGACCAGATGAGCTTCGGAATCGTTGGGGCGAGGCCGCTCTTCGACATCCAGACGCGGTCCGTGGCGTCCGAGCGGTTCGGGGCCCTGGACTACCTCCTCCCGGGAATCGTCGGGATGACGGTCATGTTCAACACGCTCTACACCATGGCCGCAATCTGCGCGGAGTACCGGACCCGGAAGTACTTCAAGCTCCTCGCGACGACGACCCTCACGAAGTCGGAGTGGCTTGCGGCGAAGATCCTGTGGTTCACCCTGTCCATGATCGTTTCCCTCCTCGTGACCCTCGGCGTCGGGATCGCGGTCTGGGGCGTCCAGATCCGCTTCGACCTGCTCACCATCGTCTTCATCGTCACCGGGTCCATCCTCTTCGCGAGCCTCGGCATGATCATCGGATCGTTCGTCAAGGACCCGGAGTCCGCCAGCGCCCTCTCGAACGCGATCGGCTTCCCGATGATGTTCCTCGCGGGGACGTTCTGGCAGGTCGAGTTCATGCCCGAGTACCTGCAGGTGACCGCGAAAGCGATGCCCCTGTACTACCTGAGCGATGGACTGCGGGACACCCTCGTCTACGGGAACGTCGGTGCGGCGCTCTTCAACCTTCTCGTCGTCAGCGTCCTCGCTGCGGTCCTCTACGCCGTGGGGGCGCGGCTCATGTCCTGGAAGGAACGCTGAGCCGTCGCGGTTCGGCGATGCCCGTCTGCAGACCCGTTTTCGGGGAAGCGAATCGTTCCCACGGGTGATAGCCATCCCGTGGCCGTTAAATAGCCTCCGACGAAAGCACCCGGCTCAGGAGAACTCGACATGTCTCCGGACCGGGCCACCCTACGGGCGACTCGAACGATTGCGCTAGCCTTCGCAGCGATCCTCGGCCTCGCGGCGCTCCTCGCGCTCGCCGCGCCGAGGGCGGCGGCCGCTCCCGCGGCGCCGTACTTCGGACCGAACGTCCGCGTGGACGCGCCGCCCGCGTACACGGCGTACCAGCCGTCCCTCGCGGTCGGCAGTGATGGGGTCGCGTACCTCGCGTATGCGGGATGGGCCGGCAGCCCGACCGGGGTGGATCTCTTCTTCTCGAAGTCCACCGATGGCGGGCGCACATGGTCGTTGCCCTTCCGCGTGAACAACGACGGCGGAGGGGCGACGCAGCAGGACCCGTCCATCGCCCTCGACGCGGACAACGCTATCTACATCGCGTGGACGGACAACCGCGGGGGCAACAACGACATCTACTTTTCCCTCTCGACCGACGGCGGACTCAGCTTCTCCGCGAACGTCCGGGTGAACGACATGACGACGAACACCCAGTCGGAATCGGATATCGTCGTCGACGCACAGGGGCTCGTCCACGTCGTGTGGACGGACTACCGCACCTCCGCGATCAGCGGGCCGGACATCTACTACGCGAACTCCACAGACGGCGGGCTCAGCTTCAACCCGAGCCAAAGGATCAACAACGACGCGACCGGTGCGGAGCAGGCGCGACCGGCGATCGCCGTGGCGGCGGACCGCTCCGTCTACGTCGTCTGGGAGGACCCGCGGAACGGGGCCCGCGGCCGGGACATCTACTTCTCCAAGTCCACGGACCTCGGGGACACCTGGACTCCGAACGTCCAGGTGAACGATGACGTCGGCAATTACGCGCAGACGGACCCGACGATCGCGGTGAACGCGACGGGCGGGATCTTCATCGCCTGGGCCGACGGCCGGACGCCGAACACCGCGCCGGACCTGTACGCGACGCGCTCGGCGAACGCGGGCTCGTCCTTCGCGGCGAACGTCAAGGTGAACGACGAGGCCGGCAGCGTCTGGCAGGGCCAGCCCAGCTTCGCGGTGAGTGGGGAACTCCTCTACCTCGTGTGGACGGACGCGCGGACGGTGGGATCCACCGCGTACGACATCTACGCGGCCTCCTCCCTGGACGGGCTGACATGGTCTCTGAACGTCAAGGTGAACGACGATACGCTGTCGGGGAACTGGCAACAGTCCCCCACGGTCGCAATCGATGCCCTGGGCAATGTCTTCGCCGCGTGGTTCGACATGCGAGCCTCCGGCCAGGACGTCTATGCAGGGACGCTCGACGTGATCCGACCGACGGCGAATGCAGGCGGCGATCGGGCGATCGGCCAAGGGGGTTCAACCTCCTTTGACGGCTCCGCATCGACGGACAACTTCGGGATCGCATCGTATGCCTGGGACTTCGGCGACGGTGCCTCTGCGGTCGGCATGACCGCTTCCCACGCGTATCCCGCGCCGGGAACGTACATCGCAACCCTGATTGTCTGGGACTACTCAGGCAATGCAGCGACGGACACCGTCCAGGTCACGGTCCGGGATACGGAGGCTCCCGTGCCGCGCGGTGGCGGCGACCGCGTCGTGGACGAGGGCCAGCCCCTCTTCTTCGACGCGAGTGCGTCGACGGACAACGTCGGCATTGCATCGTACGCCTGGGACTTCGGCGATGACGAGAGTTCCACGGACCCGGCCGTGTCCCATGTCTACGGCGCGCCAGGAACGTACACGGTGACGCTCACGGTCACCGACGCCGCGGGGAACGCCGCGACGGCCACGATGACGGTCACGGTTCGACCCGTCTCCCCGAAGGCGAGCGAACTACTGGGCATGATTCAGGGCCTGCAGGTCCTCGTCGCGATCCTGGGGATCGCCCTACTCCTCGTCGGCCTCTTGGCATTCCTCGGGTGGCGACGACGTAGGCAGCCGCCCGTCGCGGCTCCGCCGTCGATGCCCCCTGCCCCGCAGCCGCCCGCACAGATGCCGGGCCCGCCGCCGATGCAGCCCGCGGAGCAGGACCCCCTCGACGCGCCGCTGCCCTCGGAGGACGGCTCGAAGGCGACCTGACTCGTCATCCTCCAGGCGCCGGAGATCGCAGAATCCCTCCCGAGGAGAGATAGTGCGTCTGCGGCAAGCTAGAGCTGCAATACGCGATCGATCGGGATCGTGATCACGATCACGAGGACGATGCTCGAGGCGGCCGCGGTCAACCACCCTCGGCACTACGATCGGAGGGCGTGAAGGCGCGCCAGCGCATGAACTCAGGACTCTCCCAGAGCCGAGAGGCCTCTGGGATGGACGTCCCGGTCACGCCGGGAATGTGACCACGCAATCCTGGGGACTCTTATCCTCCCGCATCCGCGAGAAGGAGGGCGCCCTCAGGTGTCGGTCCTTCGAGAACTCGAGGAAGTGGACTTCGCACACCAGAGCGGGTCGAGTCCAGAAGGCCACGTGGGCGTCTGTGATCTCCGGGACCTCGTCGAACGGGCAGGGCGCCTCGAGCGGACGGAGTCTTCGTATGAGAGCCTGCCGTCCCGCCTCGGAGAAACCGGTCCCTACGCGGCCGACGTGGACCAGTCGGCCCTCGTGGTAGGCCCCGAGCACGAGAGACCCGAATGTGTCGCTCCGCTCGCCCTCCCCCGCCGTCACGCCGCAGATCACGCAGTCGAGGCTCGCCTTCTTCTTGATCTTGACCCAATCCCGGCTCCGCGTGCCCGGCTTGTAGGGGCTCGCTTTGCGCTTCGCGATGATTCCCTCGAGGCCGCGACCGATCACCGCATCGTAGTAATCCACCCCGCGGGCCTCGATGAAGTCGCTCAGGACGACGCGATCGTCCTCCTCGACGAGCTCGCGGAGCAGGGCCTTGCGCTCCAGGAGCGGCCGAGACATGACCTCTCCGTTCCCGATATACAGGACGTCGAACACGACGTACGTCGCGGGCAACGTCTTGGACAGGTAGTCGATGCGAATCTTGGCGCTCGCGTGCTCCCGCTCCTGGAGCTTCGCAAAGCTCGGCAGGGGGCCGTCCATCACGACGATCTCGCCGTCGAGGATCGCGTCCTTCCTCGTGCGCACGCGGATCTCTGGATAGCGGTCCTGGATGAACGAGAGGCGGCGGTTCTGGAACCGCTGGCCTTCGCGGACGAAGCAGATCGCCCGCGTGCCGTCCCATTTCAGTTCGTACAGGTGGTCCGGCGAATCGAAGGGCGTCTCGCGGGACTCTGCGAGCATCGGCTTGATCGCGTGCCGATAGGGGTCCATCCGCTCAGCTGGCCTTCGCGGCCTCGAGGCTCGCCTTCAACGCCGCCATGAGGTCGACCGTGGGCTTCGCCTCGGGCCGGACGATCGTCGGGAGCTCCTTCCCTTCGACCTTCGCGGTGATCATCTCCATCAGGGCGTCGCGGTAGCGGTCGCGGAACTTCGAGGGGTCGAACTCCATCGTCAGAGTCTTGATCAGCTGGAGCGCGAGGTCGACCTCCTCGTCCGAGATCACGACGGGCTTCGTGGCGGGGATCTCCGGCGGCGGCTTCACCTCGTCCTGGTACATCAGCGTCGTCAGGACGACACCGCCGTCCCGCGGCCGAATCGCCACGAGCTGCTCCTTCTTCCAGAGGACCGCGCGGGCGATCGCGACCTTCCCCGTGCGCAGGAGCGCCTGCCGGAACAGCTCGAAGGGCTTCACGCTGATCTCGTCCGGCGCGAGGTAGTAGTTCCGCTCGTAGAAGAGGGGCGAGATCTCCTCCGCGTCGACGAAGCCCGCGACCTCGAGGGCCTTGCTCGCCTCGAGCGGGATCCGGTCGAAGTCCTCGTCCCGCACGACGACGTACTGGGCCTTCGAGAACTCGTAGCCCTTGACCATGTCCTTCGACTCGACGGGCACGTTGTCCTTCGGGCACACGTAGGGCCGCTTGAGGGGCGTCATGCACGACGCGTGGAGGGTCGTGAAGGAAACGTCCTTGCTCTCCGTCGCGGCGAACAGCTTGACGGGGATGTTCACGAGGCCGAAGGCGATCGCTCCGCTCCACAAGGCTCGGGCCATGGATCTCCCCCTCGGATGGGAGGACGGCTACGACGTCGGCCAATATATAGCTACGCCGAGTAGAAGACCCGGAACGACTCCGGCGTTGGCCAGTGCACGCGGACCTGGCCCTGGGCCGACAGGGCTTCGAGGGCGTCCATCAGCTCGTCGTAGGCCACGCCGAGCTTGCGCAGGAGCTCGTCTCGCGTGATCCCAGCGCGGCCACGCCCGAGCACGATGGCGAGGATTCGTTCCTCGAGGGTGTGAGGCTGGATTTCGCGCGTTGTGTCCATAGATGGGATCGTCATCCAGAATGGACGTTCCTGGGGAAGATATGAATGCGATTGGACGCCTTTCGAAGATAGAAACGGGGTCGCCCAGGTTCAACTCGAGCGGTTCAACCACCGCCGACCCAGTGGACGGAGCGATTCGGGCAAGCGTGGGATGTTCGCCAAGGCCGCCGGCGAGCCAACATCCTCGACGTTCATCGGAAAAAGTCCCTCCTCCATCGCGATATGGACGAGTTCGATCGAGCCACCGTCTTTCGCGACAGCGACCCGAGCCAGGGACGTCTTGAAGGAATCCGCGACGGACCGCGACTTGAACAGTCGCCGGAACTCGCGATGGGCCTCCGGTTCGGAGATCGCCGCCAGGTGGAGGCATGCATAGAACGTCCGCAGCCGCTCTCCGAAATCGACCTCGCCGAGGATGTGCCGCAGGAGGGCCGATCTCGTGGGCCTGTCCACCTTCGTGATGAGGGTCCGGTCCAGGAAGACAGCGTACACGAGATGGAGGAAATGCAGGGCCGTGAACGCACCTGCCTCGACGAGGACGACGGCGAGGGCAAGGAGCCGAGCCGGGGCTCGGGTCTCGACGAGGAAGACGTCGCCCTCTCGCAAGGGGAGCGAGAGGAGGTCGAAGACGTGCTCCGCCATTGCAACCCGCGTAGACGCGCGGAGGCGGCGGTCGCCTCCGAGGGACTCCGCGAAGGTCCCGAACACACGCGGGTCCCGAAGACGCACGACGAGGTCCTCGTCGCTGTCCTCTGTGGATCCGAGCATCGTTGGTAGTCGTTCCCGAGCCAGCCGGGCGAGGAGTTCCGCCTCCGGCTCGCGGCAGCGGAGTTCCGCTTGAAAGGATGCCGCCAGCGCACCGCCCATGGAACCCGGGAGAGCGGGACGGCTCTCTTAGCCCTTTGCGCCGACGGAGCGACGACGACACATGCCGCGCGATACAAGGACCCCGGCATTTGCTGAATCGCACGGGCGGGACTTCCGAGGACGCGCTTTGGTCGTGTGGGATGCTACATCCGCGGCGTACATTGAAATATCGATACGCTCGATGCGAGCCTCGGAGGGGTCTCCGGGCCGTCGGGCCCTTCGAGGTAGGGGAGGATACGGTTGCACCGATCAGCGAAAGTAGCCATAGGGCTCGCGGGCGTCGTGTTGGTCTCGACCGTGCTGGCCTACGCGGACGCTCTGGTGGACGATTTTGAGGACGACTTCTGGCTTCCGTTCACGCACTTCAATCTCGGCGACAAAGCTTCCGCAGGGTATGCGACGGGAATCGCGAACTCTGGCAGCCGCTCCTACCACGTGGGCATCCTCGGGTGGACTCGGAGGGACTTCGGGTCGGCGTACGGCTATGCCTTCTACGCGACGCGCGGCGCCGCCCTCACGGAACTCCGCCTTGCCCTGAACCATGCAATCCTGGAAGACGTGAGCCCATCGCCCTGGGATGCTTTCAGCGCGGGGCTGGAAATCCAGCTCCTCGACTCCGACTACCGATCCCTCGGCCGATACCGATATGTCACCGCGTTTCGTGCGAGCGAGAATGCGGGTCGATGCGGACCGACGACCTCCGACGTAGTCGTGGGCCAGACCCCGGAGCTGGGCGTATGGCAGGAGGTCTCGCGAAATCCCGCCGCGGACTTCCCCTCCGCCCCGTGGGCGACCGCGACGTTTGCGAAAATTGCGGTCGGTTTTCTCTGCGCGACGGGCCTCACTGGCGCCACGTACTCCCTGTACTTCGATGATTTTGCGGCCGATACGGATGCCGGAGACAGCGACGGGGATGGATTCGGAGATCTCGAGGAGGAAATCCTCGTGCATACCGCGGAAATCGAATCCACATCGACCCCCATGGGCATCGCCTCCGGCCAAGAGATCTCGGTGTCCATCGACGCGCCGTCCGTGTCCGGTATGGACCTAGCCGGCGCCGTGCGTCTCGAAATCGAGCACGATCGCGCGTCAAACCTCTCCGTGGCGATCGCGGGCTTCGACGGGGTGGCGTGGGGCGAAGCCTTGCTTTGGGACCCCGGATTCCACGCTCGAGGCGTCGCGATCCTGTCGCCGCGCCCGGGCCAGGTCGTGCACGGCGTGGCAGTCGTGAGTGGGCGGACCTCCTCGAGTCTTGCGGCATCGTGGGCTCACCTGTACGTGGACGGGGCGTGGGAAACAGCGGCGCGCCTCGGGGACGACGGAAGTTTCGCGATTCCCTGGGTGACGGATCCGTGGTCCGAATCCGTGCACGACCTCGCGGTGCGGATATCGGCCGCGGAGGAGCCGGGAGGCGACGTCGCTGCGGCGACCGTCCAGGTCATCGTCGATCGGACTCCGCCCGAGCTCGTCGTCGTACGACCCGCCCCGGGGAGCGAGGTGAGCGGTCTCACGGTCGTCGAGGCCCAGGCGAGCGATCCCAGCGGCATCGACCGAGTGGAGCTCTCCGTCGATGGCGTCGTCGTGGAGACCCGCCGCGAAGAACCCTACGCGTTCGCGTACGAGACTTTGGACGTCCCCAACGGGCTCCATTCCCTCGAGGTCCGCGCGATCGACGCAGGAGGGAACCTCGCGCTCCGTTCCGTCGAGGTGACCGTGAACAACCAGGCGGCCGCGGTGCCCCCACCGTGCCTACCCGCTTGCACGTTCCCCTCCAGCAACCCGATGAGTGATCTCGAGCTAACGACCGAAGGCCCGGCGGCGAGGATCGTGGTCCTCGCAAACGGGGACCGGCTCCGAATCGCAGAAGGATTCCGGGTGCCGTGGCAGCCGATCGTCTTGGTCGATGGGACCTCCATTATCCTCGTGCTCGACCTCTTCCCGGGCTCGGCGGCCGCACAAGCCAACGGCCTGGTTGGATCGAGCTTGACCGCCGAGTGGGCGCAGGCAGTCGCCGTCTGGCGGATTACGGTCCGCGACCATGGTGCGGGCGACGACGGCGAGCTGCGTTCTGCCGCGCTCCTGCTTGCCGGACGGACCTCCGCCGGCGCACGGGACACGGACGGTGACGGGATGGATGATGCGGCAGAGGCCGTGACCGCGGGCACCAGCCCGGTTCTGAGGGACAGCGACGACGACTCGCTCCCGGACGGAACCGAGGTGGAACTCCGAGAGATCCGCTTCACAATCGACGGAATCAGCGTGGACCGATGGATCCGGACGAATCCGCTAGATCCGGATAGCGACGGCGATGGGCCCCTCGACGGCATCGAGCTGGTCCCGATGAACGGCGACCTGCCCACAGATCCAACCGACGAGGACACGGACGACGATTCCTTGCTAGACGGGCTTGAGCGACAGACGTACGGCTCGGATCCGACCCGCACGGACACGGATGAGGATGGCCTCGGGGATGGCTACGAGGTCGTACCGCGAACGCTGCATCGGAACGTGAACGGTACCGCCCAGGTCTGGCAGTTCGTCACGTCTCCGATCCTCGTCGACACAGACGACGATCGGCTCACCGATTTCGAGGAAGAGCGAGGATCAAATCCAGGCGGGATCGTGACCCGCCCGGACGTCGTGGACACGGATGGGGACGGCCTCACCGACTACGAGGAGATCCGCTCCGGCACCGACGGCTTCCAGACGGAGCCCCTCGAGGCGGATACCGACGGGGACGGCGTCTGGGACACGTTCGACAAGCTTCCCCTCGCCATGGCCGACGTCGGGTGGAAGACGGAATATCCTCCCGGGCTCGTCCGGTTCGAGCAGGAGATGCTCGTGTACTGGCTCCGGGGCATCCAGGCGGTCATGACGCGATACGACGCGGAGACCGACAGCTGCCCCGAGGTCAGCAACGACGTCGAAGGCTCGACGAAGTCGTCCCTCGTGACGACGGACACGGTCGTCTCGAGCATCAACAGCATGTTCGAGCAAGGCGGGGAGCTTCGGTATCAGGCGACCGCGTCTCGCGAGGGAGATCCCTCTTGGACTGAAGATAGCGTCTATTCCGAACTCATCGGAGCCTGCGGACAGACGCCGGACCAGTTCTACATCGCATACGAAATCCATCGGGATGCGTACATCGCCTCGTTCAAGAACGTCCAGACCGTGACGATCGAGGATGAGTGGGGAAGGCCATTCTCCTACGCATTCATCCCCCTCCCTATCGATCCAGCGCGGTCGTTCTCGCTCATCCTCCAGTTCAGCGTCGACGCTGGCGCCGACCGGGCGTACCGAGATACCGATGAGAACTGGCTCGCGCCCGCGTTCTCCTACGTCGTCTTCGGAGGCGTGCATTCGAACGAATCCGCGGTCCTGTACAGCAGCACCGCATTCGGGACGGAGCTGAACGAGCACGCGTATCGAGTGGAGATGCGGGTACCCGGCGCGGTCCTCCCGGCGACGTCCATCGAGAAGGTCGATGGCATCCCTACCGTGGGATTCTACTTCAGTCCACAGTGGCTGGGGAGGTACCTCGCGAATCCATGGAGGGAAGCGCTCGATCCCGCCTCGATGCGGATCGCCGCGATCTCGACGGAGCGTCCGTCCGCCGTATCCCTCCTGACGGTCCGATTCGAAGTCGGAAGCATGGCGAGCCTCCTCGACGAAGTCGACTCCTTGAGTACGCTTGAGACGGGCTACCATGGGACGGAATCTGGCATGGTCTACGTCTATCGGACGTCCAACGGTGAGCGACTCGACGCACGCGCACCGGACTTCTCCGCTGCAATCCTCATCGTGTCAGAATCGGAGGACCAGCTGTTCGCCGCTCGGGACTCGATCGACTGGGGCCAAAGCGGGACTTGGTTCCAGGACATCGAGGATCCCTGGGGAAAACCGGTCAAGGCGTTCCGAGACTCCGTTAAGATTGTGCGCGCTGCGGTGACGGTCGGACACTTCCTGAATCTGCTGAGCTACCGATTCGCCGATCCGGGGGCCTACGTGTACAGTTTGGATCCGGAAAACCTGATCCTAGTGGAGAAAGGGACGCTCGGCGAGGAAACCATCTTCACGGTTTCCGAGGCGATTTCCCAGGACGGGCTCCGGTTTGACGTGACGGAATCCGGCGAACTCGTGGTTCGTCGCCAGACCTTCTACCGCATCACGCGATCGGAAATCACAACGGACCTCTCTGGATCCCAGATCCTCGTGAGCCGGTATGCGATCATCAAGAACGTTCTTCGTGGCCTCGGCGCAACGGCAGTCCTTGTGACGAACGGCCGAGAGGCGATCATTGCGTTCCATGAAGGAGACTTCGTGAAAGGGCTTGTGTACACATCGAACGCCGCCGTAGGCGTATTTGGGGTCTTCCGAGGAGAGGCGACCCTTGCGAGCGTCCTGGGCTCGAGAAACGCTCGTCTTGCGTCGATTACGATAGGAAAGGTCGCCGTCATTGCTTCGGGGGCTCTGATGGCGGGCTACGAACTAAGCGCTGGCTTCCAGGCCATCCACGAAATAGACAGGCGGGGCCACTTCGAGCGCGCGGCTGGTCTGACCATCGACACCGCCATCTCAATCATCCCAACGTACGGTGCTACGATAGTCCTTGCCTGGAGCCTGACGAATCTGGGAATGTCGTTAGTCCTGCCCAACAAGCTTGCCGCACGGATCACGAGCACACCTGGGACAACCATTATCTTTCTCCTGGAGTACTTTCTGGGTGGGACAATCCCAGCCGAAATCGCTCAGAGCGTTCTCGACCACGCCCTCGAAATCATGATAAGCCACGTCAGAACTGCCTTTGGCAACCTGGGACTTCCAGCAGCCCCGGTCTTCCCGTGAACTCCATGCGAATTGGGCACCTAGACGGCAGGAATGTAGTATACGACGAGAACGGTCATCTTATTCTCGAACCTGGCGAGAGACTTCTGCGACACGTTGCCAAAGACAACCTTGACCTGAGCGAAGGCTCAAGCGTATGGAACATGAAGATGCTTTTCAGTCCGACTCCAGAGAAGGGCGACCTGTATCTCACGAGTCGGAGGCTCGTGTTCATTAGGAAACCGAATCCGTCACTCGCCTTCGGGGCCTACTCGTACCCCTATGGGATCCCCGATGCGCTGGCGAGCGCATACAAAGCGAGCGCCCTGAAACGACAGAAGGCCTTCGAGTTCTGTGAAATCGCCCTCTCCGATGTCAAAGGCTACTGGGTGAAGAAGCGGACATGCGGCATTGTGTTCCTTGAAGGGATGCCTGGTCGCACCCGAAAGGCGATATTGTATCAGAGGGGTCGTGAGGACGACAAGCTTACCGTTCTTCGGGACCTCCTGAAGGGAATGCTTCCGGTCACCGAACCGGAGGACAAGAAGGGCAGCTATTTACTGGGTGAAAGGTATCCGTTCCTCAGGAGACGGCGATCGTAGCCTCGCGGCAGTTTAGCGATTCGCCCACCCTCCCGCAAGGGGCAAGTAGCGCCTCAGCGGTTGTCACCTATCCGTCCCCATGCAGACTGAAGCGTTCACCAAATTGCTGCATCATGCGGGTATCACACGACTGAATGCGATGCAGGTCCGCGCGATTTCGGCGATTCAACGTGGCGCTAACGTTCTGCTCGTTTCACCCACAGGAACCGGGAAGACGGAAGCTGCGTTATTGCCGATACTGAACACAATCCAGAAACATGCCCGTGGGCCAGTGAATCTGCTCTATTTGACTCCGCTGAGGGCTCTGAACCGCGACATGTTACGTCGAATCGAACGAATTGCTGAGGCTACGAATCTCCACGTCGCGGTCCGGCACGGCGATACCCCCGTCTCGGAGCGCCGTCGCCAGGCATCCCATCCGCCCAACATTCTGGTCACAACCCCAGAGACTCTGCAGGCCATCCTCCCCGGAAAAGTGATGCAACGCCACCTCCGCAACGTGTCGCACGTGATCATCGACGAAGTCCATCAGCTCGCGGAGGATCGTCGCGGAACGCAAGTCGCGGTCGCTCTCGAAAGACTCAGGACCGTGGTTCCGGGTGACTTCCAGCGCATCGCCCTTTCCGCGACCGTCGGCCACCCCCAGGACATCGCTTCCTTCTTCGGCGGCAGGAAACCCATGGACATCGTCCAGGCCAAGCTCGAGAAGGCTGCCGAGTATCGCGTCGAATGGCCTCGCCCGATCGACAAGGACTTCGAGACGGCCCGGGACCTCTACATCTCCCCGGAGGCCGCCGCCGGGCTCTCCGCGATCGACGACACGCTGGACGAGAGCCGCTCCACCCTCGTCTTCGTGAACGCCCGGCCCCTCGCAGAGCTGCTCGGCTCGCGCCTCGCGATGGTCCGCCAGGACATCGCGGTCCACCACGGGTCCCTGCCTCGGGAAGAACGCGAACGCGTCGAGGCTGGCTTCAAGCGCGGCGACATCAAGGGCCTCGTCTCGACATCGACCCTCGAACTCGGGATCGACATCGGGACCGTGGACCACGTCGTGCAGTACATGTCCCCTCGCCAGGTTACCTCCCTCATCCAGAGGGTCGGCCGGTCGGGGCACACCCTCGAGCGCACCTCGAAGGGCACGATCCTCGCGGTCTCCGCGGACGATGCCCTCGAGTCCCTCGCGGCCGTGCAGGCCGCCGAGGCGAAGGATCTCGAGCCCTTGCATGTCCACCGCAACGCCCTCGACGTCCTCGCCCATCAGATCGTTGGCTGCGCCCTCGATCGAGGGGGCACCGCGCCTTGGTCGGAGATCCTCGAGACGATCCGCGCCGCGGAGCCGTATCGGCTTCTGGAGGACGCTCAAGCCGTCCGAGTCCTCGAGTTCCTCGACCATCTTGGCATCCTGCGACGTCAGGCCGACTCGATCCGCGTCACTCCGAAGGGCCGTCGATACTACTTCGAGAACCTCTCGACGATCCGCGACGAACGCCGCTATCGGGTCGTCGACCTCACGACGCAACGGCCCGTCGGGATCCTCGGCGAAGAGTTCATGATGCTCAAAGCCCGCGAGGGCCTGAACTTCATCGTCCGCGGCCGACCCTGGCGGATCAACAAGATCGCCCAGGACGGGATCGTGTATGTGACGCCGGTCGTGGACCCGAACGCCGCGATCCCCGGATGGGATGGCGAGATGATGCCCGTGCCCTTTGGGTTGGCGCAACGTGTCGGCCGTCTGCGGAAGGAGATCGATCGACGGCTCGAGCGCGACGGGCTGACGAACACGATCGCGCACCTCGAGAAGAGCTGGTCGATCAACAAGACCGGCACGAGGCGGCTCATCGAAGAACACGCGAATCACCGCCAGACCGGCGCGCCAATGCCGACGGACGACAGCATCCTCGTCGAAGCGTTCGACCACTTCCTGATCGTCCATACGTCGTTCGGCGAAGTTGTCAACGAGACCCTCGGGGACCTGATCGAGGAGCTCCTCGCCCGGAAGCACCTCGTGCGCTTCTGGTGGACGGACGCCTATCGAATCCTGTACGAGCTCGTAGCCGACACGAGGGAACTCGATGTCGAGGCCCTCGCTGACGATCTCCTGCGGATCGACGATGAAACACTCGAGGGCGGCTTTCGCGCGTTAATCGAGGACCACTTGCCCCTCGGCTACTACATGAAATTCATCGCGGAGCGCTTTGGGGCGATCCAACGGGGCCTGTCGATGGGCGAGGGCGAGATGCACTCCCTCGAGGTCCGATTCGCGAACTCGCCGATCTACGACGAGGCCGTGCGCGAGGCCCTCCTGCTCCACGCGGACTTCGACCGCGTGCGGGAGATTATCTCGAAGATTCGTAAAGGCGAGATCGAGGTTGCGGTCCATCGCTCCGATGAGACCCCGACGCCCCTCGCGTATCCGATCCTCCGAAGGTACGTCGAGGCCCCGGAGCTCTTCTCGCCCGAGGCGGAGCGGGAGGAGATCCTCGAGCGGATGCGCCTCCACCTCGCGTCGGAGCCAGTTCACCTCCTGTGCTACGAGTGCGGCCACTTCCACGAGGAGGTGCGGATCGGGGAGATGGCGGATCGGCCCGCGTGCGCAAAGTGTGGCTCGCCCCTCCTCACGGTCCTCGGATGGTCTGCGTGGACCGTGCGAGACGCGCACGCGAAGCGGATGCGGAAGCTTGACCTGAGCGACGAGGAGCGGAAGCTCCTCACGCGGGCGAAGCAAGTCGCGGACCTCGTCGCGATCTACGGCAAGCGGGCGGTGTACGCAAGCTCGGTGTACGGCGTCGGGCCGACGACCGCGAGCAGACTGCTCGCGAAGATGCACGACACGGACAAGGAGTTCTTCAACGACCTCTTCGAGGCGAAACTCAAGTACATCACCACGCGACCGTACTGGAACGAGCCGCAGGCGAAGCCTAAGATGTACTGAGATCGTTCCGAAGCTGTCCCGTCTTGCGACCCGACTCCTGCATACCCGGACGAGCGAATTTGTGGCGGTGAGGCACAAGGATTATCGAATCTCCGACCCATCCAGCCCCCGAGCGCGTGGGGGAAGGTGGACTCGAGGCGACTCCATTCCGGGTTGGAATCGGAGCCGGTATCGGCCTTGGAGGCGGATATGCGGGAGCCGCCGGCATCTGGAACGTGGGACTGCCACGCGTTCCGCTGGGGCCGAAGGTAACAGGGCACTCATCTGCGTTCTGCCGCCTGGGCACTACGAGAGGCCCATGGTACGCCTCCCGCCCATTCGGGAGCCTCTCGAGTACGCGAACGGCATGCGGATCGCCCGAGTCGACTGCATGGCCGCGAATCCGCCCGACGTGCACGACGAACTACTACCTCGGGGACCACCCCGGCTCCACGCGGAAGGTCCTCGACTCCACGCGAACAACAGTCTTCTCGACGGACTAGGAGCCCTTCGGGAAGCCGTACGCCGTCACAGGAAGCGAGGCCTACAAGTACTCGTCGGAGAAGCACGACGATCCGATCGGGCTGGTGTACCTGCGGGCCCGTCAGTACGATCCCAAGCTGGGCGGGTTCGTGAACGCGGACCCGGTCCTAGGCTCCCTGCGATTACCCCAGACCCACAATCGCTATGCGTACGTCGCGAACAATCCCCTCAAGTACACGGACCCGACGGCGTGCTCGTGATTGCCATTGGCTTCTTCACTGCTGGAAGGGTCGGTGACTGCGAGCCCACCCTAGAACAGAGAAAAGGCTAAGAGTAAGAAATTTCTTATACGTCTCCATGCAGACGAAGACCGTGCGGTTGTCGGCGAAAGGGCAGCTTGCGATTCCGGTTGGGATGCGCCGGGCGATGGGGCTCCGAACTGGCTCCGAGCTGCTCGTTCTCTTCGATGGCGAAAAATTGCTCTTGACCCGCGCAGACAAGGCGGCGAGCACGCTTCTGAGGGAATTCGAAGACCTCGTCCACGCGTCGGCGGAGACCGCAAAGGCGCTGTGGGGGAGTCCCGCGGACGATGTCTGGGACGACGCCTGATCGCGGGGACCTCGTCCTGATCCCTTTTCCGTTCACGGACCTCACGGCGACGAAGCGACGACCGGTCCTCGTGCTGTCCCCGCGGTCGTACAACCGCAGGTCGCAGGACTTCATCGTCTGCGGCGTCACCTCCGTCCTCACCCCTCGCCCGCACGCAGTCCGCCTCCGGCCAGAGGACCTCGTTCGCGGACGGATCCCCGTTGAGAGCCGCATCCGGCCCGACAAGCTGTTCACCCTGAAGCAAGGCCTGGCCGTCAAGTCCCTCGGACGGGTGTCGCCTCGCGTGGTGGCTCACGTGCTTCGCGAACTCGCCTCGATCCTGGGGCTGCCTGCGCCATGAACCCTGCGAACTGGATGGCCTCGGGCGTCGGGTGAAGGTGGACGGCACGTCCTCGACCACATGGACCGTCTCCATCTTCTCGGGCATGGATGCCGTCTACGAGAAGACCCACGGGAACGCAATTACCAAGTACGTTTCGCGAACGGCCTGCGGATCGCGAAGGTCACCTCGTCGGGCGCGGTCCACTACTTCCTCGGGGACCACCTCGGATCGACGCGGCAGGTCCAGGATTCGGCGAGGAACCTCGTCTTCTCCGCACGCTACGAGCCCTTCGGGAAGCCGTACGCGCCGAGCGCTTCCTCCGCACGATGGCCCGAAGTCCGTGACCGGGTTGCCGAAGGCCCGTGCTAGCCTGCTCCGTGTGGCCGAGGAGCATGTCGCCAAGATTAGGTCTCCGGCAACTTGCATCGCTCCCGCGGAGAGAGGCTTCGCGAGCGCACTGAACTCGATCGTCTGGCGGCTGCCAAACAGCGTGAGCATCGTGGCGGACGGCATCATCCTCGCCGCGGGCAACTACGAATTGCCGTTCCTCCTCGCAACCGCCCTCTATGTCGTCGCGATCGTCATGTTCTTCACCCTCTTCCGAGACGTGAAGCCGGCCGGATGGCGCGGTCTGCGGCCAGCCCTTATATCGTCGCGAGCGCCTTCCCTCTCCGACAATGTCCGCCTCGGAGACTCGGGAGACGTTGCTCCTCGAGCTCGCGCGGGATTCCTTCCGAGGTCAGATCGCGAAGCGCGTGCGGCCCCTCGCTCGTTCGTACGTGGAACGATGGATGCAATGCGAGTTCTGGCTCTACGCGTCCGTCGTGCGGGACCACCGCACCGAACTCACCGCGTACAAGGCCGTCGTCCTCGAAACCCTGCGTCGCACGTCCGTGGACGAGATGCTGGACGTCTGCCGGAAGACGCGGCCCGACCTGGACGATCTCTGGACGATGACGGCCGCGCGGGAGAAGCTCGCGAGGGAGCGCGAGAAGTCGATCGAGACGGTCGAAAGCCTGTGACCTCCCGGCGGGGCTTTCGGGCGAAGCGATATAAGGCGAGCGGCGCCCTACTCGCGCCACGTGGGCCGGCAGGCCGGCGAGGCCGGAGGGGAGATCGCGGGTCGTCACGCGACGGTCGCAGGAATCGTCCTCTCGTTGTTCCTCGCCCTCGGCGCGGGGCTCCCACCCGGTCGGGGCGAGGCGGATCCTGCATCCGAAGCCGGAATTGAGACGTACCATGCCGTCCCGAGACCGCTGCCCGGGTGGACCTCCAGCGCCGGGTTCGTGGAAAATGCGGGACAGATGCCGGACCCCGAGGTCCGCTTCTACGGCGAATCCTCCGGATTCCAGATCGCATTCGCGGGAAATGGAATCCTCCTGAGGACGTCGAGCGTGGGCGGTCCCGGCTCCGGCCTGCGTCTCCGATTCGTCGGCGCGAACCCGATCGTCCCGCGGGGCCAGGATCCCCTGCCGTTCCCCTCCCACTTCTTCCTCGGGGCAGATCCGGCCGCCTGGCGGACCGGCCTGACGAGCTACCGGGCGGTCGTCTACCCGGATCTCTACGAGGGCATCGACCTCGTGTTTCGGCAGGCGACGCAGGGCCTCAAGTACGACGTCCTCGCAGCCCCCGGCACGGACCTGGCGGCGGTTCACATCGCCGTCGAAGGTGTCCGCGGTCTGCGGGTGAGCGAGGAAGGCGAGCTCGTGTTTCCCCTGGCCCGCGGCGAAATCCGGGACGGCGCTCCGGTCGCCACGCAGGCGGGCCAGCCAGTCGATTGCGGGTACGAGGTGCGCGATTCCGCATCGTTCGGATTCCGTTGCTCGGGTTTCGACCCGACGAAGCCGCTCGTGATCGACCCCCTCCTCGCGTCCACGTTCCTCGGGGGTCGCGGATCCGACGGCGGGTGGTCCCTCGCCCTCGACCCACAAGGCAACGTGCTCGTCGTCGGGATCACGGATTCCCCGGATTTCCCCTACACGGAGAACACCTGGGCGGACGGCCCCGCGGGCTCGACCGATGCATTCGTCGCGAAGTTCGATCCCTCCGGGCGCGAGCTGAAGTGGGCGACATTCCTCGGCGGGGAGGCGCGGGACGTCGGGCTCTCGATCGACGCTGACGCCTCGGGAAACGTCTACGTGGCCGGCCACACGGGGTCCTTCAACTTCCCCACGACGGACGGCGCGTACGACCGCGACACCCATGGCAGCTCGGATCTCTACCTCGCGAAGCTCAGTCCCGCCGGGGACCGACTCCTGTACTCGACGCTCCTTGGTGGGACGGAGAGCGATATGAACCCCGTGCTCGACGTCGACGACGCGGGGGTCGTCCACGTTGCGGGGCGGACGCAGTCGCCCGACTTCCCGGTGACGTCGGGTCCGTCGCCGTCGCCGGGCCCCTTCTTCGAGACCGCGGACGCGTTCGCGGCGAAGTTCGACATGACCACGGGCACGCTCGTGTATTCCATCGTCCTCGGCGGGGAACGTTGGGACCAAGTGGACGGGATCGCCCTCGACGGCTCCGGGAACGTCTACCTGACCGGCGAGACGGCGTCCGCGAACTTCACGACCACGCCCGGGGCGCACGACCGGACCCTGGGCGGGTCCGTCGACGCCTTCGTGGTGAAGCTCGACCCGCTCGGCTCCATGGTGTATAGCACGTTCCTTGGAGGGAGCGGCGGGGACTTCGGCCTGGGAATCGGCCTGGATCCCGACGGGAGGGCGTACGTCACCGGAGAGACGGAATCCGCGGATTTCCCGACGACGACGTCCACGTATGACACGACCTTCAGCGGTCCCTCGGACGCGTTCGTCGCTCGCATCAGCCCGGACGGCTCCGCGATCCTTTCGGCCACGCTCCTCGGAGGGATCGGGCGGGAAAGCGCGGAGGACCTGGCGCTGGACGGATCGGGGGACGTCTACCTCGCCGGCAGCACGGTCGCGTCGAACTTCCCCACCACGCCGAAGGCCTTCGACCGGATCTTCGGGATCGGGGCGGATGTCGTCGACGAGGGCGACGCCTTCGTCGCCCGCCTGACCGCCGACGGGGCGGCCCTCGTATATGCGTCGTTCCTTGGTGGGCGCGGCCAGGATCTCGCTCGGAGAATCCTGCCGACGACCGACGGAGAGGCCTTCGTCAGCGGCCTCACCGTCTCGCCGGAGTTTCCGACGGGGCCGCGAGCGCTCAAGCCCACTTTCAACGGCAATGCGGACGCCTTCGTCGCGAAGATGAAACTGGAGCCGGGCGATGCATCGCCATCCCTCGTCGCGGTCCTGGATTCGGCGGGCGGAAGCGTGCGACCGGAGAACGGGACCACCTCGACCGTGTTCACATTCATGGTCCGGTACGTCGACGAGGATAACGATCCCGTCCAGGACGGCTATCCGACGGTCACAATCGTGCGGGACGGAGTGGAGATCCCGGGGAGTCCGTTCTCCATGGAGGAGAAGGACTCCGCCGATGCCGACGTCACGGATGGCAAGACGTTCGAGATCGCTCTCACGCTCGACGCGGCGAGTTCCTTCTACGAGTACTTCTTCAGCGCCTTCGATGTCCGGGGAAACGCCGCAGCCAACTGGCCCTTCCAGCCCTTCGAGGGACCCGACGTGTCCCTCGCTCCCGCCGAACGGGACGGATCCTCCCCGTGGTCTTGGATTCTCGTCGGTCTATCGACAGCAGCGGTCGTCGCCGCAGCCGCGTTCCTCGTTCGACGAAAGTTCGGGAGAGTCGGACCGCCGTGACGTGCCCCACCGTCTAGCGGCGGGTCGGGGCCTCCGGCTGGTACACCGCGTACACGTTGTCGTCGGCGTCGAAGAACTTCGCCTCGATCCTGCCGGACGCCCGTTTCTCCGCCTTCTGCTTGAAGCGCACGCCGCGGTTCATCAGCTGTTCCTGCAACGTGTAGATGTCTCGCGTCCTGAACATGACCGCGGTGTCCTCCCCGACGTGGGCCATGTCCCTGTCGTAGTCGGAGGGGTCCTCGTACATATCGCGCGTCGGCGTGAAGGGAGCGAGGGCGGTCCCTCGCGGGCCCAGCCGGTAGTCCTTGAACTCCTCCCCCATGGTCGCGCGCCCGCGCATGCCCAGGCCCTTCGTGAAGAACTCCCCCGCACGGGCCGCGTCCCGCGAGACGACCGTGATGAAGTCCAAGGCGGAGAGTCCGACACGGCGGACCTTCGGCTTCGGAGGCTCGAACGCGAACACCACGTTGCCGTCCGGGTCTGTGATTCGGACGATGCGGCCCTCGCCTTCCTCGCCGGGGCCTTCCACCGGCACCTTGCGCCGCTTCAGCGTCTCGAGGGTCTTCTCCAGGTTCGTGGTCCGGAAGCCGATCCCGGTGACCGTGCCAATCGAGGAAACCGCGGCGTCGTAGTCCTCGCCCCACGTCGCGGGATTGGGTTGCCACAGGTTCAGGCTCGCATCTTCGCCGCCCTGCGTGGCCCCGAGGGCCAGATACCCGAACTCCGGCATCCGTCGGCGGACCGTCAGGCCGAGCTTGCGCACGTAGAATTCCTTCGCCTTCTTCTGATCCCGAACGTAGATGCCCACATCGGATAACGATTCCAACTTCGCCACGGAGAACTCCCCCGTCCTCGGCGGGGCTAGGCGGAGCTAGGCCTTAAAGAAGCCGGCCGCCCGGCCCGGAGTCCCGGCCTAGCGAGCACCTCAAGGCCCTTCCTCCTCCTTGGGCTCTACCTCTTCCTGCACGTCGGCGGTCCTCGTCTCCGGCGCAGGCGCCTTCCGCTCGCGGACCCGATTGCGGAGCCGCGAGTACAGGGTTGCCTGGACGATCAGGGCGATCGCGAGGACGCCCAGGAGGCCGTACGTCAGGAAGTCTCGCAAGGCCGCGATGTCCTGCCGGGTCGAGACGACGCCGTCCTCGAGGTCCGGGATCGGCGAGGTATACGTGACGCCGCGCGTGACGACATTCCCCCGGTTCCCGGCGGCGTCGACCGCGTAGACCGTGATCGTCGTGAGGATTGGCTGATGGCTGCCCCGGAGGGCGACGACCGTCGACCACGTCCCGCTCGCGTCCGGGCGCACGAGGAGGCCGTTCACGACCACGGTCGCGGTCGGGTCGTCCACGGTGCCGCGCACTTCGACGGAGAGATCGTCCGTCTCGGTCCCTTCGGGCGGATTCGTCACGACGACGGTCGGCGCCGTGGTGTCGACGTTCACGCCCGCGACCATGGTGGCGATGTTCCCCGCGAAGTCGACCGCGACAATCCGAATCGGGAAGAGGCCGTCCGGCGCCGTGAGGGTCATGGAGAACTCGAAGTACGGAGCGTACAGGGGGAGGGGATGCGCCTGGTCGTTGATGATCAGTGCGGCAACGGACTCGCTCACGAAGCCCGAGACGACCACCGCGCTCCGGTTCGTCAGGAGGGTCGCCGGCGACATCAGCGTGATCCGCGGGGCCACCGTGTCCACGAGGACCCGCCGCACCTCGCGAGCCACGTTCCCGGCCGAGTCAATCGCAACGATCTCCACGGCCCCCGTGCCTTCGTACATCGGCACGAACGTGGCCCATGCGCCCGACGTCAGGTTGACCGCGACCTCCAGGCCGTTCACGAGGAGGCGAGACCCGGGCTCCACGAGGCCGGACGCGAAGACAGAGGTCGAGTTCCAAGGCATGCCCTCGAGCGGCATGAAGACGTTGAGCAACGGCGGCACGGTGTCTCGGATGATCGTCCTCACAAGGCTCGCGGAGTTGCCCGCGGCATCGAGGGCCACGACGACGATCGCGTTCACGCCCTCGCTCGTCAGGTCCGCGGTCGCCGTGAAGGAGCCGTCGCCCGCGACCACCGCCGGCACGCCGTCGACCAGGACCGTCGCGCCGGGTTCCGTGAGCCCTGCGAGGGTCACGGTCAGCAAGTTCGTATGTTCCGGCGCGAGGAGGGTCGCCTCCAAAGGCGGCGGCACCGTGTCGACCGTGAACGTCCAGGAGGCCGAGGAGGAGCTGCTCGTGTTGTCCCACAGCGTGAAATCCGCGCGGTGCGGCCCCTCCAGCAGTGCGAACGGATAGGACCACAGGAACGTGGTCGCCGTGAAGGTGCCGCCGTTCGTGACGTTCGCTCCGTCGAGGAGGAAGGCCACCGCGGTCACGTTCCCGGACTCGTAGGTGACCGTGATGCGCGGGGACGACGTGTTGATCACCGCACCGTCGGGCGGGTCCGTGGTGAGGATCGCCGGCGCCGCCAGGATCCCGGGAGGGCGGACCTCGCGGGCGGCCGCCGGGGCCGGGACGGATCCGAGGACGGAGGCCGCGACGATCATCACGAGGAGCGCAAGGAGGGCCGGGTGGGCACGAGGGGCCATGGGAAAGACCTCCGCCGGACCCTCTGGGTTCGGAGGGATCGGGAGCGGGCCCGGGCGGGGCGAGAAGAAGCAACGCGATATAAAAGTTCGGAACGACCGTCCTCAGCGATCCTTCCGCAGCCGGAGCGGCTTCCGACCCGCCGGCGGCCTCCTCCCCCGACGCGCGATGAACCACAAGGCAACCGCCAGGGCCGTCGCTCCGACGAGGCCGGCCGCGATCCAGATGGTGGACACACCCGGCGGCGGACCGAGGGTGAACTTCGCCACGAACGCGTCGTTCCTTCCGTGGAAGCTCGGGTCGTAGGCCCCGGGGGTCGTCGGGAAGCTGTCCGACGAAGCCATGCCCGCGAGGTAAGCGTTCCCCGCCGCGTCGACCGCGACCGCGAAACCGATGTCGTCCTGGAGTGCGCCGAAGAAGGTGGAGTACAGGATCCGCCCGCCGTCGGGGCTGAACTCCGTGAGGAACGCATCGAACTCCCCGTTGTACGTGACGTCGTGCGCATCCGAGGTCGTCGGGAAGTCCATCGCGCGGGTCGAGCCCGTGACGAACGCGTCGCCCGCAGCGTCGACGGCGACCGCGTAGGCGTAGACCAGGGACACGCCGCCTAGGTACGTCGAGTAGACGAGGTCCGATCCGTCGGGATCGAGCTTCGCGACGAAGCCGTCCAGGCCGTTCAAGGAGCGGTCGTACGCGTTCGGCGTCGTCGGGAAATTCCTGGAGACCGTGTTGCCAACGACCACGGCGTTGCCGGCGGCGTCCACCGCGACCCCATTCCCCTGATCGGAGTGCCGGCCGCCGAGGTACGTGGAATAGACGAAGGCGGTCCCCGACGGATCGAGCTTCGCGACGAAGGCATCGTACGATCCGTTCGAGGTCTGCGCGAATGAGCCTGCGGTCGTCGGAAAATCGAACGAGAGGGTGCTGCCCGCGACGAACGCATGTCCCGCGGCGTCGACCCGAAGGCCAAGGGAGAAGTCGGAGGAGCTGCCGCCCAGATACGTGGCGTAGGCCAGGTCGGATCCGGACGGGTCGAGCTTGACGACGACGCCGTCGTGGGCGCCATCGAGGACGCCCCGGAGGGCCCCAAAGGTCGTCGGGAAGTTCGTGGAGTTCGTGTATCCCGTCAGGTAGGCGGCGCCTGCGGAGTCCACCGCAATCGAGTGGCCCACATCGAGCGCTCGTCCTCCCAGGAACGTCGAGTAGAGGAGCGCCGTCCCCGATGGGTTGAGCTTCGCGGCGAAGATGTCCTCGTTGTTGTTGTACGAAACGTCGAACGCGCCCCGTGTAGTCGGGAACGCGGGCGACGTCGTGTATCCGGTGATGAAGGCATTTCCGTCGGCGTCCACGTCGATCGCGTAGCCTTCCTCATGCCCGCCGCCCCCGAGGAACGTAGCGTACAGGAGCGACGTCCCGCTCGGGTTGAGCTTCGCGACAAACACGTCCGTCTGTCCAGACAAGTCGGCCTCCACCACGCCGGGAGTCGTCGGAAAGTCCGCGGACCACGTCGTCCCGGTGACGTAGGCGTTCCCCGCGGAGTCGACCGCGATGCCACGAGCGATGTCCTCGTCGGCGCCGCCGAGGAGCGTCGAGTACAGGAGCGGGTCGATCACAAGCGGGTCGGACCCGTCCCAGCCTTCACAATCGAACCCGACGGCCTGCGGGCCGCGGAGGGCGAACGTGCATGCAATCTCTCGGCCCGACGCATGTGCGGTCGGCGGTGAGTCTCTCAGCGCGCCGAGCCCCGTGCGGACGACGAGCCCGCCCACGGGGTCCAGGCGGATCTCCTCCGCGCCTTCGTACCGAAGGATGATCCGATCCGGGTCCGCCCCCGGCCGGATGTGGAACTCGTACTTGAGGCCCGAAGGGTCCGAGCGGTACACGAGGTCGACTCCCTCATAAAGGCCGGCGTAAGCGACGCGGTCGAAGCCGCGGATTCCCGTCCGCCATCCGGTGGGATTGTCCCCGAGGAAGTAGTGGCTTCGTCCAGGCCGCTCGTCGAGGCCCACGGGCGCGACGGGGACGGATCCTTCGAACGCCACCCGGATGAGGAGCCGACGGACCTCTGTGGGCAAGACTCGCGCCGAGGGATCCTCCGAGATGGCCACGTCGCGTGCGTCCATCAGGACGAGGTCCACGGCCCCCCGCGCATAGCCCGCAACGAGCCGGCCCGAGAGGGACGTGTAGGCCACCTCCGCGTTCCGGACCTGGCCAAGGTTCTCGACGAAGGGGGGCGCGAAGGCAGCGGGCGCAAGGCGATCCGACGGGCCCTGGGACGAACGATCGACCGCGGACCCGCTGCCCGCATCCCGAAGGATTCCGGCGGCGAGGAGGAGAGCGATGCTCAGGAGGACGTTCCCAGTGCGGACGACCGAGCGAGCCGAGAACATCGTCGACGCGCGGAGAGCGCGCCGATTCGGATATAGGTGATGCACGGGATGTCAGAGCGGGACCCGGGTCCGGCCGATGGGGCCCGCGACGACCATCGAACACGACGCGGCATCGAAGTACTTGCGGGCGACATCCCGGACGCGGTCTTCCGAGAGCTCGCGGATGATCTCCGGATACCGCTCGAGGAAGTCCATCCCGAGGCCGTAGTACTCCATCCGATGGAGCTCCGCGGCGACCTCCGCGTTCCGCTCCAGGGACACGACGAGGGATCCGACCTGGTTGTCCTTGCCGTCCTGGATCTCCTCCGAGGTGAAGGGCTCCTTGCGGAGGCGGTCCAGCTCGGCGCGGATGCCTCGGATCGCCCGCTCGAGGTTCGCGGGGTTCACGCCCGCGGAGACGGACCAGAACCCGGACGAGGTCCGCGCATCGAGGCCGCTGAACGAGTAGTACGCGATCCCCTGCTCGTCCCGCAGGTTCTTCCCGAGCCGGCCGTACAGGCCGATGCGGCCGAACAGGAGGTTCGCCAGGTGGAGGGCGTAGTAGTCCGCGTGGCGGCGAGGGACCGCCTGCGTGCCGACGGCGATGTCCGCCTGAGACTTGTGGGGCATCGAGATCCAGACCGCGCGGGGTCGACGGACACCGGGAGGCGGCACGGCCTTCGGCGGCGCTCCGTCGCCTCGGAGCCGGGAGAGCGGGCGTTCGATCGCCTCCTCGACGAGCTCTCGGTCGATGTCGCCCGTGACCGCCAGGACGAGCCCCTCCGGCCCGACGTGGGCCTCGTGGAAGGCCACGATGTCCTGCCGGCGGATGGAGCGGATGCGGCGCTCGTCGCCCTTCGGATCGCGCCCGTACGGATGGTCCTTCGGGAAGACCAGCCGGGCGAGTTCGCGCATCGCGCGATGCCGGGTGTCGTCCCGCTCGAGCCGGAGGTCGTTCCGCAGCTCCGTCCGAACGCGCTCCACCTCCTTCGTCGGGAAGATGGGCCCGGAAAGGCAGTCCACGAGGATGCGGATCGTCTCCTCGACGGTCTCACGCGTGCATCGCCCCTGGAACACGAGGGCCTCCTCCGAGTTGCGGAACTCGAGGGTCGCGCCGATCCCCTCGAGGCGATTCGCGACTTTCGCGGCGCTCATCCGTTGGGTGCCGCTCATGAGCAAGCGCGACGTGAACTCCGCGACGCCGAACGCGTTGGCCTCCGCGGCCATGCCTGCGGGCAGGCTGCCGCGGAAGGCGATGAACGGGTTCGATGGCAGCGATTGGGACACAAGGACCGCGCCGTTGTCGAGGACCGACCGATCGGGGAGGCTCACGGAGGGACCTCCTCCGCGTGGAAGCGCACGACGCTCCGGTGCTCGTCGACGAGGTACGTGCGCGCGGCCTCCCGCACGGCTTCCGGCCGCACCTTCTCGACCTTCCCGAGGAGGTCGTCGAGCGCGTCCCACGAGGCCAGAGCTTCGAGGATCGAGAGCAGGAATCCCTGGAACGTGACGCCGTCCTGCTCGTAGCGGTGCCAGGAGCGGACCTGCCGCTTCGCCCGCGTCAGCTCCTCTTTCGAGGGGGGCGCCTTCCGGAGGCGATCGACTTCGCGGTCCAGGATCGCCTCGACGCGGTCCAGCGACACGCCGGCGGCGAGGGTCACGTTCGCGATGAGCAGCGACGGGTCCATCTTCAGCTCCTCGCGCACGCCGACGTCCGTCGCGAGCTTCGTCTCGACGAGCGCGCGATAGAGCCGGTTCGAGCGGGAGCGCCAGTCGCCGGCGGCGAGCGGGGTGAAGCCGCGCCAGCCGCCGAAGACCGTGGACAGGAGGATCAACGCGGGGGTGTCCTCATGGCGGAACGGCGGGATGTGCCAGCCCACCGTGAGGAGGTCCGCGGCGCCCGGCCGGTGGAGGTCGCTCCGGCGCTCCCCATGCTGTTCCGGCTCGGTGAGGCGCACGGGCTCCGGCGGAGCCTCCGGCCGCAGGGAACCGAAGGCCTCACGGACGTGCTGCATCGCGACCGCGGGATCGAAGCCTCCGACCATGACAAGGAACGCGTTGTTCGGCGCGTAGTACCGGAGGTAGTGCTGGTACAGGGGATCGCGCTGGAACCGCGCGAGGTCCTGCTTGTACCCGATCGGCATCCAATGGTACGGGTGGACCTGGAACGCGAGGCCCCAGAGCTCCTCCTCCGCGAGGAACTCCGGCTGGTTCTCCGCCCCCTCGCGCTCGCTGATGACGACGGTCCGCTCGGCCTCGACCTCTTTCGGGTCGAACGCGGCATTGCGCATCCGCTCCGATTCGATCATCAAGGCCGTGTCCATCGCCAATGCCGGCAGGGTGGTGAAGTACGTCGTGAAGTCCGTGTCCGTGAAGGCGTTCATCTTCCCGCCGAGGCGGCTCACGAGCTTGTCGATGTCCCCCTTCCTGAGCTTGCCGCCGCCCTTGAAGAGCATGTGCTCGACCCAATGCGTCGAGCCCGTCATCCCGGGCACCTCGTTCCTTGAGCCGATGCGGTATGTGACCCAGGTGGAGAGGGCCTTTGCCTCCGGGATCGATCGGAGGATCACCTTGAGCCCGTTGTCCAGGGATTCGACGTGGGTGGGCACTCGGGGCGCGGGAAGGCGGGGTTGCAATATAGAGTTACGCGCGGCGCTGGCTCAGGCGCGGGGTTCGAGGGGCTTGGAGTCCCGGAGGACGAACTCGCACACCTCGTCCCCCTTGCCGCGACACGCGAGCTCCTCGCACTCGATCGTGTCGCTCCAGAACAGCGATCGGAAGAAACCAGCGAAGTAGCCGGAGAGGAAGCTGCAGACCGGCTTGTCGAAGCGGCCTTCGATGCCGTGGGTCTCGAGGCTCCGCTTCAGCCGGATTCGGGCCTGACGCGTGACGGGGTCCATCTGGATCGAGTCGACCGCGAACCAGCCGCAGCGAGAGTAGATGTCCCCGAGCTCGTCGACGATCTCCACGGGGTCCTTGCTCCCCGTCCACTCGACGATTGTACCGACGAAGGCCTGGCCCCCTTCGACGCCGCACCGGTACAGGACACCGTCGACCTTGGGGCCGATCGCCTCCCGGAGTTCCTTGAAAAAGTGTTGCAGGGTCTTGCGAGAGATTACGATGACCGGCACGGTGGAGAGGCGGGTGTCCGCGGTGCTCGGTTTCGTCGTGAGGTTCCAGAAGTCCTCGATCGCCTTGATGGGGGAGCCCCCTCAGACCGAGGGTTCGACTCTGCGTGGCTGAGGCCTTAAAACGAGTCCCGCCAGAATCATGCGTGATTACCGGCCGCGGACACGATGAGGAGTCTTCTGGCGGGGACAGCGAAGCTACTACGTGCGCCGGTCGCCGCCTTGACCCTTCATCGCGCGGTACTTCGCGCTCTCGAGATCGAGTTCGAAGTCCTCTTCCTTGACCTCGCCCGGCGAGAAGACCTTCCCGGCCTCGAACTCGAGCTTCTTCTCCTGTTTCTTGCGTTTCTTCGGCTTTTCCTCAACCTGCTGTGGCATACGGTACCTCCAGTTTCGTGGCGTACGGATCGAGGAGATCAATACGCCGCCGCGTGCCGTCGTTCACGATGAGCATGGACCAATCAATCATTTCGATATTGAAGGTGTCGCATAGCTCGCAACGCAGCTTCGCCCGCGTGTCCTCCGGCGGTTCGCGGATCGCACGCTTGATCGCATCGTCGTCCGTCGTGCGGTCGATGAGCCCAGCACGTTGCCGCCTGTAGAACAGGGAACGTTCCGCGCCGATCTCGGAGTACTGCTTGCAGGCCATCATCTCGACTTCGGGGCCAGCCTTCTTCTCTGCGGCCTCCTGGATCGCGAAGTAGCGGTCCACCCACTCGACGCGCCGCGCGACGTCCTTCGACCGCTTGTTCTCGAGGTCCTCAAGCACCTCTTCGAGCATGCGGAGCGCGCGCTTCTCGCGGTGGTCCTCGACGAGCGTCTCGATCTTCCCCAGGTAGTACCGCTGGATCTCGATCGGCGAGACCTTCGAGCCATCCTCGAGCTCGACCTTCCACTGGTCCGGGTTCCTCGTCTCGACGTTGTGCCACATGTCCCGGACCGGGTCCTTGATCCGCGGGACGTCCTCGAGGCGACCCGCCTCCATGAGCTGCAGGATCGCGGACGTCGTGAAATGCCGGAGCAGGATCGCGGTCTCGTTCATCAGGGCGTCCCCGACAATCACGTGTAGCCGGCGCCACGAACGGCCGTCCGCGTGGGGCTCGTCGCGGGTGTTCAGGATCCCCGTGTCGTGCATCGTCTCCCCGCTCACCAGGGAGGACGTGAGGTAGGCCATCGGCGATAGGACGTACTTCCCATCGACGAGGTCGCCCGCGCCCGTGTAGATGAACCTCGTGGACAGGTGCGGGACGAGTTCGCGGACGAACCTCTGAGGGAACGCTACGTCCCGGGAGACGCAGTAGTTCTCATGGGATCCGTAGGACGTGCCGTCGGGCGAGGTGTTGTTCTTGAATGCGTGCAGCTTGATCCCTTCGACGAGATACTTGTCCTCCATGATCCGGCGGAGCCAATCGAGGATCTTCTCGCCCGCCTTTTCCCAGACCACGACGTCGAAGAAGTTGCTCGTCTCCGCCGTGCTGAGTTCGAAGTGGCCAACATCGTAGTAGGCGCGAGAGCCGTTCACGAGGAACTCGCCGGCCATGTGCAGGTCCGACTCGCGGAGCAGGTCGAGGGCGAGCATGTGCGGGTCGAATCCCATTGACCCCATCTTCCGGCAGAAGAGCGTGTACTCGTGCTCGGTCCCCTGGACCATCTTCTTCATGCATCACCCGACCATCGGGTCTGCGCCGGTCCGGAAGACCTCCCTCTGGCGTTTCTCGTAGACGTACATCTCCGTGATCGCGTGCTCCTTGCACTCTTCCTCGATCGCCATTTCGAGGTCCTTGATGGTCAGGCCTTCCTTCTTGCGCTCGGCTTTCTTGAGTGGGATGACGCGCTTCACGTAGTTCTTCTTCGCCGTCTTCACGATGGCCTCGATAATCGCTCCGGACACGATGTCCTTGCGCTTGACCGTCTTGATGGCCTCTTTCGCCTCCGCGTCGAGCTTCACCTTGACCCAGCGGTTTTCGCCGTAGAGCTCGTCGATCACGTAGCGGCGCAGGGCTTCGATCGCCTTCGCGTGGCCACCGTTCGAATCCTCGAACTCCGCCGAGACGGGCAGGTCCTCCGAGAGGTAGATCTTGACGATTTCCTCGGCCGCCGCGCGCTCCGGCCTCGGGATCTCGATGATCTCGTCGAATCGGCCGGGCCTGAGCAAAGCGGGGTCCACGAGGTCCGCGCGGTTCGTCGCGCCGATCACGAAGACGTCGTGCAGGGAGATGAGGCCGTCCATCTCGCTGAGGATCTGCGCGATGATGTTCTTGTGGACGCCGGAGGTGTCCATCATCCCACGCACGGTGAAGAGGGCCTCGATCTCGTCGAAGAAGACGATGCTCGGTTTCTTCTCGTGCGCCTGGCGGAAGATTTCCTTGATGATCCTCTCGGACTCCCCGACCCACTTCGACAGGACGTCCGCGATGCTGACATTGAAGAACGTCATATCGTTCTCCGTCGCGATCGCTTTCACGAGCAGGGTTTTGCCGCAGCCGGGCGGACCATAGAGCATGATCCCGCGCGGGGCCTCGAGATTGATCTGTTGGAACAGCTTCGACTCCTGGTACGGCAGCACGACGACGTCCTTGATCCGCTCGATCGCCTCGGACAGACCTCCGATCTGGTCGTAGGTGACGTTCGGCTTCTCGCCGAGGAGGAGCGACTTGACCTCGAGATTCGGGAGGACGTCCAAGATCTCCATCGTGGGCGGCAGGACGCTCACTTGGAAGCCGGGCTTCAGCTTCTTGTAGACGTTCTGCTCGCAGTCGATGAGACGTTTCTCCATGTCTCCTTCCACGGAGATCACGAGCTTGCCGTCCATCATGTCGAAGACCTTCGCGATCACGCCCTCGTTCTTCACCGCGGAGCCTTCGACGATCGCATAGGTCTGCGGGTGCACCCAGACGTACTGGCCCAGCTCGAGCTGGGACTTCTCCACGAGACCCGTTGACACCTTCAGAAGCTCCGTCGCGCGGGCGACGACGACTTGGTTGCCGTCCAGGTCGGGGCCCTCCTTGCGGACGACGTACGCGTAGAGGAGCGGCGGCTGCTTGATCTTGTTGAACTTGTCCTCGTACGCCTTGAGGCGATACTCCCGCTCCTCGATCTCGTACCGGAAGGAATGGAGGTCCCGCTCGTATTGCCTGCGGAGACGGTCCATCTTCTCCTCGAACTCGTCCCGCACCTCGTCCGCCGACCTAGCCCCCTTGCCGTCCCCTTCATCGCTGACCATGCACGTCTCACCGCGGGCCTGCGCTCGCGTACAGTCTGGGCCGCGCGAGCCTCCCCTCTGACGGCAGGCGTCCAAGGAGGAAGAGCCCCGAGCTTCCCATCCCTTGCTACAAATTCACGTGTAGCATTAAAGCTTTTGTCATGGGTATGGAAAACGCGAGTGATTCCTAGGACATGCGTGAAAGTGTCCTCGCTTCCCATGAAGAGAACACCGTTTTCGTGCGTTGAAGTCAAACGAAATTGCGCGATTGCACCCAGACGGGCGCGACCCAAAGACCCATGTGGTCGTGCGGCCTCCCGGCAGCGCGTGGAAGGGCTCGTGCCGTTCGGGACCGCGCTCGGGCTCGTGCTGGTTCTTGAACTCGGCGACAAGACGCAGCTCGCAACGATTTCCCTGGCGACTCGGCATCCCTGGGCGCCGGTCCTCGCGGGGGCCGTCGCCGGCCTGACGGCGCTTACGGCGCTCGGGGCGATCCTCGGAGGCATCCTCGCGGCCTGCCTCGAATCATGGCTCACGGCGATCAAGATCGGCGGTGGGATCCTCTTCATCGTCTTCGGCCTGTGGTCCTACCTCCACCACGACGAGGCCGAGCCTGCCGAGGAATCCGCGCGAGGTGCTTTCGCCTCCGCCTTCGCGCTGAACTTTATCGCAGAGCTCGGCGACAAGACGCAGCTCGCGGTAATCGTCCTCGCGGCGGCGTACGCCGCGCCCGCGTCCGTCTTCGTCGGCGGGAGCGTCGGCCTCGCGATCATCACGATGATGAGCATCGCGATCGGCGCGGCGCTCGCTCGCGTGATTCGCGCGAAGTGGCTCCAGCAGGTTTCGACGATCCTGTTCATCGCCGTCGGCGTCGTGCTGATTGTCGAGGCGCTGCTGTCCGCGTGATCAGCGAATCCCGTGGAGCGGGAACACGGTCCGCCGGAGCTCGTCCACCGTGCGCTTCGCGGCCCGAGGCACGTGGGCCTCCTCCTCCGCGCGGACGTGGTCTCGCAGGGACTTGTCCATGGGCACGGCGCCAGCGACGCGGTTGCACTCCTTGAGCCACTCCACCGGGAGCGCGTCCTCGAGCCGGGCGCCCGCCATCTGGGAGAATGCGAGGGTCCAGACCCGCGGGACCGCGGTGAGGTCGTAGCCGCCGCCGCCCGTCGCAATCCACCGGCCGCCGCACAGTTCCTTCGAGAGGTCATCGAGGATCCGGCCCACCGCCTCGTACGTCTCCGACGTGAGCATGAGGTGCGTGAGCGGATCCAGGTAGTGCCCGTCGGCGCCGAGCTGGCTGACGATTACCTCGGGCTTGAACGCGCGCGCAAGCGGCGGGACAATCTCCTGGAAGGCGTACAGGTACGACACGTCCCGCGTGTACGGCGGCAGGGGCACATTCACGGAGTAGCCTTCGCCCTCCCCTTTGCCGATCTCGTCCGCGAAGCCGCTGCCCGGAAACAGGTAATGGCCGTCCTCATGCAACGAGATCGTCAGGACCCGCGGATCCTCGTAGAAGATCGCTTGAACCCCGTCCGCATGGTGCGCATCCACGTCGACGTAGAGGACGCGCCTCAGTCGGTGGTCCTCAAGGAGCGTCGTGATGCCAACCGCCAAGTCATTGAACACGCAGAAGCCCGACGCACGGTCCGGGAGGGAATGATGGAAACCCCCGCCGAGGTTGAACGCCCGGGTCCGTCGGCCCTTCGCGACCTCCTCACAGGCGAGGACCGTCGCCCCGACTTGGAGCGCGGCGGCCTCGTACATGCCCGCGAACACCGGATTGTCGGCGGTGCCGAGCCCATGCTCGTACGCGACCCGGCTCGGATCGTTGCTCAGTTCTTTCACGACTGAAACATACTCCGGCGTGTGGATCCGCCGAATCGTTCGTTCGTCGGCCGCTTTCGGACGGAGTGTGTCCGCTTCGGGCGCGAGGCCATAGGCGGCGATCAGGTCCCGCGCGAGCTTGATCCGGACCTCCCGCAACGCGTGGCCTCCGCCGAAATCATATCGGAGGAAATCCTCGTCGTAGAGGATTGCGGGCTCCACGATCCCGGATATGGGCTCGCGACACTTAAGCGTGCCCCGTGTCGATCCGTACTCCTTGGAGCGGGAGCGCCAAGCGCAGGGGGCGAACCCGAAATCGGACTCAATCCTCCGAATGGCGAGAGGGCGCGGGATTCTCGGGCGAGTCCATGAGGCCCGTCCCAAGTCTCAGGATTGCGGCGGTGGGACGCGCGGCTCAGAGGAGCCAGCCGCCCGTCACGCCGATCACGTCGCCGGTGATGAACTCCGCTTCTTCGGACACGAGGAAGAGGACCGCAGCTGCGACGTCGGCTCCCGTCCCCGGTCGACCCACGGCCGTGTCGGCGCTCCCCCTCTTCCGGGCTGCCCCGCGACCAAGATCGGGATCGTCAATCACGCCCGGGGCCACGGCGTTCACCGTAATCCCATCCCGGCCGACCTCCCGCGCGAGGGACTTCGTGAACGCCACGATGCCCGCCTTCGCGGCATAGAACGCGGCCATCCTCGCGGACCCGTGTGCGCGGTATGCGCCCGCTGCGGCTAGGTTCACGATGCGGCCCCACTTGTTGCGGCGCATGTGCGGCACGGCGTACTTCGAACACAGGAACGTCGCGGTGAGGTTCGAGTCGAGCACGCGGCGCCACGCGGCCAAGTCCATCGCCTCTACGGTCCGCGTCGCCCACTCGCCGACGTTGTTCACGAGGATGTCGAGGCGCCCAAACGCCCGCGCGGCCGTCTCGACGGCCCGTCGGCAGTCCGACGATTGCGCAAGGTCCGCGCGGACCGCAACGGTTTTCCGACCGGCGTCCTCGATCGCCCTCGACACCTTCCGCCCCTCCGCCGCGCGGGTGCGATAGGTGAGGGCGACGTCCGCGCCTTCGTGCGCGAGGGCGAGGGCGATCGCCTTCCCAATCCGGCGGGATCCGCCGGTGACGAGGGCCGCGCGGCCTTCGAGGAGTGCCACGGTTCGGGCGAAGGCCGAATCGGGGTAAAACGTTTCTCCGGTGGGCCGGGAACCCTAAAGGACGTGGATTCCATTCCTCCGGCCAGAGGCAGGGCATGCGCCGAGCGTCTCGCGTCGTCGTCCTTACGATCGTCGTGGTGTTCGCGACGACGGCACCCTCCACGACCGCGCAGACGGTCGAGCCCATCGTCGGGTCCCTCCAGGTGACGACGGTCCTGCCGGCGAATGCGTCCCTAGCCTATGTCGCCCCTCTCGCAGCGTTGGATTCCCTGCGATTCTCCGTCGTCGTCACGCAAGGTGCCCCCGTGGACGTCTTCGTCGTGGACACCGCGGGATACAGTGCCTACACGGGGCCGGCGGGCGGGAGCCTCCTCTACTACGAGGCGGGGACGCGGCTGAACACGGCGTCCTTCGAGGCCACCTTCACCGCGCCCCGGGGAGCGGACTATTACCTGATCGTGGACAACGCGCCGAGGACCGCCGGGGGCGCCCCCGGATCGGGGCCGGTCACGGTGACCGTCACCGCGGAGGTCCTCCGCTTCCCGACGTACCTAATCGTCGCGGTCGTCCTCGGCCTCGCCCTCGCCATCATCGCGATGATCTTCTACCTGCGGCTTCGGAGAGCGACCCGCGCGGCGGCCTCGCGGCCCGAGGGACCGGCCCCGCGGCGGTGAACGGCTCGACGGAGCTACCGCTCGCCCAGGACCGGATTGAGAAAATGGGGAGTCCGTCCGCGGGTGCGGACGGATTCGGGGGAGGGTTAGAGATTCCTAGCGATCGCGCGAGGTCCGGGTCCGCGCGTCCTTCCGGGGAAGGTCGCGGCGGCTGAGGATCGCGACGTTGCTGGGCAGGATCAGAGAGAAGGCCATGGCGTCACCTCACCTTCGTTCGGCGGTTCGCTTAGCGGTTGAAGGACGCCTGGTGGACCATCGACTGCCAGACGAGCAGTTCGGGGTTCTCCTTGGGCGGCTTCTGGACGGACTTTACGATGAGTCGCATGATTCCACCTCGTTACATCGTTTCGATGCTATCGAATTGACTAACGCAGCCGAACTATTTAAGTATGTCGATACCATTAACTCGCTTTGATATTATCAAATACGGCGTACCCATGTCCGCGGACCCGACCCCTCCCATGGCTCCCGGCAGCGTGACCGTCACCGTGGACCAGTTGAAGGTCCTGAGCGACCCTTCCCGCCTCCGGATGCTCACGCTCCTGATGGACCGAGACATGTCGATCTCGGGAATCGCGAAGGCCCTGGACCTTACGCCCGCGACGGTCCACCATCACGTGAACCAGCTCCTCAACGCGGGGCTCATCGTGCCGACCCGGAGCGAGGTCCGGGGGAACCTTGTGGAAAAGTACTATCGGATCCCCGCCGCCGGAATCGACTCGAGCACGATCTGGGACCAGCTCAGCGACGCGGAAAAGGTGAACTTCCGCCTCGCGGTCCTCGGCATGCTGAAGGGTCTCGTGAACGAGTCGATCAAGCGGATCCAGGGGAAGGGCACCGTGGACTTCGAGGTCGGCCGGCTGTACTTCTACCACGTCCCCTGGCGGAAGGACGCGATTCAGCAGGTCCAGGAGATCTTCGAGGAAGCGCGGAGGAAGCTGGAGCACCTCGAGTCGAAGGCGAAGGCCCAGGCGGATGGGGGCCAGGAGGTCATGGCCCTCCTCACGACGCTGCCCGTGTGAGTCCGGCTCAGGCGTAATCGCCGCGGATCAACTTCCGAACGTAGGGGCTCAGGGCCTTCGCGAGCTCCATGTCCCCATCCCAGTCCTCAAGCCGGTCCCAGTTGTGGTCCTCCATGTCCTGGATGCATCGCTTGATCTGATCGTTCATCGAGGCCACGTCGCCGCCGGAGACCCGCGCGGCAATGATGAGCCACTTGCCCCGGCCGATGTGGAGATGCATCTGGCCCACCGTGATCTCGTCGAGCTCGCCTTCCTCGTCTCCTTGGAAGGAGTCGCGGACGAACTGCTGGACCGCGGTCAGCATGCCGCTCAGGATGTCCGTATCGATGTCGGGGCGGAGCCGACGCGTCTCGTGCTTAATCAGGACGCCGTCCTTGCGGTAAAGCAGGAAGACGTCATCGATCGCCGCCTCGTCGGACCCGCCGGCGGGCACCGGTTTCTTCGCGGCCTCCGCCGCGGCCGTCGGCGTCCTACGGCGGAGGAGGACGAACAGGAGGCCGCCTCCGGCGACCGCGGCGACGAGGAGCAAATAGGGCCACGCGTCCCCGAGGCCGAACGCCGTGGGCGGCGCCGCCACGGTACTGAAGGAGAACGTGTACGACTGAGCAATCGCGTTCCCGGCGACGTCCTTCGCGCTCGAATCGATGAACACCGCGTAGCTCGTGCCGAAGTCGAGAGGCCGCTCGGGGGTGAAGGTGAGGGTCCGGCTATCCGCACTCCAGGAGATCTGCCCATTCATTTCCGGCGTAATCCGGAACGCGGTCTCCGTGGACGCCCGGTCCATGGGTTCGCTGAACGTGACGATCACTACCGGCGTGGTGTTCACGTTCGAGCCTCTCGGTGCGCCCGAGACCGCGGAGGGCCGTGTCCCGTCGAGGTTCAGGGTCGTGGAGATCGCGGTCTCCGTGAGCCCGGCGCCGTCCACCGAGTAGTACTCGAGGGTGTGCGACCCGTCGCCGCTCACGATGAACGGGGCTGCGTACGTCTGCCAAGAGCCGCCGTCCACTCGGTACGAGGTCACGTTGACGCCGCTCGTCGCATCGGAGGGAGTCAAGGTGACGAACACGCTTGAGAGGTACCATCCCGCGCTCCCGGCCGTGCCGCTCGCGCTCATGCTGGTCGCCGGGGCGACCGTGTCGATCGGCACGGCGAAGCTCACCGCGGATTCGATGTTGCCCGCGACGTCCGTGGAGTAGTACTCGACCGTGTGGGATCCATCGGCGACGAGGACGAATGGGGCCGAGTACGTTTGCCAGGCGCCGCCGTCGATGCGATAGGCCGTCACGGCGAGCCCGCTCGTGGCATCCGTCGAGGTCAAGGTCACGGCTACGGCGCTCCGATACCATCCGTTCGCTCCGGACGTGCCGGCGAGGGAATGGGCGGAGGAAGGGGCGAGCGTGTCGACGGTCGTCCACGTGTCGTTTCCCGTGGGGGCTTCCACGTTGCCGGCGCGGTCCCTCGCGATGGATCGGAAGGCATAGCGGTGACCCTCCACGCCGACGTAGCTGCCGCTCGTAGCGGTCGTGTTCACATACGCCGGGATGGCGGTCCACACACCGCCGTCGTCGCTCACCTCGATCGTGTACGAGGCGATGTCCGTGGTCCCGGATTGTGCGCCCCATGAGAGGAGAATCGTGAGCGTCCGGACGTACGGCGGCAGGCCCGCCATCGAGGAGCTCGGCGCGGTCACGTCGACGATCGTCCAAGTGTCGTTACCCGCGGGGACGGCCTCGACGTTCCCGGCGTAGTCCGTCGAAACGGATCGGAACTGGTACGTGTGGCCGTCGACGCCCGTGAAGATGGACGAGGTCAGGGTCGTCGATGGAATCCACGCGATCCAGCCCGCGCCGTCGTCGTTCACGTCGATACGGTACGACGCGATGTCGATGGAGTCGAATTGGGGCTGCCAGCTTACGAGGAAGTCCAAAGTCGTCTGGTACGGCGAGAGGCTGAGGACGCGCGAGAACGGAGCGAGCGTATCCACGATCGTCCACGTGTCGTTCCCGGCGGGCGCGACCTCGACGTTGCCCGCGTAGTCCGTCGCGATTGAGCGGAACTGATAGACGCCCCAGGCAGGAGTCGCCGTGAACGTCGCGCTGGTCAAAGCCGTCGAAGGCAGCCAGTCAATCCACCCGGCTCCGCGGTTGTACTGGACGCGATAGGTCGCGATGTCGGTCACGCCCGGCTCGGGCGCCCAACTCACGAGGAAGGAAGCCGTCGTCTCGTACGTCGGAAGCGCGAGGACACGCGAGTCGGGCTTGGCCGTGTCGACGATGGTCCATGTGTCGTTGGCGAAGGGGCCAGGTTCGGTGTTCCCTGCCTGATCGTCGACGATCGTCGCGAATTCATGCAATCCGTCCGAGGCGGCCGTGAAACTGAACGAGCCCACGCCGGCGGCCGGTTGGGTCGCGAACTCGGTCCATGCGCCGCCGTCCAACCGATACCACAGGGTGACGTTCCTGAGCCCGACGCCGAGACCGTCGCTGGCGGTATAGGAGACCGGGAAGGATGACACCGTTTCGTACGTTGGCAAGGAGTCCGCGGACGAACTCGGTGCGGCTTCGTCGACCATGACGAAGACTTCGGATCGGTCCGAGCTCATGTCGACGGAGCGGGGACTGTTCGCGAAGGTGAAGGGGAGGTAGGAGACCATGGCGGTCGTCGTGTTCTCCGTCGCCACGTTCGAGTTGATGTACACGCGGTCCGTGACGAGCAGCCAGGCTTCTTGGCCGGTGGGCGAAGTGAAGTCCCACGCGGCGGCACCGTTGTCCTCCACGCGGATCGTGGCCCCGGCGACGAGCGACGACCCGTCGGGCCAGACGGCGTCGATGGAGAGGAAATTGCGGACAGTCAGGTTCGCCGCTGCGGACACTCGGACGCCGCCTGCGGCGAATGGAGTACTGATCGTCGTCACGTCGGAGTAGTTCTCCGCATAGAGGTCGTACGACCCGACGTTGACGAGCGTGCCGTTGTCGATCGTCGCACGGGTCGTGATGCTCGCGTTGCCTTCGAAGTACATGCCGACGCCATACGAAGGCAGCGGTGTGCCGCCCAGGCCGGCCGCCCCGCCCGTCGAGGTGTCGACGGAATCTTGCGTAGAGAGGCCGGATGGAACGAGGAGGACGCCGAACCCCGTGGCATCGCCACCGCGGCCGCCTTGGCCGCTCGCGGCGTCGCCGCCGAAGCCGCCCCGGAGCTGCGCAACCGCGTTGAACGCCGTCGTGCCTGTCACGAGGCCCATTGCCAGGCCGACCGCAGTCCCGCCGTCGCCGCCAGCGATGCCTCCGGAGCCGCCGTCGCCGCCCTGAACGTCCTGGATCGTGCCCGCGGACGCGCTCGTCCCGTTGAAGGCGCCGTCATTGTTCCCGATCGCGAGGATACCGGTCCCGTTCCCTCCATCCCCGCCACCCGCGCGACCCCGACCACCATCCCCGCCTCGCACCACGGACACATCATTCCCGTGCAGGGCCGCCGAGGCTCGAATTCCCAGCACGGCGATCGCCGTAGAGCTGCCGCCGGCGCCGCCACGTCCGGTCCCCAAGCCGTTGGACGTGCTGTTGCCGCCGAGCCCCCCGCGCAACGTCGAGAGGATGTTTCCGGTCGCGTCGGCCTGCATCGAATCCGCGAAGAAGAGGCCAAGAACGTTGCCACCGGCGCTCCCGTTCCCCGCGGGCGTTCCGTCGCCGCCGTGGCCGCCATCGCCGGCGGAGAGGCCGGTCGCGGAGTTCCAATCGAGCACCGCCGAGGCGGTGGCCGTGAAGAGCTGGATGCCCCAGGCGTCGCCGCCGATGCCGCCGTCGCCCCCATAGAGCGTGCCCGCGCCGCCACCGCCGTTTCCACCACGACCCCCCACGAGGGACGTGAGGGTGTTCCACTGAATCGTGGCCGCGCCGACGCCGCTGATCGCGATCCCGGCGGCCGCGCCTCCCGCCCCCCCGCGTCCTCCCACGCCTCCGACGTTCCCGAAGCCATCGCCGCCTCGGCCGCCGATCAGCTGGTCAATCGTGTTCCCCACGATTGTTGCGGTCGGGGCACCGGTGACCAACATCCCGACGGCGTACCCTCCGCCCGTCCCCGCGTTTCCCGGGAGGGTTGCATCGCTTCCGTCTCGGCCGCGAATCCCGCGGATCACGTTGTCCCGAATCTCCGCGTTCGCTCCGCCCACGACCTCGATCCCGAAGGCAAAGAGGCCTGTGAGGTTCGTGATCAGGTTCTCCGCGATCACGGGAGACCCGGAGGCCACCGCCTCGATGCCGACCCCAGAAGTTCCGTTCACCCAGTTCCGCCGGACTTGGGCGTCGGAGCCCTCGAGGTAGATCCCAACGGATCCGGCGCGGTTCACCACGTTGTCCGCGACGAGGCTCGAGGAGCCGGACAGATGGAATCCGCGGTCCGCGCCCCGGACCGTGTTGTTGTGAATCGCAGGAGACGCGTCCAGGGCGACCACCGCGCGCCAGGGACGCTCGAACGAGGACCAGGAGACGGAACCCGTGGAGGTCGCGTTGAACTGGATGCCGATCCACGGGATCAGGTTCAGCGTCTGGTTCGGCTGGAAGAGGATAGGATTGGCCATCGTCGCATCCGCGAGCAACGTGCCCTCGACGAAGATTGCGACGAGGGGGTCGAGCTTCACGATCGTGCCTGGCAGAATCGTCAGGATCACGCCCGCTTCGACCGTGGCATGGCCGTACACGATGTACGGGCTGTCAGCGGGCGTCCAAGTCGTGTCGGCACCGATAGGCCCGCTCACGTACGTGGGGCCCACGGCGGCCGCGGGAGGGGCGGCCGCCTCGCCGAGCGCGAAAGTCGTCGCGAGGATTGCGGTTGCGAGGAGAAGGCTGCGCCAGGGATTCAGTCGTACGCGCGCGAGCATGGGGACGGGGCTCCCGGGCCGGACCGTATGTGGCCGACGGGCTCCCCGGTTTCTTTCTTCGATATATTACAGGGACGACGCAGTTATCTATTGTGATAACTCTCCCTCGCCACGCTGGGAAGCTTCATGAGCCGACGGAAGGTTGCGCAATCGATGCACGGGGATGGGCTCGACGCGATCTTCTCCCCGCGCTCGATCGCGGTCGTTGGGGCTTCCCGACACAAGGGGAAGATCGGCTATGAGGTCCTTCACAATCTGATCGTCAACGAGTTCCAGGGCACAATCTACGCGATCAATCCGAGCGCGGTGAGCATCCATGGCATCCGGGCCTATCCAAGCGTCCTCGACGTTCCGGAGAGTGTGGACCTCGCAGTCATCACGGTCCCCGCGGCCGCGGTCCTGTCCGCGGTGGAGCAATGCGGCAAGAAGGGCGTGAAGGGCCTGGTGGTCATCACGGCCGGATTCCGAGAAGTTGGGGGGGCCGGCGTCGACCGAGAGGCGGAGCTCCTGGCCCTCTGCCGGAAGTACGGGATGACGATGATCGGCCCGAATTGCATGGGGGTGATCAACACCCATCCCAGCATCCAGATGGACGCGACGTTCGCGCCGACGTCGCCCCTCCGAGGGAGCATCTCGCTGGTCACGCAGAGCGGCGCCCTCGGGGTCGCTATCTTGGACCAGGCGAAGTCCCTCAACATCGGATTCGCGAAATTCTGCTCCCTCGGCAACAAGGCGCAGGTGAGCCTCAACGATCTCCTCCAGAAGTGGGAGGGCGACGAGGAGACGAAGATCATCCTGATGTACATCGAGAACTTCGGGAATCCAAAGAACTTCGTCCGGATCGCACGGCAGGTCACGAAACGAAAGCCCGTCATCGCGGTGAAGTCGGGACGGTCCGAGGCGGGCAGCCGGGCGGCGGTCTCCCACACCGGCTCCCTCGGCGGCTCGGACCTCGTCTCGGAGGCGATCTTCAACCAGACCGGGGTGCTGCGGGCGAACTCGATCGAGGAGCTGTTCGATTATGCGATGGCCTTCACGCTTCAACCCCTGCCCCGAGGGAACCGCGTCGCGGTGGTGTCTGACGCCGGCGGTCCGGCGATCATGGCCGTCGACGAACTCATCGCGCAGGGGCTCGTGCTCGCGGAGCTGAACCCCAGGACGATGGAATCCATGCAGGAGTGGGCTCCGCCCGAGGCATCGATCCGGAACCCGATCGACCTGACGCCCCAGGGGACCCTGGAGGACTTCGCGCGCGCCATCGATGCCGTCCTCTCGGACGACGGGACGGACGCGTGCCTCGTAATCTACGTGCCGCCGGTCGCCACGAACGAAACGGAGTGGGCTCGGGCCGTGTGGACGACCGCCCAGAAGCACCGCAAGCCCGTCGTCTGCAATTCCTTGGGGCGGACGGAGGACAGCCCCGCGTTCGTCGAGCTGGTCCGCCACGGCGTGCCGTCGTATCTGTATCCGGAGAGCGCGGCGCGGGCCCTCGCCGCAATGGTCCGCCATGCGACGTATCTCGAGCGGGACGAAGGTCGCTTCCGGGCGTTCGGGGTCGACCGTGCAAGGGCCGAGAGGGTCCTCGGTGCGGCGGTCCGGGACGGGCGGTCGTTGCTCACGATGGTCGAGTCGATCGAGCTACTCCAGGCCTACGGGATTTGCCCTGCAGAGGCCCGGCCGGCGATGGATCTCGAGACGGCGGCGGCGGCCGCAAGGGAGATCGGGTATCCCGTCGTGCTGAAAGCCGTCGGGAAGGACCTCGTGCACAAGACGGAGAAGCAGGCCGTCGCGCTCGATCTGCGGGACGAGCGCGCACTCCGGGCCGAGGGCGCGAAGATGGATCGCCGCCTCCGGGAACAGGGAGTGGATTTCGACGGTTTCCTCGTGCAGGAATTCGTCCGAGGCGGGAGGGAGGTGATCCTCGGCATGACGCGGGACAAGGTGTTCGGACCCGTCGTCGCCTTCGGCCTCGGCGGGATCTACGTGGAATACCTGAAGGACGTCGCCTTCGGCGTTCCGCCCCTGACCGACCAGGATGCACGGCGGCTCATCCGGTCCATCCGGACGTACCCTCTGCTCGAAGGAGTCCGCGGTGAGCCCCCGAGCGACGTCGAGGCGCTCGCAGAAGCCCTCCAGCGATTCTCCCAGCTCGTGCTCGATCACGACGCGATTCAGGAAATCGATCTGAACCCCGTCTTCGCGCTCGAGCGGGGCAAGGGCTACCGCGCGGTCGACGCCCGTGTAGTCCTGACGGGGTACCCATCGCGTTAATCATTTCTCTCGGAGCGGGCCCATCAGCTCAATCCAGATCCCATCGGGATCCTCGATGTACACCCAGGCATCGTGGGGTCGGCCGTAGGGGCCGTCGACGACTTCGATGGCCTGGGCCCGGAGCCCCTTCAGGAAGCCGCCGAGATCGGGGACGCGGAAGGCCAGGTGATCGAGGCCCTCGCCGACCCGATACCGGGTGGCGAAGCGGCTCCCGGGTTCGTACCAGTTCAGCTCGAGCCGCTGTCGGCCGCGAGGGGTCTTGAGGAGGGCGACTTCCCCGCGGGTTTTCCGGAGCTTCATCCGGAATTGCAGCTTCATCCCGAGGACGCGCGTGTAGAAGTCCAAGGATCGATCCATATCCCGGACGCGGATTCCCGTGTACGCGAACGTTGCGGAAGGCATGGCGTCGGGACGGGGGCCCGCGCATAAGGCCTTGCTGCCGTCAGGAGACGGCCATGAGGACCACGCCGAAGAACACCGACACCACGCCGGCGTACTGCGGGCGGCTGAGGCGCTCATGGAGGAAGGCCGCCGCGAGGGCCACGGTGACCGCGCTGAAGAGTCCGCTCAGCGTCCCCACGATTGCCACGGACCCCGCGCGGATCCCGACGTTGTAGGCGACGAACGCGATGCTGTCGAGGACACCCACGACCGCTAGGACTCGGAGGATGTCTCGAGCCGGCCGGCCGATCGTCGTCACGCCGATCCCGGAGGCCGCGAGGAGGATCGCGACGGCCACCACGCGGACGAATGCGGCCGAGCTCACGGGCCCGACGGCGTCGACCACGTACGCGAGCGCGAAGTAGAAAACTCCGTACCCCGCGAAGGCGAGGAATGCGCTCACGAACCCCACCCTCGCGTTCCGGGGCGGCGGATTCTCGGGATGGGCCCGGCTTCGGGACAGCAGCAGGATGCCGACGAGGACCGCTGCAATGCCGGCCGTCGCTAGGTAGCTGGGTCGGTCGCCGAGGAAGACGATTGCCAGGCCCGCGGTGACCGCCGGGTAGCTGGACACGAGCGGCGAGACGATGGACAGCACTCCGTACTCGAACGACCTGTAGAGGAACATCGAGGCGAAGAGGTTGATCGTCCCGAGGATCACGAGCAGGAGCCACGGAGACCCGGCGAGCCACCGGTCCCGTTCGAAGGCGAAGGCAATCGGAAGGAGCACGAACAGGGAGGTCAGCTCCATGAAGAACAAGACGCGAAGATGACCGATGCGGTGGGCCGCGTTCCGCGCGAGGAAGTCTCCGGACCCGTAGCCGAACGCCGTGGTGAGGCCGAACACGAGGTCCGAAAGCGCGCTCAACGGTCCGCCACCATACGATGCGACAACGCCCTCAGGGGGCCGCACGCTGGAACAGCTCGATCCAGATTCCGTCAGGGTCGACCACGTAGGCGAGTTTCGTGCCGCCCTCGAGGAACGGAGCGACGCCCGGCTTCGCCCCGCTCGCGATGAGTTCCTCGTACGCTCGATCGACATCGTCGCACGCGAAGGCGATGTGGTCCAGCTCATCGCCATTCCGGTACGGCCCGCGGAAGAACGTCGACCCCTCGGGGTACCAGTTCAGCTCGAGGAGATACGGGGCGTCGCGGCTCTTCATCTCCGCCCACTCCCCAGAGGTCTCCGCCACGCGTTCCCGATGGAGCAGCTCCATGCCCAGGAGGTCCCGGTAGAACGCAATGGAGCGATCGAGGTCTCGAACCTGGACGCCGACGTAGGTAAGCGTGTACCGCATGCGATCCTGCGGGGCACGGCGGACGGCGGCCTTAAGCCCTCCGCAAGGCCGCCGCGAAGGCGCAAGGATTGTAGTCCCGGACCGCCATGAACCCGCGGGGGAACGCCGACTGATCCAAATCGACGTCGAGGTGCCGGACCGGCCCGGAGAGCTCGGGAAGATCGCGGCCGCTCTCGGCGATGCGGGTGTGAATATCCACGCAATCGGAGAGAACTCCGGCGCGGGACGATCTTACATCAGCCTGATCGTGGACCAACCCGTGCGTGCCCGTGCCGCGCTGAAGGACGCGGGATTCGAGTGCTCGGAGCGCACCGTGCTCGTCGTCCGGCTCGAGGACAAGCCGGGAGCGCTCGCGGGCCTTGCCCGGAAGCTCGGGGCGGCGGGGGTGGACATCAAGAGCGTGATCCACCTCGAGTCCGTTGCAGGGCATGCGCAGCTCGCGATCGGCGTGGACGACCTCGCGAAGGCGCGAGCGCTCGTTTGATCGGGACCGACCGTAGGGAAGTGGACATAGTCTCACGGTCGATAGCGAGAACGTGGCAATCGCATCGAAACGCTCAAGAAGCGTCGCACGCCTATCTTCTGGCATCCGCGCGAGTCGGGAGGAAGGGAGCGGATGTTGAGAGAAGTCACAGAGGAGGAGCAGGATGCCGTCGGCGCTCGTGGCGCCGTGCCCACGAACTATGCAATCGCGGGGCCGAAGAAAGTCCCCCGGGTGGACTACGAACGGATTTTCGTCGTGGACGATCGCCAGGAGTTGCTCGGCGAGTACGTGCTCCGCGACGACTGTCCCCTGGAGTACGGGGACCTGAAGCGCTCGATCCCTGTCAACGGCATGCGGCACCTCGTGTCGTTCTACCAGGGCGAGTTCGCCTTCACTCCGTTCCGGGTGGATGACCTTTGGTTCGTCGTCGTGACCCGCGGCATCCCGAGGATCGAGGACCGCGGCTCGATCGGCACCCTCCTCGCCGCCGCGCGCGTGCATATCGTGCCGAGCCTTGCGCCCGCGCTCGCGCAACGCGAGGCCATCCTCCGGGAGCGAGAGCGGGAGATCCGCGAGCGCGAACTTGCGATCGCCCGAAGGGAGGAGCAGGCCCGCCTTGCGGACGCAGAGCTCCAGGTGACGCGGACCCAGCTCCGCGAAATGGAAGCGGATGTCCGCGCGCGCGAGAATCGGCTCGGCGCCTTGCGGGAATACGCGATCCGAATGCAGCGGGCCTTCTACGGATCGGCCCATGACGAGACCGGGCCGCCCGAAGCGAGATCGGACAATCCAAAGGCGAAGCCGGACCTCTGATCGTCGCCCGCAGGCGTCCGAACCGGAGGAAGTTCTCAAGGCCGATAACCGAAGGCGGTCCATTAAATACGCTCCGGGCGAAGTCCTCAACACTCCGAGCGCGCGCGTGAGCGCGTGCCGTCGCAACCCCAGGCGGGCAGCGCATGCAGGGGCTGTTCGAGACCCTCGTTACGAGCGTCCTCTTCCGCGGTCTCAGCCCCGGCCTGAGCGGAATCCTCATGGCCGCACCCCTGCGCAAAGTCGCCCGCGCCCAACTCAAGAAGATCTACGTCCTAAACGAATCGGGCGACATGGCGGGCGAATACATCCTGGACCCCGACTGTCCAATCGACTACAACGATTTCCTCAAGGTCCTCCCGGAGGCGGGGATCGGAGACCGCGAATCGCTGTTCGTCGGGGAGTACGTGTTCACGGCGTTCCAGAGCGGGAAGTTCGTCTTCGTCCTGCTGTCCCGCGGCCAACTCGCGCCGGAGGACTTCGATTGGACCGCCCTACTGCTCTCCGCGGCGGACTCCCATCTCGCGGCCGGAGGCCACCCGTCACCCGTCCGCCCCGCGGAGTCAAAGCCGTTGGCGGACCTCGAGAAGGCCCTCGCAGAGCGAGAGGCCCGCGTCCAAGCGCGAGAGGAAAATCTCACAAAGCTCGAGGTGAAGCTCAAAGCGGACGAGGCGAATCTCAAAGGTCGGGCGGAGGAACTGGACCGCCAAAAGACGCGGCTCGCGTCCCTCGCGGACTACGTGACCGAGGTCCAGCAGAGCGTGATGAAGGGCATCTCAAAGGCGAATCAATCCCTCGAGATGACGGAGCAGCTCGCGGCCTCCGCGCGGGCGAGCGCCCAGGAGGGCCAGGCGAAGGACCTCTCTGTCGTGAGGCGGCAGTTCGAAATTGAACGGAAGGCGCTCCTCACGGCCAAGGAGGATCTCGAGGGGAGATACCGCGAGGCCGTCGCGCGGATCGCGAAGCTCGAGGAGGACCATCGGCAGGCGCTCGTGACCCTGCACAAGGAGCGGGCGGAGGCCGCCCGCCAGGAGGCGGAGGCCGAGAAGGTCCGCGCCGCGATCGAGAGCCGCGTGCAGGAGCTCGGCGCGCGCTTCGCCGCGATGGCGAAAGAACGGATCGTGGCGTCGCACAAGGCGACGACGGAGCCGTCCGACGCGGTGAAGCAGGCCATCGAGATGGAGAAGGCCCAGCTCTCGAAGGAGCGAAAGTTCCTCCAACGGCGGGCGATTGAACTGCTCGACCGCGAGGAGCAGGTCCGGGACCGGGACATGAAGCTCACGGACCGGGAACACGCCCTACGCGCCCGCGAGGAGGAGCTCGCCGGGCGCGAGGCGGAAATCGAGAAACAGAAGGCGACCCTCGCCCCGGCCGCGCCCGCCGCGGTCGCGCTAAAGGTCGATGTCGAGGAAGCACGGAAGGACATCGACCGCCGCGTGAAGATCATCCAGCAGAAGGCCTTGGAGCTCCTGGACCGCGAGGAGAAGCTCCAAAAGCGGGCAGCGGAGCTCGAGGCGATGGAGGCCCGGCTCACGAGCAAAGCCCCGGCGAAGTGATAGTCTCATCGAGGGCCCGCGGCCGGAATCCTCTGAGCGTATCATGCAGGATAACCGCTGAAGGGCGCTTATATAGGTCCCAGGGGGGTGGTTTTCTCCTGATTCCCGGCGCCAGGCCGGGTCGGCTTGGGCCGGCGGGGAGCGATACGCCATGCGCCGAACGAGAGAGCGCGTCCTCATCCTGGTCGCGGTCCTCCTCGCCTCGGCTCTTCCCGTTCTCTCGCTCTCCGCGCGGCCGACTTCTGCCGACCCGTGGATTGTCGAGAACGCGGACGGCACCGCCGACGCGGTATGGAATTTCACGAATCCTGCGGACTATCTGCTCACGAACACGGTCATCGCAGGCAACGCGGTGTCCTTGCGTGGACTGGTGACCTCATGGAACAGCACGACCGCGGCGGATTTTGCAGGACCCGACAGCGAGACGAACATCGAGCGGTCGATGTGGCCCGGGGATGTCGCGATGGCGGCGACTTCGGGACCATCCACCCCGCTCATCATTCAACCCGGGGCTGTAGGGGAGGATGCCTGGCTCGACCGAGGCAACCCGACCCTGAACTATGGCGCGGACCCAACGATGATTCTGGATGGTCGGAACCCGCAAGGCCGTGCCGTCCTGCGCTTCGATCTCTCGACGGTCCCTGCGGGCGTCGTGATTGACAACGCCACGCTCAGCTTGTACCAGAGCGCGGGGATCGGAAGCAGTTTCGTCGCGACGGTGTATGCCATCACCGCGGCCTGGGACGAATCGCAGGTCACGTGGGACGACCGACTCACGGGCACCCCATGGGGGTCTGCCGGTGGCGACTACAACCCGCACGCAATCGACCAGCGCACCCTCGACAATACGCCCAGCTGGCGGACTTGGAACGTCACGCAACTTGTGGATCTCTGGCATCGTGGCTCCCTGCCGAACTACGGCCTCATCCTCCACACGCCGAATTTCGGAGGAGCGGATTCGGACAAGACCTTCTATACGTCGGATTACAGCGTCGATCCTTCGTTGCGGCCCAGACTCGACATCTCGTATCGGGTCCTGGGCGGAACGGCGGAATACATATCTAAGGTAGGTGGACCAGGATCCGCTGCGGCATGGCAAACGATCTCCTGGAATGCGACGACGCGCTCCCTCGTCACAGACGAATTCGAGGGAAGCGCCCTCGATCCCAAGTGGACGTGGACGAACCTACCAATGTCGTATGACGTCGGAATGACGACGCCCGGGCACCTCCATGTCGTCTCGAGCACGGGCTCCGATCTGGACGGTGGAGTCTCCACGGCCAATATCCTTGCAGACGGCGTCGTAGGAAACTTCACGGCGACGATGAAGTTCACCTCGGATCCCACACTCGACGGTCAGAAAGCGGGCCTCCTCGTCTTGCTCAACAGCCGGGACTGGTACGCTGTCGAGAAGACCTTCGTCGGTGCGACAACCAGCGTCAACTGGAGAGTCCGCGCGAACGCCGACGGTGGGACGGCAATTCGCGCAGACGTGGTCAGCGGCAACCCGCAACCCGCGTGGGTCCGCGTCCAGCGGGCGGGGACCACGTTCACGGCGTCGACGAGCCCGGATGGTATTGTGTGGACTGTCCGGGACACGTACACGCCAGCCTTTGCGTATCCGCTCGGCCTGAAGATTGCATTCTTCGCCGCTGACGGCCTATCGGGGACGTCGCACGTTGTCGACGTAGACTACATCCAAGTGACGTTTGAGCCGGACGCTACGTTGACCGTGCAAACGCGCACGGGGGACACCAATCCCGTGGACGGAACATGGTCTGGGTGGTCAGCCCCCTATCCATCGCCCTCGGGCTCGCCCATGGCGGGAAGCTCAAGATACATTGAGTTCCGGCTCGCGATGGCCGTGATGAATCCTGACCACACGCCGGACGTAGCCGACGTGAACCTCTCCTGGGCCAACTACATAGCCCCAGGGAGCGTTGAGACTGCGGATTTCGCACCCGCGGACGTCTCGGAGTGGGGGGACTTCGCGGTCGTCGAAACGTTGAACGGACAGACGATCGCCTATCAGTACTCGACGGACTCAGGTGGGACCTGGACACCCGTGGCGCCTCCTGCCTCCCTCCAGGCGGTGAGCACTGCCTCGGGGAAGATCAGATTCCGCGCCACCCTGTCCACGACGGACACGATCATCACGCCGACCTTGAACGAAATGCGGCTGACATACCGGCACAACCTCGATCACTTCGCTGTGACCGCGTCGGCGGCCGCGATCGCGGGAGCCTCGTTCGTGGTTACCGTGACCGCGGAGGACGCGCTGAACAACACGATTGCGGACTGGACGGGCACGGTGGTGCTCGAGGCCCGCCTGTCGGACGGTACTACCCCCGGAGGCGGAATCCTCGGGATCACCTCTCTCGCAATCACGACGGGGGGCACGGCGACCCTGAACACGGAAACGTACACGAAGGCGGAGACGATCCGGATTCAGGCCTCCTTCGGAACTTCGACAGGCCTGAGCGGTAACGTCGTCGTATCGCCAGGCGCCCTAGACCATATCGACGTGACCCCGAGCGACGTAACCCTCCTGCCATTCGATTCGCAGATCTTCACGGCCACAGGTTTCGATCTGTGGAACAACTCCATCTCGGGGCTCACTTTCTCGTGGACGGTTGTAGGCGGCGTCGGGACCCTGAACAGCTCATCCGGCGTGAGCGTCAACTTCACCGCGAGCCCGCCCGCTGCAAACGGAACCGTCCATGCCTCCTTTGGCGGCATCGAGGGCATCTCCCAAATCCACGTCGCGAGCGGAGCACGCCCGACGATCGCCATCACGACCCCCGTCGTCGGAGCGCACCTTTCCGGAGTCGTCACGATTCGGTACACGAACAGTTCTGGCGCGACCACGGTGACGTTCGAATACGATGCTGGCTCGGGCTGGGTGCTCATCGGGATTCCCGCCCTCATCGACGGTGTCTACGCATGGGACACGTCTGGCCTTGACTTTGCCGCAGGGAGTCTGCGCGCGACCGTGCAGAACGCCGCTCTTCTTACGAACACCTCTGTGGTCGGCCCAATCGAGGTCGACAACACCCCGCCGACGATCGCCCTCGGCCCTGTCACGGATGATCAGGCAACCAGCGGCACACTCACCCTAGCGTATACGGCTGCGGCGGACGTCGTCCGCGTGGACTTCAGCTACTTCGATGGCGCTTGGAATGTCATCGGGACAGACAGCACGATCGACGGCATGTATGTGTGGACGCCGGGGACGGCCATCAATGGCGTCACGCTCCGCGCGGTAGTGGTAGACGACGTCGATCTCAGCGGTTCTGACCAGATGGCGGGGGTCGGTACCCGAGTGAGGGGCCCGGATCCCCCCATCCTCACGTCGATCCCGCCCATCTACGTCCATGTGGGCAGCGCCTATGTCCTCAATCTCACCTTCTACGTGACCGACGCGGACACCCCGCGATCGGCACTGATGATTTGGTCCTCGGACGCGGCCAACGTGACGGCGTTCGCCGGATGGTATCCCAGCCTTTCCATCACCTACGCGGCGGCAGGAACCTACGTCATTACGCTATGGATCTCTGACGGCACAGATACGGCGTGGGCGCTCCTCACAATCAACGCGATTGCCACGAATCCTCCCATGCTCGTTCAATCCCTGCCGGAAGTTGTGTTCGACGAGGACACAACCGCGACCAACGGGTTAGGGACCTTCCTGTCCGCCTTCTTCGTGGACCTCGATGGGGATTCGCTGACGTTCGCGGTCCTGGGAGCCTCCAGCACGTTCTCCCGCGTGAACGGAGACGGCACCGTGGACTTCTGGTCCCTCGCGAACTGGTATGGTTCCGAGACACTTCGAATCCGGGCTACGGACCCAGGCGGCGGGTTCGCGGAGTCCGCGTTCCTGGTCACCGTCCGATCCGTGAACGACCTGCCCATCATTGCCCCGCTCCCTTCCGTCATAGTGGACGGCGGCTCGCCCTACACCCTTGACCTCGCTCCTTACCTGTCCGATGTGGAGACTGCCGTGGAACAGCTCACCGTGACGACCGACAGCCCTCATGTTACTGCGACCGGGCTCGTCCTGACCCTGACCTTCCCACCGGACTGGACGCAGGCTTCTTTCACGGTCACGGTTTCCGACGGCATCGGGAGCACGTCGCAGGCCGTCCAAGTGTCGATCATTCCCCCGCCGCCGACCTGGTTGCAGTCGTGGTATCTGCTCGGCGGCGCAGCCGCGGGGGGTTTCGTGGTGGTAGCGATGTTTGCGCAACGCGCGCGCTGGAGGCCCGCGAAGGCCTTCCTCGTGGACGAACGCGGTCAACTGCTCAGGGAATTCACCCTGGATGCGTCCTGCCAGGTCACTTACGACCAGGTGTTCCAGGCGGGAGCCCTCGACGCGGTCGAGAAGCCCGTCAAGGTGTCCAAATACCACGCGCAGACCGTGCGCGGGGACGCCCTCGCCGTGATCCTGCTCGCCTATGGTCCGGTGACCCTCGACCAGGTCGAATTCGCGCGAGAGATGCTCGTGAACATCCAGGACAAGTTCGACGAGGGGGTGAAGCAGCGGCTCGAGGACGCGCGGGCCTACGAGGCGGAACTCGATGCGGTCCGAGAACGCCTGGAGGCAAGCCGGAACGCGTTTGCGGTCCAGTCCCGCACGTTCGCGGGGATGGTCGATGCCATCACGACGGCCCAGACGAAGATGGCCGCGGAATCGTTGGAGATTCGGGCACGGGTCCTCGACCTGAAGCGGCGGGAGGCGCTCCTGAAGGAAGACCGGCGGGCGATCGACGATGTTGCGCGACAGATTGAGGAGCAGAGAGCCGCCATCGATTCGCGCGCGGCGGAACTCCGGGAACTCGAGAGTGACTACACCACGCGGATCGAGGTGCTGCAGTCCCGCGAATCCCAGATCGGGCCCGCTGAGGTGGCGCTCGCGAAGAGAGAATCCGCGCTCCAGGAGCGCGAGGCAGCGCTTCGAACGAAGACGGAGGAACTCGCGGAGCGGGAAAAGGAGATCCAGGCATCCCTCCGGTCCGTCGAGGAGCGCATGGCCGCCGTGGGCAGCGATCGAGCCGCCCTGGAACAGGCACGCGAGAAGTTCGAAGCCGAGCAACGTGAACTCCTTCAGTTCCGCGAGTCGATTGAGGCGCGGGTCGGTGCGGTCCAGAAGCTCGAAGCGGATTCCGCCGAGAGGAAGCAGGCACTGGACGAGCGCGAGGCGCACATCGCACCGATTGAGCTGGATCTGTCGACTCGAACGAGCGCCCTGGAAGGCAGGGAGATCGCGCTCCGGGCGCAAGCCGAGGCGTTGTCGGCCAGGGAGCGCGAGCTCGAGGCATCGCTGAAGAAGCTCGCGGAAGAGGAGTCGGCCGTGAAGAGCGACCGAGCCCAGCTCGACGAAGCTCGCACTCGTTTCGAGGTGCAGCAACAGGAGCAACAGAAGCTGAAATCCGCCTTCGAGACCCGCGCGGCAAACCTTCAGAAGGCGGAGCAGGCGGCCGAGGAGCTGCGGGCGGCCCTCGAGGAGCGGGAAGCGCGCCTCGTGCCGATCGAGTCCGACCTCAAGACCCGAGATGCACTGCTCAGGCAGGCGGAGGACCGGGTCCGGCTCGCGGCGGAACGAGCTGCAGCAGAGCGTCTCGAGGCATCGCACCTGAAGAAGTCCCTCGAGGAAGGCGAGGTCGCCCTCGCCCGGGACCGCGCGCTCTTCGAGGACGCGCGACGCGCCCTTGGAGATCAGGGCAAGGAATTCGAAGCGAGGATCGCGCGCTTCGAGGAGGAAGCCCGCGCCAGGAAATCGACCTTGGACGAGCAGGCGAAGGTCCTCGAGGCGGCCCAGTTGAAGTTCGCCCAGGAGAAGGATGGCTTCGAGGCGATGCGTTCGGAGAAATCCCGATGGATCGCCTCGAAGGAGATCGAACTCGAGTCTCGTGAGCAAGCGCTCGGAGACAAGGAGACCGCGGTGCGCGCCCAAGCTGAGGAGAACGCCCGGAAGCTCGCAGACCTCGCAGCGCGAGAAGAAGCCCTCGAGATCGAGGGCGACAAGATCGACAAGGCCCGGGCAGAGATCGAGACCCGGAAGGCGGATCTCGAGCGACAGGCGAAGTCCCTCGAGACCCGCGCCTCCCAACTCCGGGACGAGGAGGCTCGGAAGGCGGAGGAGTATCGGACCTGGCAGGCGACCCTCGAATCGGAAGAGTCTCTCCTGAAGGAGCAGAAAGAAACGTTCGAAAAGGAGACCGGAGCCCTGCGCGAGTCATGGGGAGGAAGGATGCTTCGGCTGCAGATCCGTGAGGAGGAACTCGGACAGCGGGAGGAAAAGGTCCGGGCGGACGTAGAATGGGTTGCCCGGAACGACGAGGATCTGAAGCGCCGCGAGAAGGCCGTGGAAGATTCGCTGAAGGCCACGAACGCGGCGAGGGCGGAGATCGAGGCCGCCCGCAAGGATCTAGCGCAGCACGAATTCGAACTCCAGACGCGTGAGCGAGCGCTCCGAGAGGAGGCGGCGAAGCACGCGGACGAGCTGGCGACCCGCGACCGGGTCCTGACGGCGGCCGAGGCGGAACTTGCAGAGAAACGGGCGCAGTTTGACCGCGAGATGACCGCGCGGACCCTCCAGGTCCAGCAGGCGGAATCGGAGCTCAGCCGCAAGGGCCAGGAGGTGGACGCGAAGGCTGCAGAACTTGCTGGAAAAGAAGCCCGCCTTTCGTCCCTTGAGGCCGCGCTGCAGCAGGAAGGCCAGCGGGTGGCCCGCGAACGAACGGATCTCCAGGCGCTCGGCCAGCAGCTCGACGCGCGTCAGGTCGAACTCGCACAAGCGCGGCAACGGAACGCGGAGGAATCGACCCGTCTCCGTGCGGACGCGGAGACGTTCCGGCAGTCGGTCGCAACGAAGGAGGCGGACCTCCGGTCCGAGCGGGAGCGGATGGAGCGGGACTCGACCGCCCTCCAAGAGAAGCTCGGGGCGAAGGCGCAGGAACTCGCGGCCCGCGAAAAAGCGCTCGCCGCCCGGGAAGCCGAACTCCATGCGGAGGAGGCCGACGCAGAGGCCCGAGTCCGGGAGATCGACTCCTGGGAGCGCCAGACGCGGGCCCACGCCGCCGAACTCGAGGCGCAGGCCGCAGCCCTCGCGAAGCGACAGCAGGATCTTGACGGCCGCGCGGCCCACCTCGAGCAGACCGCAAACAAGCTCGCCCTCGAGGAGGCCGAGAAGCGGCGGGAATGGGAAAACCTGCGAACCACCCTGGAATACCAAGAGAAACAGATCGCCGCGACCGCAGAGGAACGATCCGCGGAGGCCGCGCGCCGCGTCGCGGAGCTGGAAGCCCGGGAGAAGGCGCTGACCGCGGCGATGGCGCAGATCGAACTCGAGCGAGCCAGGCTCGCGGACGCCGCGAAGGCACAGGCCGCGAAGGACGCCGAGGCCGCCGCCGCGTGGAGTCGGTCGGAGAAGCGGTTCTTGGAACTCAAGAATATGGAGACGGATCTCCTCAAGGCGCGACAGGCCTTCGAGAGCGAGCGGTCCGCCTGGTCGAACCGCCGCTCCGAAGAACTCAAGCAGCTCGAGATGACCCGCGATGCGGCGGCGGAGCAGGGCCAGCAGGCGGAACGCCTAATCGCCGAGGCACAACGACGGGCGCTCCTCGCCGCAGAGGCGGAGAAGGCCGCGGCGCGCCAAGGCGAAGAGATCGTCGCACTCCAGAGGCAGCTCGAAGCCCGTCGCGCGGAAGCGGAGCGGGCGGAGAACGCGGTCGAGGCGAGGACGACGCAGTTGAACGAGCTCGTCCGAAAGATCGCCACGGACGAGTCAGCAATCGCCGAGCGAGCGAAGACCCTCGACGCCCGAGAGGCGAAGCTGTCGGCGCTGGCCGCGGAAACGAGCCGCATCGGGGACGAGCTCAAGGCGAAGAGGTCGGAGCTCGACCTCGAGGCCGCGCGGCTCACGAACCTCGCGGCGGACATCGAGGCTCGGCGGGCTGATGCGGAGGCTCGAATGGCCTCCGCAGAATCGAAGAAGGCGGAGATGCTTCAGCACGAACGGGTCCTCACGACGGAGCTGCAACGGGCCGAAAACCTCATGGAGGACCTGAATCGGAAGGAGGTCGAGGTGAAGGCCCGGGAGAAGTCGATCGCGGCCTTCGAGGCCGAGATCGCGAAGCGCGAGAAAGACCTGGCCTCCAAGGACGCGGACCTGCGAGACGGCATGCAGAGCCTGGCCAAGATGCGTCAAGACCTCGAAGCGAAGATGGCGAAAATCGACGCGGACATGGCCGCGACCGCCAGCGCAAAGGAGGAAGCCGAGGGCCTCAAGGCCGAAGCCGAGAAAGCCCGAGCTCAGGCGGAGGAGATGCAGAAAGAAGTCTCCAAGAACATGAAGTTCCTCCAGAAGAAGGCGGTCGATGTGCTCGACCGTGAGGAGAGCGTCCGGGAACGGGAGATGAAGATCGACGAGGACGAGAAGTCGATCGTCGCCCGCGTGGAGATCCTCGAACAGAAGGAGAAGGCGCTCGAGGCGGAGCGTGAGGAGATGCTCTCCAAGATCGACCGCATGAAGGCCGAAACCGAGAAGCTCCGAACGAGGCTCTCCGACGCGGAGAAAGCTGCAAAGCCCGCGATGGACATGGAAGACTGGAAGAAGGACATCGAGAACCGCGTGAAGATCATTCAGAAGAAGGCCATGGAGCTTCTGGACCGCGAAGAGACGCTGCGGAAGAAAGAGGAGGAACTCCGAGTCCTCGCGCGGCAGCTCGGCGTTCAAGCCTGATCCGCTGGGCCTCGCACCGGACCCGCCCCTGACGGCGCAAATCCCTTAACCGAGGGAGGCTTTCCGAGGACCCGAGGGCGGGCACCTTGGATCGACGAGTGATCGAGACCCCGATCGGCAGCGTGGAGATCCGGACGGCGGAGGGCCAATTGACGGCTCTCACCCTGACCCACGCGAAGCCTACGCCTCCGAGACGCGGGGATCGCATCGCGGACGAGCTCCAACGGTACTTCCGCGGCGAGCCCGTCACCTTCCGGGACATCGAGGTGGACCTGAGCGAGGCCACGGAATTCGAGCGAAGCGTGTACGAGGCCACGCGGGCAATCCCGTTCGGGAAGGTGGCAACGTATGGACAGATCGCCGCCGCAATCGGCAAGCCGAATGCCCAGCGGGCCGTGGGACGAGCCCTCGGAAAGAATCCCACGTCGATCGTGATCCCGTGCCATCGCGTCGTCGCCGCGGACGGACTCGGAGGATTCACGGGTGGTCTGCACTGGAAGAAGAAGCTGCTGCGACACGAGGGCGTCCTCCGGTGATGTGGCAGGGAACCCCCGCAGTCCGCCGCACCGGCCTACCGCGCCGCCACATGCAGGGCCCGGTCGAAGTCCTCGATGAGATCGCCTTCGTCCTCGAGGCCCACGCTCACCCGGACGAGGCCAGCCGTGATCCCGCTCCACCGACGCTCCTCCTCCGTTAGCGGCCCGTGGGTCATCGAGGCCGGATGTTGTACGAGGGTCTCCGCGCCGCCGAGGCTCACGGCAAGCGTGGCGACCTCGACGGCCTCGACGAAGCGCTGCCCCGCCCTGCGGCCCCCGCGAAGCTCGAAGCTGAGCATCGCGCCGAAGCCGGACATCTGCTTTCGGGCGAGCGCGTGCTGCGGGAATGATCTCAGACCGGGATAATGGACCGCGCGGACGGCCCGTTGATCCTCGAGGAACTCCGCAAGGGCCTGAGCGTTCGCGTTGTGCTGTCGCATCCGGAGAGGGAGCGTCTTCAGCCCTCGGCGCACGAGGAACGCCTCGAGCGGGCCCAGGGTCGGCCCGAGCATCTTGTACGTGAACCAGAGCCTGGAGAACAACCGGCTCGAGCCCGCGATGGCGGCGCCCGCGACCACGTCCGAGTGGCCGCCGAGATATTTCGTCGCACTGTGGAGGACCGCGTCGACCCCGAACTCCAGAGGCTTCTGGTTGATCGGCGTCGCGAACGTGTTGTCCGCAAGGATCCTCGCGCCGACGGACTTCGCGGCCCGGACCGCCTCCCGGATGTCCGTGATGCGCATCGTCGGGTTCGCGGGGGTCTCGACGTACACGAGCCGCGTCTCCGGCCGGACCGCTTCGAGCCATGCGCCCGGTCGACGCGGATCCACGAACGTGGTCGTCACCCGGGAACCGGGGCAGCAGTCGGGTGAAGATCTCCGTCGTCGCCGTGTAGAGGCTCGCACCTGCGACGACGTGGTCTCCTGCGTCGACGCACGCGAGGATCGCCGAGGCAATCGCCCCCATGCCGGATCCCGTGGCGAGGCCCCGCGCGCCCGACTCGAGATCCGCGAGGGCGTCTTCCAGATCCCGGACCGTCGGGTTGCCCCAGCGCGAGTAGAACGCGGACGGAGCGGTCGCTTGCGAGAACTCCGCGCCCTGGCGAGCGGATTCGAGCGCCCACGTCGAACTCGCATAGATCGGCGTCACGAGCGGGCCGGGGCGTCGTCGGTGCGGTCCGTGGATGGCACGCGTCGACGGACCGCGGCGGCGCTTCGCCATGCCGCGGGCACGGCGAGGACGAAGGAAATAGGTTTCGACTTCGCGAGCCCGGAGGATGAGCTCGAAGTCTTTTCCTTCCATTACTCCAAGAACGGAGGCCTTCCTCGAAGAAACCGGAAAGGTCAAAAAGGAACGGCTGCATTCACGCCCCGCCCGGCCTCCCTGGAGGGGCCGGGCCTGTCAGAACGGTTGGAGGCAGGCTGATGACACGCGAAGTTGACTACGCACCCAAGCCCATCGACCCGGATTTCATGAACAAGCCGGACGAGTATCCGGAGACGGGCACCCACCACGATCACAAGATCTTGGGGGAGGGCAAGGCTCGCATGGACGCGAACGGCGCCGCCTACCCCACCAAGCTCGGGATCCACGGCACGCACGTCGCGGTCGACTGGGAGGCGTGCATCGCGGACGGGGTGTGCATGGATGTCTGCCCCGTGGACGTCTTCGAGTGGGAGCTGAATCCTGGGAAGAAAGGGACGGGGAACGACAAGATCGTCGAGAAAAACGGCCCCGAGTGGGACAAGTACCGGACGGACAAATCCGACCCCATCCGGGAATCGGACTGCATCGACTGCATGGCCTGCGAGACCGCCTGCCCGACGAAGGCGATCAAGATCAACCCATAGACGCACGCCGCCGAGCCGTGGCCTCGAAGCTCCTCCGCGGCCTCGGCTTCGGACTCGGAGGCATCGTCAGTCGTCAAAAACCGACGGCGTCGCCGACTTCCTCGCTCGCACGAGGCCCCGAAGGCGACGGGCGACCTGCGTGGCCCATTCTGGCCGGCGGTACACGAGGAACACGAGAGGCAACACGACGGCCAGGTAGGCCACGTGTGCGACGAGGCGGGCCCATTCCGGGGCGACCGCGTAGCCGAAGAGCACCTTGAAGACTGAGCCCACCGCCCCGTTGTGGTGGAACGCACTGTCCGAGGGAATCCCCAGGTCGTAGGCGGGGGCGGCCCACCACCCGAGCGCGTAGGTCCCGCTCTCCTCTCCATATTCGATGAGTTCGTGCATCCCGTAGCCGAGGAGGCCCGCGGCGACCAGGACCAGGAGGACGCTCGTGAAGTAGAAGAACTTCCGAAGGTCGAGCTTCAGCCCGACCCGGAAGATCCCGTACGCGAGACCGACCCCGAAGGCCATCCCGACCGCGGCGCCGAGCACGGTCCCGACGACGTCCAGCCCGAGGTAAGGGGTCAGGAAGAGGACCGTCTCGAGTCCTTCGCGGAACACGAGGACGAACGTGAGGGAGATGAGTCCGAAGACGGTTCCTCGGGCCACCGCGCTCTCGACCCGGCCCTCTACCTCCGCCTTGATCCTGCGCCCCTTCATGGCCATCCAATAGATCATCGAGGTGAGCACCGCAACGGCGACGATCGCGGCGACGCCTTCGAAGAGCTTTTCCGCGGCTTCGTCGAGGGCTCCATACGCGGCGAGGACGACGCCGCCGACGGCGATGCTGGCGGCCGTCGCCCCATAGACCCCACGCCACGCATAGCGGGCCAAGCGGAGCCTGCCGGTCCGCGCGAGGAAGGCCAGGATGATTGCGACAAGGAGGGCGGCTTCGAGGACCTCACGGAACGTCAGCAAGTACTGCGCGAGCATGGGTGGTTTCTCCCGTGGATTTCGGTTGGCCTAAGGCCGCGCGGCCCGCTCGTATAACGGGCTTATACTTAAGGCTTCGGACCATCGAAAGTCCGGCCGGAACGTCAATTTCGGCGGACCTAAACTGGCCGCACGCACAGTATGTACTGATGCCCACCTTCGGACGAAGCCTTTATGGTGGCACCCTGATTTTGGCGGGTCGAAACCATGGCCCAGACCCTCGAGCTGACAGAGAACGTGGAGATGTACCTGAAGTACATCTACCTCCTGTCCCAGAAGAACGGCGGGCCCGCAAAGACCGGCGAGATCTCCGAGCATCTCGACGTCGCGCCCTCGAGCGTGACGGAGATGCTCGACCGGCTGCAGGGCGAGGGCTTCCTGAAGCACCAGAAGTACCAGGGTGCGACCCTCACGAAGAAGGGGCGCGACAACGCGATCCGCATCCTGCAACGTCACTGCACGATGGAGTATTTCCTGGTGCAGGCCCTCGGCGTGCCGGAGGGGCGATACCACGCCGAGGCGTGCGAGATGGAGCACGCCCTGAGCGACGACACGGCCGCGCGCCTGAGGAAGCTCATCGAACAGCCAGCGACCTGCCCCGACTGCTACGACCTGAGCAAGCTGCACTGCAAGTACCTGATCGGGAAGCGCTAGAGGCCCTCGTTCATCGACCCGCTGCGGTACCCACGCAGGTCCAGAGTGACGTAGGCGAAGCCGGCATCCCGGACGGCTTGCTCGACCTTCTCCGCGATCTCCGGCGAGGCGATCCGCGGGAGGTCCTCCCGGGGAACCTCGATCCGTGCGATGCCTCCGTGGGACCGCACGCGGACGACGCGGAAGCCCAAGGCTCGAAGCGCTTCCTCGGCTGCCTCGACGCGCGCGAGCTTCTCCAAAGTGATCACCTCGCCGTATGCGATCCGCGAGGAGAGACATGCGTTGCTCGGCTTATCATGGAAGCGGAGGCCGAGACGACGCGCGAGCGCACGGACATGCGACTTCGCGAGCTGGAATTCGACGAGGGGATGCCAGAATCCTTCCTCGTCCATCGCCCGGATCCCGGGACGATGGTCCCCCAGATCGGAAAGGTTCACGCCGTCCGCGATGGTCCGGACCCCGAGTTCCGCCGCGAGCGGTTTGAGGGCCGCGCCGAGCTCCTTCCGGCAGAAGTAGCAGCGACGGGACGTGTTCGCGACATAGTCGTCGTTCGCGAGCTCGGAGACGGACACAACTCGCAGTTCGATCCCAATCTCTCGAGCCGCCTCGAGGGCCTCTCGCAGCTCGCGGCGAGGCAGGCTCTCCGCGTCCGAGATCGCGGCAATCGCACCGGAACCGAGGGCGTCGCGCGCCACGCGGGCCACGAGGCCGCTGTCCACCCCGCCGCTGAATGCCACGAGCAAGGGGCCGCGCTGCCGCATGGCGGCGACCATCCCGCGGTACGCGGCGGCGAGGAGGACGGACATCGCGTCCATCGAATGCGCGGGCGGGAATAAAGGCATCGCGCGGGTCGAACGGGCCGTCTCCTTCAGCGCTTTCCCTTCCCCGCGCTCGCGCGGATCCGGCCCGCAACGGACGCGTGCCGCGGGCACAGACGGCCCGAGCCGACCTGCGCGGCGAGGAGCTCCGACTGCCAATGGGCGTTGAAGAGCCGACACGCGGAGTCCTCGCAGAACGGCTCCTTCGTGATGTGATACATCGCGCACTGGAGCGCGTATCCCTTCGCGACCTCTGTGAGGCGCGGATCGTCGTAGTCCAGGAACTGCCCCTCGAACGGCGCCTTCGCCGCCTCGAAGGGGACCGCGCCGAGGGCCGCGGAGAGCTGCGCCTTCACCCGATAGTAGGCCTCGGGCTTTGCGGGCGCCTCGACGAGGCCGGAGGTGGACACGATGCAAGGATATCCGCACACGACCGCGCGGGCGTGATATCGGCCGTCTCCCTCGAACGTCCCGACGAGGCGGTGGCCGAATACGACATGGAGCGTGCTGAGGCTGACCTCGGGTCGCGGGAGGAGATCCCGCAGGAGCGACAGATAGCGAAACGCGTCGTAGAGGATCCCGGGGACCCGCTTCCCAGGATCGCGAAGGAGGCGGAGCTCGAACTGGACCTCCCCATACTGGGGCTCCCAGGCCTCAAATGGGCGGACGAGGCTGCGGACCTTCGTGGCGGCGATCCGACGCGCGAGGCCTTCGAGATCGCTTCCCCCGGCCCGGGAGAGGAATTCCTCCCGGACCTGGCAGTGGAGCCCGAGGATGTCGCGCAGATACCCCGCGACCTCATTCGTGCGCAGTGTTCCGGCGCTCGGGTCTTCGTACAGGTATGCGACGCGAGGGATGTCCCAATCGACGTCGGCCCGGGGGGCCGCCTTGGCACTTTCGCGACGCCGTGTCGACCGGGCCATCGTTGCGACGAAGGGGACTCGAAATATATATCTACGCGAAGCCGCCAATAAGGGGAGCCCCTCGCGGCGGCTGCCAGGAGGATGCGAAAGTCGGTCGCCGCGAGTGGGTGGGGGATCGGATCGGATGACGAAGTACGTCCTGGCGGCAGACTACACCCTGATGACGGACTACCGGAACGTGCCTCTTGCGACGTTCTTCAGCTGCATCCCGACGGATTATTGGCAGTCGCGCCTCGCCTTCCGCATCCTCGCGAACGAGCCCACCCTGAACGGCGACGGCCAGCCGCTGCGGGCCCCCTATGGCCTGAGGAAGATCGAGGCGGGTCTCGTCAAGGCGTTCGGACGACAGAGCGTAATCGTGGCCGACCCCCGCTACCTGGACCGATACATCGACGACGACACGGAGGTTGTCGGGCTGCACTCGATGGACCCGCTCGGGCTCGGACCCGTGAGCATGTCCTTCACGATGGGCGGCACTCTGACGCCGTACACGAAGGCGATGTTCCTCGACATGGTGAACAAGGCGCAGCGGCCCGGCCGGAAGTACAAAGTGATCCTCGGCGGCCCGGGCGCTTGGCAGTTCGACTACCGGGAGGGGCTCCAACAGGCCCTCGGGATCGACCACATTGTGAACGGAGAGACCGACCACTTCATCCACGAGATCTTCGAGAAGGTGAGCAACGAAGGGGCCCCGCCGGTGATCCGGTTCACGAACCGCACCGCGCCGAACCCCGATCAGGTCCCGAAGATCCTCGGCCCCACTATGCACGACATGGTCGAGGTGATGCGCGGCTGCGGGCGCGGCTGCGAGTTCTGTGAGGTGACCCTGCGCCGGCCACGATACTTCCCCCTCGAGTACATCGGGGAGGAGGTTGCGGTGAACGTCCGGGCGGGGGGATCGTCGATCCAGCTCCATTCCGACGACATCTTCCTGTACCGCTTGGAGAACTGGAAGACGTTCGAACCGAACGAGGACGCCGTCAAGGGCCTCTTCCGCTTCGTGATGTCGCAACCCGGCGTGGACCACTGCTACCCGACGCACGGGACCGTGAGCGCGGCCGTGACGAACCCGAACCTCATCCAAGACATCTCCGGGATCGTCCGTGCGAGGGCGGACAAGTGGATCGGAATCCAGTGCGGCCTCGAGACGGGGAGCCCGCATCTCTCAAAGGACATCCTGAACCGCAAGGCGGCTCCCTTCAGCGCGGAGGAGTGGCCCGACGTCGTCGTCGAGGGGACCGCGATCCTGAACCGGAACCACTGGTTCCCCGCGTACACGATCATCCTCGGGCTGCCGGGCGAGACGCCGGAGGACGCGTGGCAGACCGTCGACCTGATCGACCGGATGGAGCAGATTCCAGGCAACCACTTCATTACGGCGCCGCTCACCTTCGTCCCGGTCGGCGCTCTGCGGGGCGAGGAGTTCTACAACCTGGACGAAAGGATCGACGAGGCGCGATTCAACATCGCGTACCGCGCATGGCGGCACGTCCTCATGGAAATCGACGAAGACCTCTGGCGCATGACCCGTCTGCCCGCACCGCTGAAGGCGCTCATCGTCGCGACTGGGCGACTGGGTGGGCGGTACATCTTGGGCGTCATGCACCGTTACGCCCGCGAGCGTGGCTTCCGGATCCGCGCGCCCGCGAAGACGCCGCGCCAGGCGGAGGGCCATACGGTCAGCTTCCCTGCAGCCTGACCCCTCGAGCCGCGATGCGATCCGTCGTGCGCCACCGCGCGGAGGAGTCGAGAACTCGTGACCGAACCCCCCTCGAGGGACAGCCGGCGGCTGTACGGTGATCTCGCGTGGACGTGGCCCGTCATCAGCCCGCCCGAGCACTACGTTCAGGAAGCAGAGCAGGCCCGCGCAATCGTAGGGCAGCATTCGCGGACTCCCGCGCGAACGCTCCTCCATCTTGGATGCGGTGGCGGCCATCTAGACTCTACGCTGAAGAAGTCCTTCGAGGTGACGGGCGTCGACCTCAGCAAGTCCATGCTCGTTCTCGCCCGACGACTCAATCCAGAGGTTGTATACCTGCGCGGAGACATGCGAACGATTCGCCTCAAGAAGGCCTTCGACGCCGTCGCGGTCTTCGATTCGATTGACTACATGCTCACGACGGAGGACCTGCGTGCGGCGTTCTCGACGGCCTCTTCGCATGTGAAATCCGGCGGCGTCTTCCTCACATACGCGGAGGAAACCACGGAGCGCTTCCGACAAGGGCGGACGACGTTTTCGCGGCACTCTGCCGAAGGCGTGGACATCACCTTCATCGAGAATGCGTACGACCCAGACCCGAACGACACGACATTCGAGAACACGTTCATTTATTTGATTCGGCGCGGCGGACGGCTCGAGATTGAGACGGACCGCCATCTCTCAGGGCTGTTCCCGTTTCGAATGTGGATCGATCTGCTTGAAGGCGTAGGATTCGAGGTCACGACGGTCCTGCCCCCGGGCTCCGGCGAACTGGGAGAGGGCGTCCCCTGGTTCGTCTGCGTCAAGCCGGCATGAGCCGCGAGCCTGCGGACCCTCACTTCTTCTTGGGCTTCCGGCCGAGTTCCTGCAGGGCCGCCTCCGCTGCACGCTTGCCGCTCAGGAGCATCGCTCCGAAAGTGGGTCCCATCCGCGGCAGGCCGAACGTCGAGCAGACGGCCATGCCGGCGACGATGACCCCCGGATAGGCCACGCCCGTGTGCTCGACGACCGCATCCTCGGATTTCTCGATCCACATGCCGCCCTCGCCGATTCGCTTCGCGAGCCCGCGCTTCTCCAGCGACTGGATCACGTAGGCGTCGTGGCCCGTCGCGTCGATGACGAGCTGGCACTCGAGGGCCACGGGGTCGACGCAGGTGATCTCGTGCGGCAGCGCCTGGACCGGCGTCCAGTTGATCACGATCCCCGCCACCCGGTTCTTCTCCCTCAAGACGACGTCCTCGAAGGACGTCATGTTCTGGATCTTCGCGCCTGCATCCATCGCGGCGGCAATCAGCTTGGAACACGCGTGAGGTCCGGGGGTGACGTAGAGGTTCTTCGAGTATTGCTTGTACGGGCAGCCGATCTCGTCGAGGTACTTCTGCGCCGGGTGGCGGAGTGTGACCGTGTTCATCAGGTAGCCGCCGATCCAGAAACCGCCGCCGATGTAGTTGTTCCGCTCGATTACGACGACCTTGACGCCGTTGAGGGCGAGTTCCCGCGCGGCCGTCAGCCCGCTCGGCCCACCGCCAACGATGATGACCTCGGTGTCGGCGTACTCTCCTAGGTCCCTGGCGAATCCCGCGAGAATCGCGCGGGTGACTTCCGCCTCGCTCGCCTCCCCGAAAATGGGCATGGTCCCACCTGTTCTCGAAGCCATCGGGCACGTGCTATTTGAGGGTTCGGCATTGGCGGCGGCCCGCGGCCGAGGAGGCCGCTCAGCCGCCGTCAACGATCCAGGCCGTGTACTGCTTCGCCTTCGCCTCCGCCCCCTCCTCCCCCAGGATCGAGGGGAGCGTGCGCGCACGGAGCAGCTCGATGATCTTCTCGAGATCGTCTCGCGTCAGGGCGGCGGAATCGGCCTGGATGTCGCGCAGCCGCTTGCGGAGCATCGCGGGAGCCATGTCTCCCCAGATGGCCCGCATGTCGGCCTCGATGCGCTCGTACGCCGCCCGCACGCCCACGCTCTCACGCTTCGCCGCTCATCTCGTGGGCACTGAGCCACGCGCTGTAGCCAATGTAGAACAACACCACGAGCGCCGCGACCATCAGCGCGTCGGAGGGCATGGGATCCGATGTCAGGATGCGAGCCGCCGCGCTCAGGCTGAGAGCGATCCCGACCGCTGCCAGGCCGATGCTGAGGCGGTAGAGCAGGCCCCCGCGCATCCGCCGGACGCCCCGGTGGGCCATCAGGAACACGCCGAGGACGCCGCACAAGATGCTCAGGGCGAGCACGATGAGTTGCTCCGGTGTCACGGCCATAGGAGGGACCCGCGGATGATTCCGAATCCACGCCGCATAAGGCTGCGCCCGCCACTCTCAGGGCTGAGAATCTCATTCGAGCCGGGCCGTGACGGCCTGCCCGCCGAGCTGCGTGAAGCCCATCTTCGTGTAGAGGTGGATTGCAGGATCGTTCCCGATGGTCGTGTAGAGGGAGAGCCGCGGTTCTGCGCGATCCGCGAGGCGGTTCATCGCGGCCTGCAGCAGCGCGCGCCCGAGCCCTTCCATCCTTCGATCCCGCGCGACGCCGAGCTCGGCCACGAGGGGCATCCCCATCCAGCGCGTGATGAGGATCGCGCCGACCGTACGCGCGCCCTCGAGCGCGACGAAGGACGCGTCGGGCAAGAACTGGCCGCCCTCCCCCTTCAGAAGGCCCGCGACATACGCGCGCCACTCCTCGGGAGTGCCGACATGCATCCCGAATTGCTGTTCGATGTGGCCCTCGTACACGTCCCTGAGGAACTCCGTCAGTCCAGCGATCTCTGCCTCCTCGGGCGGGCGGAGCGCCAGGCCGATCGGGAGGGAGCCGGTCGACACGGGCGCCTCCATCCGAATCCGCGCGAAGTGCCGCCGGAACCCCAGATCCTTGAACACGGGCTCGTATCGTTCCTCGAACGTCGCCGTGATGGCCTCCGCGCCCCGGGCTCGCAGCCGATCGACCGCCTTCAGGACCGCAGGCCGCGCGAGGTCGACATAGGACGGATCCATCGAGAAGCCCGCGATCGCCGCCGGTAGCAGGCGGACCGTCCCGATGATCTGATCGTCGAGGCAGATTGCGAAATGCGTGCGCTGCTCCTCCGGCGGGAGGGAGAGGTACAGCTCCATGTGGTGCTTGGGATCCGGCGTCGGCAGGTCCGAACGGCCGGAGATGAACACGCGCCAGTATTCCCGCGCGTCCTTGGTTGAGAGAGGCTGGATCGCGAGCCGCGCCACGCGGGTCTGATGCGGCGCCTCTGGATGAACGTTTTGCCGCGGAGATTTTATCCGGTTGCGCGCCGTTCGCACATCGACATGGATTTTGGCCTCACCGAGACGCAGGAAATGACCCGCAGGACGGTCCGCGACTTCGCGGAACGTGAAATCATCCCGGATTCGATGAAGTACGACGAGAGCCAGGAGTTCCCGCACGCGTGGGCGAAGAAGATGGGTGAGCTCGGCCTTCTCGGCATCTTCGTCCCAGAGAAGTACGGTGGGTCGGGGCTCGACAGCGTCTGCTACGCGATCACCATCGAGGAACTGTCCCGCGCGGACGCCAGCGCGGCGGTCATCGCCGCCGTGTGCAACGGCCTCGCGTGCGACCCCCTCCTCCGGTGGGGTTCGGAGGAGCAAAAACGGAAGTTCCTTGCGCCGCTCGCGCGCGGGGAATGGATCGGCGCGTATGCGCTCACGGAGCCGGGGAGCGGCTCCGACGCCGCGGCGATGCGGACCACCGCGACGAAGGTCCCGGACGGGTGGGAGCTGAACGGGACGAAGGCTTTCGTGACGAATGCGTCCGCGGCTCAGGTCGTCATCACCTACGCTCGGACAGGTCCGAAGAAGCACGACATCTCCGCATTCATCGTGCCGACGGACGTGGGAGGCTTCACGATCCTGAAGAAGGAGAACAAAATGGGGATCCGGGCGAGCGACACGATCCTCGTCGGACTCGACGGCGTTCGCCTCCCCGAGGAGAATCTCCTCGGCGAATTGAACAAAGGTTTCACGATCGCGATGGCCACGCTCGACGGTGGCCGCATCGGGATCGCCGCCCAGGCGCTCGGAATCGCACAGCGGGCCCTCGAGGAGTCGCTGCGGTACGCGAAGGGACGCGAGGCGTTCGGCCAGAAGATCGCGGACTTCGAGGCGATCCAGTGGAAGCTCGCGGACATGGCCACGGAGATCGAGGCCGCACGCCTACTCACGTACCGCGCCGCGAGGATGAAGGACGAGGGAAAGCGGCACACGTTCGAGTCCAGCGTGGCGAAACTCTTTGCCTCGGAGGCGGCCCACCGAGCAGTCGATGCCGCGGTCCAGATCCATGGCGGCTACGGATTCGTCAAGGACTACGTCGTCGAGAAGCTCTACAGGGACCAGCGGGTCACGGAGCTCTATGAAGGGACATCGGAGATCCAGCGGCTCGTCATCGCGCGTTCGATTCTGGGGAAGTGAGCGCGGGAAGGCTCAGCGGCACTGGTACCGGATTATCGCGGAGCACTACGACCACCTGTACGATCCGAAGCGAGTGTCCAGGGCCTACCCGTTCCTCCATGACCTGTTCCGTCGAAGAGGGCCAGCAACGGACGTCCTCGATGTGGCTTGCGGCACTTTCGCCCTGGACCTCCCGCTCCTGAAGCGCGGATACCGGGTCGTGGGACGAGACCTCTCCGCGGACATGCTCGGGGTCGCGAGGAGGAATCTGAAGGAAGCGGGCCGGGCGGCGGACGTCGCGGAAGGCGACATGAGGAGCCTGCGGCTCAATCGGACCTTCGATGCGGTCCTTTGTCTTGGGACCGGGTTCAACTACCTCACCGCTCCACGAGACATCCAAGCGGCCTTTCGGACCCTGCATCGCCATCTGCGACCGGGCGGCCTCCTGGTGCTGGATCTCACGAACTTCGACGCCTGGATACGGAACCCGCGAAACGCCCGCGCGGAAATCGACTATCGCGCGAAGGACGGCACGAGGATCGCCATCTTCGCCTTCAACGAGCAGAGCGCGGACTGGAAGCTCCACTTCGCACGCATGCTCACGGTCGTCCAGCGTGAGGGGAGGATCGACCTGAATTTCGACGAGGCGCCGCTGCGCGTCTGGACGAAGGACGCACTCGCACGGGAGCTCATACGACACTCCTTCCGTCCAATCGAGTGGTGGGGCGACCTTCGCCTTGGGGCCAGATACCAGGCCCGCAAGAGCCCGCGGCTTGTCTCCGTCTCCGTCCGCGAGTGACATCACGCGCCCAAGCGATACCGGCGGTACTCCGTCGCGCAGGGCGTCGAGCCGCTGATGTACACCTCGCCCGTCGTCAGGTTGATGATGGACCCGAAGAGGGTCTTCACCCGCTCTGACTCGGGCCAATCGAGGTTCTCGTGGCGGCAGATAGAATCCGGCTTCGACACGTGGTCCCGCTGGACCGTCATGATCGTCTCTGGAGTGACGCGGCCCAAGGCCGCCTTGAGCAGCTTGTGGGCGCGGTTGTAGCGGGCGATGGAACAAAAGTTGCCCTGGGGGTCCTCCTCGAACGGCCACATTTTCTCCGCGACGTAGTGGTTTGTGTGCACGAGCCAGCCGTCCACGCCATAGATCGCCTCGTAGGACGTCGCGGAACCCTCCATGGAGTACAGCTCGCCCTCCTTGGAGCAGACGATGTTGTTGAAGCTCGCGCCGCGGTCCTTCGGCATCGAGGCCCGCAAGGCCTCCACGAGGCCCCGGCACTCGAGGACCTTCCGCGGGGGAAACATCTTCGGGATGCCGATGCGAGTGTCGTTGTGGTTCACCGCGTTTCCCGTGACGCTGATTCCGGCCTCATTGAAGCCCATCGTCGGGAAGAGGCCCTGGTAGGACATCGCGAAGAAGGCCGGCTTGTCGTCGACTGCCACATGGACGGGCACGACGATCCCGTCGTAGTCGGGCGTGTAGTCCTCGTTGTGGGCCACGAGGACGCTCCCATCCGCGGTCTGCTCCGGACCCACGGCCACGTCCGTGCAGCCCTTGAGGCCCTTCGCAGGGTCGTACCCGGACCATTGGGCCATCAGGACATCGAAGGGCACCCCGCTCCTCTTCGCGTACCCTCGCATCTCCTCGACGAAATCGGGGAACCAGGCCTCGATCCGCGGGACGATCTTGCGGCCGTAGCGCTTCGCGCCATCCATCGTGGCCCCCTTCGTCCACGTGAGCTCCTTCTTGAATATCTCCACGGCGTGGTGCGCCTCTTTCCTGAAGCGCTCGCCGAGCTGGACGCCGACGTCGCGGGGCGAGCCCTTCGCGCGGAAGACGGACAAGGGTGCGTAGCGGCCTGGGGCGGATTCCAAGGCGATGGCCATGGGGACGGGATGGCGCACGTCGCCTATGAGGCTTCCCGCGGCGGAACCTCGAAGTCCTCGACGCCCACGCGCGAACCCTTTATGGTCCGCCGCGGCTTCCCTCGGCCGATGGTGTCCACCCGCGTGCTCTACATGGAGGAGCGGAAGGACCAGGACCCGGATCCGTGTTACCTCCGCGAGTTCGACGCCAAGGTCGTCGATCGGGGGCCGGACTTCGTCGTGCTGGACCGGACGGCCTTCTACGCGGAGGGAGGCGGACAGCCCACGGACACGGGGTCGTTGCGATGGCCCGGAGGCGCGGCGACGGTCCTCAGGGTGGCGAAGGAGAAGGGGGTCGTGAGGCACTACGTGGATCGCCTCCCCGACGGGGACGACGTCCATGGGGTCCTCGACTGGGGCCGGAGATACAAGCACATGAGGATGCACACGTCCCAGCATCTCCTGTCAGGCCTCGCGTTTCGGATCTTTGGCGCGCGGACGGTGGGTAACCAGATTCACACGGACTATAGCCGCGTCGACCTGCAGCCCGCGAACTTCACCCCGGAGGACCTCAAGAGGATCGAGGACGAATGCAACCGCGTGGTCGAGGCCGGCCAGGAGGTCCGCATCTTCGAGGAGGACCGCGTCGTCGTGCACAGCAAGGTGCAGGACCGGTCCCTGATGGACCTCATCCCGCCCTCGATCAAGAGGCTCCGGATCATCCAGGTCGGCAGCGTGGACTACTGCCCCTGCGGGGGGACGCATCTCAAGAAGACGTCCGAGATCGGCCGCGTGCACATCCTCGAGAAGCGCTCGAAGGGGAAGGAGACGGACCGCATCGTGTACGAACTGCTCCCACCCTGAGGCCTCTGTCCGGCCGACGGAACAACGAGTGAAGCCTCATGCCCGGGGCCGTGCCGACCTTCAATCGATCGGCATGAAGGCGGGCGTCGCCGGCGTCGGGAAGGTGGGGGCGCGATTGCACTCGCGACCGCGGGCTTCGGCCGCTTCGACGAGCTGGTCCGGACCGACATCGTCGAACGGCTCGCCTAGGCACAGACGAAGGACATCCGCCATGGGCTCGAAGAGGATGCGAGCACGGTCGTCCGGCCAGGAGCGCTCGGAGACCTCGTTGGGGCCGACCCGTCGTCCCGTGCGCGCGGCGGCGACGGAAATCGGGCACGACCCGGTTGGACCTCCTCCATGCGAGCACGGGCCTCGTCGCCGAAATCGCCCGCGGCATCGCCCGCGCGGCGCCGGAGGCGGCCCTCACGGTCCTCACGAATCCGGTCGACGCCATGACGAGGGCGGCCTGGCAGACGTCCGGCCTGTCCCGCCTCGTTGCTGCGGGGCCTCTCCGTGCGTCCGGCGTCGATGGACCGGCGAGCCGCCGAGGGTTCACAGGACCCGCGGCGGGTCCATCGCAGCCGCGGACCTCGCCCGTGCGCGCGCCCTCTCCCCGGAAGGATCCCGCGCCGTGAGAAGGAGGAGCCCGCCGACGAGCAGCCAAGCCGAACCGAAGAGGAACGGGATCTGCGAGACCTCCCCGCCGACCGACGTCGTCTGAATGAGGGCGCCCATCATCACGGGGCCCAGGAGGAACCCGAGGTCTCCGATCGTTCGGTAGACGCCCATCGCCACGCCCATGTTCTCCGGCGGAGCGAGGTCCGTCGCCCAGGATGCCATCGGCCCCGCGAGGCCGAACATGAGACCCACGAGGACCATCACGGGGACCGCGGAGGCGAGGTCGCGCGTGCCATGGATGAACGGCAGCACGAGGGCACCGAGGAACAGGGCGCTAACGAAGCTCCACTTCCGCCCGTAGCGGTCCGCGACGAGCCCCGATGGGTACATCGTGAGCATGGACGCCGCGGCCATCGTCGTAATCAGGATTCCCGTCATCGCCGCGGAGCCCTCGAGGTCCAGGCCCCAGTTCATCTGTGTGAGGAAGGGGAGGACCGTCGTGATGATGCCCCCGCGAACGAGGAACACGGAGAGGACCCCAAAGTTCACCGTGAGGAAGTGTCGGTCGCGGACGAGGCGTTTCGCGGCGGACCAGTCCACCCGGCCGTCGCCACCGGCGTCCGGCAGATCCAGCATCGTGTGCACGAGTACGAGGCTCACGGCCGCGCTCAACGCGTACGAGGCAAAGGGCGCGCGCAGGCTGCCCGACCAGACCGTCACGGCCCCGCCGATCACGGGCCCGAACGTCTGCCCGACGAGAAGCATGTTCACGTAGATGCCCATGTACCGGCCGCGCTTCTCCGGCGGCGCCGCCCGGGCGAGGGCGGCGAGGGAAGACGTCACGTAGAACGCGCCGCCCACCCCCTCGAGGAATCGCATCGCGAGGAGCATGGGATAGTTGATCGCCGCGGCGGCGATGGCCGAGGAGACCACGATGATCGCGAGTCCGTACTTCATCATCGTCACGTTTCCGTGGCGATCGCCGAGCGCGCCGGCCGGCAGGTCGAGGATCACACGGGCTGCGGGGAGCGCTCCGACGAGCAGGCCAGCGAGGAACGGGTCCGCCCCGAGGAACGCGGCATAGTCCGCGATCGCGGGCGTGATCATTGCGATGCCCGTCATCACGAAGAAGACAATGACGGACAGGACGACGACCGTCCGCTTCGCGGGGTCCATGGAGACGCCTGGCGATTTGGCCGGCGCCCCTTAAAGATTCGGTCACGACGGGGCGACGGGCGCCTCCTCAGAGCTCGACCGCCTTCGTTCCGTCCCAGATCTTGCGCTCGCCCTTCTCCGCCGCGGGGATGAGGAGGTCCCGCTTCGACTTCGTCGGGATGATGAAGTACTCCTCCGCCGTCCCCGATTCGGAGACAAGGACGAGCTTCACCTTGCCCCCCTCCATGGGCTTGCCGCTTTCCGGATCCAGGTAGTTGTATCGGACGTAGCGGCCTCGGTCGATCAGGGAGCGGACCTCGAGTTCGCCTTTCTTCGTGCGCGTGAGGACCTCCTCGGGAAACGACGGCATGCGGATCAAAAACGGAACGCCATCGGGGTGGAAAAGCCTCACGGGCGCGTTACCCTTGGGTGAGGGTAACTCACGAGACCCTCGACCTTCCGGTGCTGGGCTTCCGCACGAATACGGCCTTGCCGTCCACGACGATCTTCACGACCTTGTACAGAGGAATCATCGCGGTGGCCGTCGAAAGGTACCTTCGTCCGATCGAGAGGACCTCCGCTCCGGAGAGGACGCGCCCGCCCCCAGGCTGGGAGCGATCGAGGACCCAGATTTCTGCGCGGGAGAGGTCGCGCCCCGGCCGCCACCGAAGCTCGAGGAGGGTCTCCCGGGCGGTCTTGGCCATCGCAGCGCGATGGGCGCGGGACACAAAGGCCTTATCGGCCCTGCCCGTTCCGTGGGCCCATGGAGTATCCGCCGAAGGTCCGCGACCTGCTCGAGCGGGCCCGCGCGGATCAAGGGGATACCGTCGCGGTCGCCGCCCGCGGCCAGCGGTACGAGGGCGTCGTGATGCCTCACCACGGGTTCAGCGGGGAGGACATCCTGACGATCAAGCTCGCGAGCGGCTACAACATCGGGATCGCCGTCGCGGACGTGGAGTCCATCGAGGTCCGCGCGAAGCACGCGGCGGCGAAGGCGGAACGGAGGCTCCCACCGCCGTCGAAGGGCAAGCCCGAGGTCGCGGTCCTGGGCACGGGCGGGACGATCGCGTCGTACGTTGACTATCGGACCGGCGCGGTGCATCCCGCCGTCACGGCGGAGGAACTCGTCTTCAGCGTTCCGGAACTCCTCGAGGTGTGCAACGTCCGGGCGCGCGTAATCTACTCGATCTACTCCGAGAACCTCAAGCCGGAGAACTGGCAGCGCCTCGCGCGGGAGACCGCCGCGGAGCTGAACGCGGGCGCCGACGGCGTGATCATACCGCACGGGACGGACACGCTGCACTTCACGACCGCCGCGCTCAGCTTCATGCTCCGGGATCTCACAGGGCCCGTCGTTGTCGTGGGCGCCCAGCGGTCGAGCGACCGACCGTCGTCCGATGCCGCTTCGAACCTCCTCTGCGCGGCCCACGTCGCGATCGCGGACCTCGGCGAGGTCGTCGCGGTCATGCACGGGGAGACATCCGACCGCGGTTGCGCGATCCACCGGGGAACGAAGGTCCGAAAGATGCACGCCTCCCGCCGCGACGCATTCCAATCGATGAATGCGAAGCCTTTGGGCTACGCCCGCCCGGACGGTCGCGTGGAGATCTCCGAGGTGGTCCTGCCGCGGCAGCGCGGTCCCGTCGTCGTGGACGAGAAGCTGGACCTCCGGGTGGCCCTGATTCATTTCTATCCGGGGCAGCGACCGTGGGACCTGGAGTCCACCCTCGCGAACGTCCACGGAGCGGTGATCGCGGGCACCGGCCTCGGCCACGTCTCGCACGACCTCATCCCGGCAATTGCGAAGGCCGTCCGGGACGGCGTGGCCGTCGTAATGACGACGCAGACCCTCCAGGGCCGCGTCTCGATGCGCGTGTACGACACCGGCCGCGACCTGCTCAAGGCGGGCGTAATCAGCGGGGAGGACCTGCTGCCGGAGGTCGCCTACGTGAAGCTGATGTGGGTCCTGGGCCACACCCGCGATCCCACAGAGGTCGCGAGGTCCATGGCGACGAACGTCGCTGGAGAGATCAACCCGACGATTGGACTGGACGAGTACGCCGGGTGAGGGCATCGCCTGCGCTCGTTAAGCTTATCCCCGCGGCAGGAATGAGGCGGTCGCACGCGGATGAAAATCGACCAGGTGGGCGAGGTCGGCATCGTCATGACGGACGCGAACGAGCCTGTCCTGACTGGGGGCGACCAAGTCATCGGCTTCCGATCCCTCCGCTACGAGGTATACAAGGGCGTGTTTCCGGCGAGGAAGGTCCTCGTCGACGCGCGGAAAGGGTGGGTGTGGCAGACCCGGAAGCGCCTCCTGCTCCTCGATGATCCCTGGGTCGACCTGCCCGGCGGGAAGCGGGGGAAGCACTACCACGAGGTGCCGCTCGAGGAAACGATCGACGTGATTCACAAGCGGGGCCGCGTGCTCCTGACCACGGAGGACACCGAGCACGGGAGGGTCACGTTCGAGTTCCGACCGTTCGGTCCGTCCTCGCGCCTCCTCGCGTGGCTCAAACGCGAGAAGGAGCATCGTCGGATGCGCGAAGAGGGGACGCTCAAGTCGCCGTACAGCGAGAAGGACCGCGCCACGTGAGCGGCCTACCCGCCCGGAACGCCCCGCTTGGCCGCGGCTTCACCCCTCGCTCCCCGGTCGCGAAAGCCTTATTCAGGAACCCCCGCGTATCTGCGGCCATGGACTTCCGGGCCCTCGGGCTGAAGGTGGGCCTCGAGATTCACCAGCAGCTCGCGACCCACAAGCTCTTCTGCGAGTGCCCTTCGCAACTGGTCGACGAGGAGGCGGGGATGCGGTTCGAACGTCGCCTTCGTCCGACGCAGAGCGAGCTGGGCGAGGTCGACGCGGCCGCGATCGAGGAGGCCCGGCGGCACCTGACGTTCGTCTACGAAGCCACGTCGAACACCTGCCTCGTCGAGGCGGACGAGGAACCGCCTCACGTCCCGAACGAGGAGGCATTCGATATCGCGCTGGAGATCGCCCTGCTCCTCGAAGCGGATCCCGTGCAGGAGGTCCACGTCATGCGGAAGATCGTGATCGACGGCTCGAACACCTCCGGATTCCAACGCTCCGCGCTCGTCGCGATGAACGGGTCGATCACGGTCGATGGCAAGCGGATCGGCGTGCCGACGATCCTCTTGGAGGAGGACGCGGCGAGAAAGGTCGGAGAGTCGGAGGGCGCCGTCGTGTATCGGCTGGACCGACTCGGCATCCCGCTTGTCGAGATCGCCACGACGCCGGACATCGAGACGCCCCGGGAGGCGCGTGAAGTCGCCCTCGCGATCGGGTCCCTGCTCCGAGCGACGGGGAAGGTCCTCCGGGGAATCGGCACGATCCGGGAGGACCTGAACATTTCCATCCGCGGTGGCGCTCGGATCGAGGTCAAGGGCGTGCAGGACCTGCGGCTCATCGAGACCTTCGTGGAGAGAGAGGTCGAGCGGCAACAAATGCTTATCGCGGTGGCCGACGAGCTGAAGCATCGCGGCGCGGGAGCGATCCCTGCGGAGGCGGCGGACGTGACCCCACTCTTCGCCTCGTCGGAGTCAAAGGTCGTGAAGGCGGCGGTGAACAAAGGTGGGAAGGTCCTCGCCTGGCCCCTCCCAATGTTTGCGGGCCTCCTCAAGGACAAGCTCGGTCCGGAGTTGGCGGCCCACGCCCGCGTCGCCGGCGTCGGCGGCATCTTCCACTCCGACGAGCTGCCCGCGTACGGCGTCTCTTCGGCGGAGGTCGAGTCGGTACGCAAGGGGCTCGGCCTCGGAGACAGGGACGCATTCGTCCTCGTCGCGGACGTGGAGCCGAAAGCGCGGCACGCGATCGAGGAGATGCGACCCCGCGCCGACGCGGCGATCCTCGGCGTCCCGGAGGAGACGCGGGAACCGCGGGCGGATGGGACGACGGCGTACGCACGACCGCTGCCGGGGAAGAAGCGGATGTATCCGGAGACGGACGTGCCCCCCGTGCGGGCGAGCGAGGAACGCCTTCGCCGGATCCGCGAGCGGCTACCCGAGCGGCCCGAGGTCGCCATCCCGCGCTTGGCCCGAGAGCACGGCATCCCGGAGCAGGTGGCCCGCCAGCTGTTTCAGGACGGCTTCGCGGGCGAGTTCGAGCTCATCGCAAGAGAATTCGGCGAGGCGAGGACCGCGGCGACAACCCTCGCCTACACGTATGCGGAACTGCGGCGGGAGGGCCTCGACGTCGACGGGATCCCGCTGGACCACCTGCGCGAGCTGTTCTCCCTCCTGAAGGCCGGCCGCTTCGCAAAGGAGGCCGTGCCGGACCTCCTCCGCGAGATGGCCCGACATGGGACGCGCGCATCGCAGGCGGTCGCCGCCCTCGGGGTCCGTGGGATGAGCCGAGAGGAGGTCGAGGCGATCGTCGACGAGATCCTCGATGCCTCGAACGACCTTATCGAATCACGGGGCGAGGGAGCGGAGAAGACGCTCATGGGACGCGCGATGGAGCGGCTGCGCGGCCATGCCGACGGCAGCCTGGTCAGCGAGGTCTTGCGGTCCCGCCTCCGAGGCCGCTTGCCAACGAAGAAAGGGCGAAAGAAAAAAGAGTGAAAGAGATCTCCACAACGAGCCGTCCGATTCACGGGCGGCTACCGCTTACCTTTCTTGGTCTTCTTGGCGGTCTTCTTTGCCATGGGGTTCTAGCTCCTCCTGGGGCCAGGCCCCGGTTGTTGGGTTCCGGTGTGTGCGATTCTCATCATAAACATGTGCATGGATTTCCGTCATGCCCAACGTCGTGAGTCGGGAACGGTTAAGGCTCAGGACTCGTTCCCACACGCGGAGGCGAGGCCGACGAAGGTGTTCATCTCGATCGATATGGAGGGGATCTGCGGAATCGTCGGGGAAAAGGAGACGGATCCGGTCCGTGGAGGCGAGGCCTATCAGCAGAGTCGTCGCCTGATGACGGGCGAAGCGAATGCAGCCATCGAGGGCTGCCTCCGGGCCGGCGCGAAGGAAGTCCTCGTCGCAGATTCCCACTGGAATTTCGACAACCTGATCCCGGAGGAGCTGAACGAGGCCGCGGTCCTCCTCCGCGGGACGCCGAGGCCTTGGTCCATGGTCCAGGACCTCGACGCGTCGTTCGACGCGACGATGTTCATCGGATACCATGCCATGGCGGGCACGCCTCAGGCAATCATCGACCATACGTTCGCGGGGCGGGTCCGGTCCGTCGAGGTGAACGGCCGACGCGTGGGCGAGACGGGCATCAACGCGTACCTTGCGGGGCATTACGGCGTGCCCGTCGTCCTGGTCACAGGCGACTCGGCGGTCACCGCCGAGGCGAAGGCCCTGCTGCCGTGCGTCCACACGGTCGCGGTGAAGGAGCCCACGGGCGCAAGTGCGGCCAAGAACCTCCATCCGAAGAAGGCCCGCGAGCTCATCCAGGCGGAGGCGGCGAGAGCCTTGTCCGATCCCAAGGCGAGGGCACCGCTGAAGGCCGAGGCGCCCATCGAGGTCGCGGTCGAATTCAAGGGCACGGAGCACGCGGACCGAGCGGAGATGGTCCCTGGTGCCCACCGCGTCGACGGCACACGGATCGCGTTGACCGCGGCGGATTTCCCCGCGGCTTTCCGCGCACTCTACGCGGCGATCACGCTCTCGGGACTCGATTGATTTCGAGCTCCAGTCGCTTCCCTCCAGACAAATATCCTTATAGCGGGAGATTTCATTCGGCGCCGGTGAGAAGGGACTTGGCCATGGCCGCGAAGAAGGCCGCGGACAAAGGGGATGACTGGTTCTCCTCCCTCGACGCGGAGCTGGAGAAGAAGACGAAGGAGATTATCAAGGACGTCGGCGAGCAGAACGTCGCCCGGCTCGAGTTGAACCGCCAGCTGATCGAGGACTTCTGGAAGATCTGGAAGCGGTTCAACAAGATCAACGTCCACTTCGCCCTCGAGCCCGCCTACAGCAACTGGGCCGTCTTCTCGGAAACGTTCCCCGACGGCGAGTGGCATTGGCGCCCGGGATTTAACCCGGCCGCGGTCCAGACGGTCCAGCTCCTCGACCGGACGATGGACCAGGCGCGGATTGGCGATGCGCTCAAGGTGAACTACGTCGAGATCGACAACAAGACCCGCCTGCGCGTGACGTTCGAGTACTGCGAGGGGGAGCACTACTACAAATACAGCGGTTGGAAACGGATCTGGACTGTCCACACTCTGTACGACCAAGCGCTCGAGCGGGTGAACGTCGACGATCTGCACAAGCTCTTCGCCGACCTCGTGAAGGTCTGGTACGAGAGCCACCTCCGCCGGAATCGCGACATCCTAATCAAGCATCTGAAGCAGACCTACGAGAAGGTCGAGACGTTCAATCAGTGACGTCGCGGCCGATACAAAATCGCCCGTGATAGCCAGCGCCGAGGCTTAATGTGCGCGGGGCCGAATCGACGCCTCGTGGAAGACATCCTGTCCGGGGTATTGCTCCTCCTTTTCCTGGGCGGGATGGGCTTCAGCTGGCTCGATTGGCGCCGGCGCGCGCGGAAGCTGCCGTCCCTCCTTGGGCCCAGTTGGCCCTGCCCGAACTGCAACGTCGTGAACGAGGCCGAGCTGACCGTGTGCTGGTCCTGCGGCGCCGCCATCGCGGGTCGCGCGCGCTTCGGGGAGCCTGCGTCCGCGCCGACGACGTGGCGATGCACGACGTGCCACGCGTGGAACGGGGTGAACCGCCGCTCGTGCTGGTCCTGCTCGACCGCGCCGACGGCCCAGAAGAAGCGTTCCGCCTAAGCACGCGGCTCAATGCACGTCCCAGGTCCATCGATGGAGGGAACGCGGTGGCGGACATGAAGGATTCATCGCGAGGCGATCACCGCTTGAGGAAGGACCGAAACTCGCCGACGGGCTGAAATCCGAGGGTCTCGTACATCGTCGCGGGGAAATCGAAGCGGTCTGCGGTCAGGACGACCCACTCGCATCGCGCGTCGATCGCGAGACGGCTCGCTTCGAAGATCATCGTCCGGCCGACCCCGCGCATCCGGAATTCGGGCAGGGTGCCGACATTCCCGATCATGGCGAACGGGCGCCGCGGCCACAGCGTGAACGTACCCGCGGGCCGCCCTCCGAGGAAGGAGACGTACGCCTTCTCCCCAACGGCCGCCGCGCGCTCCCGCTCGAGCGCGTGGACCTGGCGGGACTCCTCCTCCGCATATCCGAAGGACGCGTGCAGCGCCGCACGGACTGCGCGGTAATCGTCCTCCGACGCCTCCGTGCCGACTTCGCGGATTCCCACGTCGGGGTTCGTGATGCACGCCGGCAGGCCGAGCTTCGCCATGATCAGCTCCGCGCGGCCCTGGAAGCCGGCTGCGAGCAAGGCCTCCTGGGCGGCGTAGGCCTCCTCGGCGTCCCGGAACAGGATGCTCCGATGCTTGACTGCCGTCCCGCGAAACGTGCGGTCCAGGTCGGACACGATGGCCTGAGGACCCTCCGCGGGCATGGACTCCACCCAGGCCAGGTTCGCCTCGTGGACGAGCGGGTAGCGCTTGCTCCGGAGGATTGCTCCATAGGACGTTGCCTCCCGCTCCGTGTGGCTCTCCACCCACGTGCGGATCATGTCCATGGCCGCTTCGTGAATCGCCCGCAGGTCCACGGCTTGCGCGAACGAGGACGCCGAAATGAAGATTGTGGCCCGCGGGCGGGAGGACGGAAGCGGTACTTTCACCCACCCCGCCGAACCCCTATATACGACGCTCCCCTCTACTCAGGGCGAGAGGCGAGAAATCGACACGCCTCAGGAACGTGATCTTGTGAAGGAGGAACTTGCGCCCCATGTCTTGGACATCACCCGGGCGCTGGGCGGAAAGGTGAGTGAGCAGGAGATTGAGAAGGAACTCTCGAGCTATCTGAACGTGTACCGCGTCTCGCTCGACACGGCGAAGCGGTCCATCGTGAAGAAGCACGGCGGCAACCCCGCCGGCCTGACCCTCGGGATCAACAGAACGATCCGGGAGCTCGTCCCGGGCGAGGGGAGCGTGAACCTGCTCGCGCGGATCGTGAGCGTGAACGAGAGGGACGTGACCGTGGAGGGCGGCACGAAGCACATCCTGTACGGGATCCTGGGCGACCCCAGCGAGACGGTCCCCTTCACCGCCTGGGAGCCACTGAACGTGGCCCTGGCGAAGGGCGACGTGATCCGCGTGCAGAACGCATACACGAAGGAGTACCGCGGCCAGGTCCAGGTGAACTTCGGCGTACGCACGACGGTGGCGAAGGAGAAGCCCGACGCGCTTCCGGAGTACAAGCCCGGGGTGGGGGCCGGCATGCCGTACGTCGGCAAGCCCACGCCGATGCGGATCGTGGACCTGCGGGAGGGCGCATCGAACATAGCGGTCTCCGCGCGCATCCTGTCCGTCGAGGCGCGGGAGGTCGAGGTCGACGGGGCGAAGAAAGCCGTCTACTCCGGCGTCCTCGCGGACGAGACGGGCAAGAGCCAGTTCAGCGCCTGGAAGGACTTCGGCCTCAAGGAGGGCGAGGTTGTCCGGATCGAGGGCGCGTACGTGAAGGCCTGGCGCGGGATCCCGCAGATCAGCTTCGACGACCGCGCGAACGTGACCCGGCTGAAGCCGGACGCGCTCCCGCCTGCCGAAAAGGTGGGGGAGAGCCCGCGGATGTGGATCGAGGACCTCGCGGAGCGCGGCGGCGGTGTGGACGTCACGGTTCGGGGGATCCTAATCGACCTCCGGGAGGGGAGTGGGCTCGTGTACCGCTGCCCCGAATGCCGCCGCGTGCTCCGGAAAGGCGCGTGTCGCATCCACGGCGAGATGAAGGGCGAGCCGGATTTGCGCGTGAAGGCGGTCCTGGACGACGGCAGCGGCGCGCTCACCGCGGTATTCGACCGCGAACTCACGGAGGCCCTGCTGGACAAGACCATCGACGCGTGCATCGCGCAGGCGAAAGAGGCGATGTCCACGGACGTCGTGCGGGACGAACTGGCGGACATCCTCGTCGCCCAGCCGATCGAGGCCCGTGGGAACGTGACCTCGGACGATTACGGGTTGATGATGATCGTGGACCAGGCGAAGCTGCTCAAGGTCGACGTGCAGGCCGAAGCGCGGGAGATGCTCGAGGGGCTGGAGGGATCCGCGTGATGCGGGAGGTCGCCTGGCGGCTCTTCGCCGGGGAGTACAACGACGCGACGCTCGAGCTGGACGGCGGCGGCGAGCGCGCGCCGTCGTATATCGTCACCCCGCTCGGTGCGAAGGTGAACCGGATCTTCGTCGTCGGCGTGATCACGGACGTGGAGAACGTCGGCACGGACCTGCAGCCCATGTGGCGCGCCCGCGTCGCGGACCCTACGGGGACGTTCCACCTCTATGCGGGCCAGTTCCAGCCGGAGGCCTCGGCCGCGCTGTCGAAGCTCAAGCCGCCCGTCTTCGGCGCCGTTGTCGGCAAGTCGAGGATCTATGCACCGGAGGCGGGCACGACGTACACCTCGATCCGGCCCGAGCGAGTCAAGATCGTGAGCGAGGCCATCCGGGACTACTGGATTCTCGAGGCGTGCCGGTCCCTCCGTCGGCGGATCGATGCGATGGCGGAGGCGCAGAAGATGGAGCCCCTCTCCAAGGAGGGCCTCGTGCAGCTTGGCGTGAAGGAGGCGATCGCGGAGGGGATCGTTCAGGCCGCGACCCACTACGGGAAGGCGGACCTCGCCCGGTATAGCGCGATGCTCGCGGAGGGCCTGCGATACCTCCTTCCCGAGTACCGTGAGTTCCGGCCTCCCGAGGCCGCCGCCGCGGAAGAGGCGGCCCAGCAGCCGACGTCCGAGGACGAGGAGCCCGACGACGCGGAGGAGAAGGTCCTCGAGATCATCGCGGCGCTCGACAAGGACGGAAAGGGCGCGCCCTGGGACGGGATCCTCGATGCATCGAAGGCGAAGGCGATCACGAAGGACGAGCTCGAGGAAGCGATCAATGGCCTCCTGGATAAGGGCCTCATCTACGAGCCCGTGCTCGGCCGCATGAAGAAGATCTGACGCCTACGTCGGCGGCAGGTAGGCGCGGCAGGACCAGCATTTCCGCGCGGCGACGCCGACTCGGACCCCGCAGCGCTGGCAGCGTCGGCTCTTGGGGAGCTCCTCCGCCATCCGCTCGACCTTCCGCAGCCCGAGTTTTCCGGTGACCATTCCGCCGAGTCCGCAGAGCGCGCCGAGGCCGAGAGCGAGCAGGAACTGCCACGAATTCGGCCAGAAGAGGGTCTGGAAGAGCCAGAGGCCCGCGAATCCGCCCGTGATCGACCCGGCGAAACCGAGGGATCCGAGGAAGCTAGCTCGCGCGGCGAGGATGCCGACGCCGAAGACGACGAGCGCGAGGTAGAAAATTCTCAGCTCGAAATAGGGGATGAAGAGGGCGGGGATGGCAACGACCATGCACAGGCCAAACGACCCAAGGAGGGTCAGGGCCAGACCCGCAAGGGGGTTGCGGACCTTCTCCATGGTCCCTCCGGCGGGCACGATTGCTGAGGGTCTTAAGGGTACCCGCGTGGATATCACCGGTTGATAATCAGACGGCGGCGCAGAGCGCAGGTCGGGGACTCTGAGACTTGGTTTGACAAATCCTCCGGGGCGGAGGGAAGGCACAATCCGCTGCCGACCGCAGCCCACGCGGCGCAGCGGTGCGACCCTGCGAGCACGCGACGAGAAGGCTCGCGCCATCGCGCGCGCGCACGAGATCCGCGTCGGAACAATCGCCTCGGAACCGATCTGACGGGTGAGCGGCGGACGGCTTGAGACACCGAGGCGACGATCTGGCGGACGACGCTGCGTGCGGCGGCTTTACAAAAAGCCTTTATTGGCGTCGGACACGTCCGCCTCTCTGAGTGGGATGGCTCTAACGCACGACGCTCCATACAGCAGCCTCGGGGCTCTGCCGACGGCCGAGGACCACACGATCGTCCGGAAAGTGCCGACCGGGATCGCGGACCTCGACAGCATTGTCGATGGAGGTTTCCCAAGCGGTTCCACGGTCCTGCTCCTCGGCGATATCGGCGCGGGGATGCAGGAGTACGTCTACACGGCGGCCTCGAAGATCGCCATCGTGAACCAGCGACCGGAGAGCCGCCATTACTATCTCGGAGACCACTGCGATCTGTCCGACCTGCCGACCAAGATCTGCTACGTGACCTTCGCACGGTCGAGGGACATCATCCTCCAGGAGCTAGCGGCATCCTTCAACCAGGAGTACTTCGAGGCCTTCCGCGACTACACGACCTTCAAGGACTTCTCGTCCTCGTACTTCCGGCACAGCGTCGTGCCGCCGAGCTGGACGGATCAGGAGGACATCTTTGACCTGCCGTCCGGGAACGTCCTCGAGGACCTCGTCACGTTCCTTGACGACGAGGCGGCAAATGCGATTGTGGTGATCGACTCGATCACGGACCTCGCGGTCTCCGAGGCCGTCGAGATGAAGGATCTCGTGACCACCGTGAAAGGCCTCCAGCGGGCTGCGAAGAAGTGGGATGGCGTCGTGTACCTGCTGCTGACGCGCGGGATCCTGGAGCACCACTTCGAGCAGATGCTCATGGACAGCGTCGACGGATGCCTCACGTTCGAGTGGAAGGGGTTCACCCGGTCCTCGAGCCGGCAGCGGTACATGTACGTCGAGAAGTTCACGACGATCTTGCCCCACCTCCCGAGGGAGAAGATCGCCCGCTTCCCGACGATGGTGACCGCGAACCACGGACTCGTAGTCGTGTACATGGAACGGATCTCCTGAGGCGAGCGGATGGGCGACGTGGAAGCGGTTGGCGCGAGCGCGACCCTGGACGCATCGTCGGATCGGGTCCTCACCGGCATCGACGGGCTCGACGAGCTGCTGGGCGGTGGCGTGCCGAAGGGACACGTCGTGACCGTGATGGGATCCTTTGGGACGGGGAAGACCACGTTTGCCCTTCAATTCCTCATGCAAGGGCTGATCAACGGGGAGAAGGGAATCTTCATCTCCCTCGAGGAGGACGTCGACTCGATCGCCGCGAACGCCCTTTCGTTCGGATGGGACCTCGCGCCCTACGTCAAGAGGAAGGTGCTCCACATCGTGAAGCTCGAGCCCGCGGACGCGAAGACGACCGTCACGAGGATCAAGTCCGAGCTCCCGGAGTTCATCCGCAGGTCCGGGGCGTCGCGGGTGGCCATTGACTCGATCAGCCTTCTGAATATGATGTTCCCGGACGAGGCGGAGCGCCGGACACGGCTGTTCGCCCTGTGCCAGCAGCTTCGGTCCTCCGGCGCGACGTGCCTCTTCACGGCGGAGGTCAAGGACGGGAACCCGCGATCCTCGAGGGACGGCCTCGTGGAATATGTGTCGGACGGCGTGATTGGCCTGCGATTCAACGAACGGGACAACGGCGAGGTCCAGCTCGTCCTCCAGGTCATCAAGATGCGGCGCCTGAAGCATCCCCGGTCCATCAAGCCGTACAGCATCACGGAGCAGGGCCTCGAGGTCCACGGCGACATGGAAGTCTTCTGAAGGGAGCGGGATCCGAGGACGCCACAGGACCGGCCTCGAAGGTCTCAAATAGGACCGCTCGCCTGATGAGGCGGGCCTATCCTGTGAAGCTCGTGGTTTTCGACCTGGAGAACACCCTGATTTACAACGAGTTCCTGCCGGAGCTCGCGGCCCTCGTCGGCAAGGAGGCGGAAGTCGCCGCGATCACCCGTGCGGGGATCGATGGCCGAATCGACTGGGAGGAAGGCTTCCGAATGCGGGCGCAGCTCCTCCGAGGGCTCAGCCAGGCCCAGATCTTACGGTCCGCGAGGCGCCTGCGGCCGGTCCCCGGCGCTCAGGAATTCGTGCACTTCATGCGGTCCCAGGGGAACCGCGTCGTCGTCGTGACGGGCGGCCCCCGAGAAGTCGCGGAGTCCGCGATGGCCCATTTCGAGCTGGACGCGGCGTTCAGCAACGAGTTCGTGTACGAGAACGGCGTGTTCACGGGGGATGTCACGATCCGCGTGAGCCCGAAGACGAAGGGGACGATCGTCAGGGAACTCGCCGCCAAGTGGAACGTGAGCAAGGAAAACATCCTGGCCTTCGGGGACGGACTCATGGACGTGCCCCTCCTGTCCGAGGCCGGGATCCGCCTGGGGATCAACACCGGAGGAAAACTCCGGGAGCACGTGGACTTCGAGACGAGTGATTATCAGGAGGCGCACCGGTTCCTCGCCGAGAAGGGGGCCGTGAAGTCTGCGAATCCACCGCGACAAGAATAAGTACGTGGAGACCAACGTCCGCCGACGTGAAAGTCGGCATCCTCCTGTACGACGGCGTCGAGGAGCTCGATGCCGTCGGGGTGTACGAGGTGCTCGCGAAGGCGAAGCAGCTCTATCCGCAGCTCGACCTGTCGGTTCGGATGCGGGGCCTCAAGGAAGACATCACGGGGGCGCTCGGGCTGAAGATCCTGGCGCACGACGTGAAGCGGGATCTGTCGGATCTCGACCTCCTCGTCGTCCCGGGCGGGCCGGGGCGGAGCGAGGTAGTCAAGGATTCGCGCCTCCTCCAAGGCATCCTGGATTTCGGGACCGAGAAGCCCGTGGCCAGCGTCTGCACGGGGGCGGTCATCCTCAAGGATGCGGGTCTCCTTTCCGGCAAGAAGGCCACCACCCATCGAAGCGCCTACGACGAGATCCGCGACGTGGCGGACATCGTCGAGGAGCGCGTCGTCGAGGATGGACTCGTGACGACCTCCGCCGGCGTGACCGCCTCGATCGACCTCGGGTTGTTCCTGCTGGAGAAGCACTTCGGGGCCGACCTCGCGAAAGAGGTCGCGAGCAGGATTGAAGCGCCCTCCCACCAAAACCGCTAAGTGTGCCCCCTGAATTCCTCCCAACGCCGGGGGGGTCGTCGCGCGATTCCTACGAAAGGGCAAAGTGAAGGAGGTCTACGAGGTCGACGAGGACGAGCTCGAGTTCGTCTTCACCGATCAGATCAGCGTGTTCGACAAGGTCATTCCCACCCTCGTGCCCCACAAGGGGGAGACCCTCTGCCGGACGGCGGCCCACTGGTTCAAGGCCGTCGAGGGCTTGGGAATACGGACCCACTTTCTCCGCTTGGCGGACGGAAACCGCATGCGGATCCGACGGGTCCAGGTCATCCGGGACTACGATGCAATCCGATCGACGACGAAGAACTTCCTCATCCCCCTCGAGGTCATCGTTCGCTACTATGTGGCCGGCTCCCTCCATGACCGCTTGAAGGACGGCCGAATCCGGCCCGAGGCCCTCGGCTTCGGGGAGGGCCACGTCCCGGCCTACGGGGAGGAGCTGCCGCAGCCGTTCCTCGAAGTCACGACGAAGCTGGAGAAATTCGACCGAGAGCTGACGCGGTCCGAGGCCCTCGCGATCACGAAGCAGACCGAAGAAGAGTACGACGCCCTCATGGAGGCGGTCCTGAAGATCGACCGCCTCGTGAATGCGGAGGTCCGAAAGCGCGGGCTCATCCACGTGGATGGGAAGAAGGAGTTCGCGTACGACCGAGACCGGCAACTCATGCTCGTGGACACGTTCGGGACCGCGGACGAGGACCGCTTCTGGGATCTGGAAGCCTATAGACGAGGGGAGCACGTCGAGCTGAGCAAGGAGTTCGTCCGGCAGTACTATCGGAAGACCGGTTACCACAAAGCCCTCATGGACGCCCGCGCGGCTCGCACGCCGGAGCCCGAGATCCCGGCCCTGCCTCCGGATGTCACGAAACAGGTGAGCGATCTGTACATCGGATTGTTCGAACGGCTCACAGGCGAACGCTTCCGGTAAACGACTCGCAAGGCGCGCCGTGGCGCGGGGACGCCTCGTTTGTCAGAACGCTTGCGCTGCCTTCATAGGACCCGCCCGCGACGGATGCAGAAACCGTTTTAGCGATGGCTCGCAATGTACGACGGGGAGAGGGGTCCGACCGTGGTCCAGCCCGAAAGAATCTCGCCGAACGGGGAGATCCGCGACCCTCGGAAGAAGACGTACCGCCCAGACAGCGAGGGAGTCCGGGAGTGGGATCCGAAGCCTCGGAAATCCGGCGTCATCGTCCTCACGGAGCGCGTGTCCCCCTCGATTCGTAGTGCCGTCGGCTGGCTCTATCCACTTGAGCACTACGACCAGAGGCTGCGTCTCGACCCGGTCTCCCAGTACGCGGAACTCCTCCTGATCATCGGTTCGGGGGAAACGGTGGACACGGACTCCGTCCGGGCGGTCCTTCAGGAGGCACGGGGCCGCCTCAGCGACCAGGAATTCGAGAGGCTCCAAGGCTACGTCGATCTCCTCATGATCGCTCGCGAGAATCCCCCGGGCCCGGGGTGACGCGGGTCGAGCAGCGGGCCAAAGTCTTTTAGCGGCGCGGCCAATATGCGGGCCGCTGGGGGTCCCACGATAGAGTTGAGCGTCTACGTCGATGGGAAGTTTCGCCCCCAATCGGAGGCGAGCGTCAGCGTCTTCGATCACGGTCTCCTGTACGGAGACGGCGTCTTCGAGGGGATCCGGGCCTACAACGGGCGCGTCTTCAAGCTCGATCGCCATCTGGACCGCCTCTTCCATTCGGCGAAGGCGATCGACCTGCGGATCCCGCACACGAAGGAGGAGATGGCGAACATCATCCTGGAGACCTGTCGCCGCAACAAGATCCACGACGGGTACATTCGTCCCGTCGTAACCCGAGGTCCCGGCGATCTCGGCCTCGACCCGCGGAAGTGCAAGCGCGGGCCGAGCGTAATCGTGATCGCGCAGCCCTCCATCTCCCTGTACGGGGACGCATACGAACGGGGCCTCAAGGTCGTGACCTCCTCCTACCGACGGGTGCCGCCGCAGAGCTTGAGCCCGTCAATCAAGTCCCTGAACTACTTGAACAACATCATGGCCCGCGTTGAGGCGAACCAGTACGGCGCGGACGAAGCGCTGATGCTCGATATCCACGGATACGTCTCCGAGGCCAGCGCGGACAACTTCTTCATCGTCCGCAACTCCACCGTGACGACGCCATGGACCTCGACGAATCTGCCCGGGGTGACGCGCGAAACGGTCCTGGACCTCGCCGCACAGCTCGGCCTCAAGGCCGAGGAGCGACTCTTCACCCTCTACGACGTCTGGTCCGCGGACGAGGCCTTCATTACGGGGACGGCCGCAGAAATTGCGCCCGTGGTCGAGGTGGATGGCCGGCAGATCGGCGACGGAAAGCCCGGTGCCGTCACGCGAAGAATCATGAAGGCCTTCCGCGACCTCGTCACGAGCACCGGAACGCCGATCTGAGCCCGCCGCCGACGGGAAAGCTTAATCCGCGAACGCGCATCGTCGGCGCGGCCCGCGATGAAGTTCCTCGAATACAAGGCGAAGGCGATCTTCGCCCGGTATGGAATCCCGATCCCCCGAGGCGTCGTCGTCTCCCGTCCCGACGAGATCATGAACCCGCCGTTGCCCTGCATGGTCAAGGCGCAGGTCCTCGTCGGCGGCCGGGGCAAGGCCGGAGGCGTCCGGCCTGCGAGCACGCTTGAGGAGGTCCGCTCCGTCGCGGCACAGATCCTCGGGATGGATATTCAAGGATACCGGGTCAAGCACGTGTACCTCGAGGAGCGCCTCGACATCGAGAAGGAGCTGTACCTCGGCCTCACCATCGACCGCTCCGCGCGGGAGCCACTCCTCATCGCGAGCACGATGGGGGGCATGGAGATCGAGGCCGTGCCTCGGGAGCACATATACATGGAGCACGTCCCGGCGCTGGTCGGGCTCCAGCCGTACGTGCTCCGATCCCTCCTGCGGAAACTCGACCTCCCCGAGCACACGGGGGAGCAGATCGCGGACGTCGCCCGCCGTGCGTACGATCTCTTCCGGAGGGAGGACGCGGAGCTCGTGGAGATCAACCCGCTCGCCGTCACGCGCACGGGAAAGGTGGTCGCGGGGGACGCAAAGCTCATCGTCGACGACAATGCGGAGTACCGCCACCTGGAGTACGCGAAGCTGGACCAGGATCGCACCCCGCTCGAGGAGGAGGCCCATGCGAAGGGGATCACCTTCATCCAGCTCGAGGGAGACATCGGGGTGATTGCGAACGGCGCAGGCCTCACGATGGCCACCCTGGATGTCCTGAATCTCAAGGGAGGCAGGGGCGGGACGTTCCTCGACCTCGGCGGGACGGACGATCCGGTGAAGGTCGCTCAGGCCTTCGAGATCCTCATCAAGGCAGAGCCCTCCGTAATCCTCCTCAACATCTTTGGCGGCATCACGAAGGCCGATACCGTGGCCCACGGCGTGAAGCAGGCCCTCGAATCGATGCACACGACGATCCCCGTCGTCGCGCGGATCAAGGGCGTGAACGAGGATCGGGCGAGGGAGATCCTCTCGGGCGTGGGGATGTACTCCGCGGACTCGATGGAAGAAGCGGCGGAACTCGCGGTGAAGGTGAAGGCGGAGGTCGCCTGACGTGGCCGTGCTCCTCACGAAAAAAACCCGGCTCCTTGTTCAAGGCATCACGGGCCACCAAGGTCGGTTCCACACGCGCGCGATGCTCGATTACGGCACGCGGGTCGTCGCCGGTGTGACGCCGGGGAAAGGGGGCACGAAGGTCGAGGGCGTCCCCGTTTTCGATGGCATCGAGGAAGCCATCGCCCGCAAGAAGGCGGATGCTTCGATCGTCTTCGTCCCCGCGCCGCAGGCGAAAGATGCGGTCATCGAAGCGATCGAAGCGGGGCTGAAGCTCATCGTCGTGATCACGGAGCGGATCCCCTTCCACGATGCCCTCGAGTTCATGCCGTACTCCCGCACGAAGGGGTGCACGATCATCGGCCCGAACTGCCCTGGCATCATCTCTCCCGGCCAGTCGAAGGCAGGGATCATGCCGAGCCATATCTTCGCCCCCGGGGACGTCGGCGTGGTCTCGCGGAGCGGCACGCTCACGTACGAGATCGTGAACGCGATGACCCAGGCCGAATTCGGTCAGTCGACGTGCATCGGAATCGGCGGCGATCCGATCATTGGGACGAATACCCTCGAAGCCCTCGCGCTATTCCAGAAGGACCGCGCGACGAAGCGGATCGTCGTCGTCGGGGAGATCGGGGGGACCGCCGAGGAGGAAGCGGCTGAGTTCATCAAGAAGCGCGTCACGAAGCCTGTGGTGGCCTACGTCGCGGGTCGGACCGCCCCTCCGGGGAAGCGGATGGGCCATGCGGGCGCGATCATCGAGGCGGGGAAAGGGACGGCGGAATCGAAGGTGAAGGCCTTCGAGGCGGCGGGCGTCCCTGTGGCGGAGTACCCCGTCGACATCGCGAAACTCCTCGCGGAGACCTAGGCAGTCTGGGATGCTGCGGGCCACCCCATCACGGCCAACCGTGTCCACCGCCGACTCCCGCCATCGCGATGCTGAGCTGGCCGAGGCGGATGCCATAGAGGGCTTGGTCCGCGAGCGCGGCAGCAACGACGGTGATGAGCACGATGCCTCCCAGGGTCATCTCTGCGACCGACTCTCGGTGGGTGACGATCGAGCGTCAACGATCGACATCGCCACGCAGCCTAGGACCGAAAAGGCATGGACCGACGGGACGAAGAGGAAGCTCCGCCGCGTCACGAGGGCTCTATCGGACTCAGGGTAGGCCCGAGGGAGGGTGGGCACCCCGGCCGCGGGTCCCACCGTGAGGACGGAGAACGCGATCGCCACTCCCCGTGCATGCCGGTGTCGGGAAACGTCGGTCTGCCATCCGAGGAGGAACAGAATCGAGGCAAGGACGGCCGCAACCACGACGATGAGAAGGAACGCTGAGTCGCCAGAGAGGATCGCGGCCGAGGCGAAGAAAAGGGAGGCCGTCGCAGCCGCATTGAAGCCGTGCCTGGCGGCCATCCGGCCCGCCCACACATGAGGCGATCCTAACGCCAACCTCCGACCAGCCCCCCGGGTGAGCCACGGACGTCTCGGGCGAAATGCCTTCGTGGGGCGTCCCGCAGGCACACCGCGTCATTACAGTCGTTTCAGAGCGTTCATCGGCGGTCCCGCAGACGTGCCCAAGGATTCCCATGACGGAAGCAGGGCCGAAGAAAAGGCTCAACCCGAAGCGCACGCCGATCCGTGAAGTGGACCCGGGGGAGCGGCGCGGCGCATTCATCGAGGCCGTCCTGCCCTATACCCCTGAGGAGGCAATCGAGGAGGCCCAGCGGTGCATCCAGTGCGGGAAGCCGTGGTGCATGGAGGCATGTCCGATAGGACAAGACCCGCGAGGATACATCAAGCTCCTCGCTCACGGAGACTTCACGGGCGCCCGGGATCTCATCCTCCGCGACAATCCGCTCGCCACGTGTCTGGGGACCGTTTGCTATCACTACTGTGAGCGGGTCTGCCCTGTGGCGAAGAAGGGCGACCCCATCGCGGTACGGCATCTCAAACGCGCGGCCCTCATGTATGCCGGCCCGGCGACGCCGTATCAGCCTGCGACCCCGTCGAATGGACAGAAGGTCGCGGTGATCGGGGGCGGCCCGGCTGGCCTGATGAACGCCTGGATCCTCGGCCAACGAGGCTACGAGGTTACCGTCTTCGAGGCCACGGACCGCCTCGGCGGGCTCATGACGCAGACGATCCCCGCGTACCGGCTCACGGACGATTCGTTTGCGCAAGACATGGCCCGATTCGCGAACCTGCCGGTGCGATTCCACTTCCACAGTTCGTTCCCGGATGACATCGACATCGATGGCCTTCTCAAAGAGTACGACGCGGTGTTCATCGGCCTCGGCACGCACAAGTCGAAACGTCTCGGAATCCCCGGGGAGAACCTCGATGGCGTAATCCCGGCCCTGAAGTATCTCAAGGAGTCGAAGCGCGGGGAGCGGGCCTCAATCCGGCCGAGGGTCGTCGTGATCGGCGGCGGCGATGTGGCGATGGATTCCGCGCGGACGGCCCTCCGTCATGGTGCAGAGGAGGTCACAATCCTCTATCGCCGCTCGAGAGAGGAGATGCCCGCGGACGACCAAGAGATCAAGGAGGCGATGGACGAGGGAGTGAAGTTCCAATTCCTTGTCGCGCCGAAGCGGTTCCTCGGCGTGAAGCGACTCGAGGGAATTGAGCTTCAGCAGATGATCCTCGGTCCGCCGGACGAGAGCGGGCGGCGCAAGCCGATTCCTGCGGACGCCGAGCCGATCATGATGCGTTGCGACGCCGCCATCACCGCGGTCAGCCAGGAAGCGGATCTCGAAGGAGTGCCCCCGGACCTGGGCCTGAAGGTCGGCAAGGACGGCGTCCTCGAAGCGGACCCGATGTCGGGCGCGACGGCGCGGCCTGGCGTGTACGCAGGCGGCGGCGCGAGCGTCGTCCACGCGATGGCGGCGGGGAAGCGCGCGGCCTTTGCCATGGATGCATACATGATGAAGAAGCGGAATCGGGCTCCGTAGACGCACGCCTGCGTGCGTGCGTCAGTAACATGCGCGAGCCTGAGTTCCTGCGGCGGCCACGGGGCCACAAATCGTTAAATAGCGCAGGTCGCGTGGCTTCGTGTTCGTGCACCGGCTCGTCGTAACGGAGAAGTTCAACGCTGCGGTGCGCATCGCGACCATCCTCAGCGATGGAAAGGCGAAGCGCACCTACGTCGAGGGCACGCCCGTCTTCGAGTTCACGGCGGGCATGGACCGAGTCCAAGTGATCGGGCTCCGCGGCCACATTATCAATCTCGACTATCCGGAGGCCCTCAACGATTGGGGGCGCGTCGACCTCCGCGAACTCGTCTGGGCGGAACCGCAGAAGGTCATCACCGCCGGGAAGATCGCCTCTGCACTCCGAACCCTCGCGCCGACCATCGATGAGGTCGTCGTTGCCACGGACTTCGATCGCGAGGGCGAGCTGATCGGCGTGGAGGCCCTCGAGATCATCAGGGGAGTCCGGCCGGATGTTCGCGTGAGACGGGCACGCTTCTCGGCCCTCACGAAGTGGGACATCGAACAGGCATTCGCGAACCTCGCCGACGTGGACTATCCTCTCGCATCATCCGCGGAGTCCCGCCAGTTCGTCGACCTCGCATGGGGGGCGGTGCTCACCCGCTTCCTCTCAATCTCCGCGAACCAGCTCGGCCGGGGCTTCCTCTCCGTGGGCCGGGTGCAGAGCCCGACCCTCGCCCTCATCGTCGACCGAGAGCGAGAGATCGAGGAGTTCGTCCCGCAGGATTATTGGACGCTCCAGGCGAGGTTTCGCAAGGCCGTGGACGGCACGCCCCTGGAATTTGCCGCGGACCACGAACACGGGCCGTTCTGGACGCGACGGGAGGCGGAGACCGCCTGGACTCGGGCGGATGCGGCGGCGTCGGGCCTCGTGAAGGAGTACTCCCGGGGCGAACGTGAGGAGCGCCCACCACCCCCCTTCAACACGACGATGTTCGTCTCGGAAGCGAATCGCATCGGATTTGGCGCGGCGCAGGCGATGCGGATTGCGGAGGATCTCTATCAGTCCGGCTACGTGTCGTACCCACGAACGGACAATACGGTGTATCCTACGACCCTGAATCTTCGGTCCGTCCTCCAGAAGCTCGAGGATTCTCCCTTTGCGGCCGAAGCCCGAGAACTCGCGGGCCGGGAGCGGATCGTGCCGAGCCGAGGACGCACTCAGGCGACGGACCATCCGCCAATCTATCCCGTCCAGGGCGCTAATCGCGAGAAAATCCGCCGCGAGGACCATTGGCGCATCTACGAGCTTGTGGTCCGCAGGTTCCTTGCGACCGTCGCGCCGAACGCGGTCGCAGTGACCTCGGATGCGAGGATCGATCTCGGCGGCGAGACGTTCTTGGCGCAAGGCTACGTGATCCGCGAGCCGGGCTGGCGGAAGTATTATCCTTATTGGACGGTCCGAGAGGCGATTCTCCCGACGCTCGTCAAGGACGAGATCCTCGAACGCGTCGGCCCCGTCGTGATGAAGGAGGACAAGACGAGGCCTCCGCCGAGGTATAGCGAGGGCGCGCTCATCCAGGAGATGGAGCGCCTCGGTTTGGGGACGAAATCCACGAGACACGACATCATCAAGAAACTGTACGATCGCAAGTTCGTCGAAGGGAAATATCCCCGGCCGACGACGAGCGGCCGGGCGGTGATCCAAGCCCTCGAGGACCACGCGGAGCACATCACGCAGCCGGAGATGACCGCACATCTCGAGTCGGACATGGAGGGGATCGCGACAGGCGTCCGCGCCCGCGAGGACGTCGTCCGCGAGTCGCAGCAGATACTCAGCGAGATCCTGGAAATCCTAGAGAAGAATCGAGAGTCGATCGGCCAGGAAATCGAAGCGGCCCTCCGGGAGCAGAACTACATCGGGAAGTGCAACGTGTGCAAGGAAGGCAACCTCGTCGTGATGCGCTCCCGTCGAGGCTCGCGGTTCCTCGGCTGCGACCGCTACCCGGAATGCAGGAACACGCACCCGCTGCCGCAGATGGGGGTCGTTCAGAGCGCCGAGGAGAATTGCCCCGAGTGCGGCTCGCCAATGATCAAGCTGATCGATCGCGGACGGACGACGACCTTCTGCGTGGCCTCCGACTGCCCGACCGTCCGGGAGAAGAATCTCATCGGCCGGTGCGACATCTGCGGCAAAGGCGAACTCACGATCCGGCACAGCGCGCGGGGCAAGCGGTTCGTCGGATGCTCGACCTACCCGGAATGCCAGAACTCGTATCCACTGCCGCAGCGGGGGCTCATTGTCCCGACGAAAGATCACTGCAACGCCTGCGGCCACCCTGTGGTCAAGGTGATCATGAAGGCCCGCGCGCCCTGGGTCCTCTGCCTCAACATGCGGTGCCCCGCGAAGAACGACATTCGAACGCGGAAGAAAGTCGGGACGGTCCCCAAGGGCCGAGGGGACACGACACGGAGGAAGCCAAGGACGGGCCACAGGAAGAAGTCCAGGGCAGAACCGGCGGCTCCCGATCTCCCAGCGGGCTAGGGAGCCCGCATGAATTCCACGAATTCCTCTAGGCTTCGCGGCCGGAGCACGTAGTTCGTCTGCTTCTCTCGACCAATCGTCGACGTCGGCGTCGGGCCATAGTGGTGTCCCGGGCACACGATCAGGTCGTCCTCCATCCTCCGGACACGGTTGAACAGGGAGTCGTACATCTCTTCGACGTTCGATCCGGGCAAGTCGACCCGGCCACAATCCCCGACGAAGAGGCAGTCTCCCGTGAAGACGTGGCCGGCGACGATGAAGCAGCAGGAGTCCGGCGAATGGCCGGGCGTGTGGACGACCTTCACCTTCAGATCGCCGACCGGAACGACCTGCCCGTCCTCGAGGACGACATCCTTCCGCACCATGCTGAGCCGGTGCGCGGCGACCTTCGCCCCGGTCTCGTCTGCCAGCCTCTCGTTGTCGAAGACGTGGTCCGGGTGGTGGTGGGTGTTGAGGATCCATCGGATCGCGTAGCCATTGTTCGCGGCGGCCTTCTGCAGAATCCGGGCGTCGAAGCTCGGGTCAATCACCGCGGCCGTCTTCGACGTCGGATCGCCGATGAGGTACCCGAAGTTGCGCATCTGGCCGATGAGCCGTTGTTCGAGATACATTCCAGGGATTCCCGCACGCGCGGCTCGGGGATAAGGATTCGGGCTCAGCGGGACCGGATGATCGTGTATCCACGGTCGGAGAGAGCCTTCGACACCGCGTCCCATGAGATGATGGATGGATCGAAATCGACGTACCCCTTGTTGATCACATAGTTCACGTTGATCTCGCGGATACCTGGCATCTTCCGGAGGGCGCGCCCTACGTCGATCGCGCAGCTGGCGCACGCCAGGCCCCGGATCGCGAAGACGACACGCTCGCTTGACCCCATCGCCGGAGGCGACTCGTCCGAGGAATATGGAGTTTCGCGGATGGATCCTGCCCATGGGCCCGAACTTCGGCCGGCGTTCTCAGACTTGATTCCTGCGGCGCGGGACAGCGATAGGCATAAGACCGCGGAGGGGGTATCCTCCCACCCATTCGTGTGGGACATTGGGAGGAGTCATTGGTGAACAAGAGATTGGGGACCTTCGTTGCGATCGTCCTGTCGGCCCTCGCCTTTTCGATCCTCTCGCCGGCGGTGATCGCGGGCACGGACACGGGCGGCCCCGTCCTCGTGGACCTGCGGGCTCCCGCGACCCAGGAACAGCTGGACGCGCTCGCCGCCAAAGGGCTGAGCATTGGGGTGGCATACAAGAATCTCCCCGCGGTCTCAGGTAACCTGCCCCATGGCCGGTTCGCCGCCGTCAGGAACCTGGACTTCGTCACGGGCGTGCGGGACGACGCCGCGCGGACCCTGACCTCCGTCACGGACGTGGAGGCCGCGGGACCCGCTGCAATGACGTCGATCGCGAATACGTTCAACCTGGATTTCATCGACCGGGAGGAGACGACGGCCACCGGCGCCGGAGTGTACGTCGCGATCCTGGATGCTGGCCTCGTCCCGGAATGGCGCAACTATCTCGACGAATCCCGCGTGCGGATCGATCTGGGCCGGAGCTTCACGGGCCGCAACGGCAACCCGAACCCGGACCAGCTCGAGAATGACCGGAACGGGCACGGCATGGCCACGTCGGCCACGGTGATTGGGTACAAGCTGCACGATGCGTCCGAGAACGGCGGATTCCTGCGGGATTCCGCCACGGGGAGCCCCGGCGACTATTTGGTCCCGGGCGTGGCGCCGGAGGCCACAATCATCCCTGTGAGGGTCTGCGACGTGGGCATCTATTGTTGGGACAGCTCGATCTACAGCGGCCTCGACTACGTCGTGGGCCTGAAGAAGGGCACGGAGGCAAACGGCGAGCTCATGGGGAAGCCCATTGTAATCAACATGAGCCTCGGCGGCCCTTCGTCCTCGGAAGCCGAGGAGGCCCTCTTCGAGAGCGTCGCGGAGGCCGGCGTCCTCATCGTCGCCAGCGCGGGCAACGACGGGCCGAATCCGATGGGATGGCCTGGGGCCTACCCCGTCGTGATCAGCGCGGGGGCGGGGGGCTGGCGCAAGCAGTGGTACGGAGACCAGGAGGAAATCAACAACCAGTGGTGGATGGATGACGTCGCCGAGGACGACGCCTCCATCGACGAGTGGTTCATGGTCTGGTGGTCCGGCGTCGAGCACAAGGAACTCGGACAGGAACTCGATGTCGTCGCTCCGGGCCGGTTCATCCTGCTCCCATACCTGGAATCCGGCAGGGCGACCCCACCGCAGGACCCAGCGCCGCCGGACGGGCAGCCCGTGGAGTACCTCTTCATCAGCGGCACGAGCTTCTCAGCGCCGATGACGACCGGGGTCGTGGCCCTCATGCTGAGCGTGAACCCGGGCCTCACGCAGGCGAAGGCGGAGATGATCCTGCGGCAGACGGCCCTCCCGATTCCCGCAGGTTCGTGGGATGCGGGCTTCCCGTTCCCGCACGAGAATGCATGGGACGATAGCAAGTCGATCGATCCGGGCGCGGGCACACAGACGGGCTGGGGTCTTATCCAAGCGGACGGCGCGGTGAAAGCCGCGACATCGGGGAAGAACAAGGACAAGTGATGGCGCGAACGAGGCCGCCGCCCGGCGGCCTCCCTTTCCTCTTTTCGGTGTCAGCGGCAGAATCGGTGGACGAGTCCCTTCGTGGTTTCCGCTGCATCGACGAGAGTCGCCCGCTCGATTCCCGGGACCCCGCACGTCATGAAGACGGTGTCCGTCGTGGCTGTCGTCACCCTCGTCGCGTCCGCGTCCCGGTACGGATAAATCGCGACGAGGTTCTCGTCGTCCTGCACGACGACCTCGACGCCCCGGAGGACCGCCGGCACGGCCATGCCGATTCCCAGGAAGCGCTCTCCCTCGCGGGCGAGGCGCATCGTCAGGTCGCCCCGGAGTTGCCGGGCGTCGAAGGCCGCAATCGCGATGCGGGTCTTCATCGAGGCCAGGTTGTAGGCGTCCACGAGGACGTTGATCCTAGGGAAATCCTTGCCTTGAAGAATCCTCCGCAAGAGCGCCTCGGACGCGGGTCGGATCTTCGTGGGATCGATCCCGACCCTCCAGTAGAAGTCCCGATAGGCGCGCAGCGCCGGCTCGTCCTTGAGCGTCGAGAGGCCCAAGCGCTCGCGAAATTCGCGGATGAGGTCTTCCGCGAAGGCGTCGAGACGCGGGTCTCGCTCCTGGACTCGAAGTCCGCCCACCTCGACGAGATGCGCATCTAGGCCAGGGAATCGTCCCGCCAATCCCGGATCAACGGCCAGCCTCATCCGTTCGCACCCTCCGACGCCGGGATCGGGAATCACCCGGATGGTTCCGTGCTCACGGGAGCTTCGGCCCCCTGGGCCGTCGACCCGCCGTCGACGGACATCGCGGCGCCCGTCATGAAGGAGGCGTCCTCGGATGCCAGGAAGAGGATTGCCCGCGCAATCTCCTCCGGCTTCGCGGCGCGCCCCATCGCGATGGGCGCGGTGAGCCGGCGGACGTACTCCTCGTACGCGAGGCCGGAAGCCTCCGCGTCCCGCTCGAGCATCGGCGTCTCCACCTCCCCCGGACAGATGGCATTCACGCGGATTCCGTACGGGGCGTAGTCGAGGGCCATCGCCTTCGTCAGGAGGACCATACCTCCTTTTGAGGCGCAGTACACGGAGGAGCCCGCGGTGCCGACGAGGCCCGAGTCCGAAGCCACGTTCACGATGACGCCGCGCCTCCGCTCGAGCATCTGCGGCAGGACGTACTTCGAGCAGAGGAAGGCGCCCTTCAAATTGATGTCCATCACCTCGTCATACTCGCGTTCCGTGAACTCGTGGAGCGGCTTGTTCACGTAGATTCCGGCGTTGTTCACGAGAACGTCGATGGGCCCCAGGGCCTTCGTCGTCTCGAAGACCATGCGCTCCGCATCCGCGGCCTTCGACACGTCGCCGCGGACCGCGAGGACGCCGCGGAGCTGCTGCTCCGCTCGCTTCAGTCGGGTCGCGTCGCGACCCGAGATCGCCACCTTCGCTCCCTCCTCGAGGAACGCCTTTGCCGTTGCGAGGCCGATGCCGGAGGACCCGCCCGTCACGAGGACGACTCGGTTTTCGAAGCGGCGCATGGCCTCACGTATTTGCGCGGGCCGATATAGGCTTCATGGTGGGCGGGCGCGGGCTTAAGAAGCTACGGCCTCTATGTAAGGGCAGGACTGGCGAAATGGCCCCGGTGCTCCAGACCTTCGATGATCTCTGGATTTGGAATCGAGTCGGCGACGCGATGCCTTGGTACTACGCGGTAGCCACGAACCGGATGCCTGCGAAGTATCTCATCAGCCGTCGCATCCCTTGCGAGCTGGATCTGAAAGACGCGGAGGAAACCGAACTCTGGAACGAACATGCGCGTCTCACGCAGGAATTCTTGCGTCTCTGGGGCAGCGTCCGCAGCGCCGAGGTTCGCCTTTCGAGCGTGCCGCGCGCAGAGACCTCTCTCGTCGACCTCAGCGCCGAACTCGCGCAGAGAATGTTGCGCCACTGCAACTTCTGCCGATGGAATTGCCGTGTGGACCGAACGGCGGGGACGAAGCATGGGACGTGCCAGCTCGAGTCCACCTCGCGCGTGAGCTCCTACTTCCATCACGTTGGCGAGGAACTCGTTTTCCGCGGCACCCATGGCTCCGGTACGATCTTCTTCACCTCCTGTAATCAGCGATGCGCCTTCTGTCAGAATGGGAGCATCTCGCAGGACAAAGACAACGGGATCCCCGTGACGCCGGAGCGGCTGGCGGCGATGGCTTGGCAGCTCGGGACCGAAGGTTGTCACAACATCAATTGGGTCGGCGGAGAACCCACGATCCACTTGCATACGATCGTGTCCGCGATCCAGCTGCTCGGCATACGGAAGCCGTCGGTCCGCGACCTCAACTACATCGAGCACGTCAAGTCGGATCTCTTCCGACCCCTCGCAAGAGGCCCCGGCAGCGCGCAGTACGACGGCGAGTTCAGCGTCCCGATGCTGTGGAACTCGAACTTCTTCATGAGCGAGGAGACCCTGCGGATCCTCCGTCCCCTCATGGACGTCTGGCTCCCGGACTTCAAGTTCGGGAACGACAAGTGCGCGATCTTCCTGTCGAGGACGCCCTGGTACTTCGAGACCGTCTCGAGGAACCACAAGATGATCCACGACTGGGGCGAGGACGTCGTGATCCGGCACCTCGTGATGCCCGGCCACGTGGAGTGCTGCACGAAGCCCGTCCTGGGATGGATCGCAGAGAACATGCCTCGGGCCCTCGTGAACGTCATGGACCAGTACCATCCGGACAGCTTCTGCGATCCCTCCTCGGCATCGTACGATCCTCGATACGAATCCCTCTCGAGGAGGCCTCGGCCGAGCGAGATCCTCGAGGCATACCGATGCGCGACCGAGCTCGGCCTTCGTTTCCAGGCGGTCACGTTCGAAAAGAGCCGGACCCGCCTCACCCTGTGAGGGCGGCAACATTATCGCCGCCCGCGCGATTGTCGCGGCCATGCCACGATCCTTAGAGGGCCGCGTGGCCCTCGTGACCGGGAGCACGGGCCGGGGGATGGGGCGCAGCACCGCGCTCACCTTCGCGCGCGAGGGGGCGGACGTCGTCCTCAACTACGGTTCGAATCGCCGGACGCGGGAACCGGAGAACCGCCGCCTCCTCCAGGCGATCGAGGGATTCGGAGTGAGATCGCTCCTCGTCCCCGCGAACACCGCGGACGGCGACGAGGTCCGCGAGATGTTCGCCCGCGCGAAGGCGGAGCTCGGACCCGTGGATATCCTGGTGAACAACGCGGGGGGCCTCTGGGCGCCGGAACACGCGGATCTCGCGAAGGTCGAGGACGCCTTCTGGCAGAGGGTGCTCCGGGTCGAGATCGAAGGGATGTTTCACACGATCAAGGCGGCCCTCCCGGACATGCGAAAAAAGCGGTGGGGCCGGATCGTGAACATCGGGATGGAACGCTCCGAGGAGTTCATGGAGCCGCCGTACGACTACGCGGTCGGAAAGATTGCCCGCCATGGGCTGACGCGGATCCTGTCCGAGGTCGAAATCGGGAAGGGGATTACACTCAACGCGGTCGCGCCCGGATATATCCCCTGGATCTCCTTCCGGGACGCCCTCGACATGGTCCATCATCGGGGTCGATGGGCGGGACGCCGCCACGGCACGCCGCAGGACGTCGCCGAGGTCGTCGCGTGGCTTTGCACGGAGGAAGCCCGGTACGTGAAGGGGGCGGTCATCCCGGTGCACGGGGCCCCCATGGACTGAACCGACTCACGCGAGCCTCAGGACGAAGCTCTCCACGAGCAGGCCGACGAGGAGGAGCACGCCGGTCACGACCGTCGCGAGGATCATTCCCGCGTTCGAAGGGATGAGTGCGTGCGGGTCCGCTCCGGCCTTCCGGAGGCCTCGCACGGGCCTGATCGCGAGCGGGATCGCCAGGAAGGCGAGGAGGGCCCAGGGGGTCAGGCCGAAGACGGCGGCCCCAAGGGCGAGCACCGCGTAGGCGGCCACGAGGATGCCGGCGAAGACCTTCGTCGCCCTCTCGACGCCGAGGCGGACGACCAGTGTGCGCTTGCCCACCGCGGAATCCGGCGGGATGTCCGGCACTTCATTGATCCACAGGATTCCCGCGACCAGGAGGCCCAGGCTGATGGACAGGATGATCGCCGGCGGGTCGAAGGCTCCCGTGAGGACGAAGTACGTGCCGAGGGCGGTGATGGGGCCGAACTCGACCCCGACCGCGATCTCTCCGAGACCATGGTGCGCCAGCCGGAGCGGCGGACCGACGTAGGAATAGGCCACCGCCACCCCGAGGATCCCCAGGATTAGGAGGGGTAGGCCCACGATCGTCACCAGATAGAGGCCAATCAGAGAGCCGAGGACCAGGAAGAGCATCGCGACCGTGAGGTGGGCCTTCGGGCTGATGACCCCCCGGAGGAGGACCCGGCCGCCGCCCGCGAACGGATTCAGGTGGCGGACCTCGAGGTCGTTGCCGCTCCGATAGTCCCAGGCGTCGTTCGCCATGTTCGCCCCGAGATGGATGGACGCGGCGCCGACCAGGGCCAGCAGGAACCGCGGAAGGTCGAAGGTGGAACGATACTGCCAGGCCGCCAGGGCGGCCACGAGCACGGGCACAATCGACGCGACGAGGAACGGAGCTCGGAGGGCTTGGAACCAGAGGCGGCCGCGCGGAACCTTCGTGGGAGGGCCGAGCGGATGGGTCATGCCCATGAAGCCGACCTGATTCCCGTCCCGGATAATCGGACGAACGGTGAGGATCGCCTGGAACGTGGAGGCGTCCTTCCTCATTAGGGTGACCTCCTCCTCGAACTTGCCCTTCTCTGTCGCCTCGCGAAGGAGGCGAGGGACCAGCGTCGGCACGTTCTTCGGGACGTGGAACATCCCGACGGACATCTTCCCGATGACCTCGTCCTGGGTCCAGCCGAAGAGCTGGGCCGCGTCCGCGGCGTACTCCTGGACGATCCCGTTCATGTCGCAGGTGATGACCGAGGTCTTCGCTTCGAAGGGTTTCGCGTCCATCCTCCGTCCCTCTCTGCGCTCGGACGTATAACCGTTTATATCCAATTCCCGGTTTACCCGTCAACCGGGCTTCCATGAAGCGCCTTGAACTCACCCTCCCCATCGAGCTCCTCGATGACCTGGGGATCCTCAGTGCCCGGTTCTTCCGGAACAACCGGATGATCGAGGTCCTCCAGTCCTTCTCCATCCGTCAGGATGTCGCGGCCCTCCTCGTTCGCGTCGCGCGGAAGGGTCCAGTCAAGGACGCCGCGACCGTCCGCAGGGAGGCCGAGTCCATCGCGAAGCGATACCGCGTGGATCGGTTTGACGTCCTTTCTTTAGACGCCGCCCGCGGGGAGTACCTCGCCTGGGTCGAGTGGTCCCTCCCGGAACTCTTGCAAGGGCGGCTGGGGGCGGAGTGGAGCCGGGTGGTGCCCCTCGAGGTGGCCCTCGTGGGACCCGGCGAGGCGAGGGTCGTGCTCCTGACCTCGGAGGACGTCCTCCCAAGGATCCGCGCGTTCCTCGAGGACGTCGGAGCTCCCTACCGGCTGCGTGCCGCGCGTCTGGCGGGGGTTGAGAAGTGGCAGCCCCTCGCGCAGCTCACCCCACGACAGCGCGAGCTGCTTGAACTCGCCTTCCACCTGGGGTACTACGCCTCACCCTCGAGGACGTCCCTGTCGACCATCGCCGCTCGCCTCGGCATCTCGAAGGCCGCGGTTTCGAAGCACCTGCGGACCGCGGAGCGGAAGGTCCTCGGGGCCTCCCTGGGTCGGCCGCCCTAGCCGGGGGACCGCCCGGGGTATGGGGGCGCCTCGGCGGTCCGCCGTGGAGAGGGGTCGTCTGGGCCCGGGCCTATCGCGCGCGGCCGCGGCCGCGTCCACGGGCCCTGCGGCCCCCGCGAGCCTTCTTCGCTTTGCGAGCGGCGGCGCCCGCCGCGGGCCGCCGGCGAGGAGGCTCCTTTCGCTCCGGGGAGGGCCGCTCCATGCGGCCCTGGAAGAGGGCAAGGGTGATCCCCGTGGGCTCCTGGAAGAGCGCCCACCATCCGACACCAGGGATCTCCGTCTTCGGCCGGAGGGTCCGCCCGCCTGCGGCCTCGATCCTCCTCAGGTCCGCGTCAATGTCCATGGACAGGAGGTAGTTCAGGACTCCTGGCGGCTGTCCCTCCATGGGGGTCATGAGACCGCCGCCGGGAGCGGTCGCAGGTTCGAACGTCATGTAGTTCATTTCCGGCAACTCCTCAAACTTCCAGGCGAAGACATCCTCGAAGAACCGCCGCGTCCGCGCGGGATCCGCCGAGGCCAACTCGATGTGCACGAAACTTCCGGGTTTCTGGGCCATAGATTGCTCCTCCCCCTTCGAAAGGGGCCTCCGCATGCGCCAGTGCCTATTTAGAAGTATGGCGCAGGAGTTGGGAAGAGTGCCCGCGTGGCGCGCACGGCCGGTTCATCCTCGCTGCAGCAGGTCCCATCCCTTCTGCCCCTTTGCAGGCGCCGGAGGGAAGGGACCTTCATTCCCTTCTCACGTTGTCAACGGCCCTTAGGTTGACAGTCTCCTCCTCGGGGGCCGGACGCAGCTCATAGAAAATGAAGATTTATATGTGTTCAAGCCATAATAGTGCGGCGCTCACCCACACCGGTGACGGCCAGAAGGGGGAATGATCGAATGGCA
>Ga0209172_10000410_pt1 | contig 120307 bp, 116 predicted proteins | sample LarsenN4metaG_FD_184113 | JGI IMG/M metagenome (GOLD analysis project Ga0209172, IMG submission 184113) | Hot spring sediment bacterial and archeal communities from British Columbia, Canada, to study Microbial Dark Matter (Phase II) - Larsen... ... | reverse complement strand
CGTGATCTTCTCTTTCATGGGTGGCGTCTCCTTTCACCCCGGCGTCAACCGGGCGTTGGTTGAAATCAAAGTTCCAACCGAAAGGCTACGCCGCCTTCCTCATTTACACACTTTTTAATCGTACCTCCGCCCGGACAGGAAAACGCTTTGCAATACAGTGCCTTCGTCGCTTCCCTCGCGTGCCGGCGCGAGCCTGGCACGGCTGTTGCGATATGACGGGTGAAAGCGCGGAAAACAGAGGACACCATGAACAAGAACGCCAACATCCTGATCGTGGACGATGAAGAAGTCGTGCGGCTCTGCTATCGCCGGCTCCTCGGAGGCGAATTCAGCGTCGAAGTCGCCCGCAACGGCCCCGAAGCGCTGAGCGCAATGGATGCGCACCCCTACGACGTCGTTCTGCTCGATGTCCGCATGCCCGGGATGGACGGCATGGCCGTGCTGAAAACCATCAAGGAGAAATGGCCCGAGTCCGAAGTGGTGGTGATCACCGGCTACCCGTCGGTCGAAAACGCCAAGGAAGCGGTGCGGCTGGGTGCTTTTGACTATCTCGCGAAGCCGGTCGCGCCGTCGGAAGTGATCCATGCCGCAGCAGGCGCGATGGCACAGAAGGAATGGGCATTGCACAGAAGCTAGTTAACCAGGGAGAGCGGGCGTTCAGTACTGGAAACCGGAATCGGACCCCGCTCGCTCAATCAAGGAGACACAAATGAAAGCGTTACGCAAAATTCTGGTGGTGGACGACGATCCGGTGGTGGGCAAAAGCTTCGACCGGGTCCTCTCCGCAAAAGGGTATGCCGTCATCACGGCACACAACGGCGAAGAGGCTTTGAAAAAGCTCGCCGAGGAAAACTACGACGCGGTGTTCACGGACATCCGCATGCCGGGCTTGAGCGGCATCGAGGTGGCCGAGCGGATCAAGGCGAATCGCCCGTGGCTGCCGGTCGTCATCGTCACGGGTTACGGCACGGCGGACAACGAAGCTCGGGCGCACGCTGCCGGGGTCGCCGATTTCCTGCACAAGCCGCTCTCGCCCGAAATGATCGAAGGCAGCGCGGCGAAGGTGCTGCGCGAAACCGAGGCAGCCACGACGCCGGCTGGGGAAGCGATCGTCGCGGAAGCTGAGGTAGCGGCGGAAGAAGCGACCTGGAAACGCATCGGGATGCTCTTCGCGGCACCCTTCGTCGGGCTCGCGTATGTCATCGCCCTTCCCTTCGTCGGACTCGGCATGCTGGCCGGAATGGCGGCAAAGGCGACCATGCCGAAAAAAGCCATCGGCTTCGTCAGGAACGTCGCGCTGTTCCTCGCGGCACCCTTCGTTGCGCTCGCCTATACGATCGCCTTCCCGTTCATCGGGCTCGGCATGCTGGCGTGGGCGGGGTTGAAAGCGCTCGGGGCCAACGCGAAAGCGGCTGCGGCCCTCAAGAACACCGGGCTCGTGCTCATCGCGCCCTTCGCCGCGCTCGCCTGCACGCTGATCTGGCCGGCGGTCGCGCTCGCGCAAGTAGCAAGGATGGTTTTCAAACGCTGAACGGACCGCCCCGAGTGGAGCAAGTCGATGAGACCGGGGCCGCGCCTGCGGCTCCGGCTTCTCATGATGCGCAGCCCACTGCCGCAAGTCCCGCACCCTTGATTTAAGTCAACCGGTCGCAGCGCCGCGCTGCTTACCATATTCACGAATCGCCCGAACCGGAACGAAGGGAAGGAACGCCTGCAATGAGCACTGCCCGGCAGCATCGCGCGCAAATGCGGCCGCGTGCGCTCACCGTCCTCGCTGCGGTGCTCATCCCGCTCGCCACGCTGCTCACGGCACATGCGCAAGAAGGGCTTTCGGACGGCGATCAGCAATGCCTTGCCTGCCACGCCGCTGCGGATCTCGAAAAGAAACTCGCGAACGGCGACCGGCTCTCCTTGCACGTCAAAGCCGAGGTTTTTGCGAAGTCGGTACACAAGGCGATCGGCTGCGCGGGCTGTCACGGCGATGTGGATCTCAAGACCCATCCCGGCGATGTAAAGAACACCGCGAAAACCGCACGCGAGCATTCCGTGGCGCGCGCGGGCCTCTGCCGCCAGTGTCACGAGGACGCATTCAAGGAGCACGATCAAAGCGTGCACGCCCGGCGCATCGCCGCAGGTAACGCGATCGCGCCCACCTGCACCGGCTGTCACGGCTCGCATTCGGTCACCCCGAAATCCGCCTACGAGACATGCGTGGGGTGCCACGCCGCCGCCCTCGACGCACATCGGAAGTGGCTGCCGAACGCGAGACTGCACCACGAGGTCGTGTCCTGCGCGGCCTGCCACGCCCCGGCGGCGCTGCGGATGGTCGATCTGCGTCTTTACGACCGCGCGCAGAAACAGTGGGTGGTGGAGAAGGCCGATCCGCCACAGTTCGAGGCGCTCGCGCGCACCGCGGACCCCGACGGCAACGGCCTCGACGCGGCGGAGCTGCGCCAGTTCATGCGCGAGCTCAATCGCAATGGCAACGGCGAGACGGCGGCCGGCAAGACCCTGCGCGGACGGGTGGAGCTGCGCAACAACATCGAAGCGCACCGACTCTCGGGCAAGGAGACGGCGATCAGGGGCTGCGAGAACTGCCACAGCAACGGAGCCGAGCCGTTCCAGAACGTGACCGTGTCGATCACCGGCCCCGACGGCAGGCCGGTCCGCTACCCGGCGGAGAAGGAAGTATTGAGCTCCGCGCTATCGATCGAATCGCTGCCCGAATTCTATGCGATCGGCGGGACCCGCAGCCGGCTCCTCGACTGGCTGCTCCTGCTCGTCGCCATCAGCAGCGCCGGCGGCGCTCTGGGTCACATGACTTTGCGATGGCTGTCGCGGAAATACCGCAACGGCTCGCCCAAATAGAGGAACATCGTGCGGAAAATCTACATCCATCCCCTGCCGGTCAGGATCTGGCACTGGACCAACGCGCTCGGGTTCGTCGCGCTGATCGTCACGGGCCTGCAGATCCGCTATGTCGAGCTGATCGGCCTCATGTCGTTCAGAAGCGCCGTTACCGTGCACAACTGGGTGGGGTTTGTCCTCATCGCCAATTTCTTCGTGTGGCTCTTTTTCTATCTCTTTTCCGACAAGATCAAGGTCTACCATCCGGAGTTGAGCCCGATGAAGCACTTCCGCGGGAGCCTGCGGCAGCTCTACTACTACGGCTACGGGATATTCAAGGGCGAGCCCAATCCGCACCACGTGAGCGCCTATCGCAAGTTCAATCCGCTGCAGAGCGTCACCTATCAGATCGTCATGCTGCTGCTCGTGCCGCTGCAGTTTTTCACCGGCGTTTTGCTGTGGGATCTCAAGCACTTCGCGCCCGCGGTCGATTTCTTCGGCGGGGTTCGCGTCGTGGACACCGTCCACGTGCTGCTCTTCATCTTCTTCGTCGGCTACATCTTCGCCCATGCCTATCTCGGGAGCCTCGGCCACACGCCCGGCGCGCACTTCAAGGCGATGATCACCGGCTACGAGGAAGTGGAGGACGCCGAGGCGGCCGAACCCACGCGCTAGTTCGAGCTCCCGTTCAGCTCATCGCGTGCCTGCTCGGCGTCGCGGAGCCGGATGCCGTGCTTTTTCATGAGCGCCTGGAAGTTGGCGCGCTGCATGCCGGTCTCCTCGGCGCTGCGGGTCACGTTCCAGGCATTGCGCTTCAGGGTCTCGAGCACGAAGGCCTTTTCAATGTCCTCCACGGACTTCTCGCGCGCGGCCTTCTTCAGCCGTTTCAGCTCTTCGCCGGTGCGCGGCACTTCGAGATCCCTGCGCGGCGAGGCATCGATGATGTTGACGAGATGCGCCTTGCGGATCACCTTGTCGGTCGCGAGAATGACCGCCCGGTGTATGGTGTTTTCGAGCTCGCGCACGTTGCCCGGCCAGTCGTAGTTCACGAGGACGTTCAGGGCGCCTTCGGAGAACTCCGCGACCGGCTTTTCCAGCTCCTTGCTGAAGACTTTCAGGAAATGGAAAGCGAGCGCCGGAATGTCCTCGCGGCGCTCGCGCAGCGGCGGGATGCGGATCGGAAAGATATTGATGCGATAGTAGAGATCCTCGCGGAACGTTCCCTCCGCCACCATCGCCTTGAGGTCCTTGTTGGTCGCGGCGATCAGCCGCACGTTGGCCGTCTGGGTGCGCGTGTCGCCCACAGCGCGGAACTCGCGCTCCTGGATCACGCGCAGGAACTTCGCCTGCGTCGAGAGCGAGATGTTGCCGATCTCGTCGAGAAAGAGCGTCCCCCCGTGAGCGACCTCGAACATGCCCTTCTTGTTGGCCACCGCGCCCGTGAAGGCGCCCTTGACGTGGCCGAAGAGCTCGCTCTCGAGGAGATTCTCGCTCAGCGAATTGCAGTCCACCGCGATGAAGGGGTGGTCCTTGCGCAGGCTGTTGTAGTGGATTGCGCGCGCGACGAGCTCCTTGCCGGTCCCGCTCTCGCCGGTAAGCAGCACCGTGCTGTTGGTCGGGCCGCCCTTGGCGATCAGGCGATACACTTCCTGCATTTTCGGGCTCGAGCCGATGATGTTCTCGAGCCGGTACCTGGAGCTCACCTCGCTCTTGAGATCGAGGTTCTCCCTGAGCAGCCGCCGCCGCTCGAGCGCCCGCTCGACGACGAGCTTGAGCTCATCGGGATCGAACGGCTTGGAGAGGTAATCGAAGGCGCCGAGCTTCATGCAGCGCACCGCCGTCTCGATCTGCGAGAGGCCGGTCACCATGATCACGTCCACTTCCGGGTGCATCTCCTTCACCTGCTGCAGGACTTCGAGCCCGCTCATGCCCGGCATCATGATGTCGAGAATCAGGATGTCGTAGCCGTTTCCCGCGACCCGGGTGAGCGCCTCGGCGCCGGACTGGACGGCCTCCACCTCGTAGTCGTCGGCGAGAATGCGCACGCAACTGCGGATGACGATTTCCTCGTCGTCGACGATCAGTATCCGCGCCTTCATCCCTCGCTCCTCGCACGCCCGTAGCCGCCGGGATCAGCGGAAGAAGGATCGAGCGGCAGATACACGCGGAAAGTCGAACCCTCGCCCACCTTGCTGTCGACCTGAATCACTCCGCCGTGGGCTTTCACAATGCCATAGCTCACCGAAAGTCCGAGTCCGGTTCCCTTGCCGACTTCCTTGGTGGTGAAGAACGGATCGAAGATGCGCTGCAGATCCTTGGCGGGAATGCCGCAGCCGGTGTCGATGATCGCAATCTCGACCATGGGCACCGGTTTCGCGCCCGGCTCCGCGCTCATGAGCTGCGGGAAGCGGCGCGTGCGCACCGTGATGCTGCCGCCGCCCTCGATGGCGTGCTGGGCGTTCACCAGCATGTTCATGAGCACCTGCTTGATGAGATTCTCGTCGATCCATACCGGCGGAAGTTCCGGATCGAGCTCCAGACTGATCCGGATGTCGCTCAGGTGGGCCGGGCGCTCCACGAGGCGCGCGGTCTCCTCGACGATCTGGTTGAGGTCGGCGAATTTCTTCTCGGGCGACTTTTCCCGGGCGAAATCGAGCAGCCGCTTGATGGTCGTCGCGCAGCGCTTGGTCTCGCGGATCACGAGATCCATGTCCTCCGCATCGGGGCTGCCGTCCGGCAGTTTCTTGCGGATCAGATGCGAGAAGGTGAGGATGCCCGTGAGCGGATTGTTGAGCTCGTGAGCGACACCCGCTGCGAGCAGCCCCACCGAGGCCATTTTCTCGCCGTGCGCGGCCTCGGCTTCCGCGAGACGCAGTTGCTGCGTGCGCTCCTCGACCTTCTGCTCGAGCTTGCGCCCCCAGTCCTGGAGCTCTGCCTGCGATTTCCTGAGCGCGACCGTCATGGCGTTGAACGAGGTGGCGAGCCGGCCGAACTCGTCATCGTTGCGCACCGGTATCAGCTCCTCGAGGTTACCCTTGGCGAGACGTTTTGCCCCCGTTTCGAGGTCGCGCAGGGGCACGTATACCAGCCGGTGGACGAAAATGCTGACGAAGAGCGAGGCGATCAGCACGAATCCCAGGGCGAAGCCCGACATCGTGGCTGCGCTCGCGCGCATGTTGCGCTCGATTTCGTCCAGCGAATAGACGATGTCCACCACGCCCAGTACCGTCTCGCTCGGGCTGTGGACGTGACAACCCGCGTTGTAACAGGAGGGCTCGTTGTGGATCACCTCCATGCTCGCCAGCATGCGTCGGCCGTCGGGCGCCGTGAACGTGCGCGAGCGGTCCGCCCCGGGCAGCCGGGTGAGCGGCTTGTCGCTCTGATGACAGACGATGCACGACTCGGCCTTGCGATCGACCTTCTGCCCGATCTCCCGGGTGTACGTGGAGTCGATGATGACGCCATCCTTGTTGAACATCCGGATGCGCTCGATACCCTTCTGGGTGCCCACATCCTGGATGATGCGGTGCACGTAGTAGGCCTGGTTCTGCAGCATGGCAAAGCGGGTGCTGCGCGTGATGACTTCGGAAAGCTGGGAGACGTGGGTCACCGCCATCTCCAGGCGCTCGTCGCGCTGATGCCGCACTACCAGCACGATGAATACGAGGAGCGTCGCGGTCAGCGCGACCGCGAGATAAAGCCCCACCCTGAACTTGAGCGTCTTCGGCATCGGCGCTCAGGGTAGCAGCCAGCCACCTGGCGACTGTTGATCTACGTCAGACAATCCCCTCGGCGGGAGCGCCCGATGCCGCTCGACCGGGCACAAAAAAAGCCGGCCGCAGCCAGCTTTTACTTGCGGGCGGAGCGCCCTATTTCGCGGAGAGCACCTGCTTCACTGCGGCCTTCAGTTCGTCGTCCGACGCGGCTACCTTGGGATGACCTTTTCCTTCCTTCATCTTTGCGACCGCACCCGCCTCGGCATTCTTGTCGCCCTTGTACTTGGCGGCGATGTCCTTGAACGCCGGCCCGACCTTTTTCTTCTCTGCATCGTGGCAGGCGGCGCACTTGCTCTTCACCACGTCCGCACCGGATTGCGCCTGGGCCGCACCGACGCCCAGTAAGCCCGTCGCCGCCAGGATCAGTAGTAATGCTGACTTCATATGGTCTCCTTTGCTCGAGTGAGCGACTTGTAATTATAACGCGCAGCCTTCACGGGGGTTGACATCAGAACTTGTATTTCGCAACGACATAGAAGATGTTGGCCGTATAGGGCTGGAACGAAAACTGTCCTGTCACTGAGCCGGCGCTCGTCGTTGTGCCAGTCACATACAGCGTGTTGTCGTAGCCGATATCGCTGTAGCGATACTTCTCGTACGCATACCCGCCGGTGAACTCCCACTGCTTCGAGTAGTTGTAGACTGCGCGCAGGTTGAGCGCGGTGCGGCGCGTGTTGTCGAAATTGCGGATCGGCAGAAACGTCGTAGTCGGGCCGCCCGGCTGCACAGAAAAGTCCGTCGTGCCTCGTGTCTTGGCGTAGACCAGCGAGCTCTTCAGCGTAAGACGCGGCATCGCGACCCAGTCCGCCCCCAACCCCGCCTGCCAGGCGCGGTCCTTGTTCTTGGCGGACCAGTTGTAGGTCGTTGCGGTCGGCGGTGCCGCCGGGTCGGGATTGCCGGTTCCGACGCGGTGGTAGGAATCGAACTGCACGAACTCGACATCGCCGAAGATCAGCACGCGGAACGACTTCGGATCGCCGAACGACACGCTCGCGTAGTACTCCTGGCGCTCGTCTTCAGTGCGACCGAGGATGGTGTCCTTGTAGTCGTTGTTCTTGTAGATCGCCTCGAAGCCCAGGTCCACGAACGGCATCGGCGTTGCATCGATCACCAGCTTGACGAGATTCTGATCGACATTGGCGAGATCGAAGCGCCGCACGTAGGCGTCGATCGGATTCGCCGCGACCGCCGCTTCGTTCGCGACATACTGCGATCGCCGCTGCATGTACTGGTACTTGATCCGCGAGGTAAGCACGTCGAAGGAGCTGTTCTTCCACTCGACGAAGACTTTCGTGTCCTCGTTGCCGTGGAAGTCGATGCGCTCGCGCTTCATGTCGTAGTAGTCAAGCCCGGCCGAGAACTTGTTCGCCCGATCGAACTTGTAGCCGGCTTCCGCACCGACGTTGTGCTTCCTGTAGTGGAAGAGCTCCGGCACGCAGACATTCGCTCCCGCGACGTTGGCGCAGTTCGCGAGGGGATTGGTTGTCCCTGCGAGCAGTCCGCTGCCGACTGCCGGCGTAAAGGTCATCCGCGTGGAGTCGTTGTCTTCCTTCGCGTAGTTGTAATAGAGCCGCGTGTCGAGCTTGTCGAGCGGGTGCGACGTGAGCGAGATCGCTGCGGTGGTGTTCTTCAGGTTGCCGTGGAACGTGCTGTTGTTCGGAACCGTAGCCGGGAAGGTCCCACCGGTGGAAAGCATGTTCTGCTGCATCACCACGTCGTTGGTGAGCTTGCTGTAGGTGACGCGTCCGGCCAGCGTCGATGCGCCGGGCAGCCGGCGCAGGTTGCCGTTCACGCTGATGCGATTAAGCTCGTTGTCGGGCGGCAGGATGGTGGTATCGAGCCCGCCGAAGAAGCCATTCGACCAGCGCAAGACGTCGTTGCCGTTCGAGAACTTGCTGTGCAGGAAATTCACCGCCACGTGGCCGCTGGTGCCCGCGTATCCGGCTTCGGCGGTGTAGTTGCGCGTCGTGTAGTCGATAGGGGAGGGAAGATCGACGAAGCCGTTGCCGGGACTCGTGCCCTGGGCGCCCGCGAATACGTTGATGCCTTTGCGGGTAACCTCGTTAGCCTCGCCGCGGATGTACCACGGCGACGCCGTCTGCCATTCCGCCGTGCCGCCCCAATCGCGGCGCCGGTACGAATGGTCGAAGCTGTTCCAGGTCGCCGGATTCGCGTTCGGGAACGTCGCGGTAAGCGTGGAAGTCCCGATTCCGGAGTACGGTGACCGTGCGCCCGGACCGGAGCCGAAGTTGTGGCGCAACTCGTCAACGTAGAGGCGATACTTGAAGGTCCCGTAGAGCCCCCCGCGCAGATCGAGGTACTGGTCGTCCCGGCCGATGTTTTCGCCGTAGCCATTGAGATAATAACGGTCACCCCGACCGCGCACTTCGAGTCCGCCAAGCACACCCGAGTCGAGATCGCGGTATTCCTTGAGCTTCGATGAATCGCGGGCATTGTCATTGACGTACTGCCCGCCCACGCTGACGGAGCCGGACCACTCCGTGCCGCCATCCGCTGCCAGTACCGGCGCGGCCCCCACAAAGAGATTCGCCACTAGGATCGAGATGAGCCTCGGTTTCATAGCCGTCCCCTTATCTCAGGAAGAACTTGCCGCGCATGCCGGGCGCGTTGCTGCCGTGGACCTGGTAGTGGCAGTTGACGCACCCGCGCGCGATCAGGCGGGTATTGCGCGTACCGGTCCAACTGCCGCTCGCGTCGTAGATCGTGCCGGGGTGGCGCGAGGCGTCGTGACAGTCCTGGCAGACGTTGGGCGCCTTCTCAGCGAGCAGCCGGGCGTGGTTCGAGCCATGCGAGTTGTGGCAGGCAAGGCAGTTTTCTTCGGCCGGCGGATGACCCCACACGAACGGACCGCGTTTTTCGGCGTGGCAGCTGGTGCAGAGCGATGGTATCGATTCCGCCTTCACCATCATCTTGGTCAGGGCGCCGTGCGGATTGTGGCAATCGCTGCAGGTGACCTTGCCTTCGATGATCGGATGATGCGACGGCTTCAGGAGCTGTGAGCGGATCTGCTTGTGGCACGCCGTGCAGGTCTCGTACTCGAGCTGGCGCTGGGTGGTCTGGTACGGCGCCACCGTCGGGTGCGGCTTCTTGAGCGCGATGGTCGAACCCGGACCCGGTTTGCCGTGCAGGCTGTGGCAATCGTTGCAAGACACGTCGTTTTTCCTGTGCTTGCCCGAGTCCCAGAACGCCAGATGCCGGTTGCTCTCGTGACACGATAGGCAAACCGCAGCTTTTTTCTCCGCAGGAATAGATTTGCTGTTGAAGCCGAGCACACCGCCCGCGCCGCGACCGCCGCCTGCTTTGGCATGCTCCATAGCATTGACGTGACAGGTCTGGCAGTCCGGTCCCCGGACATTGCCCCTCTGGCCATGCTTGGTCTCGAGGTAGCTCTCGACGTAATCGGCGTGGCAGCCCTTGCAGGTCTCGGCTTCCGGCGCGACGCTTCTCTGGGCGAGCGCCTCCGCCGAGGGGCCCGCGAGCCACGCCAGCATGATCGCCGGCAGCATCGAAGCCAGCATTCTCAGGGCACGTTTTGGATTCACACTGACCTCCCATCTCCATGAAACTCTGTGAGCGCGACCGCGCCGACCCCGCCGGCCTGCAGTCCGGCGCCATCGGACACGCCGCAAGCGCTCTGCAAGTGTTTGAAAGCGCCGGATAAAAACTCGATGACGGAGGGATACAGGCGGAGCTTCAGACGGCTGGACCTCATCGTTGGTTTCTTCTTTGCTTCCCTGCGCGCTGTTACCGCTGCAAGTTACAAGATGTGCGCGCCCAAACTCTTTGACGCACATCAAACAAAATCGCTTTGTTGCTGTCGCGCAACAGGCCGGGGCAGCGCGCCCGCAGATCGCCGGCACGAGCGTGGAGATTGATCTAGATCAGCGTCCATGGACTACGCGCATAGATAATCGACCCGGACGAAACAGCGGGGAACGGTCGAGCAATGCCCAAGTGCGCAATACGGATGCAGGATTTCCTCTCCAACGTGCCGCTTTTCAGGAATCTGGACAGGGCGCAGCTCGCGCGGCTGGCGAGAGGGGCGAGCGAGCTGGAAGCGCCGCGCGGCAGCGTCGTCTATAACCGCGGCGACCCGTGCACCGGCCTCTACGCCGTGGTCTATGGCCAGATCAAGCTCGCGCTGCAGACCGGCCGCGGCGACGAAACCGTCCTCGATCTCGTCGGCACGGGCGCGACTTTCGGGGAGGCACCTCTTTTTTCGGGCCGGCCGCATATCCTCGCCGCGGCGGCGCTGGAAGACAGCAAGCTTCTGCATGTGGCAAAAGACACCCTGCTGGAGGAGGTCGAGCGCGACACGCGCTTCTGCCGGCGGCTGCTCGAGACCGTCGGAGAGCGCCTCTACCGCCGCTACAGCGAGTTCGAGGACTACGTGCTCGCCTCGGGCACGGAACGCGTGATCGGCTTTCTCCTGCGCGTGAAAAACGGCGGCCCCGACCACGATGCCGTATGCATCACGCTGCCCGCGTCGAAGGGCGTGATCGCGTCACGGCTGCATCTCACCCACGAGCACTTCTCGCGCATCCTGCGCGAGCTCATGACGGCAGGGTTGATCGAAGTGGATGGCCGCGAAGTCCGCATTCGGGACGTCAAGCGGCTCTACGGCTACGCCGCCTGATCCAGCTCCGAGCGCCCGAACCGCTTCAGAAAGGAAGCGGGCGCTTGGCAAGGGCGACGGCGATGATGTAGAGGAACACGAGCTGCGCCGCGATCCATGCGCCGACGCGCTGCCCTTTGGTTTTTCCCCGCCTCAAGGCCACTACGCCGAGCCCGATGTAGGCGACGAGCCCGATCAGTTTCGCCGTGAGCCAGGGGACCGTGAACGGATACTGCCGGATCATGATCGCCATGGCGATGGCGCTCGCGAGGAGAATGGTATCGATCACGTGCGGTGCGATCCTGACCCACCGCTGTGCAAGCAACGGGGAATCGCGCGACATCCAGACGCCGCGCACGAAGAACGAAAGATAGCTCAGGACGACGCAGGCGACGTGGACGTTCTTGAGCGCGAGATAGTCCATGCGCGCCGCTTCAGCGCACGAGCGGGGACGTCGCTGCGCCGAGATCCACGCCCTCCACCTGCGCCTGGGCAGCGAGGATCCGGACGTACTGCTCCATCGCCTTCTGCTGCACGCGCTCCTTCAGCGCCCGCGCGATATCGGCACGCACGCTCTCGAAATCGAGCGCCCGGCCCGGGATACGGTGCGCCACCTTGACGATGTGAAACCCGTAGCGCGTGCGCACGAGCTCGCGCAGCACGCCGGTCTGCGCGCTGTCGAAAATTGCGCTCTCGAACTCCGGAACGGTATCGCCCCGCTGCAGTTGGCCGAGGTTCCCGCCCTGCGCTCCCGAGGGACAGTTGGAAAGCGCGGCCGCGAGATCGGCAAACCGCTCCGGCGCCCGGCACACCTCCTTCAACGTCGCTTCGGCCTGGCGCCTTACCGCCTCGATCGGCGTCGTGGCCGTCACCGCGAAAAGGATGTGTGCGGCTTCCACAAGATCGCCACTGCAGTAGCGGGCACGATGCGACGCGTAATGGCGCCGGCATTCCTCCTCCGTGGGCTCGGGCGTCGGCGCTTCCCGGGCGCACAGCGCCTCGATCGCCGCATCGCACCGCGCTTCGTCTTCCGCATCGTCCGCCCCGATGAGGCCGAGCGTGCAGGCGCGTTGCAGGAGCAATTGCCGGATCGCGAGCGCGTAGCGCGCCGAGCGCTCCGGGTCGGGTGAGCTTTCGTGAAACCGCCGTTCGCGGTCGATCGCGTGCGGGGGGATGGCGACCCCGTTTATCCTGAGTTCCATGTCGCGTAGTAAAAAACTGCAGGATAGCGTGATCCGGCGACCATGGCTTGCGCCAGATCAAACCGGCTGGCTGATCGTATCCGCCAGGCGCTCCAACACGCCGCGTGCGCGCGCCTGCAGTGCGCGGTACGTGTGCTCACACTCCCCCGGGCGCGGATTCGTGTGCGCCAGCTGCCGCACGACCGCGGCCAGCGCCTCGCCCTGTGCCCGCGCGTGCCCGAGTTGGGCAACGACCGCCGCGTAGTCCGCGGCGTATACCATCTCGACCTTGCGGTCCTGGCACACGCCGATGCAGGGCTGCGGCGCTTCGATGCGCCCGCAGCCGATGCACTGCCACACCGTCACGCGTTCCGCCACACTCGAATCCCCAGGACAGCCCGATTGCATCATTCTAGAGCGAAGTACGGGGCGTCGTCGCGCGCGTTTTCTCGCGGATCTCCTGGCAGCGCACGCAGCGCTTCGCGCTGGGGTAGGCCTCGAGGCGCGGCAGGCCGATGAAGCCGCCGCAATCCACGCAATTGCCGTACTCGCCCGCCGCGATCCGATCCTGCGCCGCACGGATGTCGCGCAGCTCGCGGATGTCGCGGTCCACTTCCGCGTGGGAAAGATCGCGCGCGTGAATCGCGACGGACTCGTCTCCCGCATCGCCCGCTCCACCGACGAGCTGGTCATAGCGCTCGTCCGCGCCCTCGCGGGCAAGCACTTCGCGTATCTCGCGCTGGAGGCGCTCGCCGCGCTCGGCAAGCCTGCGCGCCAGCCGTTCGATGTCTTCCCTGGTCAGTGACTCGGCAGATTCCATCCTCTCATCCTCTCTCTCGTTGATTCCGCGGCAAACCCCGCACCCGAATGGTGCGGCGGCTTCCCATCTGCTATGGAGCCGACGGCCTGCCAATAGTTCGCGGGATCACGAGGCGGCAAGCCGCGGCCCACCCAAGTCATCGACGACGATCGCCGCGGGCGAGACCTTCCAGGTTTCCTCGCAGTATTCCCGGATCGCGCGATCGGAAGAAAACTTGCCGATGCGCGCGACATTGAGAATCGACATCCGCGCCCAGCGCTCGCGATCCGCATACGCACCCGCGACCTCGTTCTGGCAATCGACGTAGGCCGGGTAGTCGGCGAGCACCATGTATTCATCGTGCCGCAGCAGCGCATCGACGAGCGGCCGGAAGAGCGTGGCGTCGCCGCCCGAGAAATGCCCCGACGCGATGAGGTCAACGGCGGCCCGCAGGCTCGCGTTCGACTCGTAGACTTCACGCGGCCGATAGCCGCGCGCCTTCATCGCTTGCACTTCGTCCGCGGCAAGGCCGAAAAGAAAGAAATTTTCCGCTCCGACCTCTTCCCGGATCTCGATATTCGCGCCGTCGAGCGTGCCGATCGTGAGCGCACCGTTCATCGCGAATTTCATGTTGCCGGTGCCTGAAGCCTCCTTGCCGGCCGTGGAGATCTGCTCCGAGAGGTCGGCCGCCGGGTAGATGAGCTGCGAATTCTTCACGCAGAAATTCGGCACGAATGCCACCTTCATGCGGCGGTTGACATCGGGATCGCGGTTCACCACTTCCGCGATCGCATTGACGAGCTTGACGATGCGCTTCGCCATGAAATAGCCGGGCGCCGCCTTGCCGGCGAAGAGGAACGCCCGCGGCACGATATCGAGCGCCGGGTCGCGCTTGAGCGCGAGATAGAGCGTGACGACATGGAGCAGGTTGAGATGCTGGCGCTTGTATTCGTGGATGCGCTTCGCCTGGATATCGAACAGCCAGTCGGGATCGAGCTCGATGCCGGTCGCGCTGCGCACGTAGGAAGCAAGCCGTGCCTTGTTGGCGCGCTTCACCTCGAGCCAGCGGCGCCGGAAGCCGGAGTCCCCTGCCAGCGGCTCGAGTTGCCGCAGTGCGTCCATGCGCGTCGCCCACTCCCGCCCGATCTCCTTCGAGATCAGCGCGGACAGCGCGGGATTGGCGAGCAGCATGAAGCGCCGCGGAGTCACGCCGTTCGTCTTGTTGCTGAACTTGCCGGGTGTAAGCTCATGGAAGTCGCGCAGCACGCTCTTCTTCAGCAGCTCGGTGTGCAGCGCCGCGACGCCGTTGATCGAATGCGAGCCGATGCAGGCGAGGTTCGCCATGCGCACGCTCTTCGCCCCCGCTTCGTCGATGAGCGAGAGGCGCGCCACGCGCTCGACGTCGCCGGGGTAATGCGCCCGCACATCCTCCAGAAAGCGGTGGTTGATCTCGTAGATGATCTCGAGGTGGCGCGGCAGGAGCGCCCGGAAGAGCGGCACCGGCCAGCTCTCGAGCGCTTCGGGCAGCAGCGTGTGGTTGGTGTAGGCGAAAGTCCGCCGGGTAATCGCCCACGCATCGTCCCAGCCCAAGAGGTGCTCGTCCACGAGCAGCCGCATCAGCTCGGCCACCGCGATCGCGGGATGGGTGTCATTCAACTGTACGGCATATTTCTCGTGCAGGCTCGCCACCGTCTTGCCCGGCACCTGCAGGTGGATGCGGATCATGTCGCGCAGCGAGCAGGTGACGAAGAAGTACTGCTGCGCAAGCCGCAGCGCCTTGCCGGCCGCCGGCTCGTCGTTGGGATAGAGCACCTTGGAGATCGTCTCGGAGAGGATCTTCTCGTTCACCGCGCCGTAATAGTCGCCGACGTTGAACGCCTGGAAGTCGAACGACTCCACCGCCTCGGCCGTCCACAGCCGCAGGAGATTGGCGTTGTCCACGCGAAAGCCCGGGATCGGCGTGTCGTAGGCGACGCCGCGCACCTCCCGCTCCGGTATCCAGCGCACCCGATGGCGGCCGGCCTCGTCGCTGTAGTGCTCGGTGCGACCGCCGAGCTTGACCTCGAAGGTGATGGTCGGCCGCGGAATCTCCCAGGGATTGCCGTAGCGCAGCCACTTGTCCGAGCGCTCGACCTGCCAGCCGTCGCGGATCTCCTGATGGAAGATGCCGAACTCATAGCGGAGGCCGTAGCCGATGGCGGGGATGCGCAGCGTGGCAAGCGACTCCATGTAGCATGCCGCGAGCCGCCCGAGGCCGCCGCTGCCGAGCCCCGGCTCTTCCTCGTGGTCGAGCAACTGATCGAGATCGAGTCCGAGCCCGCGCATCGCTTCTCTCACGTTGTCGGCGATGCCGAGGTTGAGGAGGTTCGCGCCAAGGTGCGGGCCCAGCATGAACTCGGCGGAAAAGTAGCACACCGTGCGCGCCGCGGTGTCCTTGAAGGTGCGGGCGCTGCGGACCCAGCGCTCGAGCAGCCGGTCGCGCACCGTGTAGGCGAGCGCCTGGTAGAAATCGTTGATCGGGGCGACTTCGGGAAAGCGCGCCTGGATGTAGAAGAGGTTGTCGACGAAATCCTGCCTGATCGCTTCCACGCTCAGGCCGGTGCGCACCGGTTCCGCCCGCGCGGTGGTCGTGACGTCGTTCATGGCGCCTCCTGTCCCGGCCACGTCCAGCCCGCCACTTCGGGCCGGTCGGTGCCTTCCTCATACGCGTAGTGCAGATTTTCCAGGATCGCGTTTTTCATGCGCTCCTTCACGTGCGCGCCCGCCGAGCGCAGCGTCGGCACGCGGTCGATCACGTCGAACACGAGGTTGAAGCGGTCGATCTGGTTCTTGATCGCGGGCTCGAGCGGCGTCTTGAGCAGCGGACTGTCCCTGAGATAAATCATTCCGGCGCTCAGATAGTTGCACCCTCTCCACCAGGCATCGAGCCGGGCGAGTTCGTCCGGCGCGAGCGGTGCCGCATCGATGAGCGGGCCGTGCTGGAGGGTCATGGCGTCTCCTTCCCGATAGGGTGAAATCGCTCGCCGCGTCGCTTCATCTCGCAAGCGCGGCGCAGGTGCTGTTGGTCGACGAAGCTCTCGGCGTAGATCCTGTAGACATGCTCGGTGCCGGACGGGCGCGCGGCGAACCAGCCGTTCTTCGCGATGACCTTCAGGCCGCCGAGCGCATTGCCGTCGCCCGGCGCGCGGTCGAGCACGGCCTCGATGCGCTCGCCCGCAAGTTGCGCGGCCGTCACGTCCGCCGGCACGAGCCGCGCAAGCTCTGTTTTCTCCGCCGGCGTAGCGGGTGCATCGCTGCGCTCGTACCACGGCGCGCCATGCGCGCGGACGATCTCGCCGTAGAGCTCGGCCGGATCGCGGCCGGTCACCGCCATCATCTCCGCGGCCAGCAGCCCCATCACGATGCCGTCCTTGTCGGTCGTCCACACCCCGCCGTCGCGCCGCAGGAAAGTCGCGCGGCAGTCCGCGATCGCCTGCGTCGTCGCCAGGATGTGCGCTTCGTTGAACGAGCCGGTAAGCGCCTGCCCGCGGTGTCCCGAAGTGCCGAAGTCGACCTTCTGATCCGCACGGGCCGGATCGGGTCGCTCGGCATAGTAGGCGCACATGAGGCGAGGGATGTTCGCGAGCAGTGCGCCCGGCGCCGGCTTGCCCGCGAGCGGATGCAGGTGCGTTTCCATGTCTTGCGGATGCTCCCTGCGAGAGGTTCCCGACGAGGGGAGCGCAGTGTCGACCCCGGCTCAACGCCCGTCCCTCGCGGATCGGGAATCGGATTATTTAACCAGCATACGCGGGCGCGCGAAAGCCTTGTTGACGCAGGTCAAGCGTGCGCCTTTGCCTGACGCGCCGGCAGCGCATCGCGTGGCGGCCACAGTACGCGCCACGGACGCCGCGCGAAGGGCGCGAACGAAAGCCGGAGGAAGACGCCGCCCGCCAGGATCGCTGCCGGTGCATACTCGAGAAGTGCGGCGCGCTGTTCCGCTTCAGGGAAGGCTGATCGTGAAAATGCCGGGCAGCGCCCTGGGCGTCACCCGGCCGGGGCCGATCGCTCGATGCGTGCTCAGCGGGCGCCCGCCGCTTCCAGCGGGATTGGACGACCCTCTCCCCGCTCCTCGACCGTGCGCCCGTCGCGGATGTGATAGATGCGCCGGAACGTCGGGATGATCTTCTCGTCGTGCGTCACGACGATGATGGCGGTGCGGTAGTCGCGGGCGAGGCGGTTCAGAATCGTGACGACGGTGAGCGCGCGCTGGCTGTCGAGGGGCGCCGTCGGCTCGTCGGCAAGGATGATCGGCGGCTGGTTGGCGAGCGCGCGTGCAATCGATACGCGCTGCTGCTCGCCGCCCGAAAGCTCGGAAACCTGTGCCGCCCCGCGATGCGCGACGTCGAGCGCGGCGAGCATCTCGCGCGCACGCTCGCGCGCGTGCGCGTTCGAGACGCCCGCGAGCATCGGCAGCAGCGCAACGTTGTCGATCGCGTCGAGGAAAGGGATGAGGTACGGCGCCTGGAAGATGAAGCCGATGCGGTCGCGCCGCAGCGCGCGGAGGTCCCGGGTCTTCCAGCCGTCGTCGTAGATCGTCTCGCCGCCGAGCGTGATGCTGCCCGCCGTCGGCTCGATCACCGCGCCGAGGCACTTGAGGAGCGTGCTCTTCCCCGAGCCGCTCGGCCCGATGAGACCCACGACCTCTCCCGGGCGGACCGTCATGTCGACGCCCTTCAGCGCCTCGACCGCCGCGGCGCCGCGCCCGTAGGTCTTGCGCAGCCCCTCGACCCGGATGGCGGGTTGCGTCGCGGCGTCCATTCAGCCTCCGATCGCCTCCCCGGGATCGATGCGCAGCGCCGCCCGGATGCCGAGGATGCTGGCGATCGCGCAGATCGTCATCGTCGCGACGAAGCCGCGCACCGCGTCTTCGGTGAGCAGCACCACGTAGCGCGGAAAGTGCGGTCCCCACAGGGTCGCGAGGAGCTTTCCGATGATGAAGCCGGCGAGCCCCAGCCCGAGCGCTTCCTGCAGCACCATGCCGGCGATGGTGGTGTTGCGCGTGCCGATCAGCTTGAGCACCGCGATCTCCTTCAGCTTCGCGAGCGTCATGGTATAGATGATGAGGGCGACGATCGCCGCGCTCACGAGCGCGAGGATGACGAGAAAGACAAAGATCTGGCGCGCCGCAGTGGCGATCATCTTGCCGACCAGTATCTCCTCCATCTCTTCTCCGGTGTACGCCTGAAGGCGCTTCCAGCGCTTGATGGCGTCCGCGACCAGCCGGCGATCCCACCCCGGCTTGACGCGCACCAGCACCGCGTTCACGTTGCGGTTGGAAAACTGGTTTTCTTCCACGGCTTCGATCAGCCCCGGAATGCCCGGGCGGTTCAGCGCCGGATTCGCCGCCAGACGGTTCCGGTCGTTCCAGATCGCATCGTTGTCCTTGAGGAACTGCGCCTGCTGAGCGTCCTTGAGCGGGATGAACACCATGGGATCGCCCGCCGAGGACACCATGCGTCGCGTAAGCCCCACCACGGTGTATTCATTGCGGCGAATGCGGATGCGTTCGCCCACGCTGAATCCGGTCTTTTCGTCGGCGATCGCCTCGTAATGCGCGCGCGTGACCGGCCGACCCGCCGTGATGAGCCTCGGCTCGCCCGGCCGCCCGCTTTCGAAGCCGGAAATCATGACGCGCACATCGCTCTCCCCGCGTTTGACCTGCATGGTGAGAAACGTGACATTGCCCGCCTCGGCGACACCCGGCAGGCCGAGAAGGGCGCGATACGCGTCGTCGTGGAGCGTGGACGACTCGGCGAAGGGCCCGAGCGTATGCTGCTGCACCACCCAGATATCGGCCTGCCAGCTCTCGAGGAGCGCTCTCGCGTCGTCCACCATCCCGCGATAGATGCCCGCCATGCTGAGCGTGACCCCGATGAGGAGTCCGAGCCCCACCGCCGTGAGCAAGTAGCGCCCGAGGCCGTGCGCGATATCGCGGCTCGCGAGGTTGATCACGAGGCGTTTCCGATTTTGACCCTCGCGCCGTCGCGCAGTGGCCGCGTGCTGTGGACGACGACGCTCTCGCCGGCCGCGAGGCCGCTCACCAGCTGCGTCATGCCATCGAGCGTCTGCACGCCGGTCTCGACGGCGCGAAACCGCGTCTTGCCCTCCACCACCTGCCACACGCCGGACTGCCGCGCCTCGCGCTTGACCGCGGCGCTGGGCACGACCACGCCCCGGCTCGCCACACCGCGGCGCACCGTCACTTCCGCGAGCTCGCCGATCACGAGCGGCGGGGCCGCGTCGAATGCCACGGCGACGATACGCTCTTCGGTCACCGCGTCGCTCTGGATTTCCACTCTCGCCACGCGGCCGCGCACCACCGCGCGCGGATTCGATCTCAACACCACTTCGGCGGCATGCCCGTTTTCGATGCCGCCCGCGCTCGCCTGATCGATGCGGGCGCGCACCCAGATGCTCGCCGGATCGACGATGCGCACCACCGCCTGGCCGGCGACGAGCGTCGTTCCGGGCTCGGCGTCCCGCGCGATGACGACGCCGTCCACCGGGCTCGTGAGGCGCAGGTTGCCGAGCTGGCGCCCGATCGCCTCGCGGTCCTGCACGGCGCGCTCGACATCGATACGCGCCGCGACGCGCGCGGCCCGGGCCGCCTCGAGCGCGGCCTGCGCCACATTCGCCTCGTTCACGCGGATCTCGGCGGCCTCGCGGCTCACGAAATTCTTCTGCACGAGATCGCGGTAGCGGGCGGCATTGGCCGCCGCGATGCCATAGCGACTCTGTGCCTCGCGCTCCTGCGCTTCGGCGATCTCCACCGAGCGCCGCACGCGCTCGAGCGCCGCGTCGGCGCTCTTCAGCCGCTCGCGCAGGTCGACGGGATCGATCTCGGCCACGAGCTGCCCGGCCCGGACGGTATCTCCGTGATCGACGAGCACTTTGAGCACGCGCCCGGCCTGGGTCGGCCCGATGGCATAGGTGCGGCGCGCTTCCACCGTGCCGATGCCGAAAGCGGCAGCGGCGACTTCGGCTTCCGTTGCCTGCGCGGTCTGCACCACGATGGGCGCGAAGGGCCCGCGGTTGGCCGCGAGCCAGACCATGGCGGCCACGAGCATCGCAAGGCCACCCAGCGCACCGTAGAGTCGCCAGTTCATAGTGAAGTAACCCGCCGCGACGGGGAAGCCGCCGATCGTGCAGTGTGTCATTCTGATATAGCCTCCGGCGGCCCGGTTTGATCCTGATCAACTGCCTCGGCCTGCCGCCTCGGCTAGCATTCGCAAACGGTGGCCATACCGGGAACAGGCGGCAGATCCCGGGATGATTGCAGATGGGGGAGGCCCATGCCGGGCACGCCGATCAGGGTTCAGGCGTTTCTGTCCAATCTTCCGCTCTTCAAGGACTTGAGCGGTGCGGAGCTGGACTGCATTGCGAGCGGCACGCGCGAGCTGCACGTCGCGCGCGGAGAGGTGCTGTTCCACAAGGGCGACCCCTGCGAGGGCTTCCATCTCGTCGTGTACGGCCAGGTGAAGCTCGCCTTCACCTCTCCGAACGGCGTCGAGAAGGTCGTCGAGCTGATGGGGCCGGGGCAGAGCTTCGGTGAGGCCGTCATGTTCATGGAGCGCCCCTATCCCGTCTATTCACAGGCGCTCGCGGACTCCATGCTGCTCTACATCACCAAGACCGTGGTGTTCGAGGAAATCGAGCGCAACGCCACCTTCGCGCGGCGGATGATCGGGGGATTGAGCCGGAGGCTGCACGGCCTCGTGAGCGATCTCGAGTCCTACACGCTCTATTCCGGCATGCAGCGCGTCATCGGCTATCTGCTGCGCGAGGAGCCGGGAAAGAACAATCACGCCGCGCCGTTCAGCATCGCACTCCCGAGCAGCAAGCTCGTGATCGCGTCGCGCCTCAACCTCACTCCGGAGCATTTCTCGCGCATCCTGCATGACCTGTGCGAGGCCGGCCTCATCCGCATCGAGCGCCGCGAGATCACCATTCTGGATGTCGAGGGGCTGCGCACCTTCGAAGGCTAGACGATCCGCCGCTCGTAGCGGTGGGCATTCGTGCCCACCGTACGAATCTCTCTAGTGGCTGGTGCCGGTGGAGCCGCTCACCTTGTTGTAGACGTTGTACTTGCCCGAGGGCTTGCGCATCGGAATGCGCTTCACTTCCGCGAACGTCGCGGCATCGAAGACGATGAGCGCGCCGTCCTGCTCCCACAGGCTCGCGAGAACGTAGCGGCCGTCGCGCGTGAACTCCACGTGGGCGAGCGTCTTGCCGGGAACCGGGCGCACGGCCCGCACCACTTCGAGCGTCACCTTGTCGATCACCTGCAGCGTGTCCCTGTGCGGGCTCATCATGGCATCGACCCACGCGTAGCGCGTCTTCTCGTGACTGCGCAGGAAGAATCCCGGTCCCAGGGTGCGAATCCGCTTCACCGTCTGCCAAGTCTTGACGTCGACCACCGTCACGACGCCTTCCTTGAGGTTGGGCGTCGCCATGACGGTTCGCCCTTCGTGTTCCCACGTGATGCCGGCGCTCAAGTGCGGCATGCCCGAGAGATCGACGGTCGCGATCCTGCGCCGCACGTCGAGATGGACCACCTGCGCGCTGCCGCCCTCGCGCGACGTGCCCAGCACCTGGCGGTAGTCGGCGGTAAAGAGAAAGTCGTCCAGCGGTTCAGTCAATATGCTGCGCCGCGCATTGAAGCGGCCCGGTATGAACGCGCCCTCCTTGTGCCGGAAATCGTGGATCAGGCCAGCGGGAATCGGTTCCGCGTTCTCGTCGTAGCTCACCTCCCATACTTCCGGAATGTCCTTCAGCGCCGCGACGAAGCTCCGGCGCGGAGCGGCATCGTACACCGCGGATACCCGGGAGCTGCGCCCGCTCTGATCGCGCGCCTCGAGGATCTTCACCAATTCGAGATCGGCGTCGAACAGCACCAGCGTGTGCGGCAGATAGTTTGCCACCATGACGAAGCGCCCGTCTCCCGATACGGCGAGGTTGCGCGTATTGATGCCGGCGCGCACCTCGACCACGGTCCTGAAGCTGTAGAGATCGAATTTGGAGATCCAGCCATCGCGCGAGGCGAAGAACACATGGCGCCCCTCGGGCGTGAACTTCGGTCCGCCATGCAGCGCGAAGCGCGACGGGAACCTGTGGAGCGGCTCGAAACGGTCGCCGTCCAGTATGGTCACGTGATGATCGCCGCTTTCGACCACGACGAAGAGGTTGAGCGGATCGGCGCGGAAGATCGGCTTCGCCGGCAAGGCCGCCGCACTCACGTGCGCGATCCGCGAACGCCGGATCTCGTCTTCGCCCCAGCGCGGCGGTACGGCGAGCGGCGTATGGATGAAATCCGCCAAGTCCTCGATGAGCGCCGCGCCCAGCTTGCCGGCGAATCCTGGCATCTGGGTCGCTGCGGCGCCGTTCGCGATGATCCTGACGGCGTCGGGCCGGCGCAGGCGCGAGAGGTTCTCGGGGAGCAGCGCCGGTCCGCTCCCACCCAGCCGATCCGCGCCATGGCACGCCGCGCAATGCTCGGCATAGACGCGGGCCGTCTCATCGGCAGTTGCCGCGAGCGCAGTGGAACACGCGAACACCAGCACAAACGCGCTGCCGACGCCCCACAGGATGCTTTTCCCGCATGGCGCGCCACCGCTCATAGGACCGAACGCCGCCTGGTGTAGCGCGTCACGGTAAGCCGCGGCTCCGTGGCGTCAGCGCCGATTTCCCCGTCGGTGAGATAGCATCCCGGGTCCTCCTGCCATGGGTCGCCGGTGAGCTGCTCCGCGCGCACGCGCGTGTTGCCGCCGCAGATGTCGAACCAGACGCAGCGTGCGCAGCGGCCCTTGACGCGCCGCGGCCGCGCCTTGAGGCCCGCCATGAGCGGGTCGCGCGTGTCGCGCCAGATCTCGGAAAACGGCCGCTCGCGCACGTTGCCCAGCGTGTGGTGCCCCCACATCGTATCGGGATGGACGTTGCCGAGATTGTCGATGTTGGCCACGTGCACGCCCGAGGCGTTGCCGCCCCACCGGGCGAGGCGCGCGCGCGCCTGCGCCTCCCGCTCGGGAAAACGCCGGCGCACCCATGAGAGGAAGTAGACGCCGTCGGCGTCGTTGTTGCCGGTCACGAACTCCGTTTCCGCGCCGGCCTCGACGTTACGCCAGCACGTTTCGAGCAGAAGATCCATCGCGCGCCGCGTGGTCTCGTGGCAGGCATCGGCTGCGCGGTTGACGTTGCCGCGCCCCGCGTAGTTGAGATGCGAGAGATAGAACTTCCCGATGCGCTCACGCGCGACGAGCTCGAGCATGGCGGGGAGATCGTGCGCATTCTCCTGGGTGAGCGTGAAGCGCACTCCGACCTTGATGCCGGCATCGCGCGCAAGCCGCAGCGCCTGCAGCGAGCGCCGGTAGGCGCCCTTCGAGCGCCGGAACCGGTCGTGCGTCTCCTCGTCCCCGTCGAGGCTGATGCCGACGTAGTCGAAACCCGCGCGCGCGACCGCAGCGACGTTTGCGGCGTCGATCAGCGTGCCGTTGGTGGAGAGCCCGACGTAAAAGCCCATGCTCTTGGCGCGCGCCGCGATCTCCAGAATGTCGTGTCGCAGAAGCGGCTCGCCCCCGGACAGAATCAACACCGGCACCCCGAAAGCGCCCAGGTCATCCATCACCGCGAAGACTTCCTCGCGGGTGAGCTCGCCGGGGAAATCGACATCGGCGGAAATGGAGTAGCAGTGACGGCACGCGAGGTTGCAGCGGCGCACGAGATTCCAGATCACGACCGGGCCGCGCGGCACGCCGGGAACATCGGCGCGCGCGGGCTGCACCAGCGCGCGCATGAAGGATGTGAGCCGGAACATCGTCGTTACCGTGCGCTTCTACCCGCCTTCACCGCTCGCTTCCCTCAACCGCAGGCCGGTCTTCTTGAGGATGCGTCTGCTGTAGAGCAGTGCGTGCTCGCGTGCCGCCGGCCCGATGAGCGCCGCGATATGACGCACCTTCTCCTCCACCTCGGCGCGATTGGTCCCGTGCACCATGACGTAGAGGTTGTGCGGCCAGCACGGGCGGCGCTCGCGCCGATAGCAATGGCTCACGAAGGGCAGCGCACCGACCACCGCCCCGAGCGCGTCCACCGCCGCGTCGTCCACGTCCCACACCGCCATTGCGTTGGCGCGGTATCCCAGCGCGTAGTGATTCGGTACCGCGCCGATGCGCCGTATCGTGCCCTCGGCGCGCATGCGCTCCATGCGCCGCATGACTTCGCCGGGCGTCGCGCCCACGCGCTCGGCGAGCGCATGAAAGGGACGCGTCGTGAGCGGCAGCCCCGCCTGGGTTTCCAGGATGATCCGGCGGTCGGTTTCGTCGAGCTGCGTCATCGCCGTCAGACCTCGAGCTTGAGGCCGACGAAATACTCGCGCAGCTTCGGAAGCTCGATCACCCGATACCCCGTCTCGCGCTCGATGCGAGCGATCACCGCCGCGACATCTCCCGCTTTCTCCACCGCCACGACGAACCACATGTTGAGCTCGTGGTCGCGCTCGTAGTTGTGCGCCACTTCCGGCAGGGCATTCACGATCACGGCGACGCGCTCGAAGTCCGCTTTCGGCACGCTCATGGCCGCGAGCGTGAACGCGCCGCCCGCGCGCTCGATCTGGTAGAGCGGGCCGAAGCGGGAGAGGAGACCGTTCGCGAGCATGCGCTCGAGGCGCGCGATCAGCTCGCCCTCGGTGATGCCGATCGACGCGGCCGCCTCGCGATACGGCGCCTCGACGATGGGAAAGCCGTTCTGCATGAGGTTCACGATCAGGCGGTCGATCGCGTCCATGCGCCTATGGAAGGTAGCGACCGCCGCGCTGCTTGAAGCAGCGGCGGCTGAACAGCACGGCATGCGGCCGGGACCCCAAGCCGGCCGCGCGCGTAAGATCGTCGATCCGTGGCGTCACCGCGTCGCGATCGGTGCCGTGCAGCATGCAATAGAGGTTGTAGGGCCAGTGCGGTGGGTGGCGTTGCCGGCGATAGCACAGCGTCACGGCCGGCGCGCGTGCCAGCTCCGAACCCACTCTGTCCGCATCGGCGTCGGGAACGTCCCATACCGCCATCGCGTTGGCGCGGTACCCGAGCGGGCGATGGCGCACGATCACGCCGAAGCGCGCGATCACCCGATCGCGGATGAGCCGCGCCAGCGCCTCGAGCGCCTCGCCCTCGCTCATGCCGCAGCGCCGTCCGAGTTCCGCGTAGGGACGCGCTTCGAGCGGCAGCCCGTCCTGCAGCGCCGCAAGCAGCGCCTTCTGCTCGAGCGTAAGCGGATACGGCTCGGGGCGGGACACGCAGTCGCTCTCCTCCCGCTGCCGGGCGGCAGTGGTGCGAAGGCTGAACCCGAGATCGACGCGATACGCCTCCAGCATCGGCAGATCGAGCGCTGCACCGCAGCCCGCGCGCCGTTCGATGCCGCGCACGACGGCGCTCACGCGCGCGCGATCCGGCGCCGTGACGACGAACCATAAATTGAACTCGTGATCGCGCTCGTAGTTGTGATTGACCTCGCGGTACGCGCTGACGAGCCGCGCCACCGCTTCCAGGCGCGCCTGCGGCACGCGCAGTGCGGCGAGGGTCGCGGCGCCCACGCGTCCGGGTGCGAGCGTCACCCCGACGCGGCTCACGCAGCCCCGCCGCGCGAGACGCCGCAAGGCGATGATCGCCTCGGCTTCGCTCATCCCGATCTGCCCGGCGATCCTCGCATAGGGACGCGGCGAAAGCGGGAAATCGCGCTGGAAGCGGTCGAGCAGATCGAGCTCCGCCACCTTCATTTCACAGGCCGGTCCGAAACGCGCGCGCGGAGAAAAAAATGCCGCTGGGGCGCGCCGCGGGTATTTCCGCGAGACGGGTAAACCGTCCGGTGTCGTACACCACCACGCGATCGTCGTCGCGCGCCGAGATCCATACCGCCTCGCCGCGCGGGGTGAACTCCATGTGCAGCACCGCCTTGCCCGGATTGAGCGTCCGCACGATGCGCCGCGATTCGGTGTCGATCACCTGCACGGTGTCGTTATGGGGCAGCGCGAAATTCACCCACACCTGCCGGCCGTCGGGCTGTGCCATGACGAATACCGGCTGGCCTGCCACCGCGATGCGCGCGACTTCCTTCCACGTTTCGGTGTCCACCACCAGCACTTCGTGACGGCCGATCGCCGGCACGAACGCGTTCCGGCCCGCGACCGCCCAACCCTCGAGATGCGGCATCTTGTAGACCGGGAGCTTCTGCTTTCCCCGGCCGTAACCGTCGAGCACGCGCTTGACGCCGCGCTCGGGATGCCACAGATCGAGCAGCGCGAGCCCGTCCTCCCCGAAGAGCCCCGCGATGTAATAGCGTCCGTCCGGCGTGACGAGCGCGTCGTACGGTTCGCGTCCGATGCCGGTGTACCGGGTGACGACCGGACGCTGCGGCGTGCTCAGATCCGCGAGCCAGATTTCTCCGGCTTCGAAGAGGCTGAAGACGAAGCGGTTGCCCGGCGCGTCCTCGAGGCCCACGACCTTCGCATGGCGTCCGTCGCCGTAGGCCGCCGGTATGTCGGCGATGAGCGCGAGCGTGTCAGCGGCGAATACTTTCACGCCGCCCGGCTCGTAATTCGCCACCGCGACCAGCGTCCCGTCGTGCGAAATTGCGCCGCCGATGCTGTTACCTGACTGCAGCACCCGCGCCTCGATACGGCCGCGCAAGAGATCCACCTTGGTGAGCCCGCCGTCGCGACCGAAGACGAACGCATAACGTGCGTCGCGCGAATAGACGACCGAGGCATGCGAAAGGTCGCCGAGACCTCTCACGCGCCCGATCGCCGTGCGCTGCGTGGTATCGACCAACTGCAGCGAGCCGGAAGCGCGTTCCACCACCACGCCGAGATCGCCGGTTCCCCGCGGGGCGACGGTAGCGCACGCGCTCGCAAGGAGCGCACAGCAGAGAGCGGCTCTACTGCGCATCGGGCACGCCCCTCAGCAGCGCCTCGGCGATCCACTGCGCGTCGCTTTCCGCAAGCAGCGGGCGCCAGTGCGGCATCGCACTTCCGGGCCTGCCGTCGAGAATCACCGCTTTGAGATAGGACACGGGCTTGCCGGAGAGCGCGTCCGGCGTGAGCGGGGGGCCCAGTCCGCCGCGCAGCGTGAGGCCGTGGCACGAGCCGCAGTCGTGGCGCACGAGATGTGCGAGCGTCCGCGCGCGCGAAGGCGAAATGCCCTGCGGTGTCGGCTCGGCGAAGGCATGACCGCCCGCCTGTGAGGTTGGCGACGCGGCAAGCACGGCAAGAGAGAGCGCGAGCCGGCGCAGGAGAGGCATGTGTGCGCTCTGTGCCCGGGCGTCAGTCGCAGCCGGTATACGGCGCCTGACTCACAGCGACAGTATGTACGCGACGAGCTGCTTGATATCGGCATCGCTCACCGCGGCATTGGGGGGCATCGGAACCTTGCCCCAGACGCCCTGCCCGCCCTTCTTCACTTTCTCGGCAAGCTTCGCCGCCGCATCCTTCTGGCCCTTGTACTTCTTCGCCACTTCCTGATAGGCGGGCCCGACGGATTTCTTATCCACCTGATGGCACGCGACGCAGTTGTGCTTCTTCAGAAGCGCCTCGGCCGCCTTCGCATCCGCAGCGCCTGCCACACCGATTCCGCCGGACGCCATGACGGCCGAGCTCGCGATCGCAATCAGGATGTTCTTCATGAGGCCTCCTCTCAGTAGATATCGTGCGTCGTGTTGTAGACGTTGAACTTTCCGGTGGGCGTGATGAGCTTCGGGTCCTTGATGACGTGCTTCAGCTTGCGCGTCCTGTCGTCGACGATGACGATCGCGGACTCCTGGTTCTTCGCGCTCCACACCGAAAACCACACTTCATCGCCGGCCTTGTTGTACTCGGGATGCACGACCCGTTTCGCGCCCTCGCCGACTTTCGCCCACTCCGCAATCGGAAGAATGACCGGCGGCTTGTCGAGATTGTCGATGTCGAATACGGCAATCGACTGGCTCACCTTCGCCTCGGGGTGCAGCGGCGTGTCCACCCAGAGATTGCGCGACTTCGGGTGAGTCTTGATGAAGAGCGAGCCGCCGCCCTGCCCCTTCAGGACCTGCACCACCTTCCACGCGTGCTGTTTGTTCTTCTCCGGATCCGTGCCGATCAGCGAAATCGTCTCGTCGCCGAGGTGCCCCGTCGCCCATACCGGGCCGTACTTCGGATGGCGGAAGTTCGCGCCGCGACCCGGATGGGGAATCTTCCCGACGTCGATCAGCGCGGCGAGCTTGTCGGAATTCGTATCGAGGACGGCGATCTTGTTCGACTGGTTTGCCGCGACGAGGAAGTAACGCTTCGTCACATCCCATCCCCCGTCGTGGAGGAAACGTGCCGCGTCGATTTCGGTCGCCTTGATCGCCTTGAGATCCTGGTAGTTCACCATCAGGATCTTCCCGGTTTCCTTCACGTTCACCACGAAGTGCGGGCGCCGATGCTCGGAAACGATGGCGGCCACTCGCGGCTCGGGGTGGTACTCCTGGGTGTCCACGGTCATGCCGCGCGTGGAGACGATCTTGAGCGGCTCCAGCGTATCGCCTTTCATGATCACGTACTGCGGCGGCCAGTAGGCGCCGGCGATGGCGAGCTTGTCCTCATAGCCCTTGGCCTTCGAGGTATCCACCGAGCGCGCCTCGAGCCCGATCCTGACTTCGGCGACGCTGTCCGGCCGCTCCATCCAGAGGTCGATCATGTTCACTTTCGCATCGCGCCCGATCACGTACACGTAACGTCCGGACGCCGACATCCGCGAAATATGCACGGCATAGCCGGTCTTCACGATGTTGATGATCTTCTTCGAGTCGCCGTCGATCAGCGCGACCTCGCCGGTATCGCGCAGCGTGACGGAGAAGATGTTGTCGGTGTTGTAGGAATTCATTTTCTTCTTCGGCCGCTTCTCCGGCGGGACCCGCACCTTCCACGTGGCCTTCATCTCGGCGAGGCCGAACTCCGGCGGTGTCGGCGGCGTCTGCTGGATGTAGCGCGCCATGATGTCGACGTCCTTCTCCGTGAGATCGCCGGAAGTGCCCCAGTTCGGCATGCCCGCCGGTGAGCCGTAGTTGATGAACACCTTGAGGTAATCGGTGCCGCGTGCGAGCGTGATGTCGGGCGTGAGCGGCTTGCCGGTCGCGCCCTTGCGCAGCACGCCGTGACATCCCGCGCAGCGCTCGAAGTACACCTGGCGCGCGCGGTCGAATTCCGCCTTGGTCATGGGCGGCGCCTTGGGATTGATGTCCTGGTGCATCTCGACGTCTCCGAGCGGCGACTTGCCCGCCTGGTAGCGCAGCTCGGGATCGGTCACCCGTGGCTTGGCCTTGGGCTTCGCCGCGGGCTTGTCCTGCGCGAAAGCGATGCCGCACGCGAGGAACAATGCCAGCGGAATGACGGCGAGGCTCGACTGCAGAGTACGGGTGCGCTTCATTGATCTCCCCTCGGGTGGATGAACGCAAACTCGGCGCATCGGAACGTGGTGCAGCATCGCGCAGCACCCGCCCGGATTCCTTGATACGTATCAAGGTTTTCCCGGGGAAGCACTCCTACAGTGACACGCACGCACACCGGGCGTGGAACGCGACGCGTCGCGCCCTTGGCGAGGAGATTCACGATGGCCGGCAATCAAGGCGCACGAGCGGGCGCACGATTTCAACTGCACGCGATCGCATCGAAGCGCGGCAGCGTGTCGCTCGTGGGCGCCGGCCCCGGCGATCCCGAGCTCCTGACGGTGCGGGCGCTGCGGCGGCTGCAAACCGCGGACATCCTGCTCTACGATCAGCTCGTATCGCGCGCGATCCTCGACCTCGCACCGCCTAGCGTGCTGCGGATCGACGTCGGAAAACGCTGCGCGAAGCACGCGCTGCCGCAAGCGGAAATCAATCGGCTGCTGGTCGACTTCGCGCTGCAGGGCAAGCGCGTCGTGCGGCTCAAGGGCGGCGATCCTTTCATTTTCGGGCGCGGCGGCGAAGAGCTCGAAGCGCTCGCCCGCTACGGCATTCCGTTCGAAGTCGTGCCCGGCATCACCGCGGCGACGGGTGTCGCGGCGTACGCCGGCATCCCGCTCACGCATCGCGACCACGCACATGCCTGCATCTTCGTGACCGGCCATCTCAAGGACGGCACGATGAATCTCGATTGGCCGGCGCTGGCACGCCCGCGGCAGACCGTGGTGGTGTATATGGGGCTGCTCGGATTGCCGCTGCTCTGCCAGCAGCTCATTCTGCACGGGCTGCCGGAAGCGACGCCCGCCGCAGTGATCCAGCAGGGCACGACACCCGAGCAGCGCGTGGTCGCCGCGACGCTCGCCACGCTGCCGCTGGAGGCATTCGCGGCCGGCATCAAACCGCCGACGCTCATCATCGTCGGAGAAGTGGTACGCCTGCGCGCGCGGCTCGAATGGTTCGAGCCGGCCGGCGCGAGCGCGGCGGACACCGGACATGCGATCACCCTGCCGATCCGCGCCTGAGCACCCATGAGTGCGTACGGGTCGAAGGCGCTGGAGCTCTTCGAGACCATCGATGCGCGGGGCTGGCAGCCGCCGCAGCCGATGGTTCGCGTTCTGGACACGCTCGACCGGCTGCCACGCGCGGGCAAGATCGTCATGCTGCTCCACTGCGAGCCGCGCCCGCTCTTCAAGGTGCTCACCAACAACGGCTTTCATTACCGCTGCCGCTTCATTCCCGAGGGCTACTTCGAAATCACCATCTGGCACGCTGCCGACACCGAAGCGCCCTCCGCCGGCCTCGAGTGAAAGGTGAGCCTCAGCACGGCGATCAAAAGCACGCCCGAAACGCCGTTGTGAGCGGCCGTGACGACGAGCGGGACATCGAGCAGCACGACTGCGATACCAAGCGCGAACTGCGTGCAAAGAAGAAACGCCGCCGCCGCGAGCGCGCGCGCGGCGACGCCGTGACGCCACAGCACGACGAGCAGTCCCCCGAGATAGGCGAGAACGATCCATGCGCCCCAGCGATGTGCCATATGGAGCGAGGAGCGTGCGGCAGCCGCTGCAGCGTCCCGGCCGAACGAGTTCCACGGGTTGAACGCGGCGAAGTCCCACCCGCTCGCAACAGCTGCGTGGCATCCCGGAAAGTCCGGGCACGCCGCCGATGCGTGGTGGGCGCTCACGAGCGTACCGAGCGCGAACTGGATCGCGAGAAGCAGCGCTGCGAGCGCGCTCGCGATCAGCAGCGCCGATGTGCCGGCCCGCGGCGCTGCCGAGCACTCGAGCCGAAGCCACCAGAAGAGGCCGAGCATCGCCATCCCGCCCAGCACATTGCCGAGGGTTACCGCAGGAAGCTGTGACCCCGCCGCCGCCCTTCCGAGCACGGCGAGAAACATCGTGAGCGCGGCAAGCGCCACCGCGACGACGACGTGTTCCGGCCGCCGCGGCGTACTGCACGCGCACGCGGCCACGACGATCGCAAGCAGGCCCACGCCCGCCGCCGCAATCCGGTGCAGCACGCGCATCCACGGCACGAGGTACGCGTAGGCGGACCGGCTCGCACCGGGAGCGGCCTGCGCCGCGCCGTAGCACGCGGGCCAATCCTCGCAGCCGACACCGAACTGGACGAGCCTCAGGAACGCGCTCGTCACGATCACCACCAGCACCAGCACCGTGCCCGCCAGCGACACGCGCGCGAGGAGCCGCGTCCGTTCCTGTGGTGTCATCATGCGTCCGACGGCGGCAGAACCTCGCTTTGAGGCAAAGGCGAGCGCGCTTCCGCGGCGCACTCGTGCAGAGGTTCGAGCGGCGCGCGATTGAGATTGAGCGAGAGCACGTCCGAGCGGTTGTAGTGTCCGACGACGTCGTGGCGGAGCTTCGCAGCGATGATCGCTTCAATGTCGCAATCGGCGTAGACGATGCCTTCCTCACCGGGCGTCACCGTAGTGCTGCAGAGCCGTCCGCCGGGCGCGAAGATCCCGGTGAAGCTCATGCACGCGCCCGACATGATCCGCCTCTTTTCGGCGGTATCGGCGACCCGCGCGATGACGCGCCCGTCGATGGCCGCGGAAACGACGATGTTGTAGACCTTCCCTTCGAAGGCATGCGTCGCGCCGCGCAGCTCGATTTCGCGGGCGAGGTCGTATCCGCCGGGATCGCCTCCGGGAAGCGCGGGATAATTGGACACGTGCACCTGCTCGCCCTGCGCGAGGAGCGCGTAGCGTGCGAGCGGATTCGCATTTTCGCCGCAGATCAGGGTACCGAGCCTGCCGATCGCCGTGTCGAGGACGCGCAGCGTGGAGCCATCCCCGAATCCCCACACCATCTTTTCGGCATAGGTCGGCATGAGCTTGCGGTGCCGGAGCAGAATGTCGCCTTCGGGGCCGATCACGAGATTGGTGTTGTAGAGCGTGCCGAGCGTGTTCGCCGCACGCTCGTTCACGCCGATGACGACGTATGCCTGCGCTTTGCGGGCCGCCTCGCACAGCCGCGCGCTCGCGGCGCTCGGAATCTCGATTGCATTCTTCACGAGCTCGACGAAAAACCCCGTCGTCCGGAAAGGGTTGTCGAGGCGGATCCAGTACGGATAGCCGGGCACGAACGCCTCCGGAAACGCGACGAGACGCGCGCCCGCGCGTGCCGCTTCTGCGACGAGCGCACACGCCTTGTCCACGCTCGCCTCACGGTCGAGAAAAACCGGCGCGGCCTGCACGGCCGCTGCCTTGAATCTCGGAAAAGTATCACCCACCGCGTTCTCCCAGGTGATTCCTCGAAACGTTCATACGCGTCTGAGAAGGCTCAGAACGACCACTACCACGAACAGCAGCCCGCCGGCCACTGCGACGAGCCCCCCCAATCCCATCACACCCATGCCGACGATTTCCGCGGTGCTGCGCAAGACCTGCTCGCCCCCTGCGACCTTGCGCTGCACGCCGTAGCCGCCCGACCACATGAGGCCGCCGATGTGCAGGAGCTGACCGAACCCGTAGAGATACGACTGCACGGTCGCGAGCCGGCGTGCGGGCGGCGCGAATCCGAAGCGCGGCAGCAGCAGATAGACGAGACCCATGAGCGCGAGTGTGACACCGACGATGCAGCCGTGGTAGTGGGCGGGGATGCGCACGGTGTTGCCGTGGATCGCGAAGCCGATCAGACCGCCCGCACCGAACAGCAGCATGGAAGAGACAAGCGCAGCGCGCAGCGGTCGCTGCGTCGCCGTGGCCGGGGCGCTGCGCCACAGCGCGAAGAGCAGAGCCAGCGTGACGGGCAGGATCGCGAGCCCGCCCCCGAACTCCATCAGCCACGTCAGGAGCCGCCGATGCTCGCGGGAGGTGAGATCGTAGGCGAGATAGACGAGCGGCACCACGAAGACCGAGGCGAGCGCGATCCAGAACATCAGGACCGCAACGCGCGGTGTGAGCGATACGCGCGCCCCGGATTCCGAGGCAAGCCACAGCCACGCGACCAGCATGAGCAGCGTATAGGTGAACTGGATGACGTGCCCGCCGCCCCAGAACAGGACCTCGAAGTACGCCTGGCGCGGGAGTTCGGAAGGCAGTGCGGCGTAGGACCACGCGAGCGCGAGCAGTGCAACCGCGGTGGCGACGGCCGCCGCATTGAGGCCGAAGCGCAGGGCCCCGGCGCCGTCCAGCCGTATTCCGACGCGCGGCACGGCAGCGAGGCTGCGCACCGTGAGCAGCAGCACGCCGGCGCCGAATATCACGAGGCCCCACAGAAACGCCGGTCCGTCGAGAACGGGAACGTAATTGCTCATGACCGGCACGCCGTCGCCGACAAAAGGCGCGAACGCGATCTGGAGCGCGCCGGCCGCCGCCAGTATCAGCGCTGCCCAGCCGAGAGAGATGAGCCGGGGCGTGCTGTTCACGCTCCACAGCGCGCCGCCCAGCGCGAGAAACCACACCAGCACCGAGAGATCGACATGCACGATCAGCGCCGTGCGAAAGAAGTCCCCGGCAGGAAGATAGGCCTGCAGATGCGGCGTGCGTGCGAGGACGAGCAGGATGGAGAAGAACCCGGCGCCGATCAGCGCGCTCAAGCCGAGGACGAGCCATCCGACCGCGAGGTCGCGCCGGGCGTCCTGCGGAAGCGCAAGACCGTAGTGCGTTGCGCCCACGCCGGCACGCCACGCCAGACGCTCCTCTCCGGGCAATGGAACATCAGCAGTACGTGCAACGGGTCTCATGAAAATCCTTTCCGGTCGGCCAGCGCCTCGTCAGTCGGTGAAGACAAATCCGCCGTGGGCCGCGCTGAAATCGATGAGCAGCACGCGACCCGCGGCGAGATGGAGCGTCGCCTCCCGCTGATACGCGAACCCGGCGGTGCTGCGGTCATTGAGACGCACCGCGATGCGATGGCTTCCCGCGGCGATCGGAATGCGTTGGTAGACGGTGGCCGCGCCGTCGCGCGCGAAGCCGGAGGGCGGCACCTGCGCCCGGTAGACCAGCGTTCCGTCGATCTCCAGCTCGATGGCAAGCGGGACGCGCTCGCGCGGGCACACGATCAGCGCGCGCATGTTGGGTGGGAGCTTGGCCAATTCCTCCGGCGTGCGCTCGCGGCATTCACCGAGGCGCTGCCCGGCGTGGGCGAAAGAAAGGCGGATCAGCGCGTAATCCGGGGGAAGATGGTGATATGCGGGCGACGTGGAGAAGTAGCCGACGAGCGCCATGAATGGGACATGGAGCAGGCCTTGGGCGAGATAGCGCGCGGCGATTTTCACGAGCGCGCGCTCCCGCCGAGCCGTACCATGTCGGCGCCGGGCGTTGCGGACCTGAGATGCGGCACCAGCTCGAAGGCGTCGGAAAAGCAGTCGTCCTGCTTCAACCCGCGTGCGAGGAACGCCGGGTGCGCCGCGCGCACCATCTCCACCGAGCCGCACGCGTAGATCTGGTACGCGGCGAGATCGGGAAAGTCCTGCAGGATCGCCTCGTGCACGAGACCGGTGCGGCCGGTCCAGTGATCCTCGGGCGCGGGATCCGAGAGCACCGGCACAAAACCGAAGTTCTCGTGCTCCCTCTCCCAGCGCATGGGCAACTCCTTCAGGTAGAGATCCTTCAGCGCGCGCACGCCCCAGTAGAGGATCATGCGGCGCTTGAGACCGGTGCGGAACGCGTATTCCACCATGCTCTTCACCGGCGCGAAGCCAGTCGCCCCCGCGACGAAGATGATGGGCTTCGCGCTGTCCTCGCGCAGAAAGAAGGCGCCGAGCGGACCTTCGAAGCGGATCACGTCACCCGCTTTCATCGCCGTGAAGACGTACGTCGTGAACCGGCCGCCCTTTATCCAGCGGATGTGCAGTTCGATCAGCGCCGCGTCCTGTGGCGCGGCCGCGAACGAGAAGCTGCGGCGCTCGCCATCCTCGAGGATGACGTTGATGTACTGGCCGGCGTAGTAGCGCACGCGCTCGCCGCCTTCCGGGCGCAGGAACACCTGCATCACGTCGTCGGTGAGCGCTACCATCCGTTCGACCCGGGCGGTGTAGGTGCGCACCGGTACGCCGCCGGGAAGTGTCACCGGCACGTACTCGATCTCCAGGTCCGAAAGCGGTGTGGCGCAGCAGAGGAGCATTTTCCCTTCCCGCTGCTCGGCTTCAGTGAGTGCGCTCGGCTGAAAGGCACCGTGGTCCACGGTGCCATAAAGGAGATGCGCCTTGCACACGCCGCAACCGCCGTAGCGGCACTCGAAGGGCAGACTGAGCCCCTCGCGCAGCCCGGCATCGAGGATCGTCTCGCCCTCGCGCACCGGCACGATACGGTTGTCCGGATGCACGAGCGCGCTGAACGCCTGCGCGTGGCGCATGAAGCGCGGCGGCAGCCACGGCAGCATGAAAAAGAGCACGGTCGCGCCGCCCACCAGCAACCACACTTCGCCCGGCCCCCAGCTATAGATCAGCGGATAAACCGGCAGGTAGAACCAGTCGAACGCGACCGTGGTGACCGCGACGCCGAGGTCGGCCTGCTCCTGGCTCACGGCCGGCTTCACGAGGGACAGCACGATGAGCGCCGCGGTGAGGGTCGCTGCGATCGGACGCGGCGGCGAGGTGCGGGCGTTCGGCACGCGGTGGGTATGCACCCACAGCAGCGCGAGCGTCGCGAGCGGTATGCCGATGTGGATGAACGAGAGCAGCGAGAAGAGCCGGTCGTTCACCGCCTCGGGTTGGATGAAGTTGCGGATGAGCGCGCCCTGGAAGAGCGGCAGCCAGTCGAACCACTCCGCGGTCGCCACCACGACGAACTGCGCGAGCCGGTCCCACGGCAGCATGTAGCCGTTGATGCCTGCGGCATACACGAGCCAGAGCAGCACGACGCCGGAAACCCACGAAAACCAGTGAAAGCCGCGGTGGTGATCGAAGGCGAAATGGCGCACAAGATGCAACACCATGGTGAGCACCATGGCGTCGGAAGCGTAGCGGTGGAGGCTGCGCATCACGCCGCCCAGATACCACTGCGCCACGGTGAGCCGCTCCACCGATGCGTACGCTTCGTTGACGCCGGTCTCGAAGAAAACGTAAAGGTAAATGCCGGTCGCGACGACCAGCCAGAACATGTAGTACGAGATGGCGCCGAGGTAGTAGAGCGGGTTCAGCCGGTCGCCGAAGGCGAGATTGAACAGACCCTCCACCCGCAGGAAGAGCCACTGTGCGCCGCGTTGTAGGATTTTCAGCACGTTCAGGGGCACGCCCGGGGTCGATGCTATCGCGCTGGGGCGCGCGCCGCTTGACCCAGATCAAGCGCGCGCTGCAGGGTGAAGTGCGGATCGGAACAGTACACCGGTCATTGCGGGGCGCGCGCCTTTCTGCGGCGGCGCCGCTCGAACCACAGGAACCACACGAGCCCGATCGAGATCGCTACGAAGGAGACGATCTCCCCGATGACTGTCGTCTTAAAGCGATAGGTATTGGTGCGCGGATCGTAAACGGTGCAGAGAATCCGCACGCGCTCGATCAGGTCGGCGACGCTCCCGATCGGCGCAGGGCGCCCTTCGACGAGTTCCTTCAACGGCTCGATCAGATACCAAAGGGGAAAGCTGTCGCCATAGACCTGCCGGTAGATCCTGCCCTGCGCGTCCACTACCGATACCTGGCTCGTGTGATCGAAGCCCCAGGACGTGCGCACGTAGCTGAACCCGAACTCTGCGAGCAGCGCCTCGAGCTGACCCTCGTACGGCGTCAGGAATTCCCAGTTCGCGGTCTCGAGCCCGAAGCGCCGCGCGAAGTCGCGCAGCGCGCTCGGCGAGTCGTAAGGCAGATTGAAACCGATCGTGACGACCCGGAAGCTGTCGGCACCGACCACGCCGCGGGCCTTGCCGATCGTTTGCGCGAGCAGCCGCGTGCCCGCGGGACACGCCGAGGTGCACCCGGTGTAGATGAAATTGACGAGCAGCGGCTTGCCGCGGTAATCGGCGAGCCGCACCTGCCGTCCCTGGCGGTCGAGGAAGGCGTAGTCGCCGAGGCTGCGCCCGATCGCCGCCTGGCTCACCTTGAGCGCGACTTCGGGCTCGAAGCGCGGGGCCGGCTCGGCCGCCGCGGAAGATGTCACACCGAGGAGGAGGGGCAGCAGCGTCGCATGCAGCGCGATCCGGCCTCGCGGGCGAGCGACCTTTGCCGCCGCTTCGAACTCAATCGGGGATGGTGAAGCTGGGGCGAGAGGTCGCGGCATTCAAGCGGAAAGCAGGCGCTCGGCGATCGTCGCGAGGAGCAGCGCGCTCAATTGCGCGAGCGAAGCGTGAAAGTTGGCGCGCGCTGCCTCGCGCGTGGGTTGCCGCACGAGCCGCACGCTTTTCGCGATGAACCAGGCGCCACCGCCCACCGCCGCGGCGGCATAGGCGGGCCCCATGCCGAAGGCGAGCGGCACGAGCGACAAGGCGGTGAGCGCGAGCGTATGCGCGAGAATGACCCGCGCGCAGCGCTCCACGCCGATCACGACCGGCAGCATCGGTACGCCGGCGTGCACGTAGTCGTCGCGGCAGGCGATCGCGAGGCTCCAGAAGTGCGGCGGGGTCCACAGGAAGAGCACGCCCGCGAGCGCCGCGGCCACCGCTGGCGGAACGCCCGGCTCGACCGCCGCGGCGCCCGCGAGAATGGCGAAGCTGCCCGCCGCGCCGCCGACCACGATATTCCACCACGTGCGCCGCTTGAGCCACACGGTATAGACGACGCCGTAGAAAAAAGCGCCCAGAAAGACATACGCCGCCGCGAGCGCGTTCGCGAGCGCCGCAGCCGCCGCGACGGAGACGACGAGCACCGTCGCGAGCAACCAGAGAAACCGCGCGCCGGGCACGAGCTCGCCGGTCGCGAACGGCCGTCGCTGCGTGCGCTGCATCAGCCGGTCGAGATCGCGCTCGGCGTACTGGTTGAAGCCGCCGGCCGCGGCTGCCGCTCCGGTCACCGCGAGCGCGAAGAGAAAGAGTTGCGCACCCGACAGGTTGCCGGGGGTCGCAGCAGCGCCTGCCGCCGCGGTGAGACCGATCACCGCGCCGATGCGCAGCTTGAAGAGTCCGCAGCTCAGCCGCAGCGCGTATAGAAGCTTCGCCGTCTGGATCCCGGCTTTCGCCGGGATGATGCCGCTCGTTGCGGCGATTGCCTTCACATCCGTCTGGATCCCGGCTTTCGCCGGGATGACGCCGCTCGTTGCGGCGATTGCCTTCACTCGCGGCATCACTTGAGCGGCCAGACGGTGGAGAGGTACTTCCAGTTGACGAAGTAGTACAGCACGAACGACGCCAGGAACACGATGGCAAGCGCAAAGGTGCCGGGCGCCGCCCACGCATGCACGCCGCCGTGCGCCTGCAGCGCGGCGCCGGCCGGTCTTGCGATCGGCACCGCGTAGCCTTCCTTAAGCCTTATGTGCTGGAAGCCCGGCGTCTCGAGGCGCTTGCCGAGGAACACCGAATGCACCACCACGATGAGATACATCGCGCCCCCGATCACCGCCAGGATGCCGCCGATCGCCATGAGTCCCATCATGAGAAATGCCGCGCCGGGGAACTCGAAGCCGAAGGAGTTGCCGGCGAAAGTCATGTCCCAGTGGCGGCGCGGCACGCCGAGCGTGCCCGCGCCCATCATGAAGAGCGCGAGGATCGTCATGCCGATCCCGAACACGTACGGCTGCAGCTGCGCCATTTTCGGGAAGCTCACTTCGCGCCGGAACACCGCCGGGATGACGAAGTACGTCACCGCCATGAAGGCGAGCGTCGTTCCGATCACCACGGTCGCGTGGAAGTGTCCCGGCACGTAGATGGTGTTGTGCATGATGAGGTTAAGCTGCTCGGTGCCGAGAATCACGCCGGATATTCCGCCGAGGAAGCCGAAGCCGAGCAGCGACATGAACATGCCGGAGAACACGGGATTGCCCCACGGCGCCTTGCGCAGCCACTCGAAGAGGCCCTTGGTGAACCCCTTCTGCCGTTGCGCCACCTCGATCGCCCCGGGAACCGTCAGCCCGTGCACCATGGAGGCGAGCACCGCGAGATAGATCGCGTAGCTCGTGTTGAGGATCTTCCAGTTGGAGGTAAGCCCGGGATCGGTCAGCAGGTGATGCGCGCTCGCGATGGTGATGAAGAGAATGTAGAGCAGGAACGCGAGCCGGCTCACCTTCTCGCTCATCGGCTTCGCCCCGAAGATGATCGCGGCGACCGCATACCACACAGCGACGTGCGCCGAGACGTTGATCTGCTGCGAGGAATGCCCGAACGCCCACCACACCGTGCGGTACATGAGCGAGTCGATATGATCCACCAGCCCGATCGACCACATGAAGGTCGGAATCAGGATGATCGCGCCGCTCGCGATCGTGAAAACGGCGATGATGGCCGCCGTGACGGCGCCGAACGTGACGAGCGGGATCGAGCCGTTGTAGGTACGCTCCTGCTGCCCGATGACGAGCGTGCCGAAGAACACGAAGCAGGCGATGAGCGCGCCCACCGCGAAGAGGATCAACCCGAGGTAGAAGGTCGGGTGCGCGCCCATCGGCGCGTAGGAGGTGAACATCACGCTGGAATCGCCGCGGAACACGGCGAAATTGTTCATGAGCGCACCGAGCACCATGAGATAGAACGCGGCCCACGCGAGCTTCGGCGTTGCGAGCCGGCAGCCGAGCAGGATCGAGCTCGCGAAGTAGAGGATCGCGATCTCGAAGAAGATGATCCAGAAGACCAGCATGTCGAGCCCGTGCGCCGTCAGCACGAGGTAGTACCAGTCCGGGGGAAGCAGATGCACCGCGGGCCAGCGCGTCAGCGTGACGAGCAGCGCGAGTATTCCGCCCACGAGGAGCGAGACCACCGCCGCCACGGCGTTGACCTTGATGAGCGCCTCCGCGGGCTCATGCACCTTGAGCCCGGTCATCGGGCAGATGCGAAACATCCGGTTGACCGCCATGTCGTTCCTCCCTTACTTCTTCGACGACACCACGTAGAGCTTGCTCGCCATGGTGTGGTGGTTGATGCCGCAGTACTCGTTGCAGATGATGTGATACGTGCCGGCCCGCGTCGGCTGCACCTGCAGGATGTGCTCGTACCCGGGGTGGACCTGGATGTTGATGTTTTCAGGCTGCACCGAGAAGCCGTGCAGCCAGTCGAGCGACATGAGGTGCAGCCGGTAGGTCTGGCCCTCCTCGAGCTCGAGTATCGGCCACCACTGCCACAACCGCGCCACGAGGTACACGTCGCCTCCGGCGGGGGGGCGCACGACGGGGATCATTTGCGGCGCCATCTCGCCCACCTTGAACGCTTCCTCGCGCACCTTGTACTTGTCCACCATCTCCTGCGCCTTCGCCGTGAACGCCTCGGGCGTGTTGCGATACGCTTCGTTGGCGAGGTTCTGCTTACCGAAGATGTGCCAGTACGGCATCATGATGAACATGAAGAGACACCAGATGAACGCCACCACGATCCACGTGATCTCCAGCGGCTCGATCGGCTGACGCCACCACACCCGGTGCTCGGGCGGTTGAATCGCGCTCATCGTTCCTCCCCTCTTTCAGGCGGTTTCATCACTTGGCAATCGGTATGCCGACGATCTCCATGACGCCCCAGATGAGATAGAGCACCGTGGGCACCACGACCCCCAGGAACAGCAGCAGGAAGGGGTTGTCCAGGAGTTGCTGCATGACCGGAATGCCGTGCTCGAGTTCGTCGTCTGCGCCCGGCTGCGGGTCGCGACCGGCTTCGGCGGTAGTCGCCATGGTGACCTCCTTGGTGTATGGACGAGAGCGCGGCGCCCTCTCTGCCATGCGCCAATCTAATTCAGCGACCGCGCCGCAAAACATGATTCACATCAAGGATTCCGCAGGACGGCGCGCCGGCCGGTGCGGCGCCGCCGCAGCCTTACGCCCTTGAGCCAGATCAAGCTTTTGCGTCCCGCAGCACGCAAGTCCGCGCGGGCGACCTAGAATCCGGGGAGATCTTCTCTTGAGCGGAAAATCAGCACTCCGATGACTGCGACCCAACCGGCGATGTCAGAGGCCTCGCGCACGGCCATTGCGAAGTGGCTGCTTGCGTGCTGTGCCCTCGTGTTCGCCATGGTGGTTCTGGGCGGCGTGACGCGCCTCACGCACTCAGGGCTGTCGATCGTGGAATGGCAGCCGCTCGCGGGCGCCATTCCGCCGGTCACGGCGGCCGACTGGAACGCGCTCTTCGAGAAGTATCAGGCCACACCCGAATACCGGGAGGTGAACCGCGGCATGAGCCTCGCGCAGTTCAAGGGCATCTTCTGGCTCGAGTACTTTCACCGCCTGCTCGGACGCCTGATCGGGCTCGTCTTCTTCATTCCGCTTGTCTGGTTTGTCGCGCGGCGGAGGATCGATGGCGCGCTCGGCATGAAGCTCGCCGGCGTCTTCGTCCTCGGCGCACTGCAGGGCGCGCTTGGCTGGTACATGGTGGAGAGCGGTCTCGTCGACGACCCGCGGGTGAGCCAGTACCGCCTCACCGCGCACCTCGCGCTCGCATTCCTGATCTATGCGGCGATGCTGTGGATCGCGCTCGACCTGCGCGCCCGGCCGGGCCGCGGCGAGACCGCGACGCTACGCCGGCTGCGCACCCTGGGGTGGGGGCTCACTGCGCTGGTATCGCTCATGGTGCTGACGGGCGGCTTCGTCACCGGCATTCGCGCCGGCCTCGCGTACAACACCTTTCCGCTCATGAACGGCCATCTCGTGCCGCCCGAAATCTTCATGCTCGAGCCGTGGCACGAGAACCTCTTCAACAACATGGCGACCGTGCAGTTCAACCACCGGCTCTTCGCCTGGCTGCTCGCCTTCTACACGCCGTGGTTCTGGTGGCAGGCGCGCCGCGCGGCCCTCCCCGAGCACCTGCGCACGCTCGCCAACCTGCTGCTCGCGATGCTGGGGATTCAGACCGCGCTAGGCATCGCGACGCTGCTCAACGGCGTGCCCGTCGCTCTGGCGGCGGCCCATCAGGCAGGGGCGCTCGCGCTCTTCACGCTGGCGCTGCTCGTGAACCACGCGCTGCGGGGACGCAGCGCGTTCGCGCCTCAGCCCCGGCTGCGGACCACCTGATAGGCGCGGAAAAGGTACGCCACCGCGCCGAAGCCGCTCCAGACGTGCACGAGGCGCGAGAACGGGAAGAGCACGAACAGCGTCATCCCGAAGAACAGATGCAGCTTGTAGATCCAGTGCACCGATGCCAGGAACTCGGCCGCGCCGGCGCGGAACGTGACGATGTGCTGCGCCCATTGCCCGAGCAACACCATCACCGAGCCGTCGCGATGACCGAGCGAGACGAAGATGCTCAGCAAACCGATCGAAAGCGTGACCAGGATCCACAGCAGGATGAAGATGTCCATGCGGCTGGAGGTCGCGCGGATGCGCGGCTCCGCGAGCCGGCGATGCGCGAGGAGGATCAGGCCCACGAGGCACATCGTCCCGAAGATGCCGCCGGCGACGATCGCGAACATCTGCTTGGCGGCGGAGGTGATACCGAACGCGAGGTACAGCTCTTTCGGCATGAGCAGCCCCACGAAGTGCCCGAAAAAGAGCGCCAGCACGCCGATGTGAAAGAGGTTGCTGCCGAGCCGCAGCTGCCCGCGGCGCAGGAGCTGGCTGGAATCGCTCTTCCAGGTGTACTGCTCGCGATCGAAGCGCACGAGGCTGCCGATCAGGAACACCGCGAGGGCGATGTAGGGATAGATGCCGAACAGAAAGTCGTGGACGTAGCTCATCTTGCCGTTCCTCTGTAGAACCTGACGGCCGCCGGCATGCCGGCGGGCTTGCTCGGTGCGCCGCAGCCCGCCGCCGGACCGAATGCGGGCGTTTCCTCCCACAGCCGGTCGATCTCGGCCGGGTCCTTCTCGCGCTCGAGCTCGGCTTCGTCGATCGCGACGGCGTGGGGCGCGGTGCCCGACAGCGCGACGAGCGCATGAAAGACCGCGGCATAGGCGCTTTTCCGCTTGTCGAGCCGCGTGCCGACGGCCTGCAGGATGTGCGCCGCGTCGGCGAGCATCCCGCGCGCCTCGGCGAGCGGGCGCTGCGACAGGAATTCGAGCAACGCCGGCAGGAAGTCCGGCAGCTCATTGGAAGCGAGCGCGTATCCGGCGTGGGCATAGCGCGCGCCGAGATCGACGAGCGCCTGACCGCGGTCGCGCGACTCGCCGTGCACGTGCTCGAAGAGGTGGAGCGAGAGCGAGCGCACGCGATCGAAGAGATCGACGTAGCGCTCCTGCAGCATCACGAGGTCGCCCTCGCGCAGCTCGGACAGGAGCCGGTCGAGGCGCGCGCGATGATGCCGGTCGATGAGACGCTCGTCGTCGAGCACGCGACTCAGCTCGGGCAGCGCATCGATGAGCGGCTGCTCGGGATAGTCGAGGAGCGCCGCCAGAACCTTGAACGTCTTCGCCATGATCTTAAGCGACCTGCTTGATCGGGATGGTCTTGCGCCTGCCACCGCCGAAGAGGCTTGGCTGCGAGGCCCCGTCGGAGCAGCCGTTGCCGAAGGAAAATCCACACCCGCCGCGCAGATCGAAGGCGTTCTCGGCGTATTCGCGATGGGTCGTCGGAATCACGAAGCGGTCCTCGTAGTTGGCGATCGCGAGATAACGGTACATCTCCTCGACCTGCGCCACCGTGAGCCCGACCTGCCTCAGGATCTCGTGGTCTTCCGCCCTCTCGACGTGGCGCCCGCGCATGAACACGCGCATCGCGAGCATGCGCTCGAGCGCGGTCGCAACCGGCGCCTCGTCGCCCGCGGTCAGCAGGTTGGCGAGGTACTTGAGGGGGATACGCAGCGACTTGACGTCCGGAATGACGCCGTTCGAGCGGATCTGCCCGTTGTTCGCCGCGGCGCTGATCGGCGAGAGCGGCGGCACGTACCACACCATGGGCAGCGTGCGGTACTCGGGATGCAGCGGAAAGGCGATCTTCCACTCCATCGCCATCCTGTACACCGGCGATGCCTTTGCGGCCTCGAGCCACGCATCCGGCACGCCCTCGGCGCGCGCCTGCGCCTCGACTTCAGCCGCGTGCGGGTCGAGAAAGACCCGCAGTTGCGCGTTATAGAGATCCTGCTCGCTTTCGACACTCGCCGCCTCCTCGATGCGGTCGGCGTCGTAGAGCAGCACACCGAGATAGCGGATGCGGCCCACGCACGTCTCCGAGCACACCGTCGGCTGCCCGGCTTCGATGCGCGGATAGCAGAAGATGCACTTTTCCGCCTTGCCCGTGGACCAGTTGTAGTAGATCTTCTTGTACGGGCAGCCGGAGACGCACATCCGCCAGCCGCGGCACTTGTCCTGGTCGATCAGCACGATGCCGTCTTCCTCGCGCTTGTAGATCGAGCCCGAGGGGCAGGAGGCGACGCACGCGGGATTGAGGCAGTGCTCGCAGAGCCGCGGGAGATACATCATGAAGGTGTTCTCGAACTGCCCGTAGATCTCCTTCTGCACGTTCTCGAAGTTGTAGTCCGCGCCGCGCTTCTCGAACTCGCCGCCGAGGATCTCTTCCCAGTTCGGCCCCCACTCGATCTTCTCCATGCGTTGCCCGGTGATGAGCGACACCGGGCGTGCCACCGGCGCAGCCTGCGATTCCGGGGCGTTGTGCAGGTGCTCGTAATCGAAGGTGAAGGGCTCGTAATAGTCGTCGATCTCCGGCAGATTGGGATTGGCGAAGATGCTGCCGAGCACGCGCCACTTTCCGCCCTGCCGGGGCTCGATCCTGCCGTCTTTGCGGCGCCGCCATCCGCCCCGCCAGCGCTTCTGGTTCTCCCAGTCCTTGGGATAGCCGATCCCGGGCTTGGTCTCGACGTTGTTGAACCACGCGTACTCCATGCCCTCGCGCGAAGTCCATACGTTCTTGCAGGTGACCGAGCAGGTGTGGCACCCGATGCACTTGTCGAGGTTGAGCACCATCGCGATCTGCGCGCGCACCTTCATCATGCATTCTCCCGGACGGTCCTGGCAGCCGCTTCCGCGGCTCCGTCGAGCCAGTCCACTTTCGCCATCTTGCGCACCACCACGAACTCGTCGCGGTTGGAGCCCACCGTGCCGTAGTAATTGAAGCCGTAACTCTGTTGCGCATAGCCGCCGATCATGTGCGTCGGCTTCACGACCGCGCGCGTGACCGAATTGTGGATGCCGCCGCGCGCGCCGGTGATCTCCGAGCCCGGCATGTTCACGATCTTCTCCTGCGCGTGATACATGAGGATCATCCCTTCGGGCACGCGCTGGGAGACCACTGCGCGCGCCGCGAGCGCGCCATTGGTGTTGAAGGCCTCCACCCAATCGTTGTCCACGATGCCGGCCTTGCGCGCGTCGATTTCCGATATCCACACGATCGGCCCGCCGCGCGAGAGCGTGAGCATGAGGAGGTTGTCGGTGTAGGTCGAGTGGATGCCCCACTTCTGGTGCGGCGTGATGAAATTGAGCACCACCTCGGGATGGCCGTTCCCGCGCGTGCCGAGCATGGGCTCGATCGTCCTGGTGTCGATCGGCGGGCGATAGACGCAGAGCGCCTCGCCGAACGCGCGCATCCACGCGTGGTCCTGGTAGAGCTGCTGGCGCCCGGTCAGCGTGCGCCACGGAATCAGCTCGTGGACGTTGGTGTAGCCCGCGTTGTAGGAGACGTGCTCCGACTCGAGCCCGCTCCACGTCGGCGAGGAGATGATCTTGCGCGGCTGCGCCTGCAGGTCGCGGAAGCGGATCTTGTCGTCTTCGCGCGGGATCGCGAGGTGCGTGTGATCGCGCCCGGTGATCTGCGAGAGCGCGGCCCACGCCCTGACCGCCACTGCGCCGTTGGTCTCCGGGGCGAGCGCGAGGATCACCTCCGCGGCGTCGATGTCGCTTTCGATCTTCGGCAAGCCCTGCGTCGGCCCGGGCTCGCTGACGACGTAGTTGAGCCCGGCGAGCAGGCGCACCTCCTCTTCCGTCTTCCATGCGATGCCCTTGCCGCCGTTGCCGATGCCCGACATGAGCGGCCCGAGCGCGGTGAAGCGCTTGTAGACGTTGGGATAGTCGCGCTCGACCACCGTCATCGCCGGCATGGTCTTGCCGGGAATCGGCGCGCACTCGCCTTTCTTCCAGTCCTTGACGTCCAGCGCCTGTGCGAGCTCGCCGGGCGTGTCGTGCAGGGTCGGCGTAAGGACGAGGTCCTTCTCGACGCCCAGGTGTCCCGGCGCGAGCTCCGAGAACTTCTTCGCGAAGCCCTTGTAGATTTCCCAGTCGCTCCGTGCCTGCCACACCGGGTCGATGGCCGCAGACAGTGGATGGATGAAGGGATGCATGTCGGAGGTATTGAGGTCGTTCTTCTCGTACCACGTCGCGGTCGGCAGCACCACGTCCGAATAGAGACAGGTCGTGGACATACGGAAGTCGATCGTCACCAGCAGATCGAGCTTGCCCTCGGGCGCCTCGTCGCGCCAGACGACCTCCTCCGGTTTTTCCCCGCCCATCTCGCCGAGATCCTTGCCCTGCACGCCATGCTGCGTGCCGAGGAGATGCCTCAGGAAATACTCATGGCCCTTGCCGGACGAGCCGAGGAGGTTCGAGCGCCACACGAACAGGTTGCGCGGGAAGTTGACCGGGTTGTCCGGATCCTCGCACGCGAACTTGAGGGCGCCCGACTGGAGCTGCTTCACGGCGTATTCCCTCGGATCCATGCCGAGCGCCGCCGCGTCGCGCGCGACCTGCAGGGGGTTCGCCGCGAGCTGCGGCGCGGAGGGCAGCCACCCCATGCGCTCGGCGCGCACGTTGAAATCGATCAGGCTGCCGGTGTACTTCTCCGCAGGCGCAAGCGGGGACAGTATCTCGGAGACCTTCAGCCGCTCATAGCGCCACTGGTCGGTGTGCGCGTAGAAGAAGGAGGTGGAATTCATCTGCCGCGGCGGACGCGCCCAGTCGAGCGCGAAGGCAAGCGCGGTCCATCCGGTCTGCGGTCGCAGCTTCTCCTGCCCGACGTAATGCGCCCAGCCGCCGCCCGACTGCCCGACGCATCCGCACATCACCAGCATGTTGATGATCGAGCGGTAGTTCATGTCCATGTGATACCAGTGGTTCATCGCCGCGCCGATGATCACCATCGATTTCCCGTGCGTGCGGTCGGCGTTCTCCGCGAATTCGCGCGCCACTCTGATCACGAGATCGCGCTTGACGCCGGTGATCTTCTCCTGCCACGCGGGCGTGTACGGAACATCATCGTCGTACGACCGGGCGACGTTGGGCCCGCCGAGGCCACGATCGATGCCGTAATTCGCGGCGAGGAGATCGAATACCGTCGCGACGAGGCACTCGCCGTCCTTGAGCTTCACGCGCTTCGCCGGAACGTTGCGCTCGAGGATCTCGTCGTGCGCGCTCGCCGTGAAATGCGCGTGCTCGCGTCCGCCGAAATAGGGAAACGCCGCGCTCACGATCTCGTCGTGACTTCCGAGGAGCGACAGCGCGAGCTTGGTTTCGACGCCTGTCTGTCCCGCCTTCTCCTCGAGATTCCACTTGCCCTTTTCTCCCCAGCGGAAGCCGATCGACCCGCGCGGCGCGACCACTGCCCCGCTCACGCCATCCACCGCCACGGTCTTCCATTCCGGGTTGTTGCTCTCGCCGAGCTCGCCGGCGAAGTCGGAGGCGCGCAGGAAACGCTCCGGGACGTGGCGTTCGCCCTGCTTTACGAGCCGCACCAGCATCGGCATGTCGGAATAGCGCCGGCAGTACTCTTCGAAATACGCGCTCTTTCCGGCGACGTGATACTCCTTGAGGATGACGTGCCCCATCGCGAGCGCGAGCGCGGCGTCGGTGCCCTGCTTGGGATGCAGCCAGAGATCGCAGAGCTTGGCCACTTCGGCGTAGTCCGGCGTGACCGCGACGGTTTTCGCGCCCTTGTATCGGACTTCGGTGAAGAAGTGCGCATCCGGCGTGCGGGTCTGCGGCACGTTCGAGCCCCACGCGATGAGGTAGGTCGAGTTGTACCAGTCCGCCGATTCCGGCACGTCGGTCTGCTCGCCCCAGGTCTGCGGGCTGGAAGGCGGCAGATCGCAGTACCAGTCGTAGAAGCTCATGCACACGCCACCGATGAGCGACAGGTAGCGGCTGCCGGCCGCGTACGATACCATCGACATCGCGGGGATCGGCGAGAAGCCGATCACGCGATCGGGCCCGTGCTTCCTGACGGTATAGACGTTCGCGGCGGCGACGATCTCGTTCACTTCATCCCACGACGAGCGCACGAAGCCGCCCATGCCCCGCAGCGACTGGTACGACTTCAATTTCTCCGGATCTTCGACGATCGATGCCCACGCTTCCACGGGCGCGAGGCTCGCGCGCGCCGCGCGCCACAGCCTGAGCAGCCGCCCTCTCACCATGGGGTACTTGAGCCGGTTGCCACTGTAGAGATACCAGGAATACGACGCGCCCCGCGAGCAGCCGCGCGGCTCGTGGTTCGGCATGTCGGGCCGCGTCCTGGGGTAATCGGTCTGCTGGGTCTCCCAGGTGACGATGCCGCCCTTCACGTAGATCTTCCAGCTGCAGGAGCCGGTGCAGTTCGCGCCGTGCGTCGAGCGCACGATCTTGTCGTGCTGCCAGCGCTTGCGGTAGCCGTCTTCCCAGCTGCGGTCCTCGCGCGTGAGGACGCCATGGTCGCCGGAAAAGCTCTCTTTGATGTGGCTGAAGTACGTGAGTCGATCGAGAAAGTGGCTCATCAAGGGTCCTTCATGGCTGGCAGGCGGTTATGTTAGCGGCCGCCTTCGGCGCGGGTTTGATCTGGATCAAGCCGCCATGCTGAAGTTCAGCACGGCATCGGGGCGTTCCTGCGCGCGTAGTACCACCACGTGATGGCGATGCAGCTCACGTAGAACGCGAGGAAGAGATAGAGCGCGCCCTCGGGGCCGCCGGTGAGCGCAATCGAGGTGCCGTAGCTCTTGGGAATGAAGAATCCGCCGTAGGCGCCGATCGCGGAGGTGAATCCGAGTACCGCGGCCGCCTCCTTGTTCGCATCGCGTTGCGCCTGGGCCTGCGCCTCCTCGCCGCGCCCCTGCGCTTCGCGCATGCGCTCGGTGAGAAAGATGACGGGAATCATGCGGAAAGTGGAGCCGTTGCCGATGCCGGAGGTCGTGAACAGCAGCATGAACATCGCGAGGAAGCCGTAGAAATTCCCGCCCGACGGACCCGAGGGCAGGAAATAGAGCACGCCGAGCACGGCGAGCCCCATCGCGATGAAATTCCAGAACGTGACCGGCGCCCCGCCGAGGCGGTCGGACAGCCAGCCGCCGAAGGGCCGGATCACCGCGCCCACCAGGGGTCCGAGGAAGGCGTAGGCAAGCGCGTTCACCTCGGGGAACTGCGACTTGATGAGCAGGGGAAAACCGGCGGAGTAGCCGATGAACGAACCGAAGGTACCAAGGTACAGCCAGCACATGATCCAGTTGTGCTTGCGCTTGAAGATCACCGCCTGCTCGGCGAAGGAGGCTTTCGCGCTTGCAATGTCGTTCATGCCGAACCACGCGGCGAGCGTGGACACGATGATGAACGGCACCCAGATGAAGCCCGCGTTCTGCAGCCATATCTGTTTGGTTTCGGCACCCTTCGTCCATATCTGCGGCTCGCCCCCGAGAGACCCGAAGATTCCGGCCGTGATGACGAGCGGCACGACGAACTGCACGGTGGAGACGCCGAGGTTGCCGAGCCCGGCATTCAGACCCAGTGCCGAGCCCTTGCGCTCCTTGGGGAAGAAGAAGCTGATGTTCGCCATGCTCGAAGCGAAGTTACCGCCACCGAAGCCGCAGAGCAGGGCAAGCACCACCATCGTGGTATAGCTCGTGGTCGGATCCTGCACCGCGAACCCGATGCCGAGCGCAGGCAGCAGCAGCGACGCCGTGGAGATCGCGGTCCATCTTCTCCCGCCGAAGATCGGCACCATGAACGAGTAGAAGATCCTGAGCGTCGCGCCGCACAACGCGGGCAGCGCGGCGAGCCAGAAGAGCTGGTTCGTGGTGAACTTGAAGCCGATGTTGGGCAGGTTCACCACGACCACGCTCCACACCATCCATACCGCGAACGAGAGCAGCAGCGCCGGGATCGAGATCCAGAGGTTCAGATTCGCGATGGCCTTGCCCTCGCGCTCCCAGAACGCCTTGTCTTCCGGGGTCCAGATCTCGAGCACGCTGCCGAACTTCGGCCGCGCGGGAATCGCCTGTGTGTCCATGATGTCTCTCCGTAGCGTTTATGCCCGCTGCGCGTAGCCCGCCGCGACACCCGTGGCGCGCGCCGCCCGGGCCGGGACGATTTCGGTCCAGTACATCCAGACGAGCGACACCAGCGTGATGCCCCACATCAGCATGAAGACCGTGCTGTTGACCCCGGTGATATCGACCAGCGCGCCGAACATGATCGGCAACAGGAATCCGCCCAGCCCGCCCGCCAGCCCGACGATGCCGGAAATGACGCCGATGTTCTGCGAATACTGGTCGGAGATGTACTTGAAGACCGACGCCTTGCCGATCGCCCAGGCGACGCCGATCACGAACATGAGGACGGTGAAGGACCACGCTCTCAGCCCGATGTGCATGGTCACGTCGCCCTTCGCGGTCTTGATGATGAGATCGGTCTGCGGATACGACAGGAAAAAGAGACAGCCCCACGAGACCAGCATGACCCACCACGTGACCGGATGCGCGCCGTAGCGGTCCGAGATCCAGCCGCCGATCGCGCGGAGCACGCCGCCCGGCAGAGAAAAGCAGGCGGCGAGGAGCGCGGCGGCCTGGATGCCGAAGCCGTACTCCGAGATGTAGTAGCGCGTCATCCACAGCGACAGCGCGACGTAGCCCCCGAACACGATGGAATAGTACTGGCAAAGCTTCCAGACGTTCGGATCCCGCAGCGCCTTCAATTGCTCGCGCATCGTGACGGTACCCGAGACGACGTGGCTCTTCTCGTGATAGGACAGGAACCAGAACGCGAGCGCCGTGACGAGCATGGCGATCGCGTAAACCCGCGGCACCATCGCCCAGCCCCAGGCGAGCACGATCGCGGGCGCGACAAACTTCGTCACCGCGGCGCCCGAATTGCCCGCGCCGAAAACCCCCATCGCCATGCCCTGGCGCGTGCGCGGGAACCAGCGCGCCACGTAGGCGATGCCGACCGAGAACGACCCGCCCGCGAGCCCCACGAAAAGACCGAGCACGAGGAAGTGCCAGTACTGCGTCGCCTCCGAAATGAGCCAGATCGGAACGACCGTGGAAATCATCAGAATGAAGAAGACGATGCGTCCGCCGTACTTGTCGGTCCACATGCCGAGCGGCAGCCGGATAAGCGAGCCGGTGAGCACCGGCATCGCGGCAAGCAGCCCGAACTGCGTTTCATTGAGATCCAGCGCCTTCTTGATGGGGATGCCGATCACGGCGAACATCATCCACACCGCGAAGCACACCGTGAACGCGAATGTGCTCGCGGCGAGAACCGACCACTGTTTTCGGGTGCTGGAATCCATCCTCGCCTGCTCCTTGTCTGGTGGCGCTAATGTAGACGCGCCCGGCCGCCGCCCGGTTGATCTAAATCAAATGGGAGAGCCGCCGGGACGGAAAGGCCGCTCAGTGCTCCGCGCTGTGCTGCTGCTGGAGATTGAGTCGCAGCCTGCGCGGCAGCAGATTGATGATGCGCTGATAGAGCCTGCGGAACTCCTCGCGTCCATGCGCGCCGAAGAGCGGATCGTCGTTCGCCGCGAAGGCGTCCGCGATCCGCTGCCACTCCTTCTCGCCGATGGCATCACGCCCCTCCGCAAGCAGCCGCTCCTCCTTGTCCATGTGCTCGCGGAGCATGAGGGCGTAGGCTTCGACCGCCTCCCTGAAGTACGCGTAGCCGTCAGGCGCGCCCGCCTGGAAGCGGACGAGCGCACGCTCCATGTATGCCATCATCTGACCGCTGCGCACGTGGTCCGCCTGCAGCTCGTCGAGCACGGCGTTGAAGTGCGCGGTGTGCCGCCGCAGCGTATCGAACAGGTACTCGTCTTCCTTGGGGTGATGGCAGCGCTCCGGGAAATCGTCGATGTAATAGAGCGCCGCCGCGAGCAGCGTGAAGTCAGGCTCCGCGTGCTGGCGGCCGATATCGACGAGCAGCCTCTGCAGCACTTCCATCACCAGCGCGAGGCCGTGATGCTCATCCCGGATGGCAGCAAGTGCGGTTTCGTATGCGCTCACGCCCTGTCTCCCAACCGCTTCGGCGGAATGGGGACATCGTCGTCCATGACGACGCGGTGCGCCGGGCCGTCCAGATCGTCGAACTGGCCGCTCGCGAGGGCCCACCAGAAGACGGCACCGATCGCAAAGGCGAGCACGACGCTCAAGGGAATGAGAAGAAAGAGAATTTCCATGGCGGCCCGGGCAAAGCTCCAGCCGTCATTTTCCGGCGCCTGCGGCGCGCCGTTTTGATTCAGATCAAGCTTGTGGTCAACGCACCGCCGCTCGAGGCCGCACGTTCGCGGGAACGTGCACTTCGGCACGCCTTCCATGACCTGGATCGGCGAGCCGCAGCAGCCGCAGTGCATTTCCCACCACCGCGAGCGAGGAGAGCGACATGCCGAGGGCGGCGGCGACGGGGGTCACGTAACCCAGTGCGGCGAGCGGGAGCGCCACCGCGTTGTAGAGCGCCGCGGCGGCGAGATTCTGGCGTATGACCCGGCGCGTGCGGCGTGCCACGCGCACCGCGGCGGCGAGCGCATCGAGCCGTCCGGACGCGAGCACCATGTCGGCGCTCGCCTGGGCGAGCGCGGCGCCGCTGGCGAGCGCGATCGAGACCTGCGCCCCGCCGAGCACCGGCGCATCGTTGACGCCGTCGCCGATCATGGCGACCACCGCGCCCTGCGCCTGGAGTCCACGGACGAAGTCGAGCTTGCCCTGCGGGGTCGCACCCGCGCACATCGTCCCGATCCCGAGCTCGCGCGCCACGTGCGCGACGCTCGCCGCGCGATCTCCGGAGAGCACGCAGACGGTTTTGCCCAGCGCGCGCAATTCGTGGACCACGGAGCGCGCCCGGGCGCGCAGCGGGTCGCCGAAGGTGAGCAACGCGATGAAACCGCGCTCGTCGCCCAGCGCAACGGTCGTCACCTCGTCGCTCACGAGCAGCAGTTCCTCGGGCAGCGCGCGCCCGCTCGCCTCGGCGACGAATTCCGGCGTACCGATGCGGAGCCGCCGCGCTTGCACCGTCCCCTCGATGCCGCGGCCGGGAACGTTCATCACGGCGCTCGCGTCCGCCACCCCATCATCGACCGCCGATCGGACCGCGCGGCCGATCGGGTGCTCCGAGCGCGCTTCGAGCGCCGCCGCGAGAGCGAGACAGCGCTCCCGGCTCTCGCCGGCCAGCGGAATGATGCCGATCAGCGACATCGCGCCCTGCGTCAGCGTCCCGGTCTTGTCGAATACGAAATGCGTCGCCGCCGCGAGCGTCTCGAGCGCATGGCCGCGCCTCACCAGCACGCCGCTGCGATGCAGCGCGCAGTGCGCCGCCGACAATGCGGCGGGCGTCGCAAGCGAGAGCGCGCAAGGACAGCTCACGACGAGCAGCGCGATCGCGATCCACAGCGCGCGCCCCGGATCGATCGCATACCACGCCAGGGCGCTCGCGCAGGTGAGCGCAAGCAGTGCCGCCACGAAGCGGCGCGCGGCGCGATCGGCAGCTTGCGTGATCGCGGGTCGGTGCGCCAACGCGCCGTCCATCAGCCGCACGATGCCGGCAAGCACCGTCTCCTGTCCCACGCGCTCGACGCGCACGACGAGCGGGCCATGCATGTTGACGGCGCCGCCGATGACCGCATCGCCCGGCGCCTTCCGGACCGGCCGCGCCTCGCCGGTGAGGAGTGCTTCGTCGGCCGCGCTCTCCCCTTCCACCACCGTCCCGTCCGCGGGAATCGCGCCGCCGGGCCGCACGACGACGTGATCGCCGGGCACGAGCGATGCCACGGGCACCTCTGCGCGCTGCGCGGGATCCGGATAGCGGTCGAAGCGCTCGGCAAGAGCGGGCGCGAGCTTCCGCAGGCGCGCCTGGGACTGCAGCGCTTTTTCGCGCGCCATCCGCTCGAGATAACGCGCGCCCAGCAGCAGGAAGACGAACATGGTGACCGAATCGAAATACACGGCGCCGTCGTCCGTCCAGACGGCGTAGACGCTCGCCGCGAAGGCACCGATGATGCCGAGCGCGACCGGCACGTCCATGCCCACCGAGCGGTTCCGCAGATCGCGCCATGCGCCGGCGTAGAAGGGCACGGCCGACCATGCGACCACCGGCACGGTGAGCGCGAGGCTTGCGAGCTGCATCATCCCCGTGACCCACGGCTCCATGTCGCCGTCGGAGAGGTAGGCTGGCACGGCGTACATCATGACCTGCATCATCCCGAGCGCGGCCACCGCAAACCGGCCGAGCAGGGTGCGGCGCTCGGTGCGCGCGATAGCGTCCTCGCGCGCGCCGTCGTAGGGGTGTGCGCGATATCCGAGCTCGGCGATGGCGCGCAGGATCGCCGACAGGCGCTGGCGGGCGACGTCCCAGCGAACGCGCGCCCGGTGCGAGGCGTAGCTCACCTCGATCCCGCGTACGCCCTCGACCTCCGCCACGCGCCGCTCGATCAACCAGGCGCATGCGGCACAGCTCACGCTTTCGATCAGCAACACGGCTTCCTTTTCGCCGGGCGCGCTGTTCCGCACGAAGCTTGCCTGGACCTCGGGGCGGTCATAGAGCTCGAGGTGGAGGGACTGCGGCGACTGCGCTTCGGGGCGCTCGGCCACTGCGGTGCGATGTCGGTAGTAGGCGGCAAGGCCGTGCGCCGCGATCGTCTGCGCGACAGCCTGGCAGCCGCGGCAGCAGGTCCATTCGATCCGGCCGTCTATCGCGACTTCGTAGCGCGCTCCGGAAAGCGGCAGCCCGCAGTGAAAGCACGCCGCCGGCGGTGCGAGGCCGTCGAAGGCAAGCTGTGCCGAGGTCATGGCGCGCGGCGGCCGTGGAGTGCAGCATGCAACTGAGACATTCGCGTGATCGTAAGAAGCGCGGTCGCCTCCCGTCTTGACCTAAATCAAAACGGTGTGCCCGTAAAATACGCTGATGATTCCGTGGCTCGACGCCGACGACCCGTTTCCGCCCGTCAACCGCGCGCTGCGCGAGCCCAACGGACTGCTCGCCGCCGGCGCTGACCTCTCGCCCGAGCGCCTGACGCAGGCCTACCGCATGGGCATCTTTCCGTGGTACGGCGAGGGTCAGCCGCTGCTCTGGTGGGCGCCGAACCCGCGCATGGTCCTCTTTCCCGATGAATTCCGCCTGTCGCGCTCGCTCCGCAAACGGCTGCGGCGGCGCGACTACACGATACGGACCGATCAGGCCTTCGACGCCGTCGTGCGCAGCTGCGCGGCGCCGCGTTCCGGCCAGTCCGGCACCTGGATCACGGAGGAGATGATCGAAGCATACGGCGCCCTGCACCGCCGCGGACTCGCCCACTGCGTCGAAACGTGGATCGACGGCGAGCTCGCGGGCGGACTCTACGGCGTCGCGCTGGGCCGGGTGTTCTTCGGGGAATCGATGTTCGCACGCGCAACCGACGCCTCCAAGATCGCGCTCGCCCATCTCGTGCGGCAGCTCGCGCGCTGGGGCTACGGCATGATCGACTGCCAGATGCGCACCGCGCACCTTGCCTCTTTCGGCGCACGCGAGATCCCGCGCGCGGACTTTATGCGCAGGCTCGCGGAATTGGTAAACTATCGCGAGCCTGCGGGCCCGTGGCGCTTCGACGATGACTTATTTGACTGATTTTCCGCTGTCGGTACTGCAGTTCTATGCGACGGCGCCCTATCCGTGCAGCTACCTGCCGGATCGCATGGCGCGCTCGCAGGTGGCGACACCGAGCCACCTCATCGACGGCCCGGTCTACAGCGAGCTCGTGCGCGCGGGTTTCCGCCGCAGCGGCGCGTTCACGTACCGCCCCTACTGCGATCACTGCCGCGCCTGCGTGCCGGTGAGAATCGTCGCGGAAGAGTTCCGGCCGAACCGCGCGCAGCGCAGGACGTGGCGAACGCACGGCAACCTCGCGGCCGAAGTGCTCGAGCTCAAGTACAGCGCCGAGCACTACGCGCTCTACCTGCGCTACCAGTCGCGCCGCCATGCCGGCGGCGGCATGGATCAGGACAGCCGCGAGCAATACCGCCATTTCCTGCTCCAGAGCAACGTCGACTCGAAACTGATCGAATTCCGGGAAGACGGGGCGCTGCGCATGGTGAGCATCGTGGATCAACTGCAGGACGGCATCTCGTCGGTGTACACGTTCTTCGATCCCGACACGCCCGGCCGCAGCTTCGGCACCTACAACATCCTGTGGCAGATCGAGCTCTGCCGGCGGCTCGATCTCCCCTATCTCTATCTCGGCTACTGGATACGGGAGAGCCGCAAGATGGCCTACAAGGTCCAGTTCCAGCCGATGCAGGGTCTCGTCGACGGGCGCTGGCAGCCGGTGAGCGCGTAGCCGCTCCCCTTCAAGTGCGCGTGCTCATCATCGAAGACGATCCCGCGATCGCGGCGAATCTCTACGACTATCTGGAAGCGCGCGGACACCAGCCGGACGCCGCCGCGGACGGCATCACCGGCCTCCATCTCGCCGTGGCCGAACGCTTCGACTGCATCGTGCTCGACCTCACGCTACCCGGCATGGACGGCATCGCGCTCGCGCGCAAGCTGCGCGAGGAGGCACACGTCGATACGCCGATCCTCATGCTCACCGCGCGCGACACGCTCGAAGACAAGCTGAAGGGCTTCGAGCATGGCGCCGACGATTACCTCGTCAAGCCCTTCGCGCTGAAGGAAGTGGAAGCGCGGCTCATTGCGCTGCACAAGCGCCATGCCGGCCGCAGGACGAGCCGCGCGCTGGAAGTCGGGGCCCTGACCTTCGATCCGCGCACGCTGTCGATCCGCTACGCCGGCAAGGAGGTGAAGCTGCCGCCGAAGTGCATCCGGCTGCTCGAGCTCATGATGATGGAGCCGGGCCGCGTCTTCGGGCGCAAGGAGCTCGAGACGCGGGTGTGGGGCGATGCGCTGGAGACGAGCGACAGCCTGCGCAGCCACATGCACATCCTGAGACGCTCGCTCGTCGCGGCCGGCGGACGCGATCCGATCGAAACCGTGCACGGCATCGGCTACCGGCTGCGCGCCGATGGTTAGAGTATTCAATCTCCGGCTGCGGATCGCGCTTGCGTTCGCCGCGGTGTGCATCGCGGTGGTGAGCGCGCTCGGGCTTACGCTCTATACCGCAGCCGACGACCTGGAAGAGGCGCTCGTCGATCAGATCGTGAGCGACGAGATGCACTCGCTCATCGAGCATCACCGCGCGAACCCGGCCTATCGGCCCGCGACCGGGCGCAATTTCGCCTACTACGTCGCGCCTTCGGCGGAAGCCGCCGCACAGCTTCCCGCCGAAGTGAGCTGGCTCGCGCCCGGCAACCACGAGGTGTGGGTGAACGGCGAAGAGCGCCATGTGGCGGTGCGCGAGGCAGACGGCATGCGCTTCGTCGTGGTCTACGACATCGGCGCGCACGAGGCGCGCGAGCTGCGGTTCAGGCGGCTCATCGTGCTCTCGCTGGCGGCCGTGGTGCTGCTCGCCATCGTGCTCGGCTACTGGCTCGCCGGCGTGCTCACGCGCCAGCTCACGCACCTCGCAGGCCGCGTCACCCGGCTCACGCCGGACCTCGCGCATGAGCCGCTCGCCGTGCCGGGTCAGGATGCCGAGGTGGCGGCGCTGGCGCGGGCGCTCGACGACTACCAGGCGCGCATGACGCGCATGATCCAGCGTGAGCAGGAGTTCACGGCGAACGCGAGCCACGAGCTGCGCACTCCGCTCACCGCGATCCGGACGAGCTGCGAGATCCTGCTCGGCGATCCTGCGCTTTCGGAAAAAGCGCGGATGCGGGTCGAAATGGTAAGCGAGGCGGCACACCGCATGACGGAGCAACTGCAGACGCTGCTCTTCATCGCGCGCGAGCAGGGACTCGACGTGCGTGAGGAAGTGCCGCTCGCCGAGTGCGTGAACGACGCAGCGGAGCCGTTCCGTGCGGAAATCGGCCGCAAGGGCCTCACGTTCGAAGTGCGTATCGACGAGGCAAGCGTGCTCACCGTCAACCGCCAGGCGCTCATCACCGTGCTCGCGAATCTGATCCGCAATGCGGTCGAGCACACGGAGCACGGATTCATCCGTATCACTTACCTCGCGCATCGGCTGGCCGTCAGCGATTCGGGCTCGGGCATCGCGCCCGAGCACCTGCCGCGCGTATTCGATCGCTACTATCGCGGTGCGCAGCGCGGCAGCGGGCTCGGCCTCGGGCTCGCCATCGCGAAGCGCATCTGCGACCGCTACGGCTGGCGCCTCGAAGTAAAGAGCGAACTGAACCGCGGCTCCGACTTCGCGATCGTCTTTCCAGAGTAATGGCACCCCCAGTCGATCACGCCGGCTCGCCGGCGCGCGACCAAATGCAGCCATGAAGTAAAATGGCGGCATGTATGCGCTGCTGCGGCCGCTGCTCTTCGCCCTCGACGCCGAAACCGCGCACCATGCCGCCCTCGCAGCGCTGAAGGGCGCCCACGCCCTGGGGCTCACGCAGGCGGCTGCCGCCCCCGCGGAGTGCGGCCGGACCGTCATGGGCCTCGACTTCCCGACGCCGGTGGGTCTTGCGGCAGGGCTCGACAAGAACGGACGCTATATCGATGCGCTCGCCGCGCTCGGCTTCGGGTTCATCGAGGTCGGCACGATCACGCCGCGTCCGCAGCGCGGGAATCCGCGCCCACGGCTCTTTCGCGTGGAAGGCGCGCAGGCCATCATCAATCGCATGGGCTTCAACAACGACGGCGTGGAGCGGCTCGTCGACAACGTTCGGCGCGCGCGCTTTCGGGGTATTCTCGGCATCAACATCGGCAAGAATTTCGACACACCGCTTGAGCGCGCTGCGGACGACTACGTACACTGCCTCCGCGCCGTCTACCCGCGCGCAAGCTACGTAACCGTGAACGTGTCATCGCCCAACACCCGGCGCCTGCGCGAGCTGCAAGGCGCCGACGCGCTCGAGACGCTTCTCGCAGCGCTCGCCGCGGAGCGTGCCCGGCTCGCGGACCGGCACGGCCGACGCGTGCCCCTCGCGATCAAGATCGCGCCGGATCTCGAGGACGACGCGATCGCTGCCATCGCGGATTTGCTCGTCCGGCACGGCATGGACGCGGTGATCGCCACCAACACGACCACCGCGCGCAACGGGGTCGCGCAGCTTCCGCACGGCGCCGAGGCCGGCGGAATGAGCGGGGCGCCGCTCGCCGCCCGTGCGAGCAAGGCGGTGCGCAGGCTTGCGCAGCGGCTTCGAGGCGCGATACCGATCATCGGCGTAGGCGGCATCATGAGCGCGGCGGACGCGCGCGCCCGCATCGCCGACGGCGCGAATCTGATCCAGCTCTATACGGGTCTCGTGTATCGCGGCCCGGCACTCGTGCGCGAGTGCACCGATGCGCTCTGCAACCACGCGACCTGACGCAGCGATGGACATCGGCGTACCGAAGGAAATCAAGAATCACGAGTACCGCGTGGGCGTCACGCCCGACGGCGTGCGTGCGCTCGTCGCGAAGGGGCACCGCGTCGTGGTGGAATCGGGAGCGGGCGCGAGAATCGGCTTTTCCGACGATGCGTATCGTTCTGCAGGGGCCGGGATTGTGGCGACGCCGCGCGAAGCCTACGCCTGCCCGCTGATCGTCAAGGTGAAGGAACTGCAGAGCACGGAATTCACGCGCGTGCGCCGTGGCCAGATCGTCTTCTGCTTTCACCATTTCGCACCCGATCCGCGGCTGCTGCAGGCGGTGCTCGATGCCGGCGTGACGTGCATCGCCTACGAAACGGTCACCGAGCCCGGCGGAACGCTGCCGTTGCTCGTTCCGATGTCGCAGATCGCGGGACGGCTCGCGCCGCAAGTGGGCGCGTGGGCCCTGCAGCTCGCGAACGGCGGCAGCGGGGTCCTGCTCGGCGGCGTGCCGGGCGTGCCCCCGGCGAAGGTCGTGATCATCGGCGGCGGGATCGTCGGGACGCATGCAGCGCGCATCGCCCTCGGCATGGGCGCAGACGTGACGCTGCTCGACCGCAGCGCGCCTCGGCTCGCGGCGCTCGATGAGCTGTACGGCGCGCGCCTGAAGACCGCGATTGCCGAATCCCATTCGCTGGCGCCGCTCGTGCACGACGCGGACCTCGTGATCGGGGCCGTGCAGCTACCCGGACGGCGCACGCCGCGCCTCGTAAGGCGCGACGATGTGAAGCGCATGCGACCGGGCTCGGTCATCGTCGACGTCGCGATCGACCAGGGCGGCGTGTGCGAGACCTCCCGTCCAACCTCCCACTCCGACCCGCTGTACCTCGAGGAAGGGGTCGTTCACTACTGCGTGGCCAACATGCCGGCCGCCGTCGCCCGCACGGCAACCCTTGCGCTCACTCAGGCGACGTTGCCGTTCGTGCTCGCCCTGGCCGACCGGGGCCTGCGCGATGCGCTTACCGAGAGCCCCGGGTTGCGCGCCGGCCTCCAGGTACATGCCGGTCGCGTGACGCACGCGGGACTCGCGCAGGACACCGGCCGCGAATACGTCGATCCCATGCAGGCGCTCGCATGAACGATGTGAGCACGCTCGCCGACGCAGTGGATGCGCTGCTCCCGCAGACGCAGTGCCGCAAATGCGGCCATGGCGGATGCCGGCCCTACGCCGGGGCCGTCGCCGAAGGCCGCGCCGACGTCAACCAATGTCCGCCTGGGGGAGAGGATACCGCTCGCGAAATCGCGGCGCTCCTCGGCATCCCGCCGAAGCCGCTCGATCCCGCTTTCGGCATTCATCGTCCGGCGATCGCGGTGATCGACGAAAGCGCGTGCATCGGCTGCCGGCTGTGCATCGAGGCGTGCCCCGTGGATGCGATCGTCGGCGCCGCAAAGCTCATGCACACCGTGATCGCCGACGAATGCACCGGCTGCGAGCTGTGCCTCGCGCCGTGCCCGGTGGACTGCATACGCATGGAGGAGAAAACGGCGCCGCTCGGCCGCGAGGAGAAACGGCTGGCCGCGGCGCGGGCGCGCCGCCGCTACGAAGCGCGAAACGCGCGCCTCGAGCGCGAGCGCGGAGACCGCGAGGCACGGCTCGCGCAAGCGCGCGCGGCGCGCCAGGAAGCACGCAAGCACGAGACGATCGCGCGGGCGATCGCGCGGGCCAGAGCGCGGCTCGCCCAGCGCGAGCGCTGAGCGGTGACTCGGCCCCGCGCGCGCCCCGCCGCCGTGAATCGCGACAAGATCCGGGAAATCTTCACGCGGCTCCGCGCTGCGAATCCCGCACCCCGCAGCGAGCTCGAGTTCACTTCGCCGTTCGAGCTGCTGATCGCGGTGATCCTCTCCGCGCAGGCGACGGACCGAAGCGTGAATCTCGCGACGCGGGAGCTCTTCCGCGAAGCCAATACGCCGGAAGCTTTTCTGCGGCTCGGCCAGGCGGGGCTCGAGCGCTACATCAGACGCATCGGCCTCTATCGCACCAAAGCGAAGAACATCCTCGCGGCCTGCAGGCTGCTCATAGAGCGGCACCGCGGCGAGGTGCCGCGAACGCGGGAAGCGCTGGAGCAGCTCCCGGGGGTAGGCCGGAAAACGGCCAACGTGATCCTCAACACCGCGTTCGGGGAACCGACCATCGCCGTCGACACCCATATCTTCCGGGTGGCCAACCGCACGAAGCTCGCGCCCGGACGAAACGTGCTGGAAGTCGAGAGCAGGCTCATGAAAGTCGTGCCGGAGGAATTCCGGCGTGACGCGCATCACTGGCTCATCCTGCACGGACGCTACGTGTGCCGGGCGCGGAAGCCCGGCTGCGGCCGCTGCATCATCAACGACCTGTGCGACTACCGCGACAAGGTGCCGTGATGTTCGCTCCGACGCGCGAGGAGTCGCGACGCTTCTTCTTCGATACGTGGGAAAAATTCCGGCGCGGCGAGCCGCTCCAGGGTCTCGAGCGCGTCGCTCTGGAGGTGATTCTGCAGCACCCCGAATACCACCCGATCCTGGGCGATCGCGAGCGCTGTGCCGACCGCGACTACCGCCCCGAATCGGGGGAGCTGAACCCGTTCCTGCACCTCGCGCTGCACGTTGCGGTGGAGGAGCAGCTCGCGATCGATCAGCCGCGCGGGATCGCTGCAGCCTATCGCAGGCTCGCGGCGAAGACCGGCTCGGAGCACGACGCGAAACACCGGGTGCTGGAATGTCTCGGCGAGACGCTGTGGCGTGCGCAGCGTGACGGAACGCCGCCCGATGAGGCGCGCTATCTCGAGTGCCTCGAGCACCAGCTTCGCGGGTGAAAGCGCTCAGTACTTGACGTAGAGGCCGCGCTGCTGGGAATAGTAGGCGGCGAGATCGGAAATGTCGCGCTTCGTGAGATTCGCGGCCTGCGGCGCCATGATCGGATCCTTGCGCGCGCCGGACTTGTAGTCGCTGAGCGCTTTCACGAGGTAGTCGTAATGCTGGCCCGCGAGCTTCGGGAAATCGGGCGTCGTGCTCTTTCCGCCCGGACCGTGACAGGCCTCGCACGGCTTCGCTTTCTTCTCGCCCGCCACCGGATCCGACGCGAGCGCGCCGCCGGTCACGAGCATCGCGGTGCAGAATACGAATATGGAATATCTCATCGCGGCTCTCCCGTTACTTCGCGGCCGACTGCGACTGCGCCGTCGCGTAATAGGCGGCGAGATCCGCCATGTCCTGCTCGGAAAGCGTCGCGGCGATCGCGCGCATCGAGGGATGCGTGCGCTGGCCCGACTTGTACGCCTGCAGCGCCTTCACGATATAGCTGGCGTGCTGGCCGCCGATCTTGGGCACGGTGTATACCTCGGGAAACGCGGTCTTGTACCCGGGAATACCGTGACAGCCCGCACACATGGAGTTCTTTTCCGCGCCGGCGGCGGCATTGCCTTCCGCGGCGAGTGCACCCGCGGCGCCGCTCAATGCTGCGGCGGCGAGCAGATTGACGAAGGGATGTTTCATGCGCGTTGTTTTCGATGGCGGATGGTTTTTGGCGGGCGCTAGTATACCCCAAGCGCGCATCGACCACAGCGTTGCCGGGCGTATACGCGATGCCCGATAATGCGTGCTGCGCCACACCATCGTGCGCGACACAGTGAATTCGCCCTCTCCCGCGCGGTTTTCCTGGCTCTCCAGGCTCTTTCCGTTTCTGCGCTGGCGCACCCTCGTCACCCGCGAGACGCTGCGTGCCGATGCGTTGGCGGGCCTCGTCGGCGCCGCCATCGTCCTGCCGCAAGGCGTGGCCTTCGCGACGCTCGCCGGCATGCCTCCGCAGTACGGGCTCTATGCCGCCATGGTGCCGGCCCTTGTCGCGGCGCTGTTCGGCTCGTCCTGGCATCTCGTCTCCGGCCCGACCAACGTGATCTCGATCATGATCTTCGCGAGCCTGAGCCCGGTCGCCCCCCCGGGAAGCGCGGAGTACATCCGTCTCGTGCTGACGCTCACGTTTCTCGTCGGCGTGATGCAGCTTGCGCTGGGGCTGGCGCGCATGGGCATCCTCGTCAACTTCGTATCGCACACGGTGGTGCTCGGGTTCACCGCGGGCGCCGCGTGTCTCATCTTCGCAGCCCAGCTCGGAAACTTCTTCGGGCTCGAGATCGCGCGCGGCGCGTCGTTCCCCGAGACGATCGCCCACTTCGCGTCGCATCTCGATGACGCGAATCCCTATGTCACGGCCGTGGGTGCGATCACGCTCCTCTCCGGCGTCGCCGCCCGCCGCTATCTCCCGCGCTTTCCGTACATGATCGTGGCGATGGTCGTCGGCACGGCGGCCGCGCTCGCGCTGGACGCCATCGCAGGTGCCGACGAAACCCGCATCCCGACGATCGGCGCGCTGCCGGCGGCGCTTCCGGGCTTTTCCGCGCCCGATCTGTCGCCCACGACCCTCAAGAACGCGCTGCCGGTCGCCCTCGCGATCACCCTCCTCGCGCTCACCGAGGCGGTGTCGATTGCCCGCGCGCTCGCGCTCAAGACCGGCCAGCGCATCGACGCCAATCAGGAGTTCATCGGGCAGGGACTGTCCAACATCGCAGGAAGCTTCTTCTCGGCTTACGCGAGCAGCGGCTCCTTCAATCGCAGCGGCGCGAACCTCGAGGCCGGCGCGCGCACCCCGCTCGCGGCCGTTTTCTCGGTTCCGATTCTGATCTTCATCGTGTTCGCGGTGGCGCCTCTCTTCGCCTATCTCCCGCTCGCCGTGATGGGCGCGATACTGTTCATGGTGGCCTACGGGCTCTTCGATCTGCACCACATCCGCAACGTGTTGCGCACGAGCCGCCAGGAAACGGTGGTGCTGCTCGTCACTTTCATCGCCGCGATCTTCGCCGATCTCGAATTCGCGATCTACGCCGGCGTGCTGCTCTCGCTGATGCTCTACCTCACCCGCACGTCGCGGCCCATGATTCTCGATGTCAAGCCGGATCCCGCGCCGGACAGCTACCACTACACCGCCGACAGCGGGCTCCCGGACTGCCCGCAGCTCAAGATGGTGCGCGTGAACGGCTCGATCTTCTTCGGTGCGGTGGACCATGTCCAGCGCCAGCTCGAAGAGATCGACGGATCGAACCCGCAGCAGAAGCACGTGCTGATCGTCGCGAGCGGGATCAATTTCATCGACGTGGCGGGCGCCGAGATGCTCGCGCAGGAAGCGCGGCGCCGGCGCAGGCTGGGGGGCGGGCTCTATTTCTACCGGCTCAAGGACGCGCCGCGGGCGCTGCTGGAGAAGGGCGGATACATGAAGGACATCGGCTGGGAGAACGTCTTCCCGGTGAAGACCCGCGCCGTCGGTGCAATCTATCCCAGGCTCGACCCCGGGATCTGCCGTCACTGCCGCGCGCGCATTTTCCAGGAGTGCCGGGTCGCGCTGCCGAACGGCGAACCGCTGAAGCCGCTGGAAGGACGCAGAAACGACTGATAACCTGCGGGCTTGGCTTCCGACCATAACAGGACCCTGAGCCGCCTCCTGCCGTTTCTCGAGTGGTTTCCGCTCTCCCGCGAGCGGCTGCGCGCGGACGCGATCGCGGGGATCACGGTGGCGTTCGTCCTCATCCCGCAGTCGATGGCCTACGCCCAGCTTGCGGGCATGCCGGCGTATTACGGCCTCTACGCCGCGTTTCTGCCAGTCGTGGTCGGGGCGCTGTGGGGCTCCTCGCGACAACTCTCCACCGGCCCGGTGGCGATGGTTTCGCTCCTCACCGGCTCGACGCTCGCGCAGTTCGTCGCCCCGGGGAGCGAGCAGTTCGTCGCATACGCCATCCTGCTCGCCCTGATGGCGGGGCTCATGCAGCTCGCGCTCGGCGTCTTCCGGCTCGGCGCGGTGATCAATTTTCTCTCCCATCCCGTGATCGTGGGCTTTACCAACGCCGCCGCGATCATCATCGCGCTGTCCCAGGTGAACAAGCTGCTCGGCGTGCCGCTCGCCCGCGGCGAGCATTTTCTGCTGGACGTATGGACCATGCTGCAGAGCGCCGGTGACCTGCACCTGCCGACGCTCGTGATGGGTGTCTGCGCGCTCGCCCTCATCACCCTCTTCCGGATGTACCGCCCGGCGTGGCCCGGCGTGCTCCTCACCGTGGCGCTCGCGACCTTCGTGAGCTGGGCGATCCAGTTCGAGCGCAACGTCAGCGCCGGCGTGCACCAGTTCGAGGATGCCGAGGTGCGCAACGTCATCGATTACGTGGCGGGCACCTCCCGCCGCATCGACGAGCTCGGTGCCGAGATCGAGGCGAAGTCGCGCGACCTGAGGGAGCTCGAGAAGACGCACGGCGAGGCGCATCCGCGCCGGGTCGTGGTGAGCGCGGACATCGAAATCCTGCGGCTCGACGTGCGCACGCTCGAACGCGAGCACCGGCTGCGCATGCGGGAGCTGCGCCGCTTCGTGTTCGAGCGCAGCATCGGACAGGGCGGCACGCCGGACCGTTTTCACCTCCTCGGCACGCAGCCCGCGACCGGGACCGACGGACGCCATTGGCGCATCACGCGCGCGACTCCCGACGGCCTCGAGCTCGCGGGCGGCGGCGAAGTCGTGGGCCGCATTCCCCCGGGGCTGCCCGCTCTTTCGTGGCCGAGGTTCGACGGGGAACTCCTCGTCACGCTGCTTTCAAGCGCGCTCGTGATCACGCTCGTCGGCTTCATGGAAACGATTTCGGTGGCGAAGGCGATGGCAACCCGCACCAAGCAGCGGATCGACCCCAACCAGGAACTGATCGGGCAGGGGCTCGCGAACATCGCCGGCAGCCTTTCGCAATCGTTTCCGGTGAGCGGCTCCTTCTCCCGCTCGGCCGTCAATCTCGCGGCGGGTGCGGCGACGGGGTTTTCGTCCGTCATCACCGGCGCGCTCGTCGCGCTGACGCTGCTCGTGCTGACGCCGCTCCTCCATCACCTGCCGCAGGCGGTCCTCGCTGCGGTCATCATGTCCGCCGTCGGCAGTCTCATCAATTTCCGCGCCATGCGGCACGCCTGGATCGCGCAGCGGCACGATGGCGTCGCGGCCGCCGTGACGTTCGCCGCCACGCTCGCTCTCGCGCCGCATCTCGACGCCGGCATCCTGATCGGCGGCGGCCTCGCCATCGTGCTCTTTCTCTATCGCACCATGCGCCCGCGGGTCGCGGTGCTCGGCCGGCACCCCGACGGCACGCTGCGCGATGCGCGCGCACACGGGCTGCCCACCAGCGATCACATCATCGTCATCCGCTTCGACGGCTCGCTCTATTTCGCCAACGTGCCGTACTTCGAGGACGCGATCGTGCAGGAAGCCGCGCGCAGCCCCCGCGCACGCTACATCCTGATCGTCGGCGACGGCATCAACGAAATCGACGGCTCGGGCGTGGAAGCGATCCGCGACATGGTGGCGCGCCTGAGGGACGCCGGCATCACCATGGTCTTTTCCGGCCTCAAGATGCAGGTGCTGCAGGTTCTGGAAAAGACCGGCCTCCGCGACGCGATCGGAGCGCCGAACTTCCATCGCACGGAGGAGGCCGCGCTCGAAGCGATCTACCGGCGCATCGACGACCCGACCTTCGATGCGCGAACCTGTCCCCTCAACGCCCCGGCGGCGCCGCGCCAGGGCGCACTATAATCAGCCAGGGTTCAACATGGGTTACCGCCTCACCCGCATCTACACCCGAACCGGTGACGACGGCACGACCGGACTTGCCGATGGTCGCCGCGTGCCCAAGGACGACGCGCGCATCGAGGCGATCGGCGCGGTGGACGAGCTGAACAGCGCCCTCGGCGCGCTTCTCGCTGAAACGCTGCCGGACGAGATCCGCAGCGCGCTCACCCGCGTGCAGCACGACCTTTTCGATCTCGGCGCAGAGCTGAGCGTTCCGGGCCACGTGGTGATGTCGGAGGCGCATGTCGAAGACCTCGAAAAACGGCTCGATCACTTCAACGCCGGGCTTGCGCCTTTGCGCGAGTTCATTCTGCCGGGCGGCACGCGGGCAGCGGCGCACGCCCACCTCGCGCGCGGCGTGTGCCGGCGCGCGGAACGGCGGGTCGTCGCGCTCTCGCGCCGCGAAGCGGTGCCGCGGGCGGTGCTGATGTACCTCAACCGGCTCTCGGACCTGCTTTTCGTCCTCGCCCGCGCGCTCAACCGCTGCGCCGGCGTCGAAGACGTCCCGTGGCGCTCGCGGCGCGGCGCGACATAGCCGCGCTATCCGCGCAACGCCCTCACCCGCTCCAGCCCTTCGCACACCGCGCGCGCGCCCTGCGCGAGACGGGGGCTCGCCCGCTGCATCCAGTCCGCCTCGACGTGAACGAATGAAACGGACTCGAGCGTGCGAATGTGACGGCGGCGCCATTCGGTCGCGAACGCGTCCGCGGTCGCACCGGAAGCGCCGCCGACGATCGCCTCCGGTTGCGCAGCGAGGACCGATTCCAGCGCCACGTTGGGCGTGAGCGTGCCTGCGTCGGCGAAGACGTTCGTCCCGCCGCAGAGCCGCAGCACGTCGCTGATCAGGTGCCGGCCGTCGACGGTCAGAAGCGGTTGATGCCAGATCTCGTAGAACACCCGAACGGGGCGCCGTCCCGCGTGGCGTTCGCGCAGCGCCGCGATGTCGCGCTCGAAACGCGCCGCGCTTTCCTCCGCGCTCTGCGCCGTTCCGGCGAATCGGCCGATCACGCGAATGAGGCGCGGCACGTCGGCGAGCCGCGCGGGTTCCGTGACGAATACGGTTTGTCCGAGCCGCTCGAGCCTGCGGACGTCGCCCGCCTGATTGCCGCTTCGCCACGCGAGGATGAGATCGGGCTGCAAGGCGAGAATGCGCTCGAGGTCGATGCGCGCGGCGTCCCCCACCCGCGGGACTGCGCGCGCTGCTTCGGGATAGTCGCTGAAGAGCACGGTGCCGACGAGCCTCTCGCCCGCGCCCGCGGCAAATACGGCTTCCGCCAGATGCGGCGCGAGCGCGACGATCCGCGTTGCCGGCGCGGCTAGCCTCACGAGCGCACCGCGGTCGTCGGCGAGCTCCAGCGCGCGCACGGTGCCGCACGGCATCGCGCCCAGGAACGCGCCGAGCACGAAAGCGGTCGCAAGGCGCTCGCGCATCACGATCGGTTCTAGCTGCCGCCTTCCAGGAAATGCAGGAGCCGCGCGCTCGTTTGCCGCAGCCGCAGCGAGAGCATGGTGACGAGCTTGACCAGGATCTTCGACCCCAGGCTCGGGTGGTCGAGGATGATCTTCGCCATGTTGTCGCGGGTGAGGACCGCGAAGGTGGTGGGTCGCGTCGCGAGGCAGGTAGCGAAGCGCGGCTCGCCATCGATCATCGACATTTCACCGAGCGTCATGCCGGGCCCCACGCTCGTCATGTGCTGCTGCTCGCCGCGCGCGCCTTTCTTCAGGATGTCCACGTCGCCCTCGATGATGAGCAGCATGAAGTCGCCGGCATCACCCTCGCGGATGATGATATCGCCCGGCCGCGCGCGATAAACCTCCATGTAATCGGCCAGGACGGCGATGTCGTCGCGCGAGAATTCCGCGAAGAACTGGGAGCGGCCGACGAGGCCCGAAATCTGGCGCGCGACCGCGGTACCGCTGCCGATTCTCTCCAGCCGCAGGAGGTTGTCCTGGTCCGAAGCGACGACTTCGGTCTCGTCCTGTGCCATCCGGCGCGCGTTACTCCGCTTCCACCTGCGCCTTGAGGCGCCGCTTCGCAACCGCCTCGGCGAGCACGCCAAGCAGCTCGCGGCTTTCCTCCCAACCGATGCAGCCGTCGGTGATGCTCATCCCGTACACGAGCTCCTTCCCCGGAATGAGATCCTGCCGGCCGGCCTTGAGGTGGCTTTCCGCCATCACGCCGAAGATACGGTCCTGTCCCTCGGCGATCTGGCGCGCCACGTCGCGCCCGACCTCGATCTGCTTCTCCGCCTTCTTGCTGCTGTTGCCGTGGCTGAAGTCGATCATGATGCGCCCGGGGATGCCGGCCTCGGCCAGCCCGCGCGCGGCCGCTTCCACGCTCGCCGCGTCGTAGTTCGGCTGCTTGCCGCCGCGCAGGATGATGTGGCAGTCCTCGTTGCCGGTCGTCGAGACGATGGCCGAATGCCCGCCCTTGGTGACGGACAGGAAATGGTGCGGCGCCTGCGCAGCGCGGATCGCGTCGAGCGCGATGCGGATGTTGCCGTCGGTGCCGTTCTTGAATCCCACCGGGCACGAGAGGCCGGAGGCGAGCTCGCGATGGATCTGGCTCTCGGTCGTGCGCGCGCCGATCGCACCCCACGCCACGAGGTCCGCGATGTACTGCGGCGTGATCATGTCGAGAAATTCGCACCCGACCGGCATGCCCATCTCGTTCAGGTCGAACAGCAGCTCGCGCGCGATGCGCAGGCCCTCGTTGATGCGGAAGCTGCCGTCGAGGCGTGGATCGTTGATGAGCCCTTTCCAGCCGACGGTCGTGCGCGGCTTTTCGAAGTACACCCGCATCACGACAAGAAGATCCTTCGCGAGTTCGTCCTTCGCCTGCTTGAGCCGTGCCGCGTACTCCTTCGCTGCCTTGACGTCATGGATCGAGCACGGGCCCATGATGACGAGCAGGCGATCGTCGGCCCCGTGCAAAATGCGGTGAATCGCGCGGCGCGTCTCGTACACCGTCTGTGCGGCCTTCTCGGAAATCGGGAATTCACGCAGCAGGTGGGACGGCGGGATGAGCTCCTTGATTTCCTTGATGCGCAGGTCGTCGGTCTTGTGCAGCATGTTTATTAGTGTGCGTGGAATCAACGCATTATAGCAGGGCTCGCCGCGGGGCGAACGCGGTGCTCAGCCGCGCCGGCGGAGGATTGCGCGCTCCCGTCAGACGGTGCCGCCGACCGTGAGACCGTCGATGCGCAGCGTGGGCTGGCCGACGCCGACCGGAACGCTCTGCCCTTCCTTGCCGCAGGTGCCCACGCCGGGATCGAGCGTCATGTCGTTGCCGATCATCACCACCCGGGTGAGCGCGTCGGGGCCGTTCCCGATCAGCGTCGCGCCGCGCACGGGATGGGTGATGCGCCCGTTCTCGATCATGTAGGCCTCGGAAGCGGAGAAAACGAACTTGCCGTTGGTGATGTCGACCTGGCCGCCGCCGAAGTTGACGGCGTAGAGCCCGTGCCGGACCGAAGCGATGATCTCCGCCGGCTCGTGCGCGCCGTTCAGCATGTAGGTGTTGGTCATGCGCGGCATCGGGATGTGGGCGTACGACTCGCGCCGGCCGTTGCCCGTCACCGGCAGCTTCATGAGCCGCGCGTTCAGGCTGTCCTGCATGTAGTTGCGCAGCACGCCATTTTCGATCAGCACGTTGCGCTGGGTCGGATTGCCCTCGTCGTCGATATTGAGCGAGCCGCGGCGCCGAGCGATCGTCCCGTCGTCGACGACGGTGACGCCGGGGGCAGCAACCCGCTCGCCGATGCGTCCGCTGAACGCGGAAGTGCCCTTGCGATTGAAGTCGCCCTCGAGCCCGTGTCCGATCGCTTCATGGAGCAGGATGCCGGGCCAGCCCGGGCCGAGCACGACCGTCATGGTGCCCGCCGGCGCCGGCCGCGCCTCGAGGTTGACGAGCGCCTGGTCCACCGCTTTCCTGGCGTACTCGTCGAGCACCGCGTCGGTGAAATAACCGTAGTCGAAGCGGCCGCCGCCCCCGGCGCTGCCCTGCTCGCGCCGCCCCTCGTGCTCCGCGATCACCTGGAGCGAAAGGCGCACGAGCGGACGCACATCCGCGGCGAGCATGCCGTCGCTCCGCGCAACGAGGATCACTTCGTATTCCGCGGCAAGCCAGGCCATGACTTGCGTCACGCGCGGGTCCAGCGCGCGCGCGCGCCGCTCCAGCCGCTCCAGCAGCGCCACCTTCTCGCTGTCGGATATGCTCGCGAGCGGATCGTGCGGCTCGTAGAGGTTGTGACCGTTTCCGCGCTTCACCACCTGCACGGACGGCCCGCCGCCCTGATGCGCGATCGCGCGGGTCGCCTGCGCGGCGGCGGTCAGCGCCTCCAGGCTGATATCGTCGGAATACGCGAAGGCCGTTTTTTCGCCGGTCACCGCGCGCACGCCGACGCCCTGGTCGATGTTGAAGCTCCCCGACTTGACGATGCCCTCCTCGAGGCTCCACGACTCGCTGCGGCTGTACTGGAAGTAGAGATCGGCGTAGTCCACGCGATGCGCCATGATGTGCCCGAACACCGTTTGCAGCCGCTGGTTGTCGAGCGCATAGGGCGCGAGCAGCGTCGCATCCGCCGTCGCAAAAAGCTGTTCGGGTTGCCTGGTAAGCGTGTCGGTCGTCGGTGTAGAAGCCATGGATCTTCCGCGGTCGGTCAAATGGGGGCGGCTTGCGATCGCACAACGCCGCGCCGTCGGATCAACACTGGTGCACGCTGCGGTGCTTGAGCGCCGGCAGGCTCTGGCGCAGCCGGTTCAGATACGCGAGGCTCACCCCGGCGCACACCACGCCGGAGCCGCGCGGCAGACGATCGAGCACCACGCCCCACGGATCCACGATCATGGAATCGCCATGCGTTTCCCGCCCGCTCAGGTGGTACCCGCCTTGTGCCGGCGCGAGCACATACGCGAGGTTCTCAATGGCGCGGGCGCGAATGAGGGGCTCCCAATGCGCCTTGCCGGTGGTCTCCGTGAAAGCGGACGGCACGAGGATGACATCCACCGCTTTCATCGCACGGTAAAGCTCCGGAAAGCGCAGATCGTAGCAGATCGACAGGCCGAGCCGCCCGAACGGTGAATCCACCGTGACGATCTCGCCTCCCGGCTCGATGGTGCGCTCTTCGCGATAGCTCTCCTCGCCCATCTCGAAACCGAAGAGGTGGATCTTGTCGTAGCGCGCGACGAGTGTGCCGCGATCGTCGTAAAGGAGACAGCTGTTGCGCACCTTCCCGGGGACCGAGGCCTCGAGCGGAATCGATCCGCCCGCGAGCCAGATGCCGTGCTTGCGCGCGGTCGCGGATAGAAACTCCTGGATGGGTCCCTCGCCCTGCCGTTCGCGTACCGCGAGCTTGGCGTCTTCGGTTAACCCCATGATCGCGAAGTTCTCGGGCAGCGCGACGAGCTTTGCCCCCTGTGCGGCGGCAATGGCGACGAGCCGCCCCGCCTCGTGCAGATTGCCCTCCACGTACGGCCCGGAAGCCATCTGGATCGCAGCGATGCGCGCGACTTCCGGTTGCCCTGAGACCGTCTCCGGCTGCGTCCACGATCCCGCGCGCACTCTCGTGCTCAAGCGTCCTCCCTCACGGTTCCCTGTCGGAATCCCAATGCCCGCTCACTGCGCCTCCGTGGCGGCAGGTGCCGGCCGGTCGATTTTCGACACCTGGGGCTCGGTCCAGGTTCCGGTCACGCTGTACTCATAGGCGAAGATCTGGTCGAGCGGGTCCTTCAGGATCTTCTGCGCGAGGATGGTGGCCACCCCGGCCACCGGCCCGCCGATCAGTGCGCCGGCGATGGACACGCTGTCGCTCAAGCTGGGCACGATGCGCACCCGCAAGCGCTGGCTTTCCTTCGCGAGATCGACCTCGCCGCTCATCGCGACGCGCGCGGCGGGGCCCTGGATGCGGAAGTTGTCCGTCGTCACGATGCCGCGCTCGATCGCGAGATCGCCGGCGATCTGATCGAACGCGAAGCCTTCGGTGAAGATGTCGCGGAAGTCGAGCGTCGCGCGCCGCGGCAGCGCCTGGAGGCTCAGGATCCCGAGGAACTTGCCGATGCCGGGCTCGAGCTTCACGAACTGCCCTTTCGCCGCATCGAGCTTGAGGTTGCCGGAAAGCGCGCTCAACTCGAAATCGTGCGGTGCCCCGGGCCACGCCAGCGTGCCTTCGAGCTGCGCGGTGCCGCGGCGCACGCCTTCCGGGTATCCCAGGCGGGCGAGGAACTTGCCGATGTCGCCGACTTCGAGCCGCATGGTCCCGCGCGTACGGGGCCGGGTCGCCATCTCGCGCACGAGCCCGTTCACCGTAAGGACCCCGTCCGGATTGCTGATGCGGAGCCGATCGATGCGCCAGTCGCGCTCGACCGGTGTGGCGGCGAGCTCAAGCCTGCCCAGGCCCTTGTCCTTGAACTGGAAGTGCTCGGCGACGATGTCGAGGCCGGGCAGCTCGCGTCCGCGCGCGGGCTCGTCGCGCTTCTCCTCGGCGAGAGGAGCCGGTATGACGAGCCGTTTCAGGCGCGCGGTGAGCTTGCCGCGCTCCTGCGCTTCCCAGTGGGCGGTACCCTCGAATTCCCGTGCGGCGAGGTTCGCGCGCCACCCGCCGTCCTGCACACTGCCGGCGAGCGCGACGTCGTGAAAAGCGCGATTCATGAGCCTCAGCTCACCGAGCTTCACATCGATTCCGGCGAAACGGGCCTCCACCTTTCCGGGAGAGTCGGTAGCGAGAGCGAGCCACTGATCGGCGTCGAGCCGGTTCAGTGTCCCACTCACCCAGATGCCGTCGCGCTCCGGTTCCGGCGCCGGCCCGCCGAAGCGGACCGTGCCGCGGCTGATCACGTCTTTCCCATCACCGTGACGGCGCACGACGCGCGCGCTCGCGATCTCTCCGTACGACACCTCGATGCGTTCGGTCAGGCCCTGCGTCTGGCCGATGAAGCGCCGCTCGATGCGAAGCGGCACCTCCTGCGCAGCCGCCTTGTTGAACGGCGCGGGAAGCTCCGATGCAACGCCCGCCAGAGTGCTCTCGATGACGAGATCGGCGAGCTTTCTGCGCAGCGTAAGCGTTCCCCGCCAGTCGGCCGCGCCGCCGAGATGTCGCATCCACGGATGCACCCCCGCCGCCTGGCGCAGGCCCTCGACAGGGGTGCGGCCCTGCACATTGAGGCGCGCGCTGGCATCGCCCGCCGGAGCGCTGGTCACCACAATGGGGCCGCCGAGAAAGGTCGCCGTCGCGTTCGGCACGCGCACGCTCGCCTCGGTGAACTCCAGCCGCCCGCTCGCCTGCTCGATCGGCGGGACGTCCGCCATGACGAGCCGGTTGCCGGAGAACTGATAGACACCGGAGACCCTGCTCTTCTCCGTCGCCCGGAGCGGCATCACGAGCTTGAGGGCGAGCTTGCCGCCGCCCTGCAGGCGCATGCCCTCGGTGAAGCGGTCGATCATGTCGAGCACCGGGCTTTTTTCGATGAAACCGAGGAACTCCGCGCTCGGGCCCTCGGCCTCGCCGGCGATATTGAGAATTTCGTAGTGATCCACGAGATCCGGAATTTCCGCGCGCACCTTGACGAGCTTCGTCCCGAGTATGGTGCCCTCCCGCGCGTTCACTTCCATGCGCTTGCCGCGAAATGCGACTTCGCCCGCGATGTTCTCGATGCGCGGCCAACCCGGCGCGTAATCGAGCACCCCGCCGGTGACTTTGGCCAGCACCTCGAACACGCCGCCCTTGCCTTCGGGGAACGGAAAGCCCGTGAGGTCTCCCTTCACGCGCAGCGAGACGTCCTTCGACTGCCCGCTCACGAGCGCGCGGTCGAGCCAGTCGCGTGTGCCCTGTCCGATCAGGAGCGGAACATAGTGCGCGACGTAGCGCGCGTCCGCACGCGAGAGATGCCCCGTCACGTCGATCACGCCGCGCGCATCGGGAACCGTGCGGTACATCCCCGATACGGTTCCGGCAAGGTGCCCGTTGGAGAAGGTCACCTTGGCGAACCTGAGCTCCCACGACGGACTCGCGTGGGACCACGCGATATCGGCCGCGAGCGCTTCGAGCTCCAGCGGTCCACGGAAGACTTTGGGCAGGTCGAGCGTCACGCCCGAGCTGTCGAGCCGGATCACGCCGCTCTTCTCGTTACCTTCGACCGCGCCGGTGAGCCCGGCGAAGCCCGGCAAGACGCCGCTGCCGGAAATGCCGAGCCCTTCGAAGCGGCCGCGGACGATGTACTGGGAAGGTGCGCGCCACGAGCCATTCCAGCGCAGCGAAACGTCGAAGAGCCGGCCGCGCGGCGCCAGCGCGATCAAGTCGTTGCGCAGCTCGGCCTCGAGGGGCAGATGCTCGGCCAGCGCGGCGAGCGGCCCGAGCGCCAGCGTGTTGGCGCGCAGCTCTCCACGCGCCGCGCTCCCGTCCCCGCCGCTCAAGCGCAGCAGAAAGTCGGTCGGCTGCACCGTGAGGCCGCTCCCCGTCACCAGCGCAAGACCGGTGGTCGAGACTTCCAGCCCGCTCGTCCCGTTTTTCCACCCCACGCGTCCGGACAGCGCCGCGAGCTCAAGCTCGGGCAACTCCGGGGCAAGCCGGATCTCGACCTTCGCGAGCCGCACGTCGGCCGTGATTTCCGACAGGCGCTCCTCGCGGAAGCTCGACCACATGCGCACCGCACCGATGCCCTTGGGCAACGTAATCGACGCCGGCAGCCAGGTGCTCCAGGCGCGGATATCGACCCCATCCACCTGGACGAAGAGGCGGCCGTGCCACCGGACGGTCTCGGAAAGCGAACGGCCGTGTAATTCGCCGCGCACCTCGAGCGGCCCGGCCAGCATCTGCGGCGGGTGCGCGCGCATCGCAAAGCGATGGCGCTCGCCGCGATTGCGCAGCACAAGATCGACCGCCTTCAGCTCGAGCGGCGGCGCGCCGCGCTGTTCGTCATGCCACGTGATCTGCGCGTTACGGACCGACAGGCTGCGCTGGCGCAGCAGCCAGTCGCCCAGCCCGCCGCCCTCGCCCTCTTTCAACTCGACGCCCGCGACATACAGTCTGCCGGCCGCGTCGCGCCGCACGCCCAAGTCGGGCTCGCTCAGCTCCACCGAACGAAAGCGCGGCTCCAGCGCGGCGATGGAAAACCACGACAGCTCTCCGTAGATGCGCGCGAGCCTGAGCGCGGGACGGCCTGCGCCGTCAAAAATCGTGACGTTCTCGAGAACGAGCTCGGGATGCAGGCCGCCCCAGTTTCCCGCGACACGGCCGATGGCGATGCGCTGCCCCACACCGCGCTCGATCATGCGTGCGATCGTTTCGCGGTGCTGGTCCATGTTCGGCAGGATCCAGTAGCGCAGCCCCAGAATGAGCGCCGCGAGGGTGAACGCGGCGGCGAGCAGGCTCCAGGTGACCAGGCGGTAGACGGTAAGCGAGCTGAGACGTAGCCATCGATTGAGCGCAGCGGGCACGTTTTGCCTGGTCTTTGAAAAAATGCGATATTCAAACAAAGATTTACGGATTTTACGCCATTACGCGGATGGAAATGAATAACGCCGCGCCCGCATCACGCGCCGACACGCTCGCGCGGGCGTGCGCGTACGGCCGCTTCGCGCGGCGCCTGATCGAGGCCGAACCCGCTCTTGCGGACGGCACCTTCGAGCGTCCATACGAAGCGCGGGAAATGCAGGCGTTTCTCGAAGGCGCGAGCGCGCCCGATGACGCGGCGCTCAGGCGCGCGCTGCGCCAACTGCGCAAGCGCGTCATCCTGCGCGTCATGGCGCGTGATCTCGCCGGCGCGGCGGACCTTGCGGAGGTCGTGGAGTCCTGCACGGCGCTCGCGGAGTGCGCACTCGAATACGCGCTTGCGCGCCTGGATGAGGGGCTCGCAGCCGAACACGGTCACCCGCTCGGCGCCGAGAGCCGGCGCGTGCAGCACCTGCACGTGATCGGGATGGGCAAGCTCGGCGGCCGCGAGCTCAACGTTTCCTCGGATATCGATCTCATCTTCGTCTACCCCGAGGAGGGGGAGACCGACGGCACGCGACCCATCAGCAATCACGAATACTTCACGCGGCTCGGCCGGCGCCTGATCGCCACGCTGAACGACGTCACCGAGGACGGCTACGTGTTTCGCGTGGACATGCGGCTGCGGCCCTACGGCGACGGCGGCCCGCTCGTCATGAGCTTCGAGATGCTCGAGAACTATCTCATCACGCAGGGCCGCGAGTGGGAGCGCTACGCCTGGATCAAGGCCCGCGCGGTGACCGGCGATCGCGGCGCCGAACTGATGGAGCTCGTGCGCCCCTTCGTCTACCGCCGCCATCTCGACTACAGCGCGTTCGCCTCGATGCGCGATCTGCATGGCCAGATCCGCCGCGAGGTGGAGCGCCGCGAGCTCTTCGACAACATCAAGCTCGGCCCCGGCGGCATACGCGAGATCGAGTTCATCGCCCAAGTGTTCCAGTTGATCCGCGGCGGGCGCGAGCCGGAGCTGCGGCGCCAGCCCACGCTGGAAGTGCTCGCGCTCGTCGCCGGGCGCAATCTGCTCCCGCAGCGCGCGGTGGACGGGCTCGTGGACGCGTACGGGTTCCTGCGGCGGCTCGAGCACCGGCTCCAGTATCTCGACGACCAGCAGACCCATGCCCTGCCCAGGAGCGAGGCCGACCGGCTCGCAGTGGCACAAAGCATGGGGTTCGGCGACTACGCCGCTTTCCAGGCGGCGCTCGAGCGGCATCGCGAGCACGTCACGCGCCAGTTCGAGCAGATCTTCACCGCGGCGCCGCAGGGCGAGCATGCGCTCGCGCCGCTGTGGCAGCCCTCCGACCCGCAGCGCACGATCGAGCGCCTGGAGGCGCTCGGCTACCGCCGCGCTGCCGAAGTGCAGCAGCGGCTCGCCGCATTGCGGGAGAGCCCGCGCTACCGGCAGATGCCCGCTTCGGGCCAGCAGCGGCTCGAGCGCCTCGTGCCGCTCGCGATCGAGGCCGCGGCGGCGGTGAGCGACCCCGATGCGACACTCGAGCGCATCCTCGAGCTGATCGAGAGCGTGAGCCGCCGGGAGTCGTACCTCGCGCTGCTGGAGGAGTATCCGCTCGCGCTCGCGCGGCTTGCGGATCTCGTGAACGCGAGCGGCTGGGTCGCGCAGTACCTCACCCGGCACCCGATCCTGCTCGACGAGCTGCTCGACACGCGCACGCTCTACGCCGCGCCCGACTGGCCCGCGCTCAGGCGCGCCCTGCGCGCCCAGCTCGACGACGCGGCGAACGATATCGAGCGCGAGATGGACGTCCTGTGCCACTTCAAGCACGCGCAGACGATGCGCTTCATCGCCCAGGATCTCGCCGGCACGCTGCCGCTCGAGACGCTGAGCGATCACCTGTCGGATCTCGCCTGCGTGATTCTCGAGGAGGTGCTGCGCCTCACGTGGTCGGCGCTGCGCACGCGCCATCGCGAGGCGCCGCGCTTTGCCATCATCGCCTACGGCAAGCTCGGCGGAAAGGAACTCGGCTACGTCTCCGATCTCGACATCGTGTTTCTCTACGACGACGAAGCGCCCGAGGCGCCGGAAAATTACGCGCGCCTCGCGCAGCGCATCAATGCCTGGCTCACCGCGATCACGCCCGCGGGCGTACTCTATGAGACGGATCTCAGGCTGCGGCCCGACGGCGCGAGCGGGCTCCTCGTGAGCCCGCTCGCGAGCTTTCGCGAGTACCAGGAAAAACACGCCTGGGGCTGGGAGCACCAGGCGCTCACGCGTGCCCGGTTCGTGGCGGGCGATGCCGGCATCGGGCGGGAATTCGAGGCGCTGCGCATCGCGATCCTGCGCCAGCCGCGCGCCCTGGACGCGTTGCGCCGCGACATCGTCGCGATGCGGGAGAAAATCCACGCCGCGCATCCCAACCGCAGCACGCTCTTCGATTTGAAGCACGACCGTGGCGGCATCATCGACGTCGAATTCGTCGTGCAATACTTCGTGCTCGGCTTCTCGCACCGCCACGCCGAATTGACGGGCAATATCGGCAACCTCGCGCTGCTCAAGCTCGCCGGCCGCCTCGGGCTCGTTCCGGAGCCGCTCGCACTCGCCGCCCACGACGCCTATCGCGAATTTCGCCGGCGCCAGCACCGGCTGCGGCTCGCCGGTGAAAGATACGCGCGCGTCGCTCGCGAGGACGTGGCGGACCACATCGCTGCCGTGCTCGATCTCTGGCGCAGCGTGTTCGGACCAAGCTAAAATGCGGCTTTCCCCTGTGGAGCATGCATATGTCAATGGCCGACCGTGACGGCCAGATCTGGTATGACGGCAAGCTCGTGCCGTGGCGCAGCGCGACCACGCACGTCCTCACGCACTCGCTGCATTACGGGCTCGCGGTGTTCGAAGGGCTGCGCGCCTACGCGACCGCGCGCGGCACCGCGATCTTTCGCCTGAAGGAGCACACCGAGCGGCTCTTCAACTCGGCGCACATCTACCGCATGAAGATGCCGTACAGCCGCGAGACGCTGATGGAAGCGCAGAAGGAGGTGGTGCGCGCAAACCGCCTCGAATCCTGCTATATCCGGCCGATCGCGTTCTACGGCTCGGAGAAGATGGGCGTCTCTCCGGCCGGCGCAAGCGTGCACGTCGCGATCGCGGCGTGGCCGTGGGGCGCGTATCTCGGCCCGGAGGCGATCGAAAAAGGCATACGCGTCAAGACCTCTTCGTTCGCGCGGCATCACGTCAACGTGTCGATGTGCCGCGCGAAGTATTCCGGCACCTACGCCAACTCGATCCTCGCGAACCTCGAAGCGACCGAGCACGGTTACGACGAGGCGCTGCTGCTCGACGTCGACGGCTTCGTTGCGGAGGGCTCGGGCGAAAATCTCTTCGTCGTGAAGAACGGCGAGATCTTCGAGCCCGAGCTCACCAGCGCGCTGATGGGCATCACGCGCCAGTCGGTCATCACGCTCGCGCGCGAAATGGGCTACAGCGTCACGGCGCGCCGCATCACGCGCGACGACCTGTACATCGCCGACGAGGCATTCTTCACCGGAACCGCTGCGGAAGTGACGCCGATCCGCGAAGTGGACGGCCGGGTGATCGGCGACGGACGCCGCGGGGAGATCACCACGAAGCTGCAACGCGCGTTCTTCGACTGCGTGACCGGCAAGTCGGAGCGGCACGGCGACTGGCTGACGCCGGTCGCGGCGTGAGGGGAACGATGAGCGACCAGACCGAGAACCGCGAACGCCTGATCGAAGTCACGGCGGCCGACTTGCCGCTGCACTGCCCCATGCCGTCCATGGTGCTGTGGAACGCGCATCCCCGCGTCTTCCTGCCGATCCACAAGACCGGTGAAGCGCTCTGCCCGTACTGCGGCACGCGATATGTACTGAAGGGCGAAGCCGGGCCCGGTCACTGACCGCCTCCACGGTGTACAAGATCCTCGTCGTCGGCCCCTCCTGGATCGGCGACACGGTACTCGCGCAGCCGCTTTTTCACCTGCTCCACGAGAAGCACGGCACCGCCGCGATCGATGTGCTGGCGCCAGCCTGGACCCTGCCCGTGCTCGAGCGGATGCCTGAGGTACGGCACACCCTCCTGAACCCGTTCGGACACGCAGAACTCCGGCTGCGCGCGCGGCGGCGACTCGGGCGCGAGCTGGCGATTGCGGGATACAATCAGGCGATCGTCCTGCCCAATTCCTTCAAGTCCGCACTGGTGCCCTTCTTCGCCGCCATTCCGCTTCGCACCGGCTATCGCGGTGAGATGCGCTGGGGGCTCCTCAACGACGTGCGCGCGCTCGACGAACAGGCGCTTCCCCGGATGGTCGAGCGCTACGCGGCGCTCGCGAGCGCGCCTGCGGAGCCGCCGCCACCGCCTCCGCCGCTGGGTCTGCGTGTCGCTGAGGCGGCGCGCCTCGCGACGCTCGCGAAGCTTCGCATCGATCCCGGCGCTGTGGCCGTCGCGCTCTGCCCCGGCGCCGAGTACGGCCCGGCCAAGCGCTGGCCGCTCCATCACTTTGCGGCGCTGGGAAAAGCACTGGCGAAGAAAGGACTGGAGGTGTGGATCGTCGGCTCGGCGCGCGAGCGCGGGCTCGGCGAGGAAATCGAGAAGCTTGCGGACAGCGCGTGCCGCAATCTGTGCGGGATGACAACCCTCGCCGAGGCGATCGATGTCCTCGCCTCCGCAGCGCTCGTCGTCAGCAACGACTCGGGGCTGATGCACGTCGCGGCCGCGGTGGGGAGGCCGCTTATCGCGCTCTACGGATCGAGCAGCCCGGAATTCACGCCGCCACACGCTGCCGACGCGCGCATCGTCCGGCTGGGCCTCGAGTGCAGTCCGTGCTTCGAGCGCGAATGCCCGCTCGGCCATTTCAACTGCATGATGCAGCTCACCCCGGAGCGGGTATGCAGCGCCATCGACTTTGATAAAATCCGGCCTCGACCCCGTTGACCGCCCGCCTTTCCGATCCCGTGAAGAAGACGCTCTTTGCCACGCCCCAGGACGCCGAAGCCGCGTTCTACGACGCGTTCACCAAGGGCGATCTCGACGCCATGATGGAGGTGTGGGCCGACGACGACGACATCTACTGCGTGCACCCGGGCGGCGCGCGCATGAGCGGCGTCGCGGAGGTCCGTGAATCGTGGCGCAAGATTTTCGCGTCCGGCCAGTCGCTGCGCTTCCAGTTGCGCGGGCAGCATTACGTGAACGGCATGATGCTCTCCGCGCACAGCGTCTACGAGCACATCAACGTGGCGGGCGAGACGCGCGCGCACGGGCCGATGATCGCGACCAATATCTATCTGCGCACCGAGCACGGGTGGCGGATGGTCGCGCATCACGCCTCGCCCGTTCCTGCGCCAGCCACCGCGCCCGACCCCGAGCCGCGGCGCCAGACCAAGGCGACGCTGCACTGATGGGCGCGACGCATGCCTGATTCGATCCCGGCGGCCGCTGCGCTCGCGCTCCCGCCGCGAAGCGCGAAGCCGCGCCGGCGCGGCGTCACTTCCATGATCGACTTCGGGCCCGATACCTTCGGCTGGACCGGCGGCGAGCTGGGCATACGCAACGTGCTCGAGGTCGCGGCCGAGTACATCGACTACGCCAAGATCTACGCGATGAACGCGCTGCTCATGCCGCAAGCGGTGGTGAAGCGCGCGGCGCGCCTCTATCGCGACGCGGGCGTCGTGCCCTTCGCCGGCGGCATCCTCTTCGAATACGCGTGGCAGCGCAACGACGTGGAAGGGCTCGTCGCGCTGCTCGCACGGCTCGATCTTCCGGGCATCGAGCTCTCCGAGAACTACGTTATGCTCAGCGATGACGAGCGCAGCGGCGCGATCGAGCGCCTCCAGAGGGCGGGGCTCAGCGTCGTCTACGAGTTCGGCCGCAAGAACCCGGAAGATGCGATGAGCATCGAATACCTGGGCGGCATCGTGAAGTCGGTCGCCGCGCACGGCATCCACCACGTGACGGTCGAGCAGTGCGAGATGGATCTCCTCGCGCGCGAGGCGCCCGACGCGATCGGAACGCTCGCTGCACAGCCCTGGTTCGAGCACATCGTGATCGAGGCCGATCCCTACCGCTTTCCGCAGCAGCACGTCGAGCTGCTGCGCGATTTCGGGCCCGAGGCCAACCTCGCGAACATCACGCCGGGCCAGATCCTGCGGCTCGAGGGATTCCGGCGCGGCATCGGGCGCGCGGTGAACTACTCGCTGCTCTCGGGCGACGGCTCGTACGCGGCGGGCAGCCGCATTTGATCGTGCCGCCCCGAACGGGCGGCTTTTTTTGATAGAGGAAGGCAATGAACTCCAGTACCTTTGGCAATCCCGATGTCATCGTCGTGGGCGCCGGCAATGCGGCCGCCTGCGCGGCGCTCGCCGCGCGCGAGAGCGGCGCGCGCGTCATCATGCTGGAAGCGGCGCCAATCGAGGACTGCGGGGGCAACAGCCGCTACACGGCGGGATTGATGCGCGTGGTGTACAACGGCGTGGACGATCTCGCGCAGTTGATCCCCGATCTCACGGAAGAGGAGAAGACGCTGCACGACTTCGGCGCCTACACCGCCGACAACTACTTCGACGACATGGGCCGCATCACGCAGTACCGCACCGATCCGGACCTGTGCGAGATCCTCATCTCGAAGAGCTTCGAGACGCTGGTGTGGCTGCGGAAAAAGGGCGTCAAGTTCCAGGCGAGCTACGGCCGCCAGTCGTACAAGATCGACGACAGGCGCTTCAAGTTCTGGGGCGGTCTCGCGGCTGAAACGTGGGGCGGCGGCCCGGGACTGGTGGACAACGAGCACAAGGCCTGCGCGCGCGAAGGCATCACCATCTACTACGAGACGCCGGCGATCGCGCTTCTGACCGACGACGAAAACCGCGTGATCGGGGTGAAGGCGCGGCACAAGGGCAGGAACGTGGAGATTCCCGCGAAGGCGGTGGTGCTCGCGTGCGGCGGGTTCGAGTCGAACGCCGAGATGCGCACGCGTTACCTCGGCCCCGGCTGGGATCTCGCGAAGGTGCGCGGCACGCGCTACAACACCGGGCTGGGCATCAAGATGGCGCTCGACGTCGGCGCGCTCTCCTACGGCCACTGGTCCGGTTGCCACGCGGTGGGCTGGGATCTCAACGCGCCGCCCTTCGGCGATCTCTCCGTCGGCGACAACTTCCAGAAGCACAGCTATCCGTGGGGCATCATGGTCAACGCTCGCGGCGAGCGCTTTGTCGACGAAGGGGCGGACTTCCGCAACTACACCTACGCCAAGTACGGCCGCGTCATCCTCGAGCAGCCGGGCATGTTCGCTTGGCAGATCTTCGACGCCAAGATCATTCCGGTGCTGCGCGACGAGTATCGCATCAAGCGCGTGACCAAGGTGCGCGCCGACACGCTCGAGGAGCTCGTGAAAAAGCTCGAGGGCGTGAACGCGGAAGCCTGCCTGCGGGAGATCCGGGAGTACAACAAGGCTGTGCGCACCGACATCCCGTTCAACATGGCAGTGAAGGACGGGCGCTGCACCGTCGGGCTCAAGGTGAACAAGTCGAACTGGGCGAACACGATCGACACCCCGCCGTTCGAGGCCTATGCCGTCACCTGTGGCGTCACCTTCAGTTTCGGCGGCGTGAAAGTGAGCACCCGGGCGGAGGTCGAGGACACGGGAGGCAAACCCATCCCCGGCCTCTTCGCGGCGGGAGAAATGGTGGGCGGCATCTTCTACCACAACTATCCCGGTGGCACCGGCCTCACCTCGGGCGCGGTATTCGGCAGGCTCGCCGGCACGAGCGCCGGCGAATACGTGAAGAGCAGGTAATCCCGGGAGACGTCGCAATGAATGCACCGGCGATCAGGATCAACCGGCCCGTGCGCGATCAGGTGAGCGCGGAGGAGTGGGAAACGCGCGTCAATCTTGCGGCGTGCTACCGCCTGATGCACGAGTTCGGGATGGTGGAGATGGTGGCGAACCACATCTCGGCGCGCGTGCCGGGGAAGGAAAGCGAGTTCCTCATCAATCCCTACGGCATGCTCTACGAGGAGATGACCGCCTCCAGCATGATCCGCATCGACCTCGAAGGCAACGTGCTCTTCAACGCCACCGAATATGGGGTGAACCAGGCGGGTTACGTGATCCACAGCGCGATCCACGCCGCGCGCCATGACGTGGACTGCATCATCCACACGCACACGCTCGCGGGCATGGCGGTGTCGGCGATGAAGTGCGGGATCCTGCCGATCGCGCAATCGTCGATGCGCTTCAGCGACATCGCGTATCACGACTACGAGGGCGTGGCACTGCGGCTCGACGAGCGCGAGCGGCTCGTGAAGAATCTGGGACAGCGCGAGGCCATGGTGTTGCGCAATCACGGGCTCCTCACGGTCGCGCCGAGCATCCCGGAGTGCTTCAACAACATGTACCGGCTCGAGCGCGCCTGCCAGCTCCAGGTGATGACGCTCTCCTGCAATACCGAGATCCAGCTTCCGCCGCGGGAAGTGGTCGAGTACACGAACCACCAGATGAAGCCGGGCGTGCGGCGCCGCTTCGGACTCCTCGAATGGCCGGCGCTCCTGCGCAAGCTCGAGCGCATAGATCCCTCGTATCGCGACTGAGACGGCGCGTACCCGAGGCGAGCGCGATGGAGCCTTATCGCGCGCCGTGGTGGCTGCCGGGCGCGCACCTGCAGACCATCTACCCGGCCGTCGTGTTGAAGCCGCCGCGCGTGCCCTATCGCCGCAGCCGCTGGGGTACTCCGGACGGCGACTTCATCGACGTCGATCGCGTGGAGACGCCGGGTGCGCCCGGTGAGCGTGCCGCGCCGCTCGTGGCACTGTTCCACGGGCTGGAAGGCGGCTCATCGAGCCACTACGCGCTCGCGCTGATGCACGCGGTGCGCGCCCGGGGCTGGCGCGGCCTGGTGGTTCATTTCCGCGGCTGCAGCGGCGAGCCCAACCTTCTGCCGCGCGCCTATCACTCCGGCGACACGGAGGAGCTGGACTGGATACTGCGGCGCCTTCAAGCCGAGCGCGAAGGTGCGCCGCTCCATGCCGCCGGCGTATCGCTCGGCGGCAACGTGCTGCTCAAGTGGCTGGGCGAGCGCGGCGCGGAGGCATCGCACTATGTGGCGCGCGCCTGCGCCGTGTCGGCGCCGGTGGACCTCGTGAGCGCCGGCGCGGCGCTCGGGGCCGGCTTCAACCTCCTCTACGCCCGCCATTTTCTCGCAACCCTCAAGCGCAAGTCGGCGCGCATGCTCGAGGCGCATCCCGGCCTCTTCCGTCTCGAGCGGGTGCTTGCGGCTCGCACGTTGCGCGAGTTCGACGATGTCGTGACCGCGCCGCTGCACGGTTTCCGCGACACCGACGATTACTGGGCGCGCGCGAGCAGCAAGCCGCTGCTGCGCCACATCGCCGTGCCCACGCTGATGGTGAACGCGCGCAACGATCCGTTCCTGCCTTCTCGGGCGCTTCCCGGGCCGCACGAAGTCTCGCGCGCGGTGGCGCTCGAATTTCCCGACACCGGCGGCCACGCGGGCTTCGTCACCGGACGGTTTCCCGGAACGCTCGACTGGCTCCCCCGGCGCATGCTCGCGCACTTCGCCGGAAACTGAATCTCGATTAAGCTGTCCGTTCCCGCAACCACGAGCCCTCCCTCATGAACGCACTTCCTCCCGAAATCTTCAAGGCCTACGACGTGCGCGGCATCGTCGGCCGCACGCTGACGCCGCCGATCGTGGAAGCGATCGGGCGGGCGATCGGAAGCGAAGCACGGGCGCGCGGTTGCAACGCGGTCGCGGTCGGTCGCGATGGGCGGCTCTCGGGTCCCGAGCTCGCGGCGGCCCTTGCGCGCGGACTCAACGAGAGCGGCGTCGACGTGATCGACGTCGGGCAGGTCGCGACGCCGATGCTGTACTTTGCGGCGTACCATCTCGACACCGGCTCCGGCGTCTCCGTGACCGGATCGCACAACCCGCCCGACTACAACGGGCTCAAGATGATGGTGGGCGGGGAGACGCTGTGGGGCGACGGCATACAGGCGCTCCGCCGCCGCATCGAGCGCGGCGACCTCGCGCAGGGCTCGGGAACCCGACGCGAGCAGTCGATCCGCGAGGCCTATCTCGACCGCATCACGCAGGACGTGAAGCTCGAGCGGCCGATGTCGGTCGTCGTCGACTGCGGCAACGGCGTCGCGGGTGGCGCCGCGCCGGAACTCTATCGCCGGCTGGGCTGCGCCGTGACCGAGCTTTTCTGCGAGGTGGACGGGACATTCCCCAACCATCATCCCGACCCGTCGCAGCCCGGCAACCTCGAGGATCTCAAGCGCGCGCTCGCGGCGGGCAAGGGCGAGATCGGCTTCGCGTTCGACGGCGACGGCGACCGGCTCGGGGTCGTGACCAGAAGCGGCAGGATCATCTATCCGGACCGGCTGCTGATGCTGTTCGCCGCCGACGTCCTGAAGCGCGAGCCCGGCGCGCAGATCATCTTCGACGTCAAGTCCACGCGCAATCTCTTCTCATGGGTGCGCGACCACGGCGGCAGGCCGCTCCTGTGGAAGACCGGACACTCGCTCATCAAGCAGAAACTGAAGGAAACCGGGGCCGCGCTCGCCGGCGAGATGAGCGGCCATTTCTTCTTCAAGGAACGCTGGTACGGCTTCGACGATGCGCTCTACGCCGGCGCGCGGCTGCTCGAAATCCTGTCGAAAGAGAAGGATCCGACCGCCGTGCTCGAGAGCCTGCCGGACGCGATCGCGACGCCCGAGCTGCACGTCCAGCTCGCCGAGGGCGAGAACTTCACGCTGATCGAGAAACTGCGGCGGACCGCGCGCTTCGAAGGCGCGCGGGAGATCATCACCATCGACGGCGTGCGGGTGGAATACGCAGACGGTTTCGGGCTCGCGCGCCCGTCCAACACGACGCCGGTGGTGGTGCTGCGCTTCGAGGCCGACGACGAAGCGGCGCTGCAGCGCATCCAGGACGACTTCCGCCGCGCGATCGAGGCCGTCAGGCCGGGAACACCCCTTCCTTTCTAGCGGGACACGCGCCGCCGCCGGCCGGCGCGGCCGACTGCGAATCCTCCGCGGCTGCACCCGCCGCGGTTACGGCTCGGCCGGCGGTAGCGTTTACCTGCGAACCAGCGCGATCAGCGTCATGTCCGGCAGGTGATCGTATGAATTTGCCCTTCTACAACCATGAAAGTTCTGTCTTAAAAACCGAATTTTCATGGTAGCATCCGGCATCATGATCGTCCGCCGCGGCCATCTGGATGCCCTCGGACGCCTCCTCCGGCGTTTTCCCGTCGTGGGCCTGCTCGGAGCACGCCAGGTCGGAAAGACCACGCTGGCCCGGGCGTGGCTGGGCGCGCGCCGGGAACAGGTGGTGCGCTTCGACCTCGAGAATCCCGCCGACCTCGCCCGCCTGGCCGATCCCATGCTTGCGCTGGAGCCGCTCCGGGGCATGGTCGTTCTGGACGAAATTCAGCGGCGGCCCGAGCTCTTTCCGGCGCTGCGAGTGCTCGCCGACCGGCGCCCGCGTCGAGCACGGTTCCTGGTTCTGGGCAGCGCGTCCCCCGCCCTGCTGCGGCAGGGATCGGAATCCCTTGCCGGCCGGATCGCATACTACGAGTTGCCCGGGCTTTCGCTGCGGGAGGTGGGGCCCCGCATGGCGGAGCGCTTGTGGCTGCGGGGCGGCTTCCCGCGCGCCTTTCTCGCACGCAGTGATGCCGCCAGCATGGAGTGGCGCCGCGCCTTCCTCGCGACCTTTCTCGAGCGCGATCTGCCGGCGCTTGGCATCAACGTCGCAGCCGGGACGATGCGGTGCTTCTGGACGATGCTCGCGCACCATCACGGTCAACTCTGGAACGCCTCGGAGTTCGGCCGCTCGTTCGGGGTCGCTGACACGACCGTGCGCGGCTACCTCGACAAGCTGACCGACGCCTTCGTGGTGCGGCAATTGCAGCCCTGGCACGAGAACATCGGCAAGCGCCAGGTGCGCGCCCCGAAGGTGTACATCAGGGACTCGGGGCTGCTGCACGCGCTGCTGGACGTCGCCACGCGAAGCTCCCTGGACACGCATCCGAAGGTGGGTGCCTCGTGGGAAGGCTTCATTCTCGAACAACTGATCCAGCAGCTCGGCGCCCGCCCCGAGACGTGCTATTTCTGGCGCACCCATACCGGGGCGGAACTCGACCTCCTCGTCATGCACGGCAGTCGGCGGTTGGGATTCGAGATCAAGCGCACCACGGCGCCGGCGGTCACCCCGTCGATGCGCTCAGCGCTCGCCGATCTCAAGCTCGACTCGCTTACCGTCATCCATGCGGGCAGCGAATCGTTTCCGCTGGCTCCCCGGATAACCGCAATGGGATGGCGCTCGATCGTCCGGGCGATCCGTTGAATGGCTCAAGCGCTGTTTTTTCGGGGCGTGCCCCCGTCACGCGGCGCATGGTATCCCACGGCTGCGCGCGAGGGATATCGAGGCGGGGCGAGTTGCTATCGGGGCACCCGCTTTTCGGGCGCGTCGAGATTCACGTACTCGTTGACGCCATGGGTCCGATAGCGCCGCATGCGGCTGCGCGGATAGTCGCACACGTCGTACGGCAGGCGATTGCCGCCGACGAGATAAACCAGGTCCTCCGGATTCGGGTTGTAGAGGTTGTGTGGCGCAGAGCCCGCGACGAATCCCATGAAATCCCCGGCGCCCACGTCAAACGTGTCGTCGCCGATTTCGGCGAGACCGCGCCCGGAAAGAACGTAGATCCACTCCTCGTCGTGGTGATGGAAGTGCAGCACGCTGCTGCGTCTCCCGGAGGTGAGGCGCACGAGGTGCACGCCGAGCGACTGCAGGCCCACCGCGTCGCCGAGCGAGCGCGTGTGGCGGATCGCTTCGGGGTCGAGCGCATGCGTGCGCGCTTCCTCGGGGAGTGCCGCGATGTCCTGCGCGCGCAGCAAAGGATGCGCTGAAGCCGGCATGTCTCCTCCCGAAAGTTACGGTTGAATCAGAGCCGCTGCTCGATCCACGCGCGCACCGATTCGAGCGCCTGCGGCAATTTCGCAGAGTCGGTGCCGCCCGCCTGCGCCATGTCGGGGCGCCCGCCGCCCTTGCCGCCGACCTGCTGCGCGACGTAGTTCACGAGCTCGCCCGCCCTGACCTTCGCCGTCACGTCCTGCGTCACCCCCGCGATCAGCGACACCTTGCCACCGTCCGCGCTTGCGAGCACCACCGCCGCGGTCTTGAGCCTGTCCTTCAGCCTGTCCACCGCCTCGCGCAGCGTTTTCACATCCGCGCCTTCGATCGCGGCCGCGACGACTTTGACGCCCTTCACCTCGATCGCCTGCTCGGCAAGCTCGTCCCCGCGCGTGGAGGCGAGCTTCGACTTGAGGCGCGCGAGCTCCTTCTCGAGCGTGCGGTTCGCTTCCTGCAGCGCCGCGAGGCGCTGCCGCACCGCCTCGAGATTGACCTCGCGCAACCCGGCCTCCGAGGCGAGCTCGGAGAGGCCCTTCTCGATCTGCTGGACCCAGGCGAGCGCACCTTCGCCGGTCGTCGCCTCGATCCGCCGCACCCCGGCCGCGATGCCGCCTTCCGAGACGATCTTGAAGAATCCGATGTCGCCGGTGCGCTTGACGTGCGTGCCGCCGCACAGCTCGCGCGAGGAGCCGATGTCGAGCACGCGCACTTCGTCGCCGTACTTGTCGCCGAAGAACGCGAGCGCGCCGGCCTTCGTCGCCTCGTCGAACTTCATGATGCGCGCGCTCGTCGCGACGTTGGCAAGGATCTCGGCGTTGACGATCGCCTCGACCCGTCGGATCTGTTCGTCCGTCATGGGCTCGTTGTGCGAGAAGTCGAAGCGCGTGCGCTCGGCGTCCACGAGCGAGCCTTTCTGCTGCACGTGCGGGCCCAGCACTTCGCGCAGCGCCTTGTGCATGAGGTGTGTCGCGGAGTGGTTGCGCATGGTGCGCGCGCGCCGCTCGGTATCGACCGCGGCGAGCACCTTGTCGCCGACCTTGAGCCGGCCCGCGCGCATGACACCCTTGTGCCCGAAAACCGCGGGCTGGATCTTCTGCGTGTCATCGACGACGAAAGTACCGTTGACGCCGGCGAGTTCGCCGCGGTCGCCGACCTGCCCGCCCGACTCGGCGTAGAACGGCGTGCGATCGAGCACCACGATGCCGCCCGTGCCGGCGCCGATCTCATCGACCTGCACCCCTTCTTTGTCGTAGAGCGCGACCACCGTCGATTCGAGCTGCAGCGCATCATAGCCGTGGAATTCGGTCGCCGCGCCGCGGTAATCGAGGTTCGCCGCGGCCGCGAATTTCGATGCCGCACGCGCCCGCGCGCGCTGGCGCTCCATCGCGGCCTCGAAGCCGGCATAGTCGACGCGCACGCCGCGCTCGCGCGCGATGTCGGCCGTGAGATCGACCGGGAAACCGAACGTGTCGTAGAGCTGGAACACCGTCTCGCCGTCGAGCATGCGGTCTTCGCGATTGAGCGCGCCCTCGAGGACTTTCATGCCGTTCGCGAGCGTCTCGGCGAAACGCTCCTCCTCCTGCTTCAGCACCTGCACAATCCGCTCGGCCGCCCTGGGGAGTTCGGGATACGCCTCGCCCATCGCGCGCGAGAGGTCGGCCACGAGCCGATGGAAAAAGGGATCGGTCTGCCCCAGCTTGTAGCCGTGGCGGATCGCGCGACGCACGATGCGCCGCAGCACGTAGCCGCGCCCCTCGTTCGACGGGATCACGCCGTCCACGATGAGAAAGCTGCACGCGCGGATGTGGTCCGCGATGACCTTGAGCGAGTTGCTGCCGTAGTCCTTGCTGTGCGTTTCGCGTGCGGCGGCCCTGATGAGATCCCGGAAAAGGTCGATGTCGTAGTTGGAATGGACCCCCTGGAGCACCGCGGCGATGCGCTCGAGCCCCATGCCGGTATCGACCGAAGGCTTGGGAAGCGGATGCATCACGCCGCGCTCGTCGCGGTTGAACTGCATGAAGACGAGATTCCAGATCTCGACGTAGCGGTCGCCGTCGGAGTCCTTCGAACCCGGCGGGCCGCCCGGTACGGCGGGACCGTGGTCCCAGAAAATCTCGCTGCACGGCCCGCAGGGGCCGGTGTCCGCCATCTGCCAGAAGTTGTCGCTCTGGTACTTGGGCGCGCCCGGCTTGTCGCCGATCCGCACGCAGCGCTCCTGCGGCACGCCGATCTCCTTCGTCCAGATGTCGTAGGCCTCGTCGTCCTCGTGGTAGACGGTGGTCCACATGCGCTTCGGGTCGAGGCCGTAGACTTTCGTGAGCAACTCCCACGCATAGCGGATCGCATCGCGCTTGAAGTAGTCGCCGAAACTGAAATTCCCCAGCATTTCGAAAAACGTGTGATGACGCGCGGTGTAGCCCACGTTTTCCAGATCGTTGTGCTTGCCGCCCGCCCGCACGCAGCGCTGCGCCGTCGTGGCGCGCACGTAGGGACGCTTCTCGAGCCCGAGGAAGACATCCTTGAACTGCACCATCCCGGAATTGGTGAAGAGCAGTGTCGGATCGTTGCCCGGCACGAGCGGGCTCGAGGCCACGACGGTGTGACCCTGGCGCGCGAAGTAATCGAGAAATCCCTTGCGTATGTCGCTGCTTTTCATGGTTGCCCTGGGTTCTGCATCAGTCGAGTCGGAAATTCTCTGGGTGGGCACTTGTGCCCCCCTCTGGTCGTTGGCATCGGTGGGCGTGAAGCCCACCCTGCAAGTCGGTTGCGGCTAGCGCAGGCGCTTCGTTTCCTCGATCCGCAATCCGATCGATTGCCCGCCGATGATCGCGGCGCTCTTCACGATGCCGGTCAGCGCCACCGCGGTGCCCGGCGCGGGCAGCGTGCCGTTCGTGGTGACGGTGACTTCGCCGGTCTCGTCCCGTACGACGAAGCTCTCTCCGAGTATCGGCAGCTTGATCGCATCGACCACCTTCCCCTTCACCTTCACTTCCCGGCCCTCGAACATGCCCGGCGCGGCGGCGATCTCCCTGAGCGGCGTGTAGCCGAACGGCAGGTAATCGCAACCCGTGAGCAGGATCGCAGCCGCAGCCGATACCGCCAGCCAGCGCCTACGATTCATCGTCCACTCCGGCGGAGCGCATCACCTTCATTATGGTCTCCATGGAAAAGCCGCGCCCTTGCAAGAATCTCACCTGGCGCGCGCGTTCCTTCGCGTTCGACGGGGCTGCCTTGAACTTGCGCTGCCAGACGGCGCGCGCGGCTTCCAGCTCGCCCGCCTTCAATTCGGGAAGCGCGGCTTCGACCACTTCTTCGGCCACGCCCTTTGCGAGCAGTTCCTGGCGGATGCGACCGGCTCCGAAGCGCCCGCGCCGCGCATGGATCAACTGCTCGGCGACGCGCCGTTCCGCGAGCCAGCCGCGCGCCGCAAGCTCGTCGAGAAGACGTTCGATCTCGTCCGGGTCCGCGGCGAGCGGCAGAAGCTTGTGCTGCAATTCCCGCCGCGAGTGCTCGCGCCGCGCGAGAAGGCGCAGCGCGCGCGAACGCAGCCCGTCACCCGACAGCTTTTCGGGGCTCGGGCTTGGCTTCGACCTTGGGCTCTGCGACACCGATTCCCACCGCGGCGAGCACCTTCATCTCGATTTCGCGCGCGAGCTCGGGATGCTCCTTGAGATAGTCGCGCGTGTTGTCCTTGCCCTGTCCGATGCGCTCCTTGCCGTAGGTGTACCACGCGCCGGACTTGTCGATGATGCCGTGCGCGACCCCGAGCTCGATGATCTCGCCCTCGCGCGAAATGCCCTCGCCGTAGAGGATGTCGAAATCGGCGGTGCGGAACGGCGGCGCGACCTTGTTCTTAACCACCTTCGCGCGCGTCTCCGAGCCGATCACCTCGTCGCCCTTCTTGATCGAGCCGATGCGGCGGATGTCGATCCGCACCGAAGCGTAGAACTTGAGCGCGTTGCCGCCGGTGGTGGTCTCGGGATTGCCGAACATGACGCCGATCTTCATGCGGATCTGGTTGATGAAGATGACGAGCGTGTTGGAGCGCTTGATGTTCGCGGTGAGCTTGCGGAGCGCCTGCGACATGAGCCGCGCCTGCAGTCCCATCTGCGGCTCGCCCATCTCGCCTTCGATCTCGGCCTTCGGCACCAGCGCCGCCACCGAGTCGATCACCACCACGTCGACCGAGCCCGAGCGCACCAGCATGTCGGCGATCTCGAGCGCCTGCTCGCCGTTGTCCGGCTGCGAGATCAGCAGTTCGCTGAGGCTCACGCCGAGCTTCTCGGCGTACTGCGGATCGAGCGCGTGCTCGGCATCGATGAAGGCCGCCGTGCCGCCCAGCTTCTGCATCTGCGCGATAACCGAGAGCGTGAGCGTCGTCTTGCCCGAGGATTCGGGCCCGTAGATCTCCACCACCCGCCCGCGCGGGAGACCCCCGATACCGAGCGCGATGTCGAGCCCGAGGGAGCCGGTCGAGACCACCTGGATGTCCCGGGCGACGTCCGACTCGCCCAGGCGCATGATCGAACCCTTGCCGAACTGCTTTTCGATCTGCGACAGCGCAGCCGCGAGCGCCTTGCTCCTGTTTTCGTCCATCTTTCCCCCTGTGTACGTGCTATAGATTATGTCACACCTCCACCGCCCGACATAACGACGCGCCGCGTTCCCGAGAGTGCCTGGGCCCGCATCGCCCATCGTGTCAGCTAACCATAACGCCCCGCGCATGCAATGGATGACGCGATGCGCGCTAGGCCGGGCCCGTCTGAAGCAGGCGCAGCACGCCTTTCAACGCGTGCACGACCGATTGCACGCGCACCGCCTGACGGTCACCCGCAAAATGTTGTGTCTCGCTGCTGGTAGCTCCACCCTTGATACCCCACGCGAAGCAGACCGTGCCGACCGGCTTCTCGGGGGTGCCGCCGCCCGGCCCCGCCGTGCCGCTCACCGCGACCGCGACTTGCGCATGGCTGCGGGCCAGCGCGCCGGCCACCATTTCGCGCACGGTCGGCTCGGACACCGCGCCGTGACGCCCCAGGGTATCGGAGTTCACGCCCAGCATCTCGCGCTTGGAAATGTAGGTATAGGTGATGAAACCGCGCTCGAACCAGTGCGAGCTGTCGGGGACGCGGGTGATCGCCTCGCTGATGCCACCACCGGTGCACGACTCGGCCGTCGCCAGCATGAGACGGCGATCCCTCAACGCATGGCCCACTTCTTCTGCGAGTTGATACAACGCGATGTCTGTCATGATCCGGTCAATGTCCTTGCGATGGCGAGTACGAGCAGAGTGTAGAACGCGGCCAGCAAATCATCGAACATCACCCCGAATCCGCCCCGCAGGGTACGCTCGTAGTAGCGAATGGGGGGCGGCTTGAGGATGTCGAAAGCGCGGAAGACGACGAAGGCTGCTGCCTGCCACGCCATGCCGGCGGGGGTAAAGAACAGCACCAGCAGAAAGGCGGTGATTTCGTCCCATACGATGCCGCCGTGATCGGCGCGGCCCAATGCAGCTCCGGTGCGCCCGCAAATCCAGATGCCGGCAACGAACATCGCGCACAGCAGGACGAGCCAGGCGAGCGGTGCCGTCCACGGGGACAGCGCCCAGAAGAGCGGGAATGCGAGGAGCGTCCCGAAGGTGCCGGGCGCAGCGGGGGCAAGCCCGACCCCGCCGCCGAACGCCAGGAAATGGGCGGGATGCCGCAGGACGAAGAGCCAGTCCGCGCGCGGGGCGCCTTCAGCCGAAATGATCGTATCCACCCTTGCCCAAAGCCATGATGCGGCCGCTGCCATCGACCACGCGCACGCGCTGCGCCCGTCTCATCGGGCGCTCGATGCGTCCCACCACGGTGACAGGCACGCCGGCCCGTCTTGCAGCGGCGCGCACCGCTTCGCGCCGTTCCGGGCGCGCGGTGAAGCACAATTCGTAGTCGTCCCCACCCGCGAGGACGGCCGCGCGCACCACGGGCATATCGATGCGCTTCCTCGCCACGGCGGAAACCGGCAAACGTTCGAATTCGATGAGGGCGGAAACCTGCGAGCGCTTGCAGATGTGCCCGAGATCGGCGCACAGGCCGTCGGAGATATCGATCGCGCTCCCGGCGATGCCGCGGAGCTGCGCGCCGAGCGCGAGGCGCGGCGTCGGCGCATCGAGGCGCCGCAGCGCGGCCCGCAGCTCGTGCGCCTCGAGCTTGACGCGGCGCTTGCGCGCGGCGACCGCCATCGCGGCGTCCCCAAGGCGGCCCGAAACCCATATGTCGTCGCCGGCACGCGCGCCGCTGCGGAGCAGCGCCTGTCCGTTAGGCACTTCGCCCAGAAGCTGGACCGAGACTGCGAGCGGCCCGCGCGTGGTGTCGCCGCCGATCAGCGCTACGCCGTGGCGCCGGGCGAGACGCATGAACCCGGACGCGAACGCGCGAAGCCACGCAGGCTCGACGCGCGGCAGCGCGAGCGCGAGCGTCGCCCAGCGCGCGGTCGCGCCCATCGCAGCGATGTCGGAGAGATTGACGGCGAGCGCCTTGTGCCCCAGCCGGCGCGGATCCGCATCCGGAAAGAAATGCGTGCCGGCGACGAGCATGTCCACCGTGACGACGAGCTCCATCCCGGGTCGCACGCGAACGAGCGCCGCATCGTCGCCGACGCCGAGCCGGGTATGCGGCGCCGGGTGGGTGAAGTAGTGCCGGATCAGCTCGAATTCGGAGAGCACGGCCCGCTAGTTCGCGCGGTCGGGCTGCCCGGCGGCCTTGAGTCGCGCCTGATCCTCGAGCCACTTCTTCTTCATGGCGCGCGGAAAGTAGAAATCGACGGCGGCGAATCCCAGAAAGAACAGGCCGATCAGCAGCGCCGTCGTCTCGCCCATGTGGACGGCGCCGGCGGTGAGCACGTAGAGCCCGAGGATCAGGTTGACTGCGCCGGCGAAGTAGAACGCCAGCATGCGCTTCTTGAGCCGTTCGTCCACGGTTGGCCTCCTCAGACGCTCTTCGTTTCCGCCGCGCGCAGCCGCACGGCGAGGCGATCGAGTACGCCGTTCACGAACTTGTAGCCGTCGGTGCCGCCGTATTCCTTCGCAAGCTCGACGGCTTCGTTGATCACCACGCGATACGGCACCTCGGGTTGATGCTTGAGCTCGAACGCCGCGAGCAGCAGTATGCCGCGCTCCACCGGGGAAAGCCCGGAAAACGGCCGATCGAGGCAGGGTGCCATCTCCCGTTCGAGCTCGGCTGCGTCGCGCACCGCGCCGTGCAGGAGCGCGCTGAAATAACCGGCGTCGAGCTTCTCGAAGCCCTTCGCCTCCGCGAGCTGCTTCGCGATCGTGTCCGGCTCGGCCTTCGCAAGCTGCCACTGGTAGAGGCCCTGCAGCGCGAATTCGCGCGCGCGGCGCCGGCTGGTCCTGCTCATCGGCCCTCTTCGTCGAGCTTGTCGAGGAGATTGGCCATTTCGATCGCCGCAAGCGCACAGTCCGTGCCCTTTTCCGTCATGCGCGCGAGCGCCTGCTCTTCGGTGTCGGTGGTGAGGATGCCGTTCGCGATCGGAACTCCGGTGTCGAGCTGCACGCTCGAGATGCCCGCGGCGCTTTCGTTCGCCACGATCTCGAAATGATAGGTCTCGCCGCGCACCACCGCGCCGAGCGCGACGAGCGCGTCGAACCCGCCGCTCTGCGCGAGCTTCTGCAGCGCGAGCGGCGCCTCCAGCGCGCCGGGCACCGTGACGATGCGGATGTTCGCCTCGCGCACGCCCTGTTTCACGAGCGCGGCGGTGCACGCGGAGAGCAGCCCCTCGCCGATGTCGCGATTGAAGCGGCTCATCACGATCCCGATCCGGAGATCGGCGCCGCGGTGATCCGGGTCCACTTCGTCGATGTTGTCGTAACGTGCCATGGGATCGAACTTCAGGAAACCTGCTTGTCCTTTTCGGGCTGCGGCGGCTGCAGGTAGCCGACCACCTCGAGGTCGAAGCCCGCCATGCTCGGCATGGGGCGCGGCAGCGCGAGCAATCGCATCTTTCTCACCTTGAGGTCGCGCAGGATCTGCGCCCCGATGCCGTAGTTGCGCAGCGCGATGCGCGGCGGTGCCGCATCGCGGCGCTGCGGACGTGCGCGCTCGAGCAGCTCCGCCGCGGTTTCGAGCCGGTGCAGCAGGAGCACCACCCCGCACTCCGATCGGCTCACCGTCGCGAGCGCATCGTGAAAATTCCACGAATGGCTGGTGCTCGCGGTATCGAGCAGATCGATGACCGACAGCGGCTCGTGCACCCGCACCAGCACTTCGCGCTCCGGCGCCGGCTGGCCCTTGACGAGGGCGAGGTGCGTCTCCTCGCCGATGCGGTCGCTGTAGACATACAGGCGAAAGCGGCCGTGCGCGGTCTCGATGTCGCGCTCGGCGACCCGCTTCACGAGCGACTCGGTGCGGCTGCGGTGCTCGATGAGATCGGCGATGGTGCCGATCCTGAGCCGATGATGGCGGGCGAACACCTCGAGCTCCGGGAGTCGCGCCATTTCCCCGTTTTCGCCCAGGATCTCGCAGATCACCGCGGCGGGCGTAAGCCCGGCGAGCCGGGCGAGATCGCAGCCCGCTTCGGTGTGGCCCGCGCGCACCAGCACGCCGCCTTCCTGCGCCATCAGCGGAAAGATGTGTCCGGGCTGCACGATGTCGCGCGGGCTGGCGTCGGCGCGGATCGCCGCCTGCACCGTGCGCGCGCGATCGGCGGCGGAGATGCCGGTCGTGACGCCTTCGGCCGCTTCGATCGACACCGTGAAGTTGGTCCCGAGCGGCGAGCGGTTGTTGGCGACCATCGGCGCCAGGTTGAGCTGGCGGCAGCGCTCCTCGGTGAGCGTGAGGCAGATCAGGCCGCGCCCGTGTCGCGCCATGAAGTTGATCGCTTCCGGCGTGACGAATTCCGCGGCCATCAGGAGGTCGCCCTCGTTCTCGCGGTCTTCCTCGTCGACGAGGACGACCATCTTCCCGGCGCGGATGTCGGCGATGATTTCGTTGATCGGGCTGATGGGCATGTCAGTCGGACCGCTTTCCCTGCGACGGCCACGCGAGGAGCCGTTCGACGTAGCGCGCGACGAGATCCACTTCGACGTTGACCTTATCGCCAACACGGAGATCGCGCAAGCTGGTCGCCCGCAGCGTATGCGGAATGAGGTTTACGCTCAATTCCGCGCCGCTCACCGCGTTGAGCGTGAGGCTTACCCCGTTCAGCGCGATCGAGCCCTTGCGGGCGATGTAGGGGGCGAGCTCCGCGGGCACCTCGACCGCGAGCAGCCGGTTGTCGCCGACCGGCTCGAATTTCACGACTGCGCCGACGCCATCCACGTGCCCGCTCACGAGATGTCCGCCGAGGCGATCGGCAAGGCGCAGCGCCTTTTCGAGATTGGCGCGCTCGCCCACGCGGAATCCCGACGTGCACCGCAGCGTCTCGGCCGACACGTCGGCCTCGAACGCGGGGCCCTCCAGCGCCACCGCCGTCAAGCAGACGCCGTTCACCGCGATGCTGTCTCCGATCGCCACGTCGCGCAAAAATTCCTCGCCGGCGCGAATGCGCAACCCGAGTCGGCCTTCGGCCGGCGCGGCTGCCACGATCTCCCCCACGGCCGCGACGATCCCGGTGAACATCAGATGGGCCTCGCGATGATGCGGAGATCGTCTCCGAGCCGCCGCACGTCGCGGATCTCGAGCGCATGGCGCCCACTCAAGTCTTCGAGCGCCGGAAGGTCGAACATGCCGCGCGCGTGGTCACCGATCAGGTGCGGCGCGAAATAGATCAGCAGCTCATCCACCAGACCTTCCCGCAGCAGCGATCCGTTCAACTTGTATCCCGCCTCCACGTGCACTTCGTTGAGCTCGCGGCGCCCCAATTCCCTCATGAGCGCGCCGAGCTCCACTTTGCCGCCTGCATTGGCGAGCACGATGATCTCCGCCCCGCGTGCGCGCAACGCGCTGCTGCGACCCTCGTCTTCGACCGCCGCCGCGATCAACGCGCCGCTTTCGAGGACGCGCGCGGCGGGCGGCGTCTCCAGCCGGCTGTCGACCACGATCCGCAGCGGCTGGCGCGGCGTATCGACTTCGCGCACGGTCAACTGCGGATCGTCGTCCCGCACGGTGCCGATGCCCGTCAGCACCGCGCAGGCCCGCGCCCGCCACGCGTGACCGTCGCGCCGAGCCTCCGGCCCCGTGATCCATCGGCTCCTGCCGTTGTCGAGCGCGGTCTTGCCGTCGAGGCTCGCCGCGATTTTCACTCGTATCCATGGCCGGCCCTGCGTCATGCGCTGGACGAATCCGATGTTGAGCTCGCGCGCATCCTCTTCCAGCGTGCCGCACTCGGTTCGAACACCCGCCCGCTCCAGCATCGTGAATCCGGCGCCCGCGACCTGCGGGTTGGGGTCACGCATCGCCGCGACCACGCGCGCAACGCCCGCTTCGGCGAGCGCGGGCGCGCACGGCGGCGTGCGCCCGTCATGCGAGCACGGCTCGAGCGTGACGTAGGCCGTCGCACCGCGCGCCGCGGCGCCCGCCATCGCGAGCGCGTTTCTTTCCGCATGCGGCGCACCGGCACGCTCGTGCCAGCCTTCGCCGACTACCGCGCCGTCGCGCACGATCACGCATCCCACCCGGGGGTTCGGCGTCGTCGTGTAGAGGCCGCGCCCGGCAAGCTCCAGCGCGCGCGCCATGTAGCGGCGGTCATCGGAGGAAGACATGGCAACGCTGATGCGTCATCGAAGCTGCGGTTGCGACGCTACTTCTTCGCCGCAACCGGGTTCTGCACTTCCTTGATCGCGTGCTCGAAATCGTCCACGCCCTGAAAGCTCTTGTACACCGAGGCGAAGCGGATGTAGGCGACGTGATCCAGCCGGTAGAGCTCGCGCATCACCATTTCGCCGATGCGGCGCGATTCGATCTCGCGCTCGCCAAGCGCGAGCACGTTCTGCGTGATCGTCGCGACCGCCTCGTCCACCGCCTGCGTGGGGACCGGCCGCTTGTGCAGCGCCCGCATGAAACCGGTCCGCAGCTTGTTGAGATCGAATTCGGTGCGCGTCCCGTCCTGCTTGACGACCTGCGGCATGCGCAGCTCCACCGTCTCGTAGGTGGTGAAGCGCTTGTTGCAGCTCACGCAGCGCCGGCGGCGGCGTATGCTGTCGCCGTCATCGCTCACCCTGGAATCGATGACCTGCGTGTCGTCCGACTTGCAGAACGGGCACTTCATCTCGAATACACGGGAAAGCGCCCGCACAGCCGCTTCACTTCGCCGGCGACGAGGCGGCTCACCTTTTCGTCGTGCGGCGCTTCCAGCACGTCGGCGATCAGCATCGCGAGCCGCTCCGCCTCGACTTCCCGGAAACCGCGCGTGGTCATGGCCGGCGTGCCGATGCGGATGCCGCTCGTCACGGTGGGCTTCTGCGGATCGTGCGGCACCGCATTCTTGTTGACCGTGATTCCGACCCGGCCGAGCGCCGTTTCCGCCTCCCGCCCCGTCAGATTCTTGTCGCGGAGATCCACGAGGAACATGTGGCACTCGGTGCGCCCGGAGACGATGCGGCAGCCGCGCTCGTGCAGCACTTTCGCCATCACCCGCGCGTTGTCCATCACCTGCTCCTGGTATTCCTTGAACTCGCGGCTCATCGCCTCCCTGAAGGCGACCGCCTTCGCGGCGATGACGTGCATGAGCGGGCCGCCCTGCGTCCCGGGAAAGACCGCGGAATTGAGCACGCGCTCGTGCTGGGCATCGGCGAGGATGAGCCCTCCGCGCGGCCCGCGCAACGTCTTGTGCGTCGTGCTCGTCACGAAGTCCGCGATGCCGACCGGGCTCGGATAGAACCCTGCCGCGATGAGGCCCGCGTAGTGCGCGACGTCCGCCATGAGCAGCGCGCCCACCTTGTCCGCGATCGCGCGGAACCGCTTCCAGTCGATGACGAGCGAATACGCGGATGCGCCGGCGATGATGAGCTTCGGTTTCTTGACGTGCGCCAGCTCCTCGACTTCCGCGTAGTCGATTTCCTCGGTGTCCGGATCGAGCCCGTAGGCATACGCGTCGTAATGGCGCCCGCTCACGTTGACGCGCGCCCCGTGGGTGAGGTGGCCGCCCGCATCGAGCGCCATGCCGAGGATGGTGTCGCCCGGATGGAGCGCCGCGACGTAAATCGCCTGGTTCGCCTGCGCGCCGGAATGCGGCTGAACATTGGCATAGCCGGCGTGAAACAGCTTTTTCACGCGGTCGATCGCGAGCTGCTCGACGATATCGACGTAGTCGCAGCCGCCGTAGTAACGCTTGCCGGGATAGCCTTCCGCGTATTTGTTGGTGAGGACCGAGCCCTGTGCCGCCAGTACTGCCGGGCTCGCATAGTTTTCCGAGGCGATCAGCTCGACGTGGTCTTCCTGGCGGTGAAGCTCCTTCGCGACCGCCGCCCACACTTCGGGATCGACGTGCTCGAGCGTGTGATTCGGTGCGTACATGAGGGCAATCCGATGTGGTTATTGATTCTAGCACGGCGAGGCTCGCGCCCCTCCCGGCCGTGCGCTCTAATCGCCGGCGATGGTCATGCGTTCGACGAGTATCGAGCCGCACTGGCGCGCGCCGCGCCGCACGATGTCGTTCCCGGCCGCCACGATGCCGCGAAACATGTCTTTCAGGTTACCGGCGATGGTGATTTCCTGCACCGGATAGACGATCGCACCGTTCTCGACCCAGTAGCCCGCGGCCCCTCGCGAATAATCGCCGGTCACGTTGTTGACGCCCTGTCCCATCAATTCAGTGACCAGCATTCCGCGTCCCATTTTCCTGAGAAGCGCGGCGAAATCCTCGCCGGTGTCGTGCAGGATCAGGTTGTGACTGCCGCCGGCGTTGCCGGTGGAGCGGAGTCCCAGCTTGCGCGCCGAATAGCTGCCGAGAAAATAGCCGCGCACCACACCATCGCTCACGATGTCGCGCGCTTGCGTTGCGACACCCTCGTCGTCGAACGGGCTGCTCGCGAGTCCCTTCGGAATGTGCGGCAGATCGCTCAGCTTCACCTGCGGCGCGAACACCTGCTGGCCCAGGCTGTCGAGGAGAAACGAGGCACGCCGATAGAGGTTGCCGCCGCTCACGGCTGCGGCGAAGTGGGCGAGCAGGCTCGCCGCCACCGGCGCCTCGAAGAGCACCGGAACCTGCGTGGTGGCGATCTTGCGTGCGCCGAGCCGCCGGATGGCGCGCTCGCCGGCGCGACGGCCGACGGTTTCCGCGGGCGGAAGATCCGCCGGGTCGCGCGCGGTCTCGTACCAGTCGTCGCGCTGCATCGCGTCGTTCCTGCCCGCGATGAGCGAGCACCATACGCCGTGCCGCGAGCTGGGATAGCCGCCGAGGAATCCGAGCGTGTTGCCGTAGGCGAAGTGGTTTTCCTGCGTCGAGACGGTCGCGCCTTCGGAATTGCTGACGCGCGGGTCCACCGCGAAGCCCGCGCCCTCGCATGCCTTCGCGAGATCGATCGCGCGCTCGACCGGCAGATCCCACGGATGCCGCAGGTCCAGATCCGGCACGTCGCGCGCGATGAGATCCGGATCGGCGAGCCCCGCGCAATCGTCGGACGCGGTGAATCGGGCGATCGAAAGCGCGGCGTCCACCGTATCGCGCATCGCCTTCGACGTGAAATCGGAGGTGCTCGCATGCCCGCGCTGTTTTCCGATATAGACGGTGACGCCGACGCCCTTGTCGCGGTTGTACTCGATGGTTTCGACTTCGCCGTGCCGCACGGTGACGGTCTGTCCGAAGCCTTCGCTCGCCTCCGCTTCCGCTGCACTCGCCCCGCGCTCTTGCGCGTAGGCGAGGACGTCTCTCACGATTTCCTTCAGCTTGTCGTGCGCGTAGGTAAAGCGGGTGTCGGGCATGGTGCGGAAGTCCGGGGCGCGGACCGGCTGTTGCAGCCGGTTCAAGGTACGGGAAAGGGCGTTATCATAGCAGCTCCGGCACGACAGCGAATCATGGTTTCCGACGACCGCCCCAGCAAGACCCGGCAGAAAAAACACATGCATTCCCTGCAGGCACTCGGCGCGCAGCTCGCCCGGCTCAACGACGCGCAGCTCGAGTCGATCCCGCTGCCCGAGAACCTGCGCGACGCCGTCGCGGCGGCACGGCGCATCACGAGCTTCGAGGCGCGGCGGCGTCAACTGCAGTACATCGGGAAACTCATGCGCGGCATCGACCCGGAGCCGATACGCGCGCGGCTCGGCGCGTGGAAAGCCGTCTCGCACGCGGACGTCGCCCGACTCCATCGCGCCGAGCGCTGGCGCGAGGAGATGCTCGCCCATGACGATGCGCTCGAGCGCTTCATCGCCGAGCACCCGCACGCCGATGCGCAGCAGCTCCGCGTGCTCGTGCGCAACACGCGGCACGAGCAGGTGTCAGGGAAGCCGCCGCGCAGCTATCGCGCGCTCTTCAGGCACGTACGTGCCGCGCTCGACGACAAGGAGGAATCAGGACTGCATGAGCACCCATGACGAATTGCTGATCGGGCTCGTCTCCGTGAGCGACCGCGCTTCGACCGGCGTGTACGAAGATCAGGGTATTCCCGCGTTGAGGGACTGGTTTGCGCAGGCGATGGCGAGCCCGTGGCGCATGGTGACGCGCCTCATTCCGGACGAGCAGGAGCTGATCTCCGCGACACTCCGGGAGCTGGTGGACCAGGAAGGCTGCCACCTCGTGCTCACCACCGGCGGAACGGGGCCGGCCCCGCGCGATGTCACGCCGGAAGCCACGCTCGCGGTGGCGGACAAGGTGATGCCGGGCTTCGGCGAGCAGATGCGGCAGGTGAGCCTCAAATTCGTACCGACCGCGATTCTCTCGCGTCAGGTCGCGGTGATCCGCAAGGGCGCTCTTATCATCAATCTGCCGGGCCAGCCCAAGGCGATCCGCGAAACGCTCGAGGGCCTCAGGGACGAGTCGGGGAAAACGCTGGTGCAGGGCATTTTCGCGGCGGTGCCCTACTGCATCGATCTCATCGGCGGACCGTACATCGAGACCCACGAAGCGGTGGTGAAGGCGTTCCGACCCAAGTCCGCGATCCGCAACAAATCCGCCTAACGAAAGAGCATCATGACGGACAAACTGCTCGACGCGATCGAACTCGAGACCGGCCCGGATCCCGGCAGGAGCGTGATCTGGATGCACGGCCTCGGCGCCGACGGCAACGACTTCGTGCCGATCGTGCGCGAGCTCGATCTTCGCGGCCTCCCCGCCATCCGCTTCGTCTTTCCGCATGCGCCGATGCGGCCGGTCACGATCAACAACGGTTACGTCATGCGGGCGTGGTATGACGTGACCTATGGCGATCTCGAGGGCCGCTCGAAGCGGCCCGACGAAGCCGGCGTGCGCGAGTCCGAACGATCGATCGCGGCACTCATCGCGCGCGAAACCGCGCGCGGTGTCAAGGCCGAGCGCATCCTGCTCGCAGGCTTCTCGCAGGGCGGCGCGCTTGCGCTGCAGACGGGGCTGCGCTACCCGGAGCGGATCGCCGGAATGATGGCGCTCTCGACCTATCTGCCGCTCGCCGAGCGCGTGGCGCAGGAAGCGCACGCGTCCAACGCACGCACGCCGATCTTCATGGCGCACGGGACCGAAGACCCGGTGATCCCGCTCGCGATGGGCATGGCCTCACGCGACATTCTCGAGCGCATGGGCCATGAGGTGGAGTGGCACGAGTACCTCATGCCGCATTCGGTGTGCATGGAGGAGATCCGCGACATCTCGGGCTGGATGAGGCGGGCGCTCGCGCCCTGAGGAAGCGGTTTCCGCAGGCCGTCTGCGCGCTCAGTGAAGCGCGCGCAGGATGGAATAGCGAATGACTTCGTAGTGCGGGCCGCGCTCGATGCTTTCCTCGGGCTTGAGCACGTACGTCTCCTCGCCGACCAGCATCTCGACGTTCTCCTTGCCGTCGAACATGTCCTTGGCGAGCGCGATGTCCACCTGCTTTCCCGGTTCCGGCTTGGTAGTAAGCAGTACGGCCTGACGCGGGGCGGGACCCGAGGTCGCCGTCCCGGGCCGACGCAAACCCACCAGGGTCGATGCCTGCGCCAGAATTTCCACCCCCACGCGCTGCTGGAGCTGCTCGGTGCGCGTCACGCGCCGGATGACGCCCACCCGCCAGTCGCGAAATGTCTCGCCCTCGATGCCGACCAGACTCCCGACCTCCACCCAGTCGCCCGCCACCGAGGGGATCACCGCGCCGTAGCCGCCTTCGCTCATGTCCTCGACGATCCAGCTCTCCGCCGCCTGGCGATGCGTGAAGTCGAGCGAATCGTTGTACGCGAATTCGAGCGAGGCGATGATTTCCTTGAGACCCGGCACCACCGTCACGCGGCCGGCGGCCTTGCGCCGCTCGTAGCGGCGCGCCTGCGACTTTCCCGCCCAGTCCTGCTCGAGATGCTTCAGAAGCGCGAGCACCGCCTCTTCGCCGTGGTGGCCGTTGAGATCGAGCCCTTCCGGCAGCGTGCGCGTATAGGCGATATGGGCGCGCAGTTGCTCGAGCTCGTGCAGGCCGGCGCCGGCGCCGAAGTAGCGTACCCCCTTGCCCGGCGGCGGCTCGCGCACGAGCCGCACCGGCGGCTTGGGCGCGGCGAGATCGATCCAGTGCGTACATCCGGTCTCCGCCTTCTCGCTGAGCACGAAAAAACCCGAGAAATACGCGATGAGTCGCGTGGCAAGATCCTGCGCGGACGGCTGCAGGCTGTCGGTGGACGAGGCGGCGAGCATGAGCGCCTTCAGAAACTCCTGCTTCGCGGTGCCGCTGCCGCTGGAACCCGGATAGATGGCGACCGCTTCGGCCGCGAAGTCCTGCGCCTCGGCGTGCTGATAAAGCTTCGCCATTTCGCTCCACACGCGCGGCTCGGCGGGCTCGTAGCGCAGCAGCGACCAGCGCAGTTGCTGGCGCAGAGCGCGCAGCGCGCGCCCGATGTAGAGCGGGAGCGTGCCCTTGGGCGCACCCGACTTCTCGGCCTCGCCCAAGCAGCGCTGATACTCCGCGCCGAGCTCGCGCCAGAAGCCGTAGGCGCTGGACCAGAGCCGCTGCTCGTGAGATTTCTTGTGGCGCGGAGTGGCGAGATATTCGAGCAGCAGCGCTCGCTCGTGGGAACGGGAGGCGCCGTCCAAGGTATCGAGATTGCGAAAGCGCTGGTCGTAGCGGAGATCGCCGAGCTTGCGCATCTCCTCGAGCTGCTTTGCGATCTGCTGCAGGGCTTCGGCGCTGTCGTCGGCAGGAAGGGCGGCGATGAGTGCCTGCAGCCGATCGCTTTCCGCTGCCGGCTGCTGTTCGGCCTTGGAACGTCCGAACCAGCTGATCAAAACGTGTCTCCCCGAGCGCCCTGCCCTCGCGTCAGCCGCGATTGTAGCCAAAAAAGGAAGCGCATAGACAACGCTTCATCATCGAACTCGAGGCGATGGCCGCTCACTTCTCCCCGCCGAGCGCGGCGCAACGCCCGCGCTCGGGATCGACCGCCGCGACGATCGCCATGCCGACGGCGAAGTACACCCCGGTGATCAAAATCGCCAGGCGGTGATCGCCACCGGAGATCCACGTCACGGCGCCGTAGGTCACCGGCCCGAGGATCGAGGAGAGCTTGACCGCAAGCCCCCACAGCCCGAAGAACTCGGCCACCCGCTCCGGCGGGCTCAGGTAACCGACGAGCGCGCGCCCCGCCGACTGGCTCGAGCCCAGGCACAGACCGGCCAGATGCGCTGCAACCCAGAATAGCGGCGGCTCCTCGGCCGCCCACGCAATCGCAACGGTAAGGAGCCACCCCACGAGCGTCACGACGATCGTCGCCACGTGTCCGATGCGGTCCTGCACGTAGCCGAAGAGGAACGCGCCGAGCGCCGCGGTAACGTTGACGACGAGCACCAGCACCAGGGTGTCGCGGGTGGTGAATCCCATCGCCTGCTGCGCGTAGATCGCGGCCAGCGCCACCACCGCCTGGATGCCGGCCTGATAGAACACGAGGCAGGCGAGGAAGCGATTGAAGTCCGCATAGCGCCGCGCATGGCGCAGCGTCTCCCTGAGACGCGAGACGGCCGTGGCGACGATCGCCCCCGGTGCGCGTCCCGCAGGCATCGCGCGCTCGCGGAGGAAAAGGAAGGTCGGCGCGCTGGCGAGCGCGAACAGGGCGGCGGTGATCAGCATCGTGCCGGGAACGAATTCGGGCGCGGTGGCGCCGCGCGCCTGCGCCGCGCTCACGTAAGCGAGGCTTGCGCCGAGGCTCACGAGCCCGCCGATGTACCCCAGGCTCCAGCCCCAGCCCGAAACGCGGCCGAGCGCATGCTCGCGGCCGAGCTCGGGCAGGAACGCGGCGATCAGGCTTTCACCGCAGCCGAAGAAATAGCTCGACAGCGCGACGAGCACGAAGGCGAGCGCCACGTCGCCGCGGCCCGTCAGCGCCAGCGCCGCCGTGAACAGCACGCAGCCGAATGTCGTCAGCGCGAGGAGCGATTTCTTGGCGGCGCGGGCATCGGCATATGCGCCCAGAACCGGGGCGCTCGCCATGATGAGCAGATTCGAGACCGCGAGCGCGCTCGTCCAGGCGAACGTCGCCCACGGCGCATTGCCGGCGATCTCCGCGACGAAGTAGGCGTTGAAGACCGCGGTGATGACGACCGTGGTGTAGCCCGAGTTGGCGAAGTCGTACATCGCCCACGCCCACACTTCCCGTCGGCGCACGCCGGGTGCGAGACTCGATTCAAGCGTGCCGCTGGACGGTTGAGAACTCACCGCGGCCCGGCGTGTCGAACGTCGGTCGCCATTCCAACGACATCCCGGATACGCCGCCCGCCAGCCTGAAAGGAAACACCAATGAATATCACGCTCAGCATCGGCCCCGTCATCGCGCTGATCGCGGGGATCCTCATCCTCATCATTCCGCGGCTTCTCAACATCATCGTCGCGCTCTATCTCATCATCATCGGCATACTGGGGCTCATCGGCGCGCGCTAGAGTGGCTCGGTTTCGCTCTGCGCCGGCCGCCACACGAGCAGCCGCCGCTCGGCGAGCGTCACGAGCCCGTCGAGCGCGAGCGCGAATCCGGTCAGGACCAGGATGCCGGCGAGCACCGTATTGATGTCGAATACCGACTCGGCCTGCAGGATGAGGTAGCCCACGCCCGCCGCGGAGCCGAGATACTCGCCGACCACCGCGCCGACGAAGGCCATGCCGACGGAGGTGTGCAGGCTCGAAAACACCCAGCTCGTGGCGGACGGCAGATACACGGTGCGCAGAAGCTGTGCGGGTGTGGCACCCAGCATGCGCGCGTTGTTGAGCACGACCGGGCTCACTTCCTTCACGCCCTGATAGACGTTGAAGAAGACGATGAAGAAGACCAGCGTGACTCCGAGCGCGACCTTGGACCAGATGCCGAGCCCGAACCATACCGCGAAAATCGGCGCCAGGATCACGCGCGGCATGGAATTGAGCGCCTTGATGTAGGGATCGAGGAGCGCGGAGGCCATCGGACTCAGCGCGAGCCACAGGCCGATGCCGAGTCCGAGCAGCGTGCCGACGACGAATGCGAGCGCGGTTTCCGCGAGCGTGATCGCCAGGTGCATGTAGATCTTGCCGGAGGCGAACCACTCCCAGATCTTTTCCAGCACGACGAGCGGACGTCCGAAGAAGAACGGCGGCAGGATGGCGGTCGCGGTCAGGACATGCCATACGACGAACACCGCGACGAGCAGCAGCGCCTGGTAGATGCGGAGCTTCTGCTGATCCGTCATCTGCCCCTCCTCACTCCGCCTGGCTGCGCATATAGCCCTTCATCACCTCGTCGCGCATCGCGTGCCAGATCTCGCGGTGGAACGCGATGAAGGCGGGTGTAAGTCGCACTTCGGCGACATCGCGCGGGCGCGGGAGATCTATAGTGTATTCGCCGATCGGATGCGTCTCCGGCCCCGCCGACAGCACCACGACGCGGTCCGAAAGCGCGATCGCCTCCTCGAGGTCGTGGGTGATGAAGACGACCGACTTCCGGTCGGCCGACCAAAGCTCGAGAAGCTCGTTCTCCATCAACTGGCGGGTCTGGATGTCGAGCGCGGAGAACGGCTCGTCCATGAGCAGGATATCCGGGTCGAGTATGAGCGTCTGCGCGAGCGCCACGCGCTTCTTCATGCCGCCCGAGAGCTGATGCGGATAGCGATGGCCGTGTCCCGCGAGCCCGACGCGCCCAAGCCAATCGCGGGCGCGATCCTGTGCCTCCGCCTTCGGAAGGCCGCGGTAACGCAAACCGATCGCGATGTTGTCCAGCGCGGAGAGCCACGGCAGCAGCGCATCGGCCTGGAAGAGATAGCCGGCGTGGCGATTGATTCCCTCGAGCGGCGTTCCGAAGACCGTCACGCGTCCGTTCGAAGGCGCGAGCAGCCCGGCGGCGACGTTGAGCAGGGTCGATTTGCCGCAGCCCGTGGGACCCACCACCGAGACGAACTCGCCGCGCGCGACTTCGAGGGTGGTGTCGCGCACGGCGGTATACGAAGTCGCCCCGGCGCTGCGTGGAGCGAACGCCACCGTGATGTTCTCCAGCGCGAGCGCCGCGCGGTCGCTCACGGTGCGCGCTACTTCCTGCCGTACCTGGCGAGCGCGCGTTCGACGAAGCGGTTGTCGAAGGTCGCGGCGAGATCGATCTTCGCCTTCTGCACCTCGGGAACGAACGCGTCGAGCACCTTGTGCACGTTGCGCGCGCCGTCCATCGAGAAGCGCCCGTCGGGCGAGAAGCCCTCCTTGTTCTTCTGCAGGCCCGTCCGGTAGAGCGCGAGATCGTCCCCGTAGTACTCCTTCGGCACGGTCGCGACGATGTCGTCGACGCTCGCATCGCGCAGCCACAGCACCGCGCGCACCATGGCGTTCACCACGGCCTGCGCCGTGTTCGGATTTCGCTTCATCCATTCGACCGGCGCGTAGATGCATCCGGCGTGATAGGCGCCGCCGTACACCTCCTGCATGCCTTTCGCCGTGCGGGTATCGACGACCACCGCGATGTCGCCGTCGGTTTCGAGCTTGGTGATCACCGGGTCGAGATTCGAGATCGCGTCGATCCCTCCCTTCTTCATCGCAGCCACCGCGCCCGCGGACGCGCCCACGCCGATCGCCGCGAAGTCGTCGGGCTTGAGGCCGTTCTTCACCGCGAGGTTCTGAACCGCCATGTGGGTGCTCGATCCCGGCGCCGTGACGCCGATCTTCCAGCCCTTGAGATCCCTGGGCGACTTGTACTGGGCGGCTTTCGCCTTGTGCACCGCGAGCACGATGCCGTTGTAGCGGCCCTGCAGCGCGATCGCGACGATCGGCTGGCCCTTCGCCTGCATGTTGATCGTGTGCTCGTAGGCGCCGGAGACGATATCGGCGCTGCCGCCGACCATTGCCTGCAGCGCCTTCGCGCCGCCCGGAAAATCGACGATCTGCACGTCGAGCCCTTCGTCCTTGAAGTAGCCCTTGCGCTCGGCGATGGTGAGCGGCAGGTAATAGAAGAGGTTCTTTCCGCCGACCGCGAGCGTGATCTGCTTCTTCTCGAGTCCCTGTGCGCCGGCGGGGGCGATGACGGCGAGCGCAGTGAAGAACGCCGTCAGGACGCGGATCGATCGGGCAAGCATCGGCTTCTCCTTGTTCGCCTGTGGCACGATTTTATCAACACCACGCCGGCGCTTCGCACGTCATCTCACCATTCGGCACTGCGCGGTACTCCTCACCACCCCGGCGCTGCGCGCCACCCCTCCTCATCGGAGGAGGGGAAAAGGTCATGCCCCTCGTTCGTCAGGCTCAGATCACGCCGCGGCGCTTGAGGTCTTCCTGTTGCTCGGGACTGTATCCCAGGGCGGTGAGAATTTCAGCGGTATGCTCGCCGAGCCGGGGGCCGAGCCATTTCGTCGCGCCCGGGGTCTCCGACAGCCGCGGCACGACCCCCGGCACCTTGAGCGGCGTGCCGTCTTCCAGCGGATATTCCTGGATCATCTCCCGCGCGTAATAATGCGCATCGGCGACGATGTCCGCGATGTCATAGATCTTGCCGCTCGGCACTTCCGCCTTGTCGAGCGTATCCAGCACGTGGTCGAGGTCGTGCTGCGCCACCCAGTCGCTGATCACGCTTTCGATCTCCTCCGTGCGTGCCACCCGCCCGTCGTTGTGCGCGAGCGCGGGATCGTCGGCGAGATCGCCGCGCCCGATCGCACGCATCATGCGCTTGAAGATGGCATCGGCGTTGGCGCCGATCACGACGTACTTGTTGTCGCGGGTGATATAGGTGTTCGACGGCACGATGCCGGGCAGCGACGCGCCGCTGCGCTCGCGGATGAAGCCGTACATCCCATACTCGGGCAGCACGCTCTCCATCATGTTGAACACCGCCTCGTAGAGCGCGACGTCGATGTACTGCCCGCGTCCGCCGTTCTGGTTGCGGTGGTGGAGCGCCATCAGAGCACCGATCACGCCGTGGAGCGCGGCGATCGAGTCGCCGATCGAGACGCCCACGCGCACCGGCGGGCGGTCGGGATAGCCCGTGACGTAGCGCAGCCCGCCCATCGATTCGCCGATCGCGCCGAATCCCGGCCGGTCGCGATACGGGCCGGTCTGGCCGTAACCGGACAGCCGCACCATGATGAGGCCCGGGTTGATCGCCGAAAGCGCGTCCCAGCCGAGGCCCCACTTCTCCATCGCGCCCGGTCGAAAATTCTCGACGACGACGTCGGCGTCCTTCACGAGCCGGCGCACGATCTCCTGCGCCTCCGGCATGCGCAGATTGAGCGTCACCGACTTCTTGTTCCGCGCCTGCACGTACCACCAGAGCGACGTGCCCTGGTGGAGCTTGCGCCACTTGCGCAGCGGATCGCCGCCTTCCGGCGGCTCGATCTTGATCACTTCCGCGCCGAATTCGGCCATCAGCCGCGCGCAGAACGGCCCGGCGATCAGCGTGCCGAGCTCGATGATCTTGATGCCCTGAAGCGGGCCTTTACGCTCTTCGCCCACTGCTGAAATCCGACTGACCCTATCGCATCAATCGGCGCGGATGTTCGCGGCCTTCGCAACGCGTGCCCATTTCTGCGCCTCGGCCTCGATGTACTTCGCCGCCGCTCCGGGCGTGTTGGCGACCGCTTCCATGCCGAGACCGGCGAGCCGCTCCTCCACGTCGCGCGCCCGCAGTGCGGCCGCCACGGCCGCATGCAGCTTGTTGACTGCGGCGGACGGCGTCTTCGCCGGAACGAGCACCGCATACCACGCCTCCATTTCGTAACCCTTGACGCCGGCCTCGCTGATGCTCGGGATCTCCGACCAGCCGCGGGCGCGCTCGAGCGAGGTGACGCCGAGCGCCCTCACCCGTCCCGCTTTCACGTGCTCGCGCGCGACGAGCGGGCTCGCGAAAAAGACCGGAACGCGCCCCGAGAGAAGATCCGGAATGACGTCGTTCGTGCCCTTGTACGGAATGTGCACGAGATCGATGCCTGCGGCGACCTTGAACAGTTCTCCGGCGAGATGAGGCGACGAGCCCGTGCCGCCGGAGGCGTAGTTGATCTGACCCGGCTTCGCGCGCGCGTTCTTCACCAGATCCTGCACGGACTGAACGCCCAGGCCGGGATGAACCACGAGCACGAGCGGCCCCTTCGCGACGATGGTGATCGGGATGAACTGATCGAAGGAGTACGGAACCTTGGCGTAGAGCGATGGATTCACCGCATAAGCCATCGCGGGAAGGATCAGGGTATGGCCGTCGGGATGGGCGCGCGCGGCGATCTGAACCGCAAGGTTGCCGCCGGCTCCGGCGCGATTGTCGATCACCACCTGCTCGCCCCACGCTTCGGTCAACTTGCCGCCCAGCATGCGCGCCAGCACGTCGTTGGGCCCGCCTGCGGGATACGGAACGATGAGCCGCACCGGCCGCTCGGGAAACGTCTGTGCCGTCGCCGGAGAATGCGCGATCGTCCCGATGATGGCGCAGAACACGGCAAGCAAGGAGGACCGGGACGTCATGGACAGCTGCGGCTCTGAAAGAGACAACGGCGCAGTATATTGGGGCGGACCCGCATTGGGAAGGCGAGACGCATCGCCTAGAATACGCGTCGGTCCAGTCCACTCACCGGCATTCATGCAATACGATCTGCTGATACACGGCGGCACGGTTTACGACGGCACCGGGCAACCCGGGACCGTCGCCGACATCGGCATCCGGGGAGACCGCATCGCCGCGATCGGCGGCCTCGACCGGAGAGACGCCATCAAAGTTGTCGACGCCGAAGGTCTCGCCGTCACGCCGGGATTCATCGACATCAAGACGCATTCGGATTTCACCCTCCCGATCAACCCCGGGGCGGAGAGCAAGGTGCGCCAGGGTGTCACGACCGAGATCATCGGGCACTGCGGTTTCTCCGTCGCGCCATGCCTGCCGGGCAAAGTGGACCTTCTCAAGGACTATCTCAGTCCAAGCGCGCCGTGGCTGCCGTTTCGTGAGCTGACGTTTCATCAGTATCTGGAAGGATTTCCCGCGACATCGGTCAACGCCGGGATGCTGGTCGGGCACAACACGTTGCGGCTCATGGTGATGGGCATGGACAATCGCGCACCGACCGGCGCGGAACTCGCCGGCATGATCGAATTGCTCGAAGAAGGGCTGCGCGCGGGGGCACTCGGCATGTCGTCGGGGCTCTTCACCGCCCCCGGCGCCTATGCCGGCCGCGAGGAAATGATCGCGCTCGGGAACGTGCTCAAGCGCCACAACGCCGGCTATTTCACCCACCTTCGGGACGAATCCAGCCGGGTGGTCGAAGCGGTGGAGGAAGCGATCGACCTCGGCGCCGCCTGCGGCATCCACGTCGAAATCGTGCATTTGAAGTGCTCCGGGACCGACAATTGGGGCAAGACCGCGCGCGTGCTCTCCCTGCTCGAGGAGGCGCGGGCGCGCGGCATAGACATCGACTGTGACGCCTATCCCTATACCGCGGGAAGCAATCCGCTCAAGAACATCCTCCCGCAGTGGGTGCAGGCGGGAGGCGTGCAGGCGATGCTCGAGCGCTTGCGCGATCGGGATGTACGGGTACGCATACGCCACGAGATCGCGGAGCGCGGCTTCAACAACTGGGGCAAGGTGGAGAACTGGGATTGCATCCGCATCTCGATCTCGCCGTACACGCCGCAGTTTTCCGGCCGCACCATCGGCGAACTCGCCGCCGAACGGGAAAAGGACCCGGTCGACGTGATGTGCGACTACCTGATCGAGGATCGCGGCGCGACGCGCGTGCTCGTCACTTCGATATCCGAGGACGATGTCTGCGAAGTGATGCGCTCACCGCGGGCGTTCGTCGGATCCGACGGCAACTGCGTCGCGCACTATGGCATCGTGAGCGGCGGCATGCCCCATCCGCGCTTCTACGGCACTTTCCCGCGCGTCATCGGGCGCTATGTCCGCGAGCGCGGCGTCGTGCCGCTCGAAATCGCGATCCACAAGATGACCGGCGGGCCGGCCCGGGCGCTCCGGTTGCGCGATCGGGGTGTCATCCGGGAAGGCTATCGCGCGGACCTGACGCTGTTCGATCCGGAGGACTTCACGGATCGCGCCACGTACGACGACCCGCATCAGTATCCGAGCGGCGCGCGCACCACCGTGATCGTGAACGGAACGATCGTCGTGGACAACGCCGCGCATACCGGTGCAACGCCGGGCAGAGTGCTGCGCCGCGCGAGCGACGGCACCGTCGAATAGAGAGCCGTGCTTGGCCCGCAAGACTCTCTTTAACATCCTGTCGCGGCAGCCGTGGTGGGTATCGCTGCTCGTCGCGATGGCGATGTTCGCGCTCGGGCGGCTCATCTTTCCGCCGGTCGCCCCGTTCGTCGCCTTGCCGTTCGTCGCGATCGGCCTCTACTTCGCGTGGCAGCAGATGCGCAATCTTTCGCCGGCGACGGTCGATGCGCGGCTCGCTGCGGTGCGCGCGATGTCGTGGGATGAATTCTCTTCGCGCATCGCCGAAGGCTACCGGCGGCGCGGTTACGAAGTGGAAGCTGCGCGCAGCGGCGCGTTCGATTTCACGCTGCGCCGGAACGCGCGCCTCACGCTCGTTCAATGCCGGCGCTGGAAGGTGAGCCCGGTGGGCGTCGGTCCGGTGCGCGAGCTCTACGAAGCGCTGGAGAAGCAGGATGCGTTCAATGCCATCTGCATCGCAGCCGGCGAATTCTCCGATGCCGCGCGCCAGTTCGCGGCCGGCAAGCCGATCGCGCTCGTCAGTGGCACCGAACTCGCCGGTCTCGTCGGAAAAGTGGATACCTCCAGGCGCCCGTCATGACGCTGTCGGTGCACGGCATGCCGTCGGCATACGGCTACACCGCGGCTTGACTGCCCGCGCAGCAGGCGTACAGCCCCGGATGACGATGTCAGGCGCCCAGCCATCGCATGCCATTGTCGTTAGCCGACGACATAAAAAATCTAAATTGGTCAGCCAGATAACGCTGCTGCGCGTGTCATCGTCGCCAGCAGGCGACAGAGGGCCGCAGCCCAGCCGCGGCTTCCCATACTAAGCCATTGAGCATGTGAAGTTTTTGGTGCTGGCACGGGTTCTGCTACATGCGGGGCAACGGACGAAAGACTTGCCATACGGCTGATGCAACGCCAGCAGTAGCGCAAAACGGGTTCAGCACGACGCTGTCCACTTTTCCTCCAAGCAGGGTTCCATCCCTCCCCTGTTTCCCCCGGCCCCAGCCGGGGGTTTTTTTGTACCCGTCGCCATCAGCGCCGCTGGAAGAAGTCTGGCGTGCGCTGAAGCCATTCCAGGTAATCCGCATACGCCGTCTGCATGGTATGGCGCGGCTCGAAGCCGATGTCCCGAGTGAGGCGCCCGACGTCCATCGGACAGCGATCCTGGTCGGTGTACCAGATGTTGGGAGATTCGCCCTCGGCTGCGATGCGGAAATCGAACGCGGGGTGAGCGGCCTTCAGCGTCTCGCACCAGGTGCGTATCGGCTGCTCCCATTCAACTCCGGCAGATAGGTTGTAGACGCGGTGGTGGGGACGCGGCGCTTCCATGAGCGCGATCAGCCCCGCAGCGACATCGCGGCTGTAGACCCAGTCGCGGCGTACCTCGCGCGGCGTCAGCACCGCGGTGCCGCCTGCGAGCGCCAGCGCCGCGATCTGCGTGTGCGTGCCGTAGCTGTCGCGCACGCCGGTGTCGCGCTCCCAGGGGCCGACCAGCGTGCCGAGCCGGGCGCATACGACATCCACTTCCCATAATTCGTGCATCCGTAAACACAGCCGCTCCGCCGCGTACTTGGTGATGCCGTAGAGCGTGACCGGCACCGAGGGACTTTCTTCGTAGAGCCGCGCCAGGCGATAGAGCGACTCCCCGTACGCGGCGCCCGAGCTCGTGTAGACGACACGCTTTACCGCATAGGCGCGTGCCGCATCTAGAATGTTGAGCGTGCCCTTGAGGTTGATATCGACGATCGTCGCCGGATCGCGGCTCTCGCGTGCGGCGCCCGAGGTCATGGCGGCGCAATGCACGATGTAATCGATGCGGTGCGACTCGAAGACCTGGTTGACCTGTGCGGCATCTCGCACGTCGGCGGGTGCCACATTGAGCTGGCGGCCGTAGCGTGACAGCGCGTGTTGCGCCGATCCGGGCAGCGGACCGTTGTCGAAGAGGATCACTTCCTCCCCGCGCGCGAGCAGCGCCTCCACGAGGTTGAGGCCGACGAATCCTCCGCCACCGGTCACCAGCACTGCCATGCGCGATCATCCGTCCGGAAAGTGCCCGCAGTATAACCGGGGCACGCTGCGCCGGATGCCGCACGCCTGCGCTTCGTGATAGGCTTGCGCCGTCCTGCTCGCCGTCACACATCCTCTACCGCCTCGAAAACATGAACGCTCCCGTCCCGCGGCGCACCGGCGCCCAGATTCTCGTCGATGCCCTGCACGTCCACGGCGTCGATCTTGCTTTCGGCGTGCCCGGCGAGTCGTATCTCGCCGTCCTCGATGCGCTCTACGACAAGCGCGACGTGATGCGCTTCGTGATCTGCCGGCAGGAAGGCGGCGCCGCGAACATGGCCGAGGCCTACGGCAAGATGACGGGCCGCCCCGGGATCTGTTTTGTCACCCGCGGCCCCGGCGCGTGCAACGCGTCGATCGGCGTGCACACGGCGTTCCAGGATTCGACGCCGCTCATCCTCTTCATCGGCCAGGTGAGCAACGAGGTCGTCGAACGCGAAGCGTTCCAGGAAGTCGATTACCGCCGCATGTTCGGCCAGATGGCGAAGTGGGTCGCGCAGATCGACCGCGCCGATCGGGTGCCGGAATACATCAGTCACGCCTTCCACACCGCAGTGTCGGGGCGTCCGGGACCGGTGGTGCTCGCGCTGCCCGAGGACATGCAGACCGACATCGCGAGCGTGCCGGACGCCGGGCGCTATCAGCGCGTCGCAGCGCACCCCGGTCCCACGCAGATGAGCGAGTTGCGCGACATGCTCGCGCACGCCGAGCGCCCCATCGTCATTCTCGGCGGCAGCGGATGGAATACGCAGGCCTGCGAGGATTTCAAGGCGTTCGCCGCGACTTTCAATCTTCCCGTCGCATGCTCGTTCCGTGCGCAGGATCTGCTCGACAACCGCGACCCGCATTACGTCGGCGAAGTCGCGGTCGGCATCAATCCGAAGCTCGCGGAGCGCATCCGCGCGAGCGATCTGCTGATCGCGATCGGCGCGCGACTCGGCGAGTGGACGACGCTCAATTACTCGCTGGTGGAAATCCCACGTCCCCGGCAGCGCTTCGTGCATATCCACGCCGGCGCGGAAGAGCTGGGGCGCGTGTATCAGGGCGAGCTGCTGATCAATGCCGGCATGCCCGAATTCGCGTCCGCCGCCCGCGCGCTCGCGCCGGTGCGCACGCTGTGGGACGAGTGGACGGAAGGCGCGCGCGCCGATTACGAAGCATGGCAGAAACCGGTTGCCGTGCCCGGCCGCGTCAACATGAGCGAAGTCTTGGCTTACCTGAGAGAAAACCTGCCACCCGAGGCGATCGTCACCAATGGCGCGGGCAATTTCTCGATCTGGGTGCACCGCTTCTACCGCTACACCGGCTTTCGCACGCAGTTGGGGCCCACCAGCGGCGCGATGGGTTACGGCGTGCCCGCCGCGATCGCCGCGAAGCTCGTGCATCCCGACCGCCCGGTGATCGCGTTCGCGGGCGACGGCGACTTCCTCATGACCGGTCAGGAACTCGCGACCGCAGCACAGTACAGGCTGCGCGTCGTGTTCATCGTCGTCAACAACGGCATGTACGGCACGATCCGCATGCACCAGGAGCGCGAGTATCCGGGGCGCGTGTGCGGCACGGAGCTCACCAATCCGGATTTCGCGGCGCTCGCCCGCGCCTACGGCCTGCACGGCGAGATCGTCGAGACCACGTCGGCGTTCGGGCCGGCGCTGGAGCGGTCGATGAAGGCGCCGGGCTCGGCGTTGCTCGAGATCAGGATCGATCCCGACGCGATCACACCGCGCACCACGCTCTCTGCAATCCGCGCCGAGGCGATGCGCACGAAGGCCTCATGATCCATCGCGCTGTTGCGATGCTGCTTCTGCTCGGCGCGAGTGCCGGCGCGGGCGCGCAGGTCGAGTTCGAGCCGGGACGCGCGACGCATCTCCTTCCGAAGGATTGCCGTTTCGAGCCCGACCGCGCGCGCTGCGAGGAGGACAACAAGGCGATCGAATTCTGCCGCAACGAACGCGACACGAACGCAGTCCATGCCTGTCTCCGCGCGAATCAGTCGCCGCTCGTGTGCGAGACCCGGAAAAGCGAGAGCGCGAAGCAGCGCTGCGAGCGGATCAACCGCATCTATCAGCCGTGCAAGGGCAGGCGCGGGACGGAGCTCGCGGCGTGCGTCGAACAGCGGCGGGCGGCGGAGAAACGCAAGAAGTAGGAACGGCCGGCGCACTCGCCGGAGCAGTTTCCCCTCCTCCGATGAGGAGGGGTGCCCACTGCGTGGGCGGGGTGGTGAATGACATTCCCCTCCTCCGATGAGGAGGGGTGGCGCGAAGCGCCGGGGTGGTGAATGACATTCCCCTCCTCCGATGAGGAGGGGTGGCGCGAAGCGCCGGGGTGGTGAATGACATT
>Ga0209172_10000408_pt1 | contig 120347 bp, 107 predicted proteins | sample LarsenN4metaG_FD_184113 | JGI IMG/M metagenome (GOLD analysis project Ga0209172, IMG submission 184113) | Hot spring sediment bacterial and archeal communities from British Columbia, Canada, to study Microbial Dark Matter (Phase II) - Larsen... ... | reverse complement strand
TGCCAGTGGCATCGGCCGGGCGACGGCGCAGCTGATGGCGGCAGAGGGCGGCAGGATTGCCCTCGTCGATGTCAACGCCGACGCCATGCAGCTCGTCACTGAGAGTATCGAGGCCAAAGGTGGAACCGCCCGTGCCATCCAGGCGGACGTCCTCGACGAAACACAGGTCGAGCGCATGGTGCGGTCGGTCCTGGACGCCTTCGGCCGCATCGATATTTTGGTCAACGGCGTCGGCGGCAGTACCATCATCGAGCGCAGTGGCGCGCCGGTGGAGGAGTTAACCCTCGACGAATGGGAGCGGGTCATCACCTTCAATCTGCGCGGCACCTTCCTCTGCACCCACGCGGTCATCCCCCAAATGAAGCGCCAGGGAGGCGGGCGTATCATCAATCTCTCCTCCGTGGCAGCTCGGGGCGACAGTCCACGCAGCGGCGCCGCTTATGCGGCGGCTAAGGCGGGCATCCGCGCCCTCACCCGCAAGCTGGCTATCGAGCTTGGCCCGTACGGCATCACCTGCAACGCCATCGCGCCGAGCATGACGCTCAGCGAGCGCATCGAGCGGCGCCTGTGGCAGACGCGCACGCCCGAGGAGCAGAAAGCCATCGTCGAGGCGGTGCCGCTTAAACGCGTGTCCACGCCGGAGGATCAGGCCAAGGTGATCCTGTTCCTGGCCTCCGACGACGCCGGCTTCGTCTCGGGCCAGACCATCGAGGTGACGGGAGGAGCTTAGAAGATAGTGCTGAGGACTGAGGACTAAGGACTGAGTGAGAGGTACAATGGCTTTTCGATTTCCGGTCCTCAAAGTTTAGCCCTCAGCACTAACTGTCGACCAGGGAGGCAATCACTAAGGTAGTGCTGAGGGCTAAGATCTGAGCCTTTCCTTTACTCAGTCCTCAGTCCTCACCAGTCAGTCCTTCCTTCACAGGAGTGGTACGATGAAATTTGGCTTATTTACGAGTTTAGGCGGCATCACCTGGGCGCAACTGCAGTCGCTGTGGCAGCATATCGAAGAGACGGGATGGGATGCCGCCTGCGTCGCCGACCATTTCATGCCCAATACGCGCGATCCCGTGGAAGAGACCCTGGAGTGCTGGACGGCACTTGCCGGTTTGGCTCTGAGCACGCGCCGCATGCGCATCGGTACGCTGGTGGTCGGCAATACCTATCGTCATCCGGCGGTGGTAGCTAAGATGGCGGCGACGGTCGACATCATGTCGGGCGGCCGTCTGATCTGTGGCATTGGGGCGGCCTGGCAGAAAAACGAGCATGAGGCTTACGGTATTCCATTCTATACAGTGGGGGAACGTCTCAGTCGCCTCGAAGAGGCCTGCCAAGTGTTGCTCGGCCTGTGGACGGAACATAAGTTCAGTTTTCAAGGCAAGTATTACCAGCTGCATGAGGCACCGCTTTATCCCAAACCTGTGCAACAGCCCCATCCTGAGCTGCTCATCGGCGGCGGCGGCGAAAAGCGCACCCTACGCATCGCCGCCAAATACGCCACGCATTGGAACTGCTGGGCCGGCCCGCAGACCATGAAGCACAAGCTGCAGGTCCTACACGAGCACTGCGCCAGCGTAGGGCGCGATCCGGCCACCATCACTTGCTCGGCCAATACGCCGCTGTTGTTCGCCGATAAGCCGTCCGAGGTCGAACAGCTCATCGCCAGCGTCAATCGACGCTATGGCTGGCCGGAACCGTATGTGCGGGACCTCATGCTGGCGGGCAGCCCGGCGCAGATTCAGGACAAGATCGGCCAGCTGCGCGACGTCGGCATCGACCAGATCTTCATCCCAACCTTCTTGCCGCCGTATTCGCTGGAAGCGCTCGACCGCCTCATGACGGATGTCGCCCCGGCCTTTCGTTAAGCCCATGCGAGCGAGCCGTCACAGCCGGAGCACGCTCCCTAGCGCGGGTGACTCCGACCGCCACCGGCCATCTCCGGCATCCCGCTTGTTCCATGCAGTTGTCCGTCCGTGCCGGTTTCACAGACCCCTATTCCGCCTTTCCCCTCGAGAAACGGCGGGGTGAGGCCGTGCGATACCCCCTTCCCCGATCTGCGGACCATTCCCTATGCGACATCAAGCTGTCTATGACTATATCATCGTCGGCGGGGTGTGTGTTAGCCCCATCGCCTCACCGAGGATGCCACCACCACAGTGCTCCTGCTCGAAGCTGGCCTGCCTGACCGCAAGCTGACCCTGCACATGCCGGCGGCGTTTTCCACCTTGTTCAAGAGCCGCTACGATTGGGCCTACCACACGGCTCCCCAACCATTCCTCAACCAGCGCGGTCTATATTGGCCCCGCGGCAAGGGGCTCGGCGGCTCGAGTGCGATCAATGCCATGATCTACACGCGAGGCCACCCATCCGACTATGATCACTGGCAAGCCCTGGGGAACACTGGATGGAGCTTCGCCGATGTCCTCTCCTATTTCAAAAAAGCCGAGCATCAGGAACGCGGGGCCTCCGAGTATCACGGCGTCGGCGGTCCCCTCAACGTCGCTGACCTGCGCTGCACTAATCCGTTGTCCCACGCGTTTGTCGCGGCGGGCGTCGAGCTAGGCATCTGCCATAACCCTGATTTCAATGGCTCGACCCAGGAGGGGGTGGGGTTTTTTCAGCTGACCCAGAAGGATGGAAGCCGCCACAGCGCGGCGGCGGCGTATCTTCGCCCGGTACGGCGGCGACGTAATCTCACGATACGCACGCGAACGCACGTGGGCCGCGTGCTCTTCGAACGGCGCCGGGCCGTCGGCGTCATGGTCATGGAGGACGGCCGCTCCCAATGCATCCGGGCCGCCAGGGAGGTCCTATTGTGCGCCGGCGCAGTGAATTCCCCGCATTTGCTGATGTTATCCGGCGTCGGCTGCGCCGACCACTTGCGGACCTTTGACATTCCCGTGGTCGCGGATCTTCCCGGCGTGGGCCATAATCTCCAGGATCATCTCGTGGTTGCCGTGGCGTATGCCTGTACGCAGCGGCTCAGCATGGCCCGGGCGGGGACGTTGGGGAATATCCTACGCTACCTCCTCCTCAGAACCGGACCGTTAGCCTCGAACATCACCGAGGCCGCCGGCTTCATCAGGACGCGCCCAGACCTGCTCGCCCCGACCTGCAGGTGTTCTTCGCGCCGGTCTATTATCTCGATCATGGCTTTTCCCGACCGCCTGGTCACGCCTTTACCATCCTGGCCGCCTTGTTACGCCCGCAGAGTCGGGGACACATTTGCCTGGCTTCTAGCGATCCCTTCGCACCGGTCGGTGATCGACCCGCGATACCTCAGCGAGGAGCCCGATCTGAAGACACTCCTAAACGGACTCGGGCTATGCCGTCGCTTGGCGCAGGCCAAAGCCTTGGCGTCGTTTCGTGGGCTTGAGATCTCGCCCGGATCCGCCGCCAAAGGCGACGCCGCGCTTGTCGCCTACATTCGTCAGACGGCCGAAACCTGCTATCACCCAGTCGGGACGTGTAAGGTGGGCCTCGATGCCCTGGCGGTGGTGGATCCTTTTCTGCGCGTGCAGGGCGTCGAGGGGCTGCGGGTCGTCGATGCGTCGATCATGCCCACCATTGTGAGCGGGACCACCAATGCTCCCACCATCATGATCGCCGAAAAGGCAGCGGACCTGATCAGATATAGCTCGTGAGGCGACAGGCGTTCAGGCCTCAAGGCGCGATACATCGATTGATCCGGGAGCATCGCTCAGCAAGATGGACGCATCTCGGGCGGGCACCGTCACTTTGCGGAGTCGGCCGTGGCTCGCGGTGTAGCTCCCGCTGTGGCAGACGTCCTCAAATCGCGATCCTGCGCCTCGTACATCGGCGATATTCACATCGAGCCTGATCGCTTTGCTCTGGGTGTTAAAGATCACCACGGCGCACTGCTGTGACAGTGTACGCGCGAAGACATACACTCCCCGGCTGGCATGGAGTCGTTGGAACGTGCCCGTGCGAAGGACGGTATAGCGCTGGCGGAGGGCGATCGTCTTCCGGTAAAACGCCAGCAGGTCGAGGTCCCACTGCGCCCTGTCCTGCCACGGAAATGCAGCGCGACAGAAGGGATCCTGCGCGCTGCTCAGGCCGATTTCATCGCCGTAATAAATGCACGGGGCGCCTGGCATGGTCATTTGGCAGAGGACGCAGAGCCGCAGGGCGCTTTGATCCTCGCCCACGATCCACAGGGCTCTGGCAGTATCATGGCTGTCGAGTAAGTTTAATTGAGCGGAATTCACCTGCCAGTCATAGAGCGCATGCAGGGCATCGATTTGGCGGGCAAACGCGCTGGCCGTCAAGGGGAACAACTCGTAGTGTCCCGGTTTGTAACCTTTCCGCAGGGTACGGGCCCCGAAAAAGCTCAAGACTGCTCGACTGAAGGGGTAATTCATCACGGCATCGAATTGATCGCCCTGGAGCCACCGCTGGGCGGGGCGCCAGATCTCGCCGCAGAGGTAAGCCTCAGGGTTCGCCGTTTTCACTACGCGGCGGAAGGCTCGCCAGAAGCTATCGTCGTCGATCTCCGTGGGCACATCCAGACGCCATCCGTCGATGCCGAACTCGATCCAATAACGGGCGACGTCTAACAGATAATCCCGCACCCCAGGGTTGCGGATGTTGAACTTGGGCAGGGCCGGTAAGCCCCACCAACAGTCATAGTTGGGTGCATGATTGAGGTCGCTGCAATACGGACGGAGGGGCCAGCCGCGGATGATGAACCAGTCGAGGTAGGGGGAGTTGGCACCGTTTTCCAGAATGTGATGGAAGGCCCAGAAGCCCCGGCCGGCGTGATTGAACACCCCGTCCAGCACCACCCGCATCCCGCGGGCGTGCGCTTGATCCAAGAGCTCGCGCAGGGCGGCATTGCCCCCCAGTAACGGATCGACCTGGTAATAATCATACGTGTGGTAGCGGTGATTAGAGGCCGAAGCAAAAATAGGAGTCAAGTATAACGCGGTGATGCCCAGCTCCTGGAGATACTCAAGCTTATCAACGATCCCCAGCAGATCCCCGCCCTGAAAGCCCTGTTCCTCTGGAGGAGCGCCCCACGGTTTGAAGTGGAGTCCGCGCGGATGTTTCAGACGCTCGCTGCGCGCGAAACGGTCGGGAAAAATCTGGTAGAACACGGCATGCTTCACCCAATCAGGGGTCTGGATCGCCATCGCTGTCTCCGCCCGAGACTTTAGCCGCTGTCGCTGTGAGAACGCTTTTTGGATCATGGCATATGTGGTCGACATGGTCAATGACATCACAGACCCGTCGATGCTGGCTATGCGTCAGCATTCGGCGACCGCTCTGCCCTTGCAATTCCTTTTCCCTGGACACGGGGAATGGTCAGGAGGAGAGAAGTGCCCCTGGCGTCACCCGCAACCCGTACCCTCCCCCGCCCAAGGCATAGGAGCTAGGCGGAAGCCGTTCACGCCTCGATGAGGGGAGGCATGAGGTCCCCTCTCCCACCGGGAGAGGGTCAGGGTGAGGGGGGAGAGGGAGCCTTAACCCGGCACCGATGCCCGTCAAGCGGGAGGAGCATGCAGGGTGCCCTCTGTATCGCTGCAACCAGCTGACCCGCACCCGTCGATGATCGAACGCTGGACTTTATCAGGGATTGTGATACCCTCTGGTCGGCACAGGGAGCTACCGGGCCGCCTTGATAATCCTTTGGAGGAGTAGCCGCCTATAAAGCCAATATTGTCAAAGGCGAGGGAGCCATTATGCAAGCGGAGATCGTGGTCATCGGCACCGAACTGTTGTTGGGGCAGATCATCGATACCAACGCCGCCTATCTGGCCCAACAGCTGTCGAAGATCGGCATCGATCTATACTACAAAAGCACGGTTGGTGATAACAAGGGACGCATCGTCGAAGTGTTAACGTTGGCGACGCGGCGCAGCGACATCGTCATCACCACCGGCGGCATCGGCCCGACGTTGGACGATATGACGCGCGAATCGGTGGCCGAAGTCATTGGCGTGCCACTGGAGATGCAGCCTCATCTCCTGGAACAGATCAAGGTCATGATGGGCAGCCGGTACACCGAGAATAACGCACGTCAGGCCTACATTCCCGCCGGGGCCCTGCCTATCGAGAATCCCGTCGGCACGGCCCCAGGGTTTATCGCCCCAACCCCGCGTGGCGGCGTGGTAGTCAGTCTACCCGGCGTGCCCAGCGAGTTGCGTTACCTCATGGAACACGCTGTGGTGCCGCACCTGAAGGAGCGCTTCAAGATTCAGGCGATGATCGTGTCGCGCACCCTCAAGTGCATGGGATTGACCGAAAGTTACATCGACGAAGCCTTGGATGACCTCATCAAGACGGGCAGCAATCCCACCATCGGCTTGCTCGCCCAGATGCAATTGGGGGAGATCCATGTTCGTCTGACGGCTAAAGCGGCCGACGAAGCCGCCGCTGCCACTCTCATCGTGCCCTTGGAGGACGAGGTACGACGACGCTTGGGCAAAGCGGTGTTCGGGATCGATGAGGACGAATACGATAAAGTCGTGGCCGACTCGATCCGCAAGCACGAGCTGAGCATCGCCGTGGCCGAATTCGGGTTCACCGGCGGCGTCGGCCATGAGCTGGCGCTAGCCTTGGCTGGTGACCGCCTCTTCGCCGCCGGTGTGGTGGCGAACCTGCCGGAGGCCCTGGAGCAATTGCTCGACGTGCCCAGCGCCCTGATCCAACGCCACGGCGCCGTCAGCCCCGAGGTGGCGGCGGCCATGGCCCGCGGGGTACGACGCCGCAACGGCACCGACTTGGGCCTGGCAGTGGCGGGGGTCGAGCGCCTGCCGGGCGGCAATGAGAGCGTGGCGTATATCGCCCTCGCCCATGACGGCGACGCCATCGCCACCGGTGAATACCGTCGCGTCAGCAGCATGCGCTTCGCCCGCCAGCGCATCGGCCGAGCCAGTCTACAGGTGGTGTACAACCATCTGATGGCGTGAACAAATCTCTGCATGGGCAGTTTGGCTTCGAGCCGCCGAATCAGCCCAAAGGCCCCGCACAGCACGCCCCGGTGGATCTGTTTGGCTTTGAGCTAGGGCTGGGTACGATTGCGAACCTACAGCCGCTCCTTCCGCGCAAGCAGTCGACGATGTCGTTGGCCATGTCGATTTCGCGGTGCTCCGTCCGACTATCTCGGTAAGCGCTTCATGACGAAGCCGCTCGTCACGCAGACCCAACCCCACAAAGGAGAAGCCATGCACGTCGAACCTTATCTCTTCTTCGAGGGCCGCTGTGAAGAAGCGTTCGAGTTCTACCGCCGCGTGCTCGGCGCCGAAGTCACGATGCTCCTGCGCTTTAAAGATAGCCCTGAACCTCCGCCACCTGGTATGTTGCCGTCCGGTTCCGAGAGCAAGGTCATGCATACGAGCTTTCGCCTGGGCGAGACTACGGTGATGGCCTCCGACGGTCGCTGCGGCGGACAGCCAAGCTTCCAGGGCGTGGCGCTCTCGCTGACGGTGGCGAATGAGGCCGAGGCGGACCGAGTCTTCGCGGCGCTCGCTGACGGCGGGCAAATACAGATGCCGCTCGCCAAGACCTTCTGGTCGCCGCGCTTCGGCATGGTCGCCGATCGCTTTGGCGTGTCGTGGATGATCACGGTGGCGGCGTGAGTGTTGCCGCACGCCGTAAGGAGACACACGATGCCGGACCTGCAAACGATTACGCCGTGTTTGTGGTTTGATGATCAAGCCGAAGAGGCCGCTGAATTTTATACCGCGATTTTTAAGAATTCCCGTATTCTGGGCGTGACTCGCTACGGAGAGGCGGGGCGTGAGATCCACGGAAAACCGGCAGGATCCATCATGACGGTGGCCTTTGAACTGGATGGCCAGGCATTTACCGCACTCAACGGCGGCCCCTTATTCAAATTTACCGAGGCTATCTCGTTCCAAGTGCGTTGCGAAACGCAGGAGGAGGTGGACTATTACTGGGGAAAGCTTTCGGAGGGCGGGGACGCACGGGCCCAACAGTGCGGCTGGCTAAAGGATAAATACGGCGTTTCCTGGCAAGTCGTTCCCACTGCATTGCTCGAAATGATCAATGACCCCGATGCTGAAAAATCTCGTCGAGCCATGGAGGCGATGCTGCAGATGAAGAAGATCGACATTGAAACGCTCAAGCGGGCATACGCAGGATAGCGCATTCCCCCTCTCCCGAAGGGAGAGGGGGAATAGGAAGGAAACCATTCCATGTGTCTGTCCTGGAGATCGCGATTATGTGGGGCGATGCATATCTGGTGTAGACCACCGGTGTTGGTAGGGTTTTCCCCTACCAGCTTTCCCCTTCGTCTGGCTCGCCGCCTAGGAGGCATTCCCCTCACCTAGCGGCGGAACAGCGGCAGCACCTTTTCACCAAATAAGCGCATCGAGCGTTCGACTCGGTCGGGGGGCAGCTGTCCCATGTTGACGTTCAGCATGAGATTGCGCACGCCAGCGTCCCGTAGGGCGGCGATCTGATCGGCCACGCGCTTCGGCGAGCCGGCGACAAAGACATGTTCGACCAGTTCATTGGGAGAAGGAGGCTGACCGGGTCGACGGGGCGGCAGGCCGCCAGGATTATACAGTCGCCGGGATTCATCGAGGTGGTGACGGTAGCGCCGCAATCCCTGCTCGGCCACTTCCAGCGCCTCGGCATCGTTCTCCGTGACGAAGAGCGAACGTTGCACCCAGGTCTCATCCAGGACGTGCTCGATGGTCTTCTCCTCAAAACCCTGGGCGAGCATGGTATCGCGGTAGCGCGACAAGCGATGGCGCGTGGTCTCGAGGGTCTGCACCCCCATCAGCACGGGACGCCCAATCCTGGCCATCTCCATCATGGAATCCTCGCCGATACAGGCGCGCACCAGCGGCGGATGCGGCTGTTGGTACGGACGTGGTCGCAACTCCGGAAACGTCACCTTCCAGAAGCGTCCCTCATGCCGCACATCTTCACCGGTCCAGGCTTTGACCAATAACTCCTCGGCCTCGGGCAGCATGTCCCGGCCTGCGGTCATGGTCGTGCCGAAACCGATATACTCGTATTCGTTATAGGCCGAGCCACGACCGGTGCCGACGATCAGTCGGCCGCGGGATAAATGATCAAGCAGGGACGTTTGCACCGCCAGCCGCACTGGATGATGCAGCGCCATCTCTACTACGGCAAAGCCGATGCGCACCCGTTGCGTGCGCATTGCCACTGCGGCGCCGAAGACCACGGGGTCTGCGTAAGCCACCGCGCCGTCGAAGTGGTGTTCGGTCAGCCAGACGGCATCAAACCCGATCTCCTCCGCCAACTCCACTTCGCGCAGGGTATGTTCGATGACCTGATGATCTTGGTGCGGGTCACCGCTAATGGAAAACACAAACGTGCCAAAGCGCATAAGAGGTCTCCGTCGCGCCGTCTCCAGAAGGGGCGCGGTTGTTTCATCCCGAGGGCTTTGGTATAGTGGGCCTCGACCGCATCTGTCACGATAGAGTCCCAGGCCAGACTATATCATGGCTGAGTGCTTACGCGATAGCTTTCCCACCGCACCGGCGCCTTTCGGAGGTGGCGCGCCATCCAAGCCAGCAGAGGGAGAACAGCCCATGCCAGCAATTAAGGTCGACACCATCGTTCACGGCGGGCAGGTGGTCACGTCGTCGGAAGTTTACGAGGCCAGCATTGCCATCAAGGGCGAGAAGATCGTGGCGATCGGGCCGGATGGACTACTCCCTCCGGCCGACAACCGCATCGACGCCTCGGGCAAATATGTCCTGCCTGGGGCCATCGACTGCCATGTCCATCTTGGCGGCCATGACGATTATTACACGGGCGGCATTGCCGCCGCCCATGCCGGTCTCACCACCATTATCCCCTTTGCGCTGTACGACTTGGCCAGCCGGGAGACGCTGCCGCAGGCTATCAAGCGTCACAACGAAGAAGTCGGCAAGGTGTCGGTGGTGGACTTCGCCTGGCACTTCATCCTCAACAACGATCCGTACATCTTCGAGGGCTTGCCTGAGGCCCTGGGCATGGGTGTCACCTCGTACAAGATGTTCATGACCTACAAAAAGCGCAAAGATCGCATGTGCTCCGACAGCTTCATCTGTCGCGCCATGGAGATCATCGCCGCCGGGGGTGGCATCACCCAACTGCACTGCGAGAACGGCGACGTCATCGACTTTCTCGAAAATAAGCTGATGGCCGAAGGGCGGGTGCATCCGCGGGATTTCCCTCTGGCCTGTCCCGACTGGACCGAAGAAGAGGCAATCAACCGGGCTATTAAGATGGGGGCACTGACCAACTGCCCGGTGTACGTTGTCCACCTCAGCACGCTATTGGGGCTCGAACGCATCAAGCAGGCCCAGGCCGAGGGGCAACGGGTGTGGACGGAAAGCTGCCCGCAGTACTTGCTGCTGTCGGATGCGGAGATGGACCGCTGGGGACCCTTGGCGAAGATCGGCCCGCCCTTACGCCCGGCCGGGGGTCCCAACCAACCGGCGCTGTGGAAAGGCCTGGAGCAGGGCTACATCTCCTGTGTGGCCAGCGATCATGCGCCGGCGTCGCAGGAGCTCAAGCAAGCGGGCTGGCAGAACATCTTCGTCGGACCAAACGGCGCGGTGATTCCCTTCGGGTCGCCGGGCATCGAGACGCTGGTGCCGTTGATGTACAGCGAGGGGGTAGTCAAGCGCGGATTGCCTATCTGGTGGATGGCGCGAGCCTTGGGGGAGAATCCGGCGCGCATTTTCGGGCTGTATCCGCGCAAGGGGGTGATTCGGGTGGGCTCGGATGCCGACCTGCTGATCTACGACCCGACGCCGGCGTGGACAATCCGGGCCGCCGAGCACTTCAGCAAAACGGGGTATACGCTGTTCGAAGGCTGGGAGGTGCACGGCCGACCCTGGATGACGTTGCTGCGGGGACGCGTCCTCCTCAATCAGGGGAAACTGGAGCAGCAGCCGGGCTACGGAGCGTTCATTCCCGCTGGTAGCCCGGTGCCGCCCATCGGTGGGCGTGTGAAGTAGTCTTCTCCTTCCATCGGGAGAGTTACACTGCAGTGGCTTTCGTCTCATTCACTGCGAGTGTCAAGCAGTCTTCTCCCTCTCCCATTAGGAGACGGGAGAGGGGATGAAAAACCTTGCCTTTTCAAGGAGGGAGAAGGCACTATCTTGCTAGTCCTTGGGGACTGGCGTCAGCTGATACAGTTCCATTTTGGCCTTGATCTGCTCGTCCCATCCCCTGACGCGCATATCGATCATCAACCCATCGGGGCCTTTGTACTTACGGTTGGCAGTACTGCTGCCGGGGCATTCGGTGGAGCCTTCGGCTTCGATAGTGCGACGCGCTTCGTCCATGTCATCGACGTAGAAGCCGATATGGTGGACGCCTGTCACGCTCGTGGCGCGCTCATCCAGCACTGGGGCTTCGTCGCTGCCGTGCTTGAGGATGGCGAAATAGATATAGCCGTCGCTTAACCAGACACCATCGGCGCCGGTGTCGGCCGGCCGCCGCCGCAACTCGGTGAGCCCGAAGACCTTTTTGTAGAACTCGGCGGTCTTTGCAGGATCATCGGTCGATAGCGCGATGTGCTTGATTCGAGCCATAATATCCCCCTTTCAGGCTGACGAATTTCGATTCCCCTCAACAGACCATCGACTTCCCACTCCTCCCCCTCTTCTTAGCCCTCTCCCAACAGTGTCCCCTCTCCCTCCGGGAGAGGGAGTAAAAAGCCCATCGGCGGACGCCCAAGGGGCCTTGCTTCAATAGCCCTTCCCCCTCGCTAAATCGACGGACGACGGGTATGCCAAGGGGTGCTTTGCTCGTAGGCATATGCCACGCGCAGCAAGAGGCCATCTTCAAACGGCCTCCCAGCGAGCTGCAGCCCGATCGGCAGCTCCTTCCCGTCCAGTCCTACGAAGCCACAAGGCACCGACAGCGCCGGGACGTTAGCCAAGTTGAACACGCCGGTGAGGCTCCGCCGGCCGGCGATGCGCTGCCGCGCCTCCTCTTTACTCTTGATCCCCGGCTCCTTGGGAAGCAGCGGAGCCGGCTCCGACGAACTCGGCAGGGCCAGCGCATCGACCTTCCGCAGTGCCGCAAACACCTGGCGGCGAATCAGCTCGCGTAATTTTTGCGCCTTGTAATACAGCTGCGCCGGCATGATGGCGCCAGTGAGAAAGTCGAGCTGGACGTTATGGTCGTACTCAGACAAGCGAGTTCGCAGCCAATCGCGGTGCAGCGAGGCGCTCTCCACCGCCAGAATGGCCCGCGTCACGGCTGCGGCGTAGGGTAGCAGTGGCAGCGATACCTCCTCGATGGTGGCGCCCAGATCTTTCAGATCGGCAATGGCTTTGGAGACTGCCGACCGCACCTGGGGATATACGAAATCGGCATGGACGCCTTCTTGTACCACGCCGATCTTCATCCCTGTGATACCACCCGTCAGCCCGGCGCGGTAATCCGGCAGCGCCACCCTGGCGGTATAGGGGTCGTGCGGATCATGGCCGGCGATGACTTGCAGGGTGAGGGCGCAATCCTCGACGGTGCGCGAGATCGGTCCGCCGATGTCCATGGACCACGAGGCGCCGAGCATGCCATAGCGGCTGACCAGTCCCCAGGTGGGTCGCAGTCCCACCAGTCCACAGTTGTTGGCGGGATTGCGGATGGAACCGCCAGTGTCCTCGCCCAACGAGGTGGCACAGAGAAAGGCGGCCGTGGCGGCTCCCGAACCGCTGCTCGAGGTTCCGGCATTGCGCTCCAGATCCCAAGGGTTGCGCGGCGTTCCATAGGGATGAACAACGCTGTTGCCGGTGGCGAACTCGCTCATGTTGAGCTTGCCGAGCAGAATCCCACCCGCAGCCTTCAACCGCGCCACCACCGTGGCATCCTCCTGGGGCACGAAATTCGCTAGCAGGCGCGACCCACCGGTAGTGCGAATCCCTGTGGTCCAGAATTGATCCTTGACGGCGAAAGGCACGCCATGCAATGGCCCAAGATGGCGGCCCTGAGTGATGGCCTGCGAGGCCTCGCGGGCGGCGGCGATGGCCTCATCGCGGCAGACTGTGATGTAGCTCCGTAGCTTGGCATCGACGGCGTCGATGCGCTCGAGATAGGCTTCGGTGGCCTCGACCGGAGAGACCTCTCGTTTGCGGATCAGCTCCCCCAAGGCCGCGGCCGACAGGAAGGGCAGGTCAGCCTTGTTCATGCCAGCTCCTTTCGTGGGGAGGAATGATAGGCAACGGTTCGACCCCGTCGAGCTCCGGCGGGTTGACGTTTTCCAGGACCTCACGCAGCGCATTGAGATTATGCGTCAATTCGCTGAGCATGGGCTCGACGACGTCGAGCCCTGCGGCGCGGGTGAGGCTCTTGACGTCTTCGGTGGATAGGTCAGGCATTCTCACTCCTTTCGGGGTCCCCTCACCCTGGCCCTCTCCCGGAGGGAGAGGGGACGATGAGCCTCCTCTCATCAGACGAGGGAGAGGAGACTATCCTTCTCCTCCGCGGCCCAGGGATGGCGTCGGCCACAGCATCTGGCCGTCGCGGACCAGGATCTCGCCCTCCTTGACCACGGTGTGGACGCGTTGCAGGGCGGCGATATCGGTCAGCGGATCGCCATCGACGATGACCAGATCAGCCAGCTTGCCCGGCTCTAGGGTGCCGATGCAGTCGGCCACGCCTAGGGCTTCCGCTGCCAACCCCGTGGCGCCGTACAGCACGTCGACCGCGGGCAGTTGCACCCCTTTCACCAGGAACTCCATGAGGAGGGCTAACTCATCGATGCGCGTACCCGTCGACCCCGAGTCGCTGCTGACCACCAGTTTGACCCCTGCCATATGCATGCGGCGAATGGTGTCGTAGCGAGCTTCCCAGAGATGTCCGGGATGTGTGCGGGCCTCTCGCATCTCCTCGGCGCGCAGACGGTACCAGGTGGCCGGCATGGCCAGGCTGACGATCAAGTCCCGGCGGGCGATGTCGTCAACGAGGCGTTCGTCGTATTCGACACGGCCGTGGGCGCGGAAAGGGACATGCTCCAGGGTATCGATGCCAGCCTGGACGGCCATACGGATCGAGGAGACACCGTGCACGTGGACGGCCACCTTCTTGCCCATGCGGTGGGCATCGTCGGCCACAGCCTGGAACCCTGCTGCGTCGTATTGCGCCGCCTCAGGGTTTGAGCCAGGGGTAGCGTTGCCGCCCGAGCCCATCAGCTTGATGCAATCGACGCCGTGCTTAACGAGGGTGCGGACGCCACGTCGCAAGTCGTCCACCGTATCGCACTCGATGCCACTCCACCACAGATGGCCGGCGGTACTGGTCAACACCGGCCCGGAACACACCAGACGCGGTCCGGCGAGTCCACCAGCGTTAATGCAATCCCGCAGCACGAGACTTAGATAATTGCGGTCGCCGCAATCGCGCACGGTGGTCAGGCCACTTTTCAGGGCCAGGTAGGCGTTCCGCGCCCCCACCAGTAAGGCCTGGTGATCGCTCGCGGCGCGGTCCTCCTCGCCGCTGCGGGCGCTACCGGTTAGCAGTATATGCACATGGGCGTCGATGAGACCGGGGATCACCGTCTTCTCCCCAAAGTCCAGCACCTCGACCCCGGGAGGCGGGGACACCTGCTCTGACGGTCCCACCGCCGCGATTTTGCCGTCATCGATGACCACTACCGCGTCGCGCATCGCCGGCCGGCGTGTCCCATCGAACAAGCGCTTAGCGCGTATGGCCCACGTCATGGCGCGTCCCTCCATGCATGTCCTGCCCCAGCTCTGACGAAGGCATGATTCTTATCCCCTGGCTCACAGCGATGAGGTTTTTTCAGACATGGGAGTGGCTTTGAGGCCCTTTTCTCCCTCTCCCACCGGGAGAGGGCGGGGGTGAGGGAGAAAAGATGAAACTCTAAGCCCAAAGCTACTCTCTGCTCATAGGGCTAGGAACGTTCTAAGAGCTCAATCCGCACATTATCCGGGCCGCGTACGAAAGCGATCCTGACGCCGGGGCGCAGGTCGCGGGGCTCCATGGCGAACTCGGCACCGCGCTGTTTGAGCTCGGCGTAAGCAGCATCGAGGTTATCCACTCGCAGTCCGAAGTGATCGAGTCCCAGATGCGGATCGGCCGGCGATTCGGGGATCTGGGCCTCTGTGGGGACACGAGCGATGAACACCGTCAGGCCATTGATGTCCAGATCGATGCGCGGCTGACCGTCGGATTGAATCGATTCGATGATCTTGGCGTCGAACATCTTTTCGTAGTACTTGGCGGTGGCCATGGGGTCGCGGCTGCGCAGATGAATGTGATCGTAACTATACACTGGCATCCTCGTCCTCCTTCCTGTGCGATTTCAGAGATCCATAGCTGCGTGGGCGGCCGTGAGTCCTACCGCTTCAGACCCCCACCGCCGCCTCTACGTCAAACACCGTCGGTTGCTGCACCGGCGTGCACAGCGCCCGAACGATTTGCTCCACGAAAGCCCGGCGCCAGGCATATTCCTCCGCTGCCGGCAGGTCGGGATTGCCGAACGGATGGTGAAACTTGCCGCCGCGCACGATGCGATTCGCGCCCACCCGCGTCGCCACTGTATAGAGACAGGTGGCCAAGGCAGTGGGAATGCCGACACGCTCACACTCTTTGGCGATCGTAGCCCCGCTACGAGTGCCAGTTCCTCAGGTGGCCGGCAAGATGACGGCGCCCACGCCCCGTTTCAGCAACTCCTGCGCGATCTGGGCGCCGATGCGCTTCATGGCGTTGAGGCTGCCCATGTTGCCCACGGTGACGAACAACTCATCCAAGAGCCTGCCGATCACCCCCTCGCGCTCTAGAGCCCGCACGGCGTCCAGGGGTACAACGCGGTTGGGGTCTTGCAAGGCTGCGGTGTTGTCGTAGCCGCCGTGGACGGCGTCCCATCGTCCGGGCACCAGGCGGTCCATGCCGGCGATGGGGTAAATGGCGAAGTGCGTCGCTGCGGCCGAGGGCAGGCGATCGGGGTTGCCTTTGGCGACGAGCCCCGACTCCGTCACCAGAGCGAAGAGCACCTTCGATGGATCGGCTAAGGGCGGCGGCGGTGGGATGACCTCGAAGGTCTCGATCGTCAGCTCACTGCTGAATGGCTCACCGCGCCACTTTTTCAAGGCCATGTTCACGGCGCGCACCGCCGCCGGCACGCCGATGGGCACGGTACGTCGCACCGCCCGCGGCAAAAATCCCTCCTCGGCCGCCGATCCCAAGGGCAGGCCACGCCCACGCTTCAACGCTAGGGCTGCCATGCGTTCCAAGGCTGGCCGCATACCCGCCGCATTGGCCTCCGTGGCGATGATGAATAGGTGCTGTGGACGATACAGATCGCTGCCTGGGTTCTCCACGTGCATACCGGTTACGGCGGGAATGCCCAGACGCTCGGCCTCCAGACAGAGCCGACCGCAGGCTAGGCCGTAGCGCCCGGAGCGGAAGGCCGGTCCCGCGAGAAACACCTCCGGCTTGTACTCCAGCAGATACTTGCGCGTTTGCTCCACAACCTCTTCTTCGTGGTCGCTGAAATAGCCATCGCCGCAGACCAGGGTGGCGATCACTCGACCGTCAGCCCCCAACACCTGTTCAAGGAGTCGCCCAGGTCCGACGGCCCCCTCCTGTACGCGCAGTGACGTATGCGCTTCCTCTTCACCGCCCAGGCCGCCGAAGAAAGCATTGATGTAATGCATGATGCGCAGCGGCTCCGCCATAATGCTCTTCCTTCCTATCTTAGACTCACGATACTGAGATCGTCGCGACCTTCCCCTCGGCTAGCGTCAGCATGGGGCCTACACGGCGAGTGCGGCTGTGCTCCCCCCACGTGTATCCTCCCCCGGAAAAGGCTCACTGGGGGAGGTATAGTGTTAAAATGGGTCTCACGATGTCCCGGCTCCCTCGACGGGGGAAGGCCAGGGTGGGGGCTGCAGTGCAGCAACAATCCCCCATTCTGAGTTACGCATCGACGGCGGACAAGCCCAGCTCGGCCCGTTTCGCGATGGCGCCATACCAGCATTCGACCTCCAACGGGCCTGCGGCATCTAAGGGATCTTGGGCGATGCTGGGACGCACGGTCGCGCCGCCGATCACCCGTTCGACAGCCGGCGCTGCCGGGGTATGCCAGCCGATGCCACCGACGCTCACCAGCGCATCGGCCTCGGGGACGTAATCGACCAGCGTCGGGTCCGAACCATCGGGATTGCCCATCTCTTGCAGGATCGCCACGGTGCGCAGGCCCATCTGCTCACAGGCTTTGATGGTCTGCATAAAATCGATGGTGTTGTTGCCGCCCGTGCCGCCCACGTCGGCGGTGACGAGCGCCACCTGTGCCCCCATCAGCCGCGCCACGCGGGCCATCATCCACCCCTGACGCTCCTTGAGAAATTGTGTGTCTTGCCAGCCGCGTCCGATCACCACGCCGAGGAAATTCAGGTCATGGCCATGGCGGCGGTAGAGCTCCCGCACCACGAAGTTGTCGGTATGGCCGTAGGTGATGGCCCGTCCCGGTTGACGGTAATTGCCGTTGACCAGAGCCCCATCCAGCATCTCGTTGGGATGGATGATCGTCGGTTCCAACCCCTGGGTGTGCTTGCCATAGAAAAAGGTCTGGGCCAGCAAGCCTTGTTGGTGCAGTTGATCGATGTACACCACACGGGGCAGGTCGGGATCGACGGCATCCAGCGCATAGCGTTGCCGTTCGGGCGGGGTGAGCGCCACCGTGGCGCGGGCAAGGTAGGTAGCGGCTTTCAGCTTGACCCGGTGCAGCGCTGCATCGAAGTCGGCGTTGCTGACACCAGGGGCCGGATGACAGACCAGGACGACGTTGGCCGTGTTGGAAAAGGCGCAAAAGGGTGCCGCCGGGCCGCTCATATCGACGATCGCTTCGCCGGCCGAAAGGGCACCGCTGGTGGGCTCGGGAAAGGTGGCGCTGACGAGGACCGCGGCCCCGGTCAGCTGGTGATTGGTGCCGCTGCCGGCCGGGATGGCGGGGCCGAACCAGCCTGGGTAGGCGGTGGAGCGACCGCTGATCTTGACCAGCGGCGCCACAGCATCGAGGACATGGACGATGCGACAGGACTCCCCAGGGTGGGCCAGATGCACTTCGATGTCGGCGATAAAGCGCGGTTCAGCGATGGCGCTCAGCAGCTCGGCCCGGTCGATGGTCAGGACGTTGCCGTGATATCCTGTCTCGGAACCAAAGGTCAGGTGCTGGACGGGAAAATAGCCTACCTCGAGGGCAAATGACCCTCCGTCGCTCATCATGTGAACCTCTCTAGATCCTCGATCCAACTGATCAGCTTCCGCACTGAACTGAATCACGCGTTGGAAAAAGATAGGCCCCCAGGCCGGCTCATTATCGCAAAGAACCGGACCAAGGACAAGCGAAAAGGCCTTCGCCGCGGATGATTAAAGATCGGCTACTAGGTTTTTCGTACGTGCATAAGGCCGGAGCGCAAAGTAAGGCGGTGAAATGCCGTGGAGGAGGCTCCCGTATCAGCAGCGGTTGAAGCCTTGGTCATGTTAGCGTCCATGCAGGGGAGTGCTATATTCATGGAAATAGCATGGGAATTGATCCTCGCAAGAGGCCTCCGAAGCTTGAGGGTGTCAGGCTGTTCAGATGGGTGCCAAATCGGCGATTGAGTGGACAGACGCAACATGGAACCCGGTCACTGGCTGCACAAGCGGTCCGGTCGAACGCCAGACTGTGTGAAAACTCACGGAGATCTGCGGTGCCATGGGATTAGGTAGGGCGTATTCATGGGGAAATTCGCTGGATGAGCCACTGATAGGACGGCGACCTGGTCTCGACTGGGGGCCAACGTCTCGTAGATGCCCGCCCGAGCTGAGGGCACCCAGCAGTTGCGGCACTCCAAGGGTGTTGATGGCTCGCGTGAGGTTGTACGCCAAGCAAGCGAGGCTGAATTCAGCTCGACCGTTCTTGCGCCCCTTCATGAGGAAATCGCCCTGATCATTGGCGTGTGTGATCGTGCCACATGGGTGTTCCACGCGTTGCTTGCTCTCCTGCATGAGCGCGGGGTTGGCTTTGAGCCTCTCCTCCATGCGCTCGAGGCTGTGCTCATCGACCCAGCGGGTAATTCCACCTTTGTTGCTGGTGCACTGCTCCTGAATGGGACAGCTCCTGCATGCACCCGTGGCATCGTAGCGGATATGACGGCTGCGTGCAGTGGTCGCACATTGAAAAGTCAGCTCCTCGCCGCGCGGACACCGCTAGCAGTCCTTTTGCGGGTCAGAGGTGAAGCGCTCTTTGCCAAAGCGTCCCAGCTTGGTGTTGGCTGAGGTGGCAGGCTGTGGCATATCGGCGTCAATACCGCCCTCTGCACAGGCTGTGCTCTCCTGACCGTGATCGTCACCCCTGTCAGCCACGGCGCGAATCCGCTCGACTCCCAGCGTCTCCTGGGCTCGAATCGCCATGGGGCGCAGCTGATCATCAGCGGGGACAGCATGGGTGACCTCCTGCGCCACACTGAGCTTAGGCTGGCTATCGACGGCAATCTGCACGTGGTAGCCCACCTCCACCTTGGGGCTCTTGGACAGAGAGCGGCTATCGGGCGCGGTCAAGGAGAGCTGGGGCGCGCCGCTCGCCGGGATTTCCTCCACACAGCCGCGATCTCGCTGCTGACGCTCTGGGAGGCTCTCCATCTTCTTCTGCAGCTCCTCTCTGGTCGGTTGATGGCCATTGGATTCCTCGCGGTCGGCTGCGTCCAGATCACGCAAGTCCGGCTCCACCTTCGCATCAAGGTCCTTGAGGGCCTGCTCAAGTGTGGCCGGCGTACAGTGCTTGTGGTGGTGGTTGACGGCCTTGCATGTACTGCCAGCGATGGCCAGGAGTGCTGCCCCACAGAGATCCAGCTGCTTGCACAGGAGGACACACTCACGGAAGAGGGCGTGAAGAGCGGTGGGGTTCTTTGTTCGGAAATCAGCAATGGGCTTGAAGTCGGGTCGCAGTTTTCGCAGAAGCCAGAGGAACTCCACCTGGCGATGGGGTTCCCGCTCCAGCCTGCGGCTGGCGCTGAGGCGGTTGAGGTCTCCATAGAGGGAGAGCTTGAGCAAAGCCCTTGGATCGTAGGCGGGCCTCCCCGGGAAGGCGGCTTGAGCACGCGCGAATCCAAGACTCAGAAGATCGAGCCTCTCCACCTACGCCTCAATGAAACGGCCCGGATGATCTTCTGTGACAGAGTCATCGAGACAAGCAGGCAAAAAAAGCTGGTGGGTCCGGCAGTGACCCTCAATGTATCTCAGCAGCCTCCCTCCGCTGTATGGGAGGAAGATTAGACTGGAGAGTGCGAGCGCATCAAGAGTTTGCACACAGTCTGCCGCGTGGTTAGGGACTTTCTTCGTCTTCCTCATCCTCCAATGGTATGGCGATCGTATCCAAAATGGTGGGCTGAATGTGCCCTCCAAAGCCTTTCACGCGCGCGATGAGCTCTGATAAATCTTCCGAAGGTATGTAACGGCAGTACTCGCTGAGACCTATCTTGCGGAAAGTGGGACGAGCAAGCTCGGCCAGTACCTTGTTCTGTCGTTCACGTGGAGCAACGATGTAGATCTGAATGTTCAACGCTGGAACAACCGCCAAAAGGTCGGACATGCGCAGGAGCCCCGAGTAGATCGAGGTGGACGTCTCGACCTCGAAGGCGCAAATGGGCGCGTTCTGGTTGACCCAGATCACATCGATGAGCGAGATGCGGCGCATGGCCTCGTCGCTCAGGCCCATGCCTGGGAGCTTCTTCAGGCAGTCTACACCGAGAGCCTTCCCCCCATAGGTGCGCCCTTGATCGTTTAACGCGATCCATACCAAACACCCAGTGATCTTCCCCAAAGTGATCAGCTCACTTTGCGCCTTGGTGTGTGCAGAGACATCTCGCTTTGAGAGGACAGATTCATCCTGCAGTTCAAGCTGTTCCGCGACAGAAGGCATTAGGGGGGGAGGGGTACGTCGAGAGCGCCGTTGAGCGGCTTGTTCACGCTTGAGTCTCGCTTCATCAAGTCGTTCGGCGAGCGCTCTTTGATAATCAGCAAGTGCGTTGGGCCTGGAAGTGATGGCACGGGCAACGATGTCGGCGTTTGGGCTTTCGAGAACCTGCTGGTTAAGGATTGCCCACCCATACTTCGGCCCCCACTCCTCGGTGAGGGTGTCACGCACTTCTCCAAGAATGGGAGGACGATCCTGCGGACGAAGGACGTGGGTGAATTTCATGGGGATTCGATGGGGGAACAGGCCATTGGCCCAGACCTTCTCACGCGATTCGAATGGCGGGCCTACTACCTCGCAAAGACCAGCTAGGCTTTTCTCAACGATGAAGGCCAGTAGATCGCCGACCCTCCAGGTCTTGAAACGCGCGGATTTACTGCCCCACAATCCATGCTTGAGGCAGGTGAGGAACTGATACTCATCGATCTTGGTTATGCGCAGCCTCACACATTGCCTCCTCTTTGCTGCTGTCCCGAACGGGGCGCGGTTAAGTGGCCGGCGGCCACCAGCGTGTATATAAAACGAGCCGCGCTCCCGCCGATCCGCTCCAACCGCTTGTTAGGCAGTCATCAGTGTTGCAGAACTCTCTACCGTGGGTGTCTCGGAAAACGCAGACCCCAGTATCAGGCGGGTCCCAACCAATCGCGTAAGGAACGCTCAACCCGCTCAGCATCGCGCTGCGTGAGCCGGCCGACCGTTTTCGGCATCAAGGCCTGGTGTACGGTATACAGGCCTCGCTTCACCGCCGTCGGGACGTTAAGTCCGGCTGCGGTCCAATCCGCGAGCACGAACTCACCGGCAAGCAGCGATGCCGTTCGACTGGTTAACGGGACGATAAAAATATCTTGGGAGACGTGCGGTGCACTCACCACAACGGCAGGCCTGACCTTCGCGCTGGACAAGTCTGAAAAGGGATACCGAACCAAGATGACGTCATTCTTGGGGGAGTTGGCCATAGACATCATCCTCGGGGTTATCCCAAAGCGTGTCAAGAGAGACCTGGCTTGCGGAGAGCCAAAACTCGGCCTCCTCATCGGGCAGGAGCGTCACCAGTAGCTTTGTCCCTTCGGGAAGGTCGACCGGCTCCAATAGCTCAATTCTTCCCTCACGGACCACGGCTCTCAATGTCTTGGACATGGTGCAACCCTCTTATGGCGATGACCATCATCGGCAGAGACGTGATCAAGTTATACCGCAAACAGAGCCCATCAGCAAAGAAGAAGACTGCCGAACGCTCAGGCATCAGCCGCGCGCGGTTTGTGGCGCGTCGGCTGCATGCCCTGGTTAGGCCTTCGCTCGCTTTGCTCATTCATAGGCTTTGCTACGATGCCGCACCGCAATGATGTCCACGAGCTGCCGCTCATCGTACACCGCCTACACGACCCGATACTGGCCGATTCGAATCCGCCAGAGATGGCTCTCCCCTCGCAGTTTGCGGCAGCCTCTGGGACGTGGCTCTTTCGCCAACGCTTCGACCCTCGCCAAAATCCGCTGGATGCGAGGCGCCTCCAACTCTTCCAGTTCTCGTCGAGCAGAGCGCGCGAATGTAATGGTGTACTCAGCCACCGAGTTTGCCTTGTTCGCGCAGGCGCTCTTTGACTGAGGCGAGCGATTCCCTCGGCTCCTCCGCTCGCAAATGGGCCGTGAGGCTGTCGTAGAAGTCTTCCCACAGTTCCCCGTGTTTTCGCAAATCAATCAAGACGCCAACTTTCTGACCTTTATCATTGCTCACAAACTGAATGCCTTCCATACGCGCTCCTGGAAAAAATGCCATACAACGAGATAATGCGATAGGGCTGAACGGGAGAAATGAGCGATGCGGGCGCTAGCCTGCCTTCGCTCCACTGACTGGTGAGACCTACTTCCAGACTCGACGGCCGCACCCAGAGCAGTAGGGCACTGACTCCATGTAGATATAGTAGATGATTCCCGGGAGGAGGAAAGCCAAAAACAAGATAATGGCCAAGAATACGTCGCCAACGCCTTGAAGCTCTCTCAGCTTCCCCACCGACTAGGCTCCACAGTATGGGCACACACGAGCTCCCAAAACTGCGGGGGCACTGGGGCTCGACTGCGTGATAGGACGACCACAGCTTGGGCAAGAGGGCGCTTCCGATGAAACCTGCTTTCCGCAATCGGGGCAGCTGATCAGTGGCATATCATCGTCTCTCCTCCGAGGTCGCCGGGTAGCCAGGTGGGCTCGCGCCCACCCGGCCCCCTCAGCACGGAGCGGGCCCGTTTCCCGGCCCTCCGCTCCAGCATGACCCACCCCCTGGAAAGAGCGCGGCACGTGAGTGCTGCTGTCTGGTGCATGGTGGACCTGGCGGGGCCAGTTGGGATGGAGACGCGCTCAATTCACCAGCCGGGTATGCTGGTGGTCGCCATCCCGGTGATGCCGTTCGAGCGCCTCCTCACACTGGATCACCTGTCGACAGACGAGGCACCGCCCGTCGTGCTGCCGCAGGACCGTGGCCCGCACCCCCGAAGACGCTTGCTGTGCTCTTTGGCGGTCACGGTCTTGAACGGACGCCTCCCAGGCAGGATCGCAGGGGTTGGCGTCCCCTTTGACCTTAACGTGGCGTTGCGCCCGGTCTCCCAGGGTCGGGATCGACAACGGGCGCTGGGTGCCGTTTTTCGTCGGGATATCGATGCGTTTCAGGGGCGCCGGCCGATCACCCCGCCATCGACCGCTGCGCGCAACCGCCGCCGCTTTCTGCGCTGGGGTGTTCCACAGCTCCCCAGCCACCCCGGGCGTCTGCTTGCCGGTATTCGCGGGCACCCGCTTAACGGCTAACGCGCGCGCCGCAACTGAGTGCACCACCAGAGAGCGCAGACGCTTGCCCTTGCGCCAGGCGCCTGCCTGCACGGCCTGGACGATCCGCCGTTGCAGGGACCGCACCCGCCGATAGCCCCATGCCCAGTTGATGCTGTGCCAGGCCGGTGTCGCCAGGCCCGAGGCCGCTTGTAACGACGGTTGGGCGACTCCGGGGCCGATGGCATTGCACCTGTCCGGAGAGCGAGTCCGGCTTACCACGGTTCGCGATGGGCCCAGAAGGGGTGAGGACGCCTCTGTAGACCGGAGGGCACGTCCCGTGTGTCGGCCGACCGTTCCAATCTCCCGCGCCTGGCCCTCGTCCCTGTTTGGGGCTGGAGCCTTTGAGCCGCTTAAGCTCCGCGCTTGTCACGCTCCGTCATACCAAGGCTTCACTCATGGTATCCCTGCCCGTCATTCCCCGCAGTCGTTCCTGTGTGCGACTCCCTGGCCCGACGCCGACTGCGTGCTTGAGACCCCACCGTTGCCGGTGACGCCCCCGCGGTGCGAAGACAGATGACCCGACATCATGCCTGGATCGCCGCTTCCTTCTGCGTCCAGCCGTGCACCTCGCAACTTCGTGTCGCAATAACGCCCAAGCTCACCGGCGCCGTTAAGCGTCCGGTGCAGCGCCTGGTTAGGCCCAATGTGCTGCTCGCTACCCATGGATCACCATATAACCGGCAATGGCGACCAACAAAATAGCCACGAACCACTGAAACATTTCCCGAGGCATGCGCTCAATGACTCGCTTGGCTGACCACGTTCCAAGAATCATCGCGACCCCCATCAGCGCGGCCAGAAACCAAAACTCCCGGTCGATGGCAATGTATTGCTGGTAGACCAATGTCTTTACACCATGCATCGCCAGCGCGGTAGTCGCCTCGCTGGCGATGTAGGCAACTGGGGGCAACCCGAGCGAAAGGAAGATAGCGGCTCCAAGAGGCCCTGCGCTTCCCACCAACCCCGACAGGAAACCGACGACCCCTCCACCCGCCACCAACATCGCGGAGCCACCCTTGAGCTTCAATCCACCGAGATACTTCAGTGCAACGCATATCAGGATGGCGGCACCAATCGCACGTGTCACCCAATCCTTCGGGAGCTGGACGAATGACAAGGCACCCAAGATGCTGAGAGGCACAGCTCCGAATAGAAAAAGCACGACCGGTTTCCAGTGAATCTGTGTGAAGCCGAAACCAGCCCGTGAGAGATTGCCGATGAGTTGAGCGATGGTCAGGAGAGGAACGGCATGTGTCCCGCCCACCGTTGCGACAAGTAGCGGCAACAGCAGGAGCGCGCCACCAAAGCCCGCTGCGCCTGAAACTGCTGCGGCAGCCAAGGCTGCGACGAAGAGTACAAGGATTTCGCGCATCTGATTCCGTGGGCCTAACTATATATTATACTGCACATCCGAGCCTCTAGTATCAGATGCTAGCATCCAATACTCGATGCAAGCATCTAGATGTAGAGACTGCTTGAGCCTCCACATATAGATGCTTTGTCTTTTCGCCTTGGTATCTACTATTAGATGCTTTCTCCTCTACTATACGGCTTTCCAACTTGAGCGCTCCCACCTGATCGTAGCGCAGCTCCCACACCTTGCGGCTGGGATTCCACTTCCCACCCGCCTGCTTCACCTGGTCCCGCATCGCCACCGCGGCAAAGCCGACGCGCACCCCCACCAGCGTGTCCGCGGCCACACGCGGCGGGGGCGGTTCCCACTCGCGTTCTGCGACAATCAGCTCCACGGTCTTGAACCGCTTCTTTCGTTGCGCATCGTAACGATAACGCACACAAACAAGACGGTCACCATACTGCGTGAGCAACTGCTTCGTGTCTTTCTGGCCCGGTTTGAGATGTAGAAGCGTCCGCATAAAGTCTACAACCTACCACCCTCTCCAGCATGACTCACAGTCACCTGACAACCGTGAGAGTACTGCAGAGCCCTCACGGCTTGCTGATGACGTCTCCTGCCTACCCACTACTCCGGGAGGACCCAGTCCGCACTCCCAGAAGCGGCACTGCCAGGTGGCCGCCGCCCCTCGAAGCGTAGCAGCGCATTCTCAAGACGCAACAACAACTTCTCCCGCTCGTGCTCGCGTTCTCGCTGCTGGTCGTACGTGAGTTGGCGCACCATGTCAATCAGCGCCCGCAGGTCCTGCCGGAACTCCTTTTGCGCTGCCTTGAGCTGCTGCACATCCGGCATCAGCGTGAGCCACTGCCGGGCAAGCGCATCAATCTGCTTGCACATGACGTCGGCTCAGGCCGCCTGCAACGCAGCCAAGAGTGCCTTGGTTTCCGCCCGCAGGCGGTCACTGTCCTCCTGGTCACGCACCAGCGGTTCGTGCAGACGTTGCTTCTCGGTTAGACACTGCTCAATAGGGACTTTGTAGTCAGCCCGCGTTTTGAGGGAAACCGCTGTCGCAATGGTGTTCTCCATGCTCTGCACCTCCGCACCCACTTCAACACACTCAAGTAAACGTGAACAGAACCTGGTGATCGAGAAGGTCGGGATAGATCTGCGGCGCGCGTAACTTTAGGCGGAGAGTTTCCAGCACTCGCTCTTTCGATAGGCGAGTGGGGTGGCTAATTCCACCATGGTCCACGCTTCCGCAAGCCCCCTGCGATCCCGGACGGTGGGATTTCCTCAGTCCGGTGCTGACCTTGGCCTCCCGTCGGTCGCCTTCCCATACCGGGCGAGGCTTACGTGCTGACTCACATACACCCCGGCACGCTATGGGTTGCTTCCACGGGCGCGGCACCTGACATTGGTGGAACTATACGAAACTCGCTTGCCGCGCTCCGCTGAATGCGCTTGTTAGGCCAAGCCGGCCCGGCGAATTCAGGGTTTCAATATTGGGTGTTTCCAGTGCCAATGCGAGAGCCTCCCTCTCACCATCTCCTAGCGTCGTCGCCAGCGCCAAAGGCCTCAGAAGAGAGGGGATATGTTCGTGTAACTCGGGGAGTGTATTTAGGTCAGGGAGGACTACCCCTATTGACCTGCCAGCGGCAAGTTCGCGTTCCACTGCAGGCGGTATGATGGCCTCTGTGTAGAGGCGTGGTAATCGAAAGATGGGCCAATCTGATAGAGATGCTGAATGGGTGATATATCGGTGACAACCCTCCTGGGCATTGGTGATTTCTTCGGCGATATCTGCTGCAGTCAGCGTGCTTGCGGAAACCCCGACCTCCACCAACTTGACAAAAAAGAGGGGCTTTGGGATACCAGCAGGCTCGGCCGCCTTGCCTGAGGAAATCTTTCCCATCTCAAAGAGTTTGACCGCCGCAGCAAACAACAGCTCACCAGGCAGCGCTCCCGGTTGGACGTTGAGTGCTACATCAGGTCATCAGGAACCTTCAGCCTCAATTCGCCCATGGCTCCGTCTCCTTCACCTGGACGTCGAGGCATTGCCTCTCTAAACCGATTCCCCGCACGGGCGCTCACACCACCCCCGACTCCGCCAAGGCCGCCAGCTCGGCCTTGGTCAGCCCCAGTTCGCCGCAGAAAATCTCGGCATTGTGTTCGCCGATGAGCGGGGCGCGGCGTGCGAGGCGCCAGGGAGAGCGGCTATAAATGGCCGGGGCACCGGGATAGGTGAAGGTTCGCCCCAGCTCGGGATGCTCGACCTCGACGAAGAACCCGCGGTCCCGCAGATGCTCGTCGACGACGATTTCGTCCATGGAGCGCACCGCACCCCAGGGGAGGCCGCGTTCCTGGCCGCCGTGCCAGGCCTCCTCTAGGGAAATGTGGGCGAAGAACCGTTCCAGCACCGCCGCGATATGTCCGACATTGGCCTGGATGGCATTGGCATGGCGATACTTCTCGTCGAGGAGGTCTTCCGCCAGACCATACTGATCCATCCACTCCGCTAACTGCCGCAGGCGCGCCGGCGTCAGGTTGAACCCCGAACGGGTGATGTTCAGCCAGGCGCCCTCGCGCGTGGCGAACTGCGTCGGCTCGGTTTTCTCCGCCGCCGCGGCGCGACCGGTCTGGCGGCGCACAACCTGTCCCATATGAATGTAGATGGGCACCGCTGCCTCGGTGGTAAGGGCGCAGGCCTCGTGGATCGAGGCGTCGATGTACTGCCCCTCGCCGGTGACGTCGCGGTAATGCACCGCCGCCAGAATGGCCATGTAGGCGAAATGGCTGCCGATGTGCCAGGCGTTGCCTCCACCTGGGGCGATGGGCGGTGCCTCGGGCACATCCTCGGGGTCATAGCCACAGCAGGCCATCTGCCCGCCCGCCGCCAGCTGCAGCAAATCGGACGTCAGATAATCGCGCCACGGCCCAGTCTGTCCGAACGGCGTCAGCGAGCACATGATGAGCCGTGAATTGAGACGCGCTAGCTCGTCGAACCCGAGCCCCAAGGACGGCAGATATCCCGGTGGATAGGTCTCCAGGATGATGTCAGCGCCAGCCGCCAGGCGCCGAAACAGGCCCTGGCCGTCGGCGCATTCGAGGTTCAAGGTGATGCCGCGCTTCGATGTATTGTAATGCCAGAAGTAGAGGCTGCGTTCCGGATGGGGTACGTCGTCGAGAAACGGACCCACCAGGCGCGTCGCCTGCCCTCCTGGCGGTTCGACCTTGACGACGTCGGCGCCCAAATCGGCCATCAGCTTGCCGCAAAACTGCCCTTTTTCGTCGGCCAACTCGAGCACTCGCAGGCCGGTCAGCGGACCCGGAGGTGAAGAACTGGTCTCAACCTCGGCACGGTCGGTCATGTCAGCGACTCCTGGATGTACGGATACAGCGGCATCCCCTTCGGCCAGAACGTGCCGTCTTCGTAGCCAGCCCGGATCTCCTCCAGGCTGAGGCCAAGCCGCTCTTGCAGCACCTGTCGCGTGTGCTGGCCGATGAGGGGTGCGGGTCGGTGGATAGCAGCTGGCGTGCGCGACAGCTTGAACGGCACCCCCTGGAATTTCTTCCGCCCCAACACTGGATGATCGAGTTCAGTGTACATCCCCCGGGCCCGGAGTTGTGGATCGTGCTCGACGCGATCTTCCGAGCTTTGCACCGGCATGGCGCGCACGCCAGCGGCCTGGCATTTTTGGGCCAACTCGTACTTCTCCAGGGTCAAGGTCCAACGTTCGATACCCTCATCCATTTCTTCTTGGTGCTGAATGCGGCCCATCACCCCGGTGAATTTGGCGTCCGTCGCCCAGGCGGGTCGACCCATGAGATCCACCAGGCGTTGCCACTCGTCATCGGAGAAGCAGGCCAAGACGCACCAGTCGTTATGGGCGCCGCCCTTGGTACGGTAGGCGTTGTGAGGGGCCACGGTGGGGCCACGGTAGTTGTTCACCACCGGTGTGCCCGGCCATACCGTACGGTTGCCGGGGGGAAAGCCCGCGCGCCGCGCCTCACGGCTGTTAACGGTGCGGTCCAGGAAGGCGGCGCCGTTCAGGGTAATGCCGGTGATCATCTGCGACAGATCGACATGCTGGCCCTGACCGGTGGCATTGCGGTGGTGCAATGCTGTAAGGGCACACATGGCGCCGTACATGCCGCCGGTGTCGTCGAGATACGACCAACCCCAGCCGGCAGGCGGCTTGCCCGGCAATCCGGAAGCAAAGGTTAACCCCGAAAGCGCCTGAGCTGAGGGGCCCATGGTGGTGTAATGGTGGTGGCGCCCGGTGTGGCCGAAGCCGGCCATCGAGACGTAGATGATGTCCGGCCGCAGCTTCTGCATCTCGTCGTAGCCGATGCCCCAATTGCGCATGACACGCGAGCTGAAGTTTTCGATGACGATGTCGGAGATGGCGATGAGGCGTTTGATCAGCTCAAGGCCGCGCGGGGTGCGCACGTTGATGGTGAGGCCCAGCTTGTTGACGTTGGTGTCGGCGAATTGACCCGGGGCATTGGGCGTGGGCTCGATTCCGGGGGGGATACTGTTGCGGTTCGTGCGCAGGATGTCCAGATGTTCCGGCCATTCGATCTTGATGATCTCGGCGCCTAAGGCCCCGAGCCAGCGCGTGGCCCAGGGTCCGGCCCTGACCCAGGTGAAATCGAGCACGCGGACGCCGGCCAGCGCACGGGGTAACGTCATGGTGGTCGTCTCCTGTCATAGCTCACCGTAATCATTTTCTCGCGTGATGATGCTCCGATCGCAGGCCAACGCTCCCTCACCCGAACCCTCTCCCAGGGGGAGAGGGCCGATCGGTCGAGCTTAGGGCCCGCATTGGCTCCCTGTCCTTCAGCCCGCCACCTCGAAGCGCTCCGACTCAGGGGGCTTTGACCACAGGGCATCAGCGCCGCTCATCGCCGCCGCACGCTCAGGGCTGGCGCGCCATTTGTCGTAGATCTCGTTGCTATCCCACACCACCAGGGTGGTGATTTTGGTGGGATCGCTGAGGGAGTACAGCGTTTGGCGGCTGACGAAACCCGGCGCCTTGCTCTGCGCCAGGCCGTTACGATCGAGCAATTTGCGGGCCTCGTCAACTTTATCGGCTTTGGCCCAATGGTGGGTCAGCACTCCAATCATATGTCCTCCGTCGTACCAGCAGGGTGATTACCAAGGCCAGGCACGGCCATTGACCAGTGCTACGGCGCCGAGTATAGCAGTGGCTCCCATGGCCGTCAATCGTCGGACGCCTTATGGGATTCCGGTTGATTCCCGACCGATTTCTATCCATCATAGGACCATGCGACAGCCCCTGCAGCGTCTGTATTATGGCTGGTTTGTCCTCGCTGCCGTGTGCGGCATCAACTTCGCCAACAACGCGACGGCTATTGGCGTCCTCACCGTCTTCATCATCCCATTCACCGAGGAGTTCGGCTGGACCCGCACGCAGATTTCCGCTGTCACCAGTGTGGGGGCGGTGCTGGGTGCCATCGCTGCCCCCTTCACGGGTCGGCTCACCGACAAATTCGGGGCCCGTCTGCCCTTGACCGCCGGTGGCGTGATTATCGTCCTTGCTAGCTTTGGTCTGGCCACCATGCAGTCGCTCCAAACCTTCGCGATCGCCTTCGGAGCGGCACGCCTGGCCGATCAAGCCTGCATCCAGTCCCCGTCGCCCCCGGCGATCGCCAAATGGTTTCAGCGGTATCGCGGCCGTGCTATGGCGGGGTTATTCTTCGCCAGTTCGGCTGGAGGCGTGGTGCTCCCTCTGGTAGTGCAAATCGTCATCACAGCATGGCACTGGCGCGCCGCCTGGGTGATCTTGAGCGTGATCATGTTGTGTATGGGGATGATCCCTTGTGCCTGGCTGGTGAGGCGACAGCCCGAAGACTTTGGATGGCCATTGGATGGCGTGGGGCCGCGGCTGCCTGCTGTCGAAGACCAAACGGTAGCGGGGAAAGCACGTCGGCATGCAACCGCCAAAGAGGTACCTCCCTGGCGGCTGGGGGAAGCTTTGACGTCGCGAGCATTCTGGCTGCTGCTGGGCGCGGTCTTCTTATTTGGAGTGGCCAGCACCGGCGTAGCCCTGCATCTGGTGCCCTATCTCGTACAACGGGGCATCGCGCCCACGGCGTCGGTGGGGGTGGTCAGCTCGGGGTTTCTGACCTCGGCGCTGGCGGCCATGTTGTGGGGTTTTCTAGCGGATCGACACCCCTCCCGTGTGCTGTTAGCCATCGCCTATGCCATGAAAGCCGCGAGCTTGGCGGTGTTGGTCATGGCTGAGACGATCCCCCTGGCGTATCTCTACGCCGTTCTACAGGGCTGTGCCGAAGCCGGCCAGCGTACGGTATTCGCCGTCGTCCTCGCCGGGTATTATGGTCGGCAGTACCTGGGGGCGATTTATGGGGCGCACAGAGCCGCTCAGGTGGTGGGCTTTGCCCTTGGGCCATTGATTTCAGGGGCGACGTTCGATGTCGCCCAGACCTATCGCGGGGCATTCATCGCCTTTCTCTTTCTCAGCATCGCTGGTATCGCGCTGGTGGCGCTGGCCAAGCGGCCTCAGCGGCGGCGGGCCAGTCCATAAACACCGATGCGCGATTATGCGCTGCGGATGCGCCCGCTCTATTCCCCCTTCCCGTTTGAAGTCGGTTTGGGTGAGGGCGGTCAAGCTGCACGATCAGGCCCAGCCCCGTCACTCTAACCTTCGCCCTCAAGGGCCTCCACAAGGGTCGGATTTTCAGACATCTCCCCGATCGTCGTGCGCTGCTCCCTCTCCCTGCGGGAGAGGGCTGACAAGGGGAGGCAAATTGTTCCTCCGCCTGGATGGGGTGGTTCGGGTGGGGGTGGAAGCCGTGCTGGGAGGAAGGAGATGTGAAGGGCCTATACTCTCCCTACTGAGGAGGAACAGCTGCTGCGAGGTGGACCTGGCGCCTATGAGGGGGCGGGTGAGGGTTAGATGGAGCCGACGAGCGTACCTGGAGGGCTGATCCTGCCATAGGCTGCGGTGAAAACCGCTCCAGTTCGAGCTGACGGCACACATCCGCACGCAGAGTTTAACGATGACAGACGTTGTCGATTTAGGGTACAGTGGGCATGTCGGAGTTCAGGAGGGTTGATCATCCCCTGGAAGCGAAGGGAGGACACCATGGGCGAGACGATTCGGGAAGCCTACATTCGTAAGAACCCCAAGTCGGCAGAACTCTACCCCAAGTTCAAACAAGTGTTTCCCACCGGCGTTAGCCATGACATGCGGGCCACTGATCCGTTCCCCATCTGTATCGCCCGCGCTCAAGGGGCCCGTAAATGGGATGTCGACGGCAATGAGTATATCGACTTCGGCCTCGGATCGGCCTCTTTACTGCTCGGGCATGCCCATCCGGCGGTCGTCGAGGCGTTGATCAACGTTGCCCCGCATGGCTCGCATTACGGCCAGCCCCATGAGGCCGAGTTGGAGTGGGGCGAGCGCGTGAACAATCTGATCCCCTGTGCCGACAAGACCCGCTTCGTGGGCTCCGGCGCCGAGGCCACCATGTTGGCCATGCGCATCGCCCGCGGCTATACCGGCAAGGAAAAGATTGTCCGCTGGGAATCGCATTATCACGGCTGGCACGACTACGCTATGCCTGGCACGCTGCCACCATTCGATGTACCGGCATCTATTGGCATTCCCAAGGGCACTTTGGAGTCGGTGATCGTCCTGCCGCCGGACCTCGAGATCCTCGAACAAACGTTGAGGAGCCGTGACGACATCGCTGGCGTCATTACCGAAGGCTCCGGCGCCTCGTATGGTACGGTGCCGCTGCCGCCTGGGTTCGTCGAGGGGGTGCGCACGCTCACGCAGAAATACAATGTGGTCATGATCCTCGATGAGGTGATCACCGGCTTCCGTTGGAGCCCTGGTGGGCTGCAGCAAAAGCTGGGGATCGTCCCCGACCTCTGCAGCCTGGCCAAGATCCTCACCGGCGGCATGCCGGGCGGGGCAGTGGCCGGCCGCGATGAGGTGATGGGGGTGATGGCGCGCACCGGCGACGACGAGCGCGATCGTTACCGACGCGTCTCCCACGGCGGTACCTTCAACGCCAATCCCTACTGCGCGGCGACGGGCAATGCCACGCTGAAGATCGTCGCCACGGGTGAGATGCAAAAACAGGCTGACCTGATGGCAGAGCGTCTGCGCCAGGGACTGCGCAAGGTCGTCGACCGACACGGCATCCCCGCCTGCGTCTACGGAGACGCTTCGACGTTCCACGTGTATTTTGGCGCCCGCTCCATCGAAGGACTGGATGCCAACACCCTGAAGAACGTCCCGGCGGCCGTGCAAAATGGCTTCCGGCAAGCCCTCCAGGTGCGCGGTGTGGACTTGATGTCGCGCTGCAGCGGCGTGCTCTCCGGTGTGCACACCGAAGCCGACATCGATCAAGCCCTCGAAGCCTTCGACGGCGCCATCAAAGCCATGGTCGAGGAAGGCCTCGTCAAGCCAGAGTAGAGCGCTGATAATCGGTGGGCATAGGCGCCAGCTTAAGCTGTGGGAGGTACGCATGATTCCCTCTCCTCTTGAGAGAGGGATAGGGTGAGGGTGGTTCCAAACGTCACTCACCGGTCGGGCTTCCCTCACCCCAACCCTCTCCCAGCGGGAGAGGGGGCCTGCACCTGGCGCCTATGCCTTTGGTGGGGGGAGTTGCGGCCAGGGATGTACGCCGTCTGGCGCCAAGCGATATTAGGCCATGGCGGCTCGCACGGCGGCCGCATCATAGCCAAAGGGCGTCAAGAGTTCCAGCGCTGCATCCAGCAACAGCGCTTGATACGCGGCGCAATCAATCCGCTCGTCCGGGCTGAGACACGGATAGGCCCGTACCCGCTCGGCCTTATTTGGGGACCTGGCATCGCGAATGAGATAGCGTACGCGCTCGCCCGGATGGAGGTGCACACCAGCATTGCGTAATTGCCGGAGGGCCAGAGCCGGGGCCGTTTCGACCTGGTAAGCTTCCAGGTCACGACTCACCGTTTTGGCCACCAGGAGCTGGATCGGTGGAATCCGGCCAGAGCCGAGGTGCTTCCAGGCTTCGCGCAAGACCTCCAGCGCCAGGGGGATCCGTCCCACACACGCCGCCATGGTCTCAGCCTCGGCGAGTTGCTCCAGCATCAACCACTGCGTAGCTTGAATGAACACCGGCACATCGTGCCGCCGGTACGCTAGGCCGCGTGCTTTGAGCGTACCATCGGTGAAGACCCCGAAGTAGCGGGTGGCCACCGCCAGCTGCGGCCGCACCTTCGAGGGCAGAAACACGATCCAGCGGTAGCGACCCTCCAGATGCATGGGCACCCCGGTCGCCGTCTCGACTTCCGCGCAGAGCCCCAACAACGCCTCATCCGTCAGGCCGGCCTTGCGAATCCACACGGCATCGGTCAAGGCATGCACGAGGGTATAACCCTGGGCTTCGCAGATCTCCTTAGCTTGCAAGAGCTTCTCGCGGCCGAAGGCCGTCACCGCCTCATGGCTCTCGATGCGGCCAAAGCGCGCGTTGCGATACCCCAGATAGCCAAAACTGGTCACGCCGATCCACTTGATGGCGTTCTGGCACTGGTCATAGCGTTGCGCCTGGGCTGGTGTCAACCCCCCAGCCTTGAGCCGGGCTTTGTAGTAGGCGCGGCGCGCCAGGAGCGGCCGGAGCACCGCCGGGATGAGACCGTTGCGCCGGGTACAGATGGGATATCCGGCCTCCGGTACCACCGGATGGTCGCAGCAGCGGCACCACAGCGTCTCGGCCGAAATATTGTGCAGGACCATGATCGACGGGTACATGGCCGAGAAATCCAACTCCGCCACGTGCTCAAACGCACCCACCGGCGGCTGGAAGACTAATCCTCCCTTATCCACTTTGAGCAGCACGTCCGCGGTTTTCCACCGCTCCGGCTCCCCTTTGCGCCACGGAATGAGGAGTCGTCGACGGACGGCCAGATCCAGTTGCATGGCGGTCAGAATCGTGCCGATGGAGGCTCGGGCGGTGCGCTGCACTGGCAGCTTCGCCAGGCGGGCGAGTTCCACCAGACCGGCAAAGCCCGTTTCCTGGAAGAGGAAGGAGTGGGCGCGATCGATGTGCCAGCGTCCGAACAACGGATAGTCTGGCGCGTGATAGATCATACGGCCGTAGGTGAAAAACGACTGTCCCTCGGTGACGATCCGCCGCGCGATGGGTGTGGGTTCGCGATCGAATGCCAGGGGCATCCGGAAGCGGCGAGCTAGGCGCAAGAGCTGTGGGAAGATGGCCGTATCCCCATGGTCTGTCAGGATGAGATCGGGGTCGTGCCGAGCCAGCCAGTCATTCACTTGAGCGAGCAGATCCACCGGGTTAGGAGTCGTACACTCATAGCGCACGCCATCCACGGTCACCACCAGCGTGTTCCCCCGGTGTAACGGAATCAGCGGATCGTGCGTGAGACCGAGTTCAAGGATCCGCAGCTCGGGTATCGGATAGTCGCGGGCGGCCGTGGTGTCACAGGAGCGGATCCGCAGGATCGTCTCTCCCGCATGCTCCACTGTGCAGCGGCCGAAGGGAAAGAGGCCGCGCTCGTAGAGATAGTATTGGGCCAAGGGCAGGTCGCCGTTATAGAAGGTCAGGCGCGGTTCGAACTCCGGCAGCCGCCGGAGCAGACGCGGGAGTCTCGCATAGTCCGCCACCTCCAGGGCCAAAACCGACACGGCCTCCCCGCTCCAGAACTCGCGGCGCCGCATCAGCGCGCACCGACGGCAGAGTCGGGTGCGCAAAGCCGACCGGGCTAGGGCTTGGAGGTCTTCCGACCGGCCGCGCGCATAGAGACGCGGACGAAAGGGGTCTTCGAGGCGCCGCAGCGTGCCATCCTCCTGATAGAGCCAGACCACCATCGTGGTACGCAGAGGATAGACATCGAAGAGCCAACCGTGGCTGCGCATCGCGCTCAGGGCTCAACGGGGGCGTCGTTTGGGGTTGAAGCGGTCGGCGATCGAAGCGATGTGAGCCCGTCCAGCAGGGTTGGCGGCGTGTGTGGTCCCTCTGCCGCAGGGCAAAGCGGCGGCTGCGCCCCAGAGCCGAACGTCTTGATCCACGTGAGCACTTGGTCCAGCCGTTTCTGCTGTTCGAGCAGAATGGCCATGGCGATGACCTCGAAGGGCCAGGGCCGTGATAGATACACCCCAGCCTGGACGTGCAGCTTGGCGCAGTCGAAGAGCCGGTCAAAGATGGCTTGATCCTCCCGACGCAAAGCCCGTCTGAACGGTCCCCAGGTGCGACGTTCCTGTTCGATCAGCTGACTGAATGGGGGAAGCGTACGGCCCATAAGCTGTTACCTCCAGTGGCGCATGAGTTGGGAAACATCTACGATTTCAACGGCAACTGCGACGTGATCAGCTGGACTTGACGACGACCCTCCACGGTATGCACGCGGAGCCCGAGATCCACGGCCCGTACGAGGTCACGCATAAATGCCAGGCGACGCGTCCGACGCCCATCGAGGCTCTGAGCCATGAGCAGCAACGGCCCATGCTGGTGCAAGGCGGCGATCTTTTGGCGCACGCGCCTGAACAGGAGCCACGCCTCTTTGAACGGGACATGCTCGTCGAAGAACGTTGTGCAGGGGCCGAGGAGGATAACCAGCCCCACCCGGTGCATGGCCAACAACGGATCGAGGCGCTCACAGAGCAGGGTGGCGAGTTGATGGCAGGTGAAGGCGCGGGCGATATGGATGTGGCGTAGAAAGCGCTCAGGTGGCATACGACGCGCTTGCGCATGGGCGGCGATGGGGGTGATCTGAAAGGCCATCGCCCCGTCGATGACGGCCACAGGCACGCCTTTGTCGACGGCGATCGCCGCGGTCCGTGCCGCGATGGCGGCCACGCTGCCATCGCCCCAAAGGATGGCCGAGCGCGCCTGGGACGGTAGGGGTGGTAGAGAGCGCAGCGCCAGCCACTGCGGCAGGACGGCACGGTGCGCTTGAAGCGCCAGGCATGGACGTGGTGTCATCAAGCCCTGCTCCCCCCTCACCTCGACACGGGATAGTTCGCCGTCGGCGCTCCTCGACGTGGCGGGGCTGGCGCGATGATGTTGGCCCCGGCGACGGCCTGAGATGCTCCACTCACGCCGACAACGGCCGAAAGACGGCGATCACCTTGCCGGCGATGTGTACGCGCTGATCGGGCCGCGGGCGGATCACGGGATACCCCTTACCTTGATTCTCCGGCTTCAGCCAGAGGCCGTGACGCCGGTGCCACACGGTTTTCACCGTCGCTTCTTCATCGATAACGACCACGCCGATCTCGCCATGCTCGACCCAGGACTGGGCGCGCACGATCACGTAATCCCCATCATGGATCTGCCGGTCGACCATGCTGTCGCCTCTGACCCGCAGCGCGAAGAGCTGGGATCGATCGCCGAGCCAGCCATCGATGTCGAGATACCCCTCGAGGTTCTCGCTGGCGAGGATCGGCGTGCCGGCTGCCACGCGCCCGACAATGGGCACGCCGGCTGGCGGCGCATGTTCTGGATTTAACTGCAGACCCCGGTGGCGTCGGGTACGCGTCACAATCCCTTTGCGCTCCAATGCCTGTACATGCTCATAGGCGGCGTTCACGGTGACGCCGAGACGAGCGGCGATCTCGCGGTAGCTAGGCGCCCGCCCCGTGCGCTGGATCCAGGCCTGGATCAGCGCCAATACCCGTGCTTGTTTCTCACTCAACCCGCGCATGAGCAACCTCCATGGCGACACTGAGGCGATCATATGAACATTTTGTTCATATGTCAAGATAAAAGTGCATCTCCCTAGGCGGGTGTCCAGCCGCGCCCGTGCAATCCCAGCTGAGGCGATGCCTAGCGCACGGAAGATCGTCACGAGCCACTGTGTTATCCCAACGACCAGGCGCACCCGCTCGGAACATCGCTGTGATGCCGTGACGGATGCGGCCCCACGCCCCTCAGCGAGGCGCCGCGCTGCCTCCAAGAACGCGTCGGGCGCCGGCTTGCCCCCGAAACCCAGCCAGGGGACATCTGTCCCGTCCACCCGCGTGTCGAACAGCCGCGAGATCCCGGCGGCCTCCAATACCGCTGCGCCGTTCTTGCTGGAGGACACGACCGCGGTCTTGGCCTCCTGCGCCCGGAGCGCTCGCACCAGCTCGATTGACGCCTCATAGACCTCGACCCCGTGCTGCTCCAGGTGCTGCGTGAAGTAGTGGTCTTTCATATTGCTGAGCGCCTGTACCGTGTGTGTGCCAGGAGGGTCTTCGGGGGCCCCCCACGGTAACTCGATCCCACGCGCTTCGAGGAAGGATGCCACGCCGTCGTAGCGCGGCTTGCCGTCGACGTAGCGGCGGTAGTCGGCGTCGAGGTCAAAGGGGACGAACGCTTCGCCGGTGTCCGCGGCCCGCCGGTCGAGAAATTCGTCGAACAGGTGCTTCCACGCCGCCGCATGCACGCTCGCCGTGTTGGTCAAGACCCCGTCGAGGTCGAACAACACGGCGTCATAGTCGCGAGGGGAAACCGTGATAACCGGAGCGATAGCGGTCATAACCCGTTCCTTGGGGCGCTTCCGCCGCCCACTTCAGAAACAGGCAACAACCCGGTGTCCAGAGGCGGCGCGGGCGGAAGCCCTGTGACCTCGAGGATCTCCTGCTCGTCCAGGGTCTCCCGTGCCAGCAAGGCTTCGACGAGTGCGTCGAGTTGCTGGCGGTGTGCGGTCAGGAGACGCTTGGCCTCGTCGTAACTGTCGCCGATGATCTTCAGCACCTCGGCATCGATCGCTTCAGCGGTCGCCTCGCTGAACGGCCTCATACCGGCGAATCCGTTCGAGCCACCCAGGTAAGGGTTTTCCCGGGGCGCGAGCTGCACCAGCCCGAGCCGCTCGCTCATACCCCAACGCGTGACCATGCGGCGGGCTAGGGCGGTGGCTTGCTCGATGTCGCTTTCGGCCCCGGTCGTCTTCGTGCCGTAGACGATCTCCTCGGCCGCACGGCCCCCCAGCATACCGATAATTCTGGCGCGCAGATAGCCTTCCGGATAGTTGTAGCGGTCGCTGTCGGGGCGCTGATAGGTCACACCCAGAGCGTGCCCGCGTGGCACGATGGTCACCCGGTGCACCGGGTCGGCGCCAGGCACCACCAGGCCCAGGATGGCGTGTCCGCCCTCGTGGTAGGCGATCCGTTCCTTGTCGGCGCGGCTCAAGATGATCGGGCGCTCGGGGCCGAGCACGATCTTCTCCAGCGCATCCAGGAAGTCTTGATGATGGACCTCGTTCTGCTCGCGCCGCGCCGCCAGCAGCGCCGCCTCGTTGACCAGGTTCCTGAGGTCGGCCCCCGAGAACCCCGGCGTCGCGGCGGCGATCTCCCCTAAGCTCACGTCCGGGGCGAGCGGCACGCCGCGGGTGTGGACCTTGAGGATCGCCTCGCGCCCGTGCTTATCCGGCAGGTTCACCATGACTCGGCGATCGAAGCGTCCGGGCCGCAGCAGTGCTTTGTCGAGCACGTCCGGCTGGTTCGTCGCCGCCAGGACGATGATGCCTTCCCGGCTGGAGAAGCCGTCCATTTCCGTGAGGATTTGGTTCAAGGTCTGCTCCTGCTCGCTCGAACCCCCAATCGTCATCTGCCCGCGGGCGCGACCGATAGCGTCCAGCTCGTCGATGAAGATGATCGCCGGCGCGTGCTCACGCGCCTGCTTGAAGAGATCTCGCACTCGCGCCGCCCCTACACCCACGATCATCTCCACGAACTCCGAGCCGCTCATCGAGAAGAACGGCACTCCCGCCTCTCCCGCCACCGCCTTCGCCAGCAGGGTTTTCCCGGTCCCCGGCGGGCCCACCAACAGCACGCCCTTTGGAGCGGTTCCGCCCAGGCGCGTGTACTTCTTAGGATCCTTGAGGAAATCGACGATCTCGACCAGTTCGTTCTCCGCCTCATCGATGCCAGCGACGTCATCGAAGGTGATCTTCGTATCCTCCTCCTGGTCATAGCGGCGCGCCCTGCTTCTGCCGAAGCCCATCAGCCCACCACCCATGCCTCCGACCTGCTGCGACGCCCGCCGGAAGAGCCAGATGTAGAGACTGATGAAGAGCAAGGCCGGGCCGAAGGCCAGCAGGAACGTCAGCCAGGGGCTCCCGCCCTCTTGGATCGGTTCGGCGCTGATCTCGACCCCGTTCTGGATCAGAAAGGCTTCCAGACCGGGATCGACAAAGGAAGGGAGCGTGGTCGCGAAAGTCGTCACCGGTCTGGGTGCGTCGCTGCGCGCCGCAGGGGACTCGCCCGTTGGTCGGGGCTCGCCACTGGGGGGCGCACGCTGCTCACCCTTTGGTTGAGGTTCGCCGGTAGGCTCCGTAGGCTGCTTGCCCGCCGATGGGTAGGTGACCGGTGTTTTGAAGCGGCCCGTGATGGTGTCGCCCCGACTGTAGATTGCCTCCACGTTACCCTTCCCGACTTCTTCCTTAAAGAGGGTATAGGGTACCGTGACCGGCCCCTCCGGGCCCGGCATCAGAAACCATACCACCAAATAGTTCACGAGCAGGATGAACACGAACCAGGGCCAGGCTCTGCCCGGCGGCATCTTCAGCTGCCCCATGCCCTTCGGGGCTCCAGACCCATCGTCGGCCGGCTGGCCTCGTCTGGTCTGTGCGGCGTCGTTATTGCGTCGTGTCTGCTGTCGCGCCAAATTCATGATCGCCTCCTCGGGCGTGCCCTGGCTCATCGCAGGTGGAGAGCCACATCGTCATGCTGACCCACCATTGCTCACTTCTTGACGTCTCAACCACAGCGGAGGCGCCGCTCTCCTGAGCTACCCGCTGCTAAAGTTGGCGCATGAACGCCACCAGGGCGTTCTTCTCCTGTGCATTCAACTGTAAGCCTAACACCAGATTGAAGAATTCCACCGTATCCTCCAGCGTCAGGAGCCGTCCATCGTGTAGATACGGCGGGGAGTCCTTGATGCCGCGCAGCGTGAAGGTTTTGATGGGCCCTTCGGCATGGATCCATTGACCGTTGATCAGCTGTGGTTTATAGAAGCGTTCCACCTTTAGATCGTGCATCTTATCGTCGAGGTAGAAGGGCGCCGGATGACAGACGCCGCACTGTCCCTTGCCGAAGAAGACCTCCTCCCCCAGGCGCTCCTCGTCGGTCGCCTGCGTGGGATCAAGCCGCCCCAACGCCGTGAGCTTCGGCGCCGGCGGAAGATCGAACATGTTCTGCATCTGCGCCATCATGGCCACCTGGCTGGCGCGATCGGGGAGGTTGACGCCTTTTTTGGCCGCGGTCACCTGGTCGCCATCGAAGTAGGCGGTGCGCTGTTCGAACTCGGTGAAATCCTCCACGGACCGAAGGGACCGCTTGGAGCCGTGGATCTGTTGATTGAACATGCCGCGCAAGCTGACGGTGTCGATGCGGAAGCGCGCGGCTTGGGGACGGTTATCCGGATTGAGATGGAAGGCGGCATTGGTGTGGCCGTTGGCGTGGCAATCCAGACAGCTCACGCCCAGACTGGAGTCGTCGCTCTTGCGGTCCTCGGTCTGGTTGAACTGCTGTTGGGGGAAGGGGGTCAGCAGCAACCTAAGCCCTTCCATCTGCACCGGCGTCAGGATGCCGTGCATAAGCGCATAATAATTTTTAATCGTGAGGAGTTGGCCTTGTGAGACATCGCCCAGTTCTGGTCGGGTGGTTAAGAAGATCGGAGGAGGAAACTCCGGCAGCAAGTGGTCCGGGAGGTCGAAGTCGACATCGAAGCGCTGCAGCGAGCGCGCTTCTTGCCGCTGAATTTCGCCGATCTGCGTCGTGGGAAAGACCATGCCTCCGACCTCATGTTTCACGTGCGGGAGCGGCAAGAACCCGCGCGGGAACAGATCCTGCTCGCGGATCTGGTTCGGAGTCATAGCGGCCAGTCGCTCCCACGTCATGCCCTGTGGCAGTTTGACCCGTACCCCTTCTTGGACCGGCTTTCCGCCTCCCGACATCATCACACCCGCGGCGGGCCGGTCGCTCAAGTCATAGCGCTCGTTGAGCAGAGTCGTCTGCCGCTGCATCACCTCGGGCTTGGCGGCGATGTCCCGCTGGCGTATCGTTTGAAAGTCTTCCTCGATGACCACAGGGAGGTACGTTTCCCCGGTCGGCCCTTTCGTGCCTTGGGCCAAGGTCAACCCAGGCATCATCAGCACTGCGCAAAGCGCCCATAGCCATAGCTCTCTATTTATCGTTGTAGCGTATCTCATGTTTGTCCTCCCGTCTCGCGAGAAGGGGAGAATTGAGCCCTCACACACCCCAGACGTTGTTCACCTACCGCACCCGGCTAAGCGGTGGCTGCCGCCGGCCTCATACCGCTCAGGGCAGGGCCGATCCATCGATGTGCCGGACAGCCTGGGTCTGGCCTCGCTATGAGCCCCATGATGGCTCTGCTGCGCCATCCTATCAATCCGTGTAACACATCTATCCGGTATTGTCGAATGCAGCGCCCGGTGGACGTGTTTGCCCCTTGGCAGGGTCATCGCTGATCATGCGTGTTGGGGCCCATTCCAGTGCCAGACGCCCTTCAAGCAAATCATGGATCAGAGGAGAATAGTGCAGTGCGTCCGGGTAAGCGGCAGCTGCGGGATCGTATTCGATCAGCGAGGCAGTCGACGTCAGCTCGGCGATCAGGGCGGGGTCGACGGGCGGCAACAACCGATCGACAGGATAGGATGAACCACTGGCCCAAGAGGCGTCGAACGCATGAGATACGCTTTTGACCACCGGGCCCACAGCCATGACATCGAGATCCACGAAGACGAACCCCTGGGCGGCGCCGAAGTTCTCGTCTCCGATGTTGCGGCCCCCGACGATCGTCACTTGGTTGTCGGCGGTGAACGACTTGTTATGCAGGCGCCTATTCGCCCGGGAGAAATCGGTGATGAAACCAATGGTGCGCGCTCCACGCATGACAAATGGGTTGAAGAGGCGTGCCTCGAGGAACATCTTGCACTCCGACGCGGCAAACGGTGCAAGCTTCTGCGGATCGTCACCCTGGACGGCACTCGGACCACATTGGTTGGGATTGCCGGCAACTCCAGACTTGCGTCGTCGATCGGTCTGATCGCATCCCCGGCGGAGCCGTCGGTTACGCCGCTGCCCCCGTTCAGGGTAGCGTGATCACGAAGACACCGAAAGCCAGGGCAGCAACCACGGCGGCGAGAGACAAGGTGGGGGGGCCGGCCGCGATATCTGTGTGGTGTTCGCCATGTCTTGCTCCTTGGATCCACCGGCGCTGTGAAACTCCCCACCAGGGCGGCTGACGCTCTGCGCTCTGATCCTGGGAGGGCAGGCGGGGGTGTGCTCTCGATCTGAGACGGCGAGATCCGTCACATGCCATGATAGGGCAGGCCATGGCGCTATGGAGCTGGACCACTCGGGGCAAATCTCGCCACTGGATTCAGGGGAACGTCGTGGCCCCTGTAGCTCTTGCCGTGGGTTGCCCTATCAACCTGAGACTGATCGACTTCCGAAGACCGGACTCAGGTCAAGACGTCACAGTGTCAGGCCCGTCGAGTGGAGCGTCTTCACGCGCCCTGAGGACCAAACCGATTCATCTGTGGCGCATCCCGTGAGATTTATGTCACGGTTTTTACCGAATAAGACATGCTATGCCGCAAGCTACATACCATCCCTGAGCCGACGCGTTGGCGATTTGCTCCCTACCTCTGGCCCAGTATCCCCAGCGCGGCCCACCCACTGTCCGGGTCGAAACTATCTATGTTGGCGCCAATGCCGAGGTGGTTGACCAATCCCTGGCGACCGTCATCGAGTCGGAGGTCAACCTCCCGCAAACAACGCCTCGTTGATCATCAACCTGCTCCCTGGGAAGTGCGGACTACGCTGGAGACTTAACTTGAAGCTATCATGGCTTGGGTCTGGACGGAATCTTCCGGCTATCCTGAAGCTGTCAGCGTCGTTTTTGGCCCACCTCCTATCTCAGGAGTCCGCGCTTCCGGCGGCCTCCGAGTCCAGGTCGTGAACCTCGCGGGTCAGGGCATCGATGCGCTGGCTCGGGCGTCCCAGCAAGTGGTGGCGGAGATGAGCCAGCGGCCGGAACTCAGCGGGTTGTATAATACTTTCCGGGCCAGTGTGCCGCAGATCAGGGTGGCGGCTGATTTCGCGGCCTGCCGACACCTCTGGGCTGGGCAAGCCAGAAGAGGCGGAGCCTGCCGCCCGCCCCGTGGCTGAGACGGTCGGACGGCATAGAGCACACACTGCCGCGGCAGAAGAGGAGCAAGGATGAGACAGCCATATCTTGCGATCATTTCCTTGCTGATCCTGACCGGGTGCGTCGTCGGCCCGGATTACCGTCGCCCTGACTATCCGACCCCGCCCCAGTTTCGCGGCGAGACGGCCGAAACACCGATGGCGCCGGTGTCCCTCGGAGAGCTCGCCTGGTGGCAGGTTTTTGAGGATGAGCAACTGCAGGAGCTCATTCGCACGGCGCTCACGGAGAATTACGATCTGCGCATCGCGGTGGCCCGTGTCTTCCAGGCCAGAGCGCAGCTGATTGGCACCCGGGCGAATCAATTTCCCTTCGTCGACGCCAACGCCGACGCCATCTACAACCGGGTCGCGGGCGATCGACCGCCCCTGACCAGGCAGGAGACGTTCCAACCGATTGGCAGCCTCGACCTCTCCTTTGAGCTCGATCTGTGGGGACGTCTGCGGCGGGCCACAGAATCCGCCTGGGCCGACCTCCTGGCCTCTGAAGAGGCGCGGCGCACTGTGGTGACGACGCTGGTCAGCGATGTGGCAACGGCCTACTTCCAGCTCCGCGAACTCGATCTCGAATTGGAGATCGCCCGACGCACGCTCGAATCCCGACGTACTGCATTACAGCTGGTGCAAGCGCGGGAGAAGGCAGGGGTGGCTTCCCTCCTCGAAGTGCGGCAGGCAGAGACCCTCTTATATACGGCGGCCGCCATCATCCCCACTCTCGAGCGTCGCATCGCGCAGACCGAGAATCTGATCAGCGTGCTCATCGGCTGCAACCCCACCGCCATCCCACGCGGCCGTCCATTGCTGCAGCAGCTGGCCCTGCCAGTGGTGCCGCCTGGTCTGCCGTCGAGTCTGCTCGAGCGCCGACCTGATATCCGCCAAGCAGAGCAACAGCTCATCTCTGCCAATGCACAGATCGGCGTCGCCAGGGCGCTGCTCTTCCCACAGGTGGCGCTGACGGGCTCCGGCGGGGTCGGGGCGATAGGGGTGGACGGCACGTTCTTTGGCCCGCAAGGGCTGTTCGCCATCGGGCCGTTACTCACCGCGCCCATCTTCAATTCCGGGCAACTCCGCGCCAATGTCGCAGCCACTGAGGCCCAACAGCAAGCCGCCCTCTGGCGCTATCTGCAGTCGATCCAACTGGCTTTCCGCGAGGTCTCTGATGCGCTTGTGGAATACCGTAAGCAACGGGAGTTCCGCATCCAACAGGAGGCGCTGACGGAGACATGGCAAGATGCGTTGCGCTTGGCCAACGAACGATACGAGGGCGGCGTCACTAGCTTCCTGGAGGCGTTGGACACCGAACGCGAGCTCTTTTCCGCAGAACTGACGTTAGCCCAGGCGCAGTTGGCCGAACGGGTGGCGATCGTGCGGCTCTATCGGGCCCTCGGCGGCGGCTGGCAGATGGAATCCGCCCCCATGCAGTCCCCACTCCAGGTCCACGCCGCCGGAGCCAAGCAGCGAGCTCTGCAGCGCTGAGAACAGGTCCTCTGTCCGGCGCCTCGTGGGGTCCTCCCAGCAGAATCCGAGAATCGCAGCCACGGCACCAGCATGGCACCGTTGGCCGGCTGTAGGCCAGCGGCACGGTTCACCATGGCAACGAGAGCACCATGCGACTCGTCGACATCGGCATGCCCCCTCGTCCAGCGTTGATGGAGCTAGGAGGTTCATGGTCGTCCCTGAGCCTGGAGAGAATCATCACAGGCCAACTGCATAGCGCCTTCAAACTTTCCCACCATCAGGTGCTCCTGGCGATCGAGCGCCTAAACAGGGCGAGGCTGGGAGGGATATTGTGAGGGATATGGGATCGTCGCATGGCCTTCAGCTTGCTTGATAGTTATTTCAGTCGCTCATTCCAATTAGACTCTCTACGAAATTTCATTCCGGAAGCCATTACGAACCCGCAAAGAACAAGCCGAAGATCTGCTGCAACGACTGCACCGGGGACCATGTGGCAGGGCTCGCCCCAGGCGCCTCGGCACGGTGCCGTTCCGCCGCCCTCTCGACTCCTCCGAAACTGGGACACCGAGCTGTTTCACATTGAGAGTGCGTCCGTTTGAAATCTCGGCATTCCCTCTCAGCATGAGAACGCGACGCGTGTGCTGGCCTGGCGGGCTGTCAGACGGGAACAAAGGTGTTGTGTGCAGAGCTGAAACGGTGCCGAGGTCGCCGACGCGGCCCCGGGCATGGAGGGGCGGCTATGGTCGATGCTTACCTGGAGGGCACCTATTCCCCCTCTCCCTCCGGGAGAGGGCGGGGTGAGGGATGTCAACCCTGGGAGCGATGTTTGAATCCGTCCTCACCCTTGCCCTTTCCCACGCGGAGAGGGCACAATGGGGCCTCCTATGCTGTAACTTGGTGCCTTTTACCCTCTATCCTCTCGACGCTTCTCCCGTGACGGAGCTATGCTGTCATCACAGCGGCCACCATAACACCTGGCACCGCCGGAATCATCGACATGCCACGGAGATTTTCTGGAGAAGCTTTGAGCGGCGGCTCGACGCAGGTAGCCCTATGCGGGCAGACCGTAGCGACGCATTTGGGTTGTTAGCTCAACCGGGCTTGCCCATTGATCGCATTGGTCGACCGTCGTCTCGACTACCTTCACCCCTTCAGGGCTAAGCACCAGCCCGGCGAGTTCCCGAAATTTGTCGCGGAGCTCCGATTCTCGATAAGGGCGTTGAAAATCGCCGCGGGCGCTTTCGCAGGTGCGGGTACTTTTCCGCCCATCCTTCAGGGTCATCGTGACGCGGGCTGGCTTGAGGCGGGGAGCAAGGGCGGAAAATTGGGGGTCTTCGGTGATAGAGACGCGCTGCCGCAAGGCAGCGATGATCGGATCGTGGACCGCCGCCTCGGTAAACGAGCTGTACCCGGCATTGCCGCGCACCACCACCGCTGCCGCCGCATGCGGTAGCGAATACTTGGCGGCGAAGTAATTCTTTGGCGTCGGATTGCGCATCACGGATGCAAATCGGTAAGTGGCGATGTCGATGCGCTCGATCTGGTCGGCAGTGGGTCGCAACTCCTCGATCATCTCCTCAAGGGCATCGAGGGCGGCATAGATGGGATTACAGCAGGCGCGCAAGCGGAAGTAGTTACGGGCGATTTCCCAACGCCTCCCCAACTGGTCGAGCAGGGGGCCGGGCTGAAAGCCATCGCCGACAAGCTGAGCGAAGGCCTCCTCGATGGCGTTCTCCTGCGCTTCGAAGCCAGCCAACGCCAGCTCGGGGGCGAGGGCTCCGGCAAAGCCACTCATGCCGCCAGCAACGTTAAGCACAGTAGCGCCAGCCACAGCGTTGGTGTAGGCGGGTGTCAGCGCAAGGGTGGCGCCGATGCGCAGGGCCCGGCTGATATCAGCCGCACTCAGATCCCGCAGTTTCGCACCCGCTGCAATGGCGCCGAGCATTGGCGCCTGTCCGTTCTGGTGGGCCACTGCCCGGGGCGTGACACAGGCACCGATGCGCACCGCCACCTCATAGCCTAAGATCAATGCAGTGAGCAGCTCGCGGCCAGTAGAATGGGCGCTCTCTCCAACCGCCAGGACCGTGGGAAGCACTTGCACGGCTCCCTGGCAGGAGACGTAGCGGTGTCCCTCACAGAGTTCGATGGATCTGCCGGCGACGCCATTTACCAGGGCGGCGGTGCGTGGGTCGGTCGTAGGCCAGCCGCGACTGAAGACCGTCGCTGCGCTGCTACCGGTGCCGATCAGCCTCTGCCGCAGTCGCTGCACCTCCGGCTGCTCCGAGCCCGCGAGGATGACTCCCAACGTATCCAGCAGCACGAGCCTGGCGTGTTGGCGCACGGCCACGGGAATGTCGTCCCAGCCCATTTCGGCCACGAATTGCGCCAGCCGCTCGATCTGTGATCCCACCTCGTACTCTCCTCCGTGGCATAAGCACTTTCCCTCTCATCCCATGGGCATAGGCGCCAAGTCAGCCGTGGGAGGCACTGATAGTCCCCTCTCCCTCCGGGAGAGGGCGCCTTAACTTGGCACCTATGCACCCCATGGTAGAGCGGACACCAGCTGAGCGCTGAGCCTAGCCTCCAAGGCTCCTAGTCAGCGTGCAACGATGCGGGCACGCCGAGCATCGCCGCATGAGAAATCCGAGTCACGACCGCGACACCGTCGCAACCTCTACGGTATCGATGCTGGGCAGTTCGCCTTAGCGCTCCCGCACGACGGGATTGCGCAGCACGCCGATGTCGTTGATCTCGACCTCGACGACATCGCCGTCCTTCATATTCTCCTGCGCGCCGTCGGTGCCCATCCACAACACGTCGCCAGGATACAGCGTGAGATATTGGCTCATCCGGCTGATGAAGTGACGCACGCCGAAAATGGCATCTTTGACGTTGTATTCGCCGACCACTCGACCGTTAAGCCTGATGATGACGTGCAGGCTATCGGGGTCGAGGTCGGTGACAATCCACGGCCCCATGGGCTTGAAAGTGTCGGTGTTTTTGGCGCGCCATAACGTCCGGTCCTGGCGTTGCCAGGTGCGTTCGCTGACGTCATTGCCGATCGTGTATCCAAAGACGTAATCCAACGCCTCGGCCTCAGAGACCTTCTTACACGTCTTGCCGATGACCACGACCAATTCCCCTTCGTACTGCACCAGTTCCGATGCATCCTTGGGGATGACGATCGGCTCGCCATGGGCGATGAGCGCATTGTTCGCTCGATACCCGACATCTGCTTGGGTGGGGAACTTGGGTTCCTCGCCACGCTGCCGCGCGATCTCGGTAACGTGCTCGCGGTAGTTGATGCCAGCCGCGTAGAACGTAGGAGGGATGACCGGCACCAGCAACTTGATTTGATTCAGAGGATACGTCTTGGACGTTTTCGAATACGACCCAAATGGACTTCCCGCCACCTCGACGACACGGTCGCCTTCGATGACGCCGTAAACCGCCTGGTCACCCGATTGGAATCGACACCATTTCATGTTCGCTCCTCCTCTGCCGAGTCATCGTCAACGAATCTACCAATTACTACCATTGTTTACGCCATCCCACCACGAATGATTCTCAGCGGAGTCGCCGGTTCACTTGCGTCTGCCTTGCGTGTCTGCTCGTCGACCGGATCGTCCCACCGACCGACAGCCGCGATGTTGGCGCCTGGCACCAGATGGCCAGACGTATCAACGGTGATTTTGATGCTGGCATGCCCGAGTTGGCCGCGCACATAAGCCAAGTTCTCGCCGTTCTGGATGAGCTGGCTCGCGTACTTGATTAACCACGTGGTATGCTTGCGCAAGGCGTTCCGCGCGATCAGCTTTTCGCCCTCCGCGATGCTCGGGCACGACTGGAGCGCGTTGATCAGATGCCCCGGCGTCCGCCACCCATGCCCGCACGCACTTTTTCTGTGATCACCTGGCGGATCTCGGCACGCGTGATCTCAGCGAGCAGCTTCGAGCCCAGGGCGGGTAGGCAGTGGTTGCGCATAATGCCTTCATAGATTCGGTGAGCCCCGCCCTTCAGGTTGATCGCCACGTGGTCGTTCACGCAGGTGGTGATGTACTCCTGGAGTGTGAGCGACTGGTTCCGCTCCAGGATGCCCAGGTCGCCCATGGTGAGGCGGGCTTCGATGAGCCGGGCGGCTTCTTCTGCTTTCTTCTTCGCCTCGGGACCGGTGCCGATCTTCTTCGCCTTGCGCTTGCCTTTGTGGTTGATGAAGAGAGACAGCTACCCTCGAACAGACGGACTTTGACACCAACCGCACCGCCCCCAAACTCTACCTACCACCACAACGTTAACAGGGGAATCAACACCGCTAGTGTGGCGCCCCAGAGCGACACCACCCAGTTACTTGCCTTCGTATTGATGCGCGTCTCCAGGCCCTCGAAGCGGGTCGTCATCGTGCGCTCAAGGCTCTCGATGCGGCCCTCAACCGAGGCCATTCGCTTTTCCAGCGCGTCGAAGCGGGCGTCCAGGCGCTCGATGCGCAGATCGACTCGATGCACCAACTCGCGCAACTCGTCATCCGACATGAAGCTTCCTTCCCTTCCGCAGTAGGAGGCGCCATTGTAGCCCAGCGAGGACGTCGTTGACAAGCGCATCCAGATCGACCGGCTGCTCGGCGTGGCGATAGCGGGAGAGCCAAGCGTCGGGGTCGGACCGACGCACCGGGATTTTGCGGCACACACGAAAATAGGGCAATGGCGTGACGGGGTGGACCAGAGAATTGCGCAGGGTGCGGATAGACAGGCCAAAATAGGCAGACAACTGCCTAAGACTGAGATACTCGGCTAACACCGGTGACACGCCTCCTACAGCCTGCGCAGCACCCGTGCCAGCTGGCGATGTGCCGCTTTCCGCACCAGGCGCTTGCCATGGGCGCTCGGGCCTCGGCTGGCGGCCTTGATGTCGCCGATAAATCGCAGAAGCTGATAGAGCAGTCTGATCACTGTTGACCCTCCCGATGTCGAGCGCCGTACTCTTTAAACGCCGTCCTTAAAATCCAGGACCTCGGCCTATCCAACGCAGCGCAGAGCCGATCGAGTTCGGCGCGCAGGTCGTCAGGAGACAGACCTGTTCGATCTGCATGCGCCGGGATGTCTCGGTGAATGTGCTCGTGTCGGTCATGATGCCCTCTCCTTTCGCGGCGGCCAACCCCGCTCGGCATCGTCAGGCGATCTTTTCGCGGATGATCTCCGTGATTCGCTCGTGAATAGCGAGGTAGCAAGCCTTCTCCTCGATACCATAGTTTGCCACCTTTTCCAGACGGAGCGCCCCCACGAGGTTTAACAGCGCGGCCCTGCGGGTGGTGTGGGTGTCTTGGTGTGCTAATACATACTCATCAATCGTGGCAAATTCTTGCGGATCGAAGGGCGGCAGCGATTGGGTGAGATGGCAATACCGCCGCGCGAGCCGCTTAGCCCGCGCCATCGCCTTGTGCACGCGGTCGACCATGCATGGTCGACAATAGTATCCCAGGTGTAAACGTTCACGTGGTCAGTGGGCAAACGTAGCCGGTGGTCGGTATCGTCGAGCTAGGCGGCAGGGCGCGTGAGCTGTGCAAGCGTGGCAGGTGTTGGCAGCAAGGACGGGGCAGGCTCCCCGCGCAGCGCCGCTTCGCACGCGGCTGTCAGATAGTCGAAGCCATGGCGATGCTGCTGCTTGAGTGTGGCCACAACGGTCATCATCGCTTCCACACATTGGGAGCCTTCGGGGCTGTGGGTCCCAAAGCTGCCCTTACGCCAGAGCACGCCTGGCCGAATGGCCCGCTCCGCCGCATTATTGGTCGGTTCCACCCCAGCATGCCGCACGAAGGTCCACCATGCCGGCCGCCGCTTGAGGATGTCCCGACCTTCCGTCTTGGGGACGCCCCAGGTTTGGCCCGCGTCGAGCAGGCGCTCGACCTCCCGTCGGATCGGCCGCCGATCGTGGGCGAAACTGGCGGGCGCCAGCGTGCCGTCGCGCACCCGATGCCAGTCATGGAACATCTGATGGGCTTGCCCCCGCAACACCTCCCCGATCGCGCAGGCGCGCCCGCCGCGCTCAATCATCGCGTCAATGTCCCGCAGCCGATAGGCCCAACAGCGCTGCCGCCGCCAGGGCGGATACCGGCTGTCCCCACTCCAGCGATCTGTGACCAACCATCCCCACAAGCGTGCCCCGAGGAGTTCCTGGGCGCCCTGACCGCTGCGCGACAGCCGCACCGCAAAGACCGGCCCCCCCAGTCGTGACGACTGTCCACAACCAAGCCCGTTGTCGCCCCGCCCGCCACCCGGTTTCGTCGGCATACGCCGCCGGCTGGGCCTGTACCTAGGCCCGCGCCTCGGCCACGGGGGCTGCCACCGCCTGGGTCGTCGCTTGCTCCAGGTTTGCCACTGGACCCAGCCCCATCCACACGCCCAATACATCCTCCATGCCGTGCTGGGGAGTGCGCTTGGACAAGTGATAGGCCCCGGTGCACAACGTGGTGATCGCCTGCACCCGGGGGCCGCATCCTCCGCCCGGGACGCCGGCAGCTCCGCCCGGCGCGCTGCACCACAGGCCGGACAGACCACGCGGTGCAACAGATACTCGGTCACCACCGGCTTGCTCGGGGGGATCTCCGTCACCTGATGCCGCTGGGGCCGGGGATCCTCGCCCTGCCATGCGTGCTGGCAGCGTGGGCAGCGCTCGGGCTTGACTGGGATGATGACATCAACCGCCTCCACCGGCAGCCGCGCCCGCGTTTGCCCCTCGTGGCCGGGTTGCCCGCCAGGCCGGCGCCCACTGGGCTCACGGCGCGGCCGTTGGCCTAAGGCTTGGGGTGGGTCACTCGACGGCGGGCGCGACGCGGTCCGCGAGTTCTGTTGCAGCTGCTCCCGCACCTCCTGGACCATCGTCTCCAAGGCCGCCACCCTCGCTTCAAGCCCACGCATGTAGGCCTGCGCCTCCGGCGGTATGCGCTCCCAAATATCTAGCGATCACCCGCCACAGGCGCGAGCATGACTGGATTCGGCGTCAAGGGGCGTATTATCAGCGTTTTGTGCGTGGATTGACGCCGTACGAGGCCACCACCCCCGAAGACGTGATCCTGGCGCGAGAAGACGAGCAGCAGGTGGAGGATCTTCGCGAGCAGGTGCGCGCTGCCATGCGCACGGTCCTGGATGGCAGGGCGATGAAGATTTTCACCCTGGACTATGTTGATGGCTGGCAACTGAAAGATATCAGCGCCGCGCTGGGCATATCGTACTATGCGGTGCAATTCGTGGTGGAGCTCGGTCGGGAGGAGCTCAGGCGCCTCTTGACCGGCGCCCCACGCGATAAGCGCAAGAAGCTGACCCTGGAGCAAGTGGCAGAGATACGTCGGCTGCACGCCACAGGTGATTGGACTTACGTCGCGTTGGGCGAGCGCTTCGGGGTGAGTGAGGCGGCTGTGCGAAAGGTCGTGCGCAGCGAGCATTGGAAGGGCTGCGGGGAAGAGGAAGCACTTGCGTCTGGCTTGCGGGTTGTGCCGTGATTTGCCTGATCCTTCACTCGTAACCCATTGAAATCATTCAATCGACAACCCTTCCGGATATCGACACCATTTCATGTCCACTCCTCCTCACGGTGAAGAGAGGTTCCAAGGACAACAATGCATTGCACGTCTGCTCCCGATCAAAGTGGCGAGGTAGCGCCAGGCGACTTCGCCGCCGCCATGAAACGCGTCACGGCAAAGGCGCCGATGTCGGTGTCGGGCTGCTGGCCCAGCATCATCTCGGCCACGACTTTGCCGCTGAAGGGCCCCAACGTCAGGCCTGTTGGACCATGACCTGTGACGAGAAAGATATTGCGCAGGTTGGGGACCGGTCCCAGCACCGGCATGGTATCGACGCTGAAGGGGCGCAGCCCCACACGGACATCACGAATCTCCGCCTGGGCCAGGCCGGGTGCAAGACGCAGCGCTTCGCCGAGCACCTCGTGCACGCCGGCGGCGGTGGCGTAGGGATGAAAGCCCGACCCGGTCTCGCGCGTGGCCCCCACCACCACGCGGCTATCCGGCCAGGCGACCATATAGTGCCCGCGAAAGGCGCTGGCCATCGGCCACCCACCGGTATCGGTGCCATCGAGCCCGAGATGGATGATTTGCCCACGCTGAGGCGCCACGGGGATTTCCACCCCCAATTGCGCGCCAAAGGCCTGCGACCAAGCGCCACCGGCGATGGCGAAGGCGCCAGCCCTGAGCGTCTCGGCGCCGACGACCACACCCGTGACGGCGTGATGCTCGATGACGAGTCTATCGACGCTGCCGCGTCGGATGACAAGCCTATGGCGTTCGGCGGCGCGCTGCAAAGCGGCGTTCAACAAGCGGCCATCGACGCGGGCGGCCACGCGCGAGTGGATGGCTCCATACACCGGGCCCAACGGAGGGAGCAGCGCTTGCGCCTCGCGGGGGGATATCTCGTGGAGATCCTCAGTCGCCGGCAGCCCACGGCGGCGTTGCCGGGCGAAGATCAGACGCTTGGCTGCCTCGAATGGGGCGATCTCGTCTTCAGAGGCCGCGACGACGAGCTTGCCGCATTGCGCATAGCCGGTATCGCCGTCTTGCTCCGCTTGCAGCTGTTGAACCAGCGTCGGATAGTAATCCACGGCGGCAATGGCGAAATCGAACCAGGCCTCCGGGTCACGGCTATTCGTCTCTGGGGAGAGAATCCCTGCCCCAGCATCGGTAGCGCGTCCTCGATCAGCGCGATCGATGAGCAGCGTGTGGGCGCCCGCCCGCACGAGATGATAGGCCGTCGCCATGCCGACGACGCCGCCGCCAATGACAATGGCATCATACATGTCTTCACCTTTCAAGAGGTCATGCCGCACGCAATCCCCTCGGTATAATCCGTCCCTGCCATAAGGGGCTGCCGCATCGATGGGTGACCGCCAGGCCCAATGGCCGAACCTGGCGCAGTAACCTGGCATCCGCCCGCACCAGAGCGGTTTTCAAAAACCCTAACGGCCTTGCCCTCCGTTCCCCTTCCCTCCGCTGACAAGGGGGGCGTTCGCGAAGACGGGCCTCCGTCGTTTCCCACCCCTCGCTCCTCCATCCGCAGCTACCCCCACCGGGGGGAAGGCGGCCAAGAGCCGATATCTCCCCCGGTGAACCCTCCCTCCGGGAGAGGGTGGGTGAGGGTCAGCCAGGAGCGGACCGGCAGCGTCCAACGCTCAGACCTCCAGATACCGATCTGAATCCTGCTCTAACCTGTTGACCAAGGGCATGGGCACCATCGACGGCCGCATACTAGCGCACTCTTCACATGCATGGCAAGGGCGAGCTTCGACGCCAGTGCCCTTCGGTATTCACACTCCCCCGGCCACAAGAGTGGGTCTTACGCCAATACCCACCGCCACCGATTCCCCTCCCACTTTCTCCTTGAGCTCACTTCTTGAGAGACGGTCGGATTCAGGAAGGACAAACCGCGCGATCAGGTCCGGCCCCCCTCACCCTAACCCTCTCCCACAGGGAGAGGGGATGCCTGGTGCGGGCTCCCCCTGAGGCCTATGCCCTCTTGCTGAGATAGGTTTTCGGGATGAGAGGAGGCGCTCAACGACACCAACAATTTGGAAACAACCTATCTGTATGGGTAGAATCAGGTCGATCCCCGCACTCTTGCCGAGGACGGATACCTTGCGTATGACATGGCATGGTCTATAATGCAGCGGACGAATGAACGGCCGAGCTTGCGGTATGATTCCAGAGAAGACCGGAGCAATGTGCAGCCTTTCATCTGCGTCCGCCAGGTCCATCGACACATTGCGCGCATCGGCAAGCACCCTGTGGTGTTGGTAAAAGGCGGACCTGGGAAGGAGGAGCGTGCATGCAGCCAACGCGGAACTACGCCGACATCGAGAAAACCATCTTCATCCCGGCTGGTGCCCTGACCTTTGGCATCGAATATCGGCATTTGCAAAACGACCAGGGCATCTGCATTCATGTTTACCGCGGCCCGGACTATCGCAATGACGAGGTCCTCCGGTTCGACTGTTTCGAACGCGAGCCGCACTATCACTATGCGTGGTCGACCAACGACAAATATGTGCCCTTGGATACCGCCGCCGACGGCGATCCGTTGCAATGGACGCTCGAACGGCTGCGTACGCGACTGCCGGCGATGTTGATCCGGGCTGGAGCCCCCGATCTAGCTCGAACCCTGGATCAGCGGGACGTCGACGCTGCATTGCCGAAGATCATCGGGTGGGCCGAGGCTCTGCAAACCCAGGACCGCCAGCGTCAGTAAAACTGTAGACCACGGAAGGGACGGCTACGCCGCCGTGAAGGGATGATGGGCGATCCAATGCTGGGCGATGTCGAGCCGTCGGCAGATCCATACATCGGGGTGGCTCATCACATAGTCGAGAAAGCGCTCCAGGCCGGCGGCGCGGCCGGGATGCCCGATGATGCGCATATGCAGGCCGACGGACATCATCTTTGGCTGGCTGGCGCCCTCGCGATACAACACATCGAAGCTATCCTTGGCGAACTGGTAGAAGTCCTCAGCAGTTCCAAACACGCCGCGGCCGAACTTGGAGTCGTTGACGCCCAGCGTATACGGCACCACGAGGTGAGGCCGACCGCCGACCACGGTCCAATACGGCAACTCGTCATTGTACGCATCGGAGTCGTAGAGGAAGCCGCCCTCCTCGACCAAGAGCCGTCGCGTATTGATGCTTGGACCATACCGGCAATACCACCCCAGCGGCCGTAGACCGACACTGGCCTGGAGGGAGGCGATCGCGCGATGGATGTGCTCGCGTTCCTGCTCCTCGGTGAGATGATAGTGTTGCACCCAACGCCAGCCGTGGCAGCATACGTCATAGCCAGCGTCGGCGATGGCGCGTGCCGCTGGAGGATGACGTTCGAGCGCCAGGGCACAGCCAAAAATGGTCAATGGCAGGTTGCGCGCCTGAACTATGCGGAGAATGCGCCAGAAGCCGACGCGGCTGCCGTATTCGAACATCGACTCGGCAGCTAGGTCGCGGCCCCTGACATCCTGGTTGAGGCCACCTGCTTCGGTCAAGCCGGCCTCGGAGTAGCCATCGCCATCGGCGAACGACGGTTCTGAACCTTCCTCGAAGTTCACCACCAAATTGAGCGCCAGCCGGGCGCCGTTCGGCCATTGTGGGTTCGGTGCATGCGCCCCATACCCAATCATATCGCGCGGATAAGCAGTCGTCATCGATCACCTCGTCAGAGAATGCGGGCTGCGTCAATGACGCGTAGCCCCCCTCACCCCAGCCCTCTCCCGGAGGGAGAGGGGGCACCTTCCGTGGGCTTCACCCAGTGTCTCCCCCTAGTGAGCCCAGGCGAAACCCGAGACCTATGAGGGCAAGCGGTGTGTGCGCCGATCTCCTGCGTTCCGATCTAAGCTGAGGCGGCAATGGCGCCGGGGACGCCGATGCTCCGCGGTTCGCGATGGGCCACCAGGGAGACGGTGGTATCTGCGGTCGCCACGGCGACCGAGCCGTACAGCGGTCAACGCCGCTTCCAAGTTTCGACCAATTGTTGGGCATGATCGTCCTGCACTCCCCACATCTCGAAACGCACGCGGATGGCATCGTAGACCGTCCGTTCGCCGGCCGCCTTTTGAGGGTCGCGATACGCTTCGACGTCGACGTCCATCCACTGCAGCGGCATCTTGCCCTCTTTGGCCAGTCGTTCCACCATGTTGACCGCACACGCCCCGATGCCACCTAGAAAGAACTCACCCGCCCCCAGTTCCTCGCCGCCGGCATCGTCGGCCACCCAATGATGATTGCGCGCATTGCAGATGGCCCGCCCCAGCGTGCCTGTGCTATAGCTGCGTACTTTATAAGCCAGACTGAGTTCAGCCATGTAAAGCCTCCTTTCTCAGAATGAGTATCTCAGGACAAGGCACTCCAACGTTTACTAGCGGCCTTCTACATCAGACCGGAGAACATTGTTCCATCGCGATGCTCCCCACATCCCAACGTTCCCTCACACTGAGGGGAAGGTGACATGAAACCGTCTTACTTCCTCCAGCCAGCCCCAGCTGGGGGGCACAGCACTGGGATGATCGCCTATCCCTATGGGCCACCGTGCTGTGATTCCACGTCGAGCTAATCGCCCGTCGGCATTGACGCAGGCGCGATATAGCGCACCGAATAACGTCGTTCGGCGATCGAAAAGCTCAGCAGTGAGGCGCCGAGGAGCGCCACCGCCGCCAGGGTAAACGACAGATCGTAACTGCCGGTGAGGTCGTGCAGGACGCCAGCTAGCCAGACACTGGCACCCCCACCGATCTGGTGTGCCAGCAGGGAGATGCCACCGAGGGTGCCGAGCGCCCGCATGCCATAAATTTCGCCGGTTAGCGCCATCACCGATGGTGGCGTCGCCAGCCAGGAGAGGCCGCCCAATACGGCGAACACGTAAAGCGCCACTTCATGGCGCCAGAGCAGAAGGACGGCGAACGCCGCACCGCGGGTGAGGTACGCCATGGCGAGGATGTTCTTGCGGCCGACGCGGTCGGAGACTGCACCACTGAGCAATGACCCTGCGACGCTGATCGTGGCCATGAAGCCAAACGCCTTCGCAGCGGTCTCCGGCGAAAAGCCACGGTCGGTGGCGAAAGGGATGAGATGCACGGCAAATAACGACACCGTCATGCCGCAGACGAAATACCCGCCATTCAGCTGCCACAGAGGCGCGCTGCACAGCGCTTTCGCCCAACTCGTGGTCTCCAGGGGGCCGGCGCTGACTTGCTGTCGTCCGGCCCCACCCCGTGTACCGCCTGCGGCCTCACTGGCGTGCAAACTACGCCGGGGCATCAGCAAGGCTAAAGGCAGGGTCACGACCAGCACTGCGGCGCCCAAGTAGAAATGGCTCACACGCCAACCGGACGCCTCCAACATCAGGTAGCTGATATAGACCAGGACCAGTTGTCCGAGGGCGGCGCTGGCGTTGTTAATGCTCATGGCGAAGGCACGCCAGTCGCGAAACCATTGCGCCACCAGTGCATTGGTCAGACTGATCGAGGCGCCGGCCGTGGCGGCCCCCACCAGCAGGCCGTACACGACGAGCAGGTAGCCCAAACTGTCGGTGAAGCCAATCAGGCCCACACCCAGGCCGTAACCCGCGACGCTAGCCGCGAACAGCCATTTGGCGCCGAACCGATCCAACAAATGACCGGTGAAGGGCTGCAGGAACCCGCTGATCCAGAGGTTCACCGCCACCACAAAGGAGATCGTGCCCCGATCCCAGTGCAGATCGGCGATGATCGATTTGAAGAAATTGCCCAGCGTGGCGCGTGTGCCCACCGTCATAAAGCCGATCAAACAGACGCCAACCAGAATCACCCAGCGATACATCTGCCGCTGCCGCTCTTCCTGCGCCGCTGTCATGGTGCCTCCGCTTCACCTGTTGGGAGAATATCGTGTGGCACTACCTTAGCACTGCCCCCAATGCAGTACAAGCGCGAAGGTAAACGGTTGCGCGTGCGTTGCCGCTCGCTGTCGCTTCCCTCCCGCAGCCTTCACCGCGTTCCGGCCGGGAGAATCGCCGAGGCACTCAGAGACGCAGGGTTGCGCACTCCCCATTTGCCCGCTTCGACGGCGGCCAAGAAGTCGCTCACCGCGCGATTGAAGGCATCCGGCTCTTCGAGGTTGATCGTATGGCCGCTTTTCGGCATGATGAGCAGGCCCGCCGTCGGGATGGTGCGCTTCATGAAAAGCCCAGGCTCCAGGCAGGGTTCATCCTCATCGCCGCTGATGATCAGGGTGGGCACGCGGCATTGTCGCATTTGCGCCTCCAAGGCATACACCGACGGGCGCTGTCCCTGCACACCCCGTAAGGTGAGGGCCGAACCGATGGCTGAGTGCCCGGCCAATTGTTCGGCGAACTCGCGCCATCCGCGCGGATCTTTATCCTCGAACTGCACCCGCGTCGGGCCCTTAGCATAGATCGCCGCCACCGGCGCCATGCCTTCGCGTTCCAGCCGCTGCGCGACCTGCCCGGAATCCTGCTGGAACTTCTCGCGATCCCCGGCGACCGAACCGTAGCCGCAGCCGGCGACCACCATCGAGCGCACCAGCTCGGGATGGGACAGCCCGACATGCAGCACGGCGTAGCCGCCCATGGACAGCCCTACCAAATGGGCCTGTGGGATATTCAAGTGCCGCAACAGGCCGACGATATCCTCTGCTGCCCGGGCTTGCGAATAGGCGCTGAGATCTTCGGGCACATCGGAGGGCGGATAGCCCCTGGCATTGTAGGTGATGACTTGATACCGCCGCGCAAAGTAGCGGACTTGCACCTCCCAACTGCGATAATCCCCAGCGAATTCATGGGAAAACAGCAAGGGATAGCCGCTGCCGGTGATTTCATAGTACAGCTTGACGCCGTCGATCGATGCCATTGGCATGGCTGCGCTCCTTTATGATCCTTGGACCCCATCCAGGTGAATACTCTGCCCCATTGACGTGTCTGCGCTGCACCTTATACCATAGGCAGCACAGTGCGCAATCGTGCCGATGATCATCGGTCTTGAGAGGCAGTATATTCCGGGAGGTTCCTATGACGACTGCCAATGTCCTCGTCACGGCGGAAGAGCTCTTCTCCATGCCGGATGATGGCTTTCGCTATGAGCTGGTTCGGGGAGAGCTGCGAAAAATGGCGCCAGCGGGGCACATACATGGAAAGGTAGCGATCAATATCTCAACTCCGCTGGCTCAATATGTCAGGGCACACAACCTCGGTACTGTCTACGCCGCTGAAACCGGCTTCAAGCTGGCGTCGAATCCCGACACGGTGCGCGCCCCCGATGTCGCGTTCATTCGCCGTGACCGCGTCGAGGAGGTCGGCAACGTCGAAGGCTACTGGCCAGGTGCCCCAGATCTGGTGGTAGAAGTGGTGTCGCCCAGCGACACCTACAGCGAGGTCGAGGAGAAAGTGCTGGAATGGCTTGAGGCAGGGGTGCGCATGGTCATTGTGGCTAATCCACGAAAGCGTGTCGTGACCGTCTACCGATCGCTAACGGAGATCACCGTCCTGACTGAGGCCGATACACTCGATGGTGCTGACGTGGTGCCCGGTTGGAAGATGGCGGTGAGGGATATGTTTGTCTGAATAGGCGTGGCTTGCGCTGTCGGCGTCGACGCTCATGGCCGGTAAACGGCCGGATGAAATCAACGCTGACATCGGGGACAGTAAAAGGTGCTGCGCCCTGCCTGCACGATGCGGCGGATCGGGAGGCCGTCCCGCCTACACGGTTCGCCCTCCCGCCCATACACCAGCAATCGATTCTGAAACTCGCCGCGGCGTCCTTCGCTATCGACGTAATCCGAAAACGAGGTGCCGTGGGCCTCGATGGCCGCCTGTAACACCTCCTTGACGGCATCGCAAATGCGCGCCCACTGGCGCCGCCGCAGCGTTCCCACCTGCCGCATCGGATGCACCCTGGCGAGGTAGAGGCTTTCGCTGGCGTAGATGTTGCCCACGCCGACCACCACCGCTGCGTCCATGAGGAAGTTTTTGACCGGTTTCCAGAGGCCGCGTGCCCGCTGCTCCAGATAGGCAGCTGAGAAGGCTGACGACAGCGGCTCAGGCCCTAGGTGGCAAAATCGCGGGTGGTGCGGCAAGGCCCTCACTGTCGTGTAGAAACACATCCCGAATCGCCGCGTATCGTGAAAGCGCAGTTCCAGGTCGTCGCCCAATTGGAAAATCAGGTGATCGTGCGGCGCGTCCTGCGGCTGCGGCTTGCCCAACCACAGGCGTCCGGTCATGCCGAGATGGAAGACCAAGACCCCAGCCGGCCGCAGCCGGAACAACAGATACTTGGCACGGCGATCGATGCCTTGAATGGTGCGCCCCACGACGTGGGTTTGTAGGGCGGCCACATCGACCGGTTCGCGTAGGAGCGGCTGTCGCACACGTACGGCGGTGAGTCGCCGACCGATCAGCCCCTGTATCAACCCTATGCGGATGGTTTCGACCTCGGGCAATTCTGGCACAGTAATCCAACCCCTTTGTGACAGCATCCGGTCTCACCCTGATCCGTGAGCCATGGCGCTTTGGCGTCCGCCTCACCCACGCAGGGAATATATCGCAGTCCGCGTCAGCATGCATCAAGGAAACCCGCCCTTCACCTATTCCCCTTCCTTGCGGGGGCGCCGGGTGAGGACGCAACACCGCCAGCAGCGTCCCAACGGGTCTGATCCCAGCATCTCTTGATGTGAAGGTTGCGCCAGAGTCGACGCCGGCATTAACCCTTCGTGATGCTGTCGTTGGGCCGATTGCCTGTACGACGGCGCAAAGCGCAGACGGATGCCTATGCACGGGCACCCGCTTGACACCCCTTCTGTGCCTCTCTAGAATCAGCTTACGCTGATCTCATCACCGACAGCACCCACAAGTTTCGCACGAAAACTCCCATATGTCAGCATCGGCGACGGCTGAACTGCCGACACATCGCTAGCCCAAGAAAGAACGAGTCTGTACAGCTTCGCGCACAAAGACCAGGTTGGTCCACGGTAAAGGCAACCGCGGCCCTGCATCAGGCAAGAGGAGGAAGCCATGGGAAGACTCGACGGCAAAGTAGCGTTGATCAGCGGCGGCGCCCGCGGGCAGGGCGCCACCGAGGCTAAACTGTTTGTGCGGGAAGGCGCTAAGGTGGTGTTTGGCGATATCCTGGATGAGGAGGGGCGGAAGGTCGAAGCTGAGATCCAGACCTTGGGTGGAGAGGCCGCCTATGTGCACCTCGACGTCACCAGCGAGGCCGATTGGCGGGCGGCGGTCGAGACGGCCGTACGTCGCTTCGGCAAGCTCAACGTCTTGGTGAACAATGCCGGCATTATCATTCGCAAAGGCATTGAGGACACCACGGTTGAGGACTGGGACCGCACTATGGCGGTCAACGTCAAGGGGGTGTTTTTGGGCACGAAGTACGCCATCCCTGCCATGCGCCGCGCCGGTGGTGGTTCGATCATCAACATCTCGTCCGTCGCAGGGCTCGTCGGCAGCACCTACGGCTCGGCCTCCTACATCGCCAGCAAAGGGGCTGTGCGGCTTTTCACCAAAGCCACGGCGATCCAGCACGCTAAGGACAACATCCGCTGCAATTCGATTCATCCAGGCCCGATCGAAACCCCGATGATTCAAGATACGTTGCAGGATGAAGCGTTCCTGCAAGAGCGGTTGCGGCGCATCCCACTGGGGCGAATCGGCCGCGTCGAGGACGTGGCTTATGGCGTGCTCTATCTGGCGTCCGAGGAATCGTCGTACGTTACCGGCAGCGAGTTGGTCATCGACGGTGGCTCGACGGCGCAATAGCCTGGAGCGCAGTGATACCGGGGCAACCCGGTCAGTCGCCCCGGCATTGCTCTAGCGCGCCAGTCCGTTGGCCATGTACTTCAGCGTCGGATCGTCGCTGGCCTGCATGCGCTCGGCGACGGTGCGGATGAGGTGCCCGATGGCGGTCTCACCCCAGAACCATCGATGCAGCTCCGGCTCGGAGCTGGTCGGGCGTTGAGCCATGCGGGCCTCGTAGTAAAAGGCTTTGAGATCGTCGACACAGTAACGCAGAAACTGCGCCACCGGCACGCCTGCGGGCCGTTCCTTCATATCGGCCTCTTCCCCACGGCTGCACGCCTCGAGGAAACGGACCACGCCGCGCCAACGCCGCTGTGGCACACCACACAACCCGACAGCGGTGCGGCCCCCATGATCTTCCACCCATCGCTCGTAGTACGGCCGCAACATCGTCACTTCGTCGGCCGGATCGCGTTCGATGTCCACCGCGCTTGCGATCGCCGAAGCCTGGAGCAGTGGCTGTGGCGTTTGCTCCTCGGGAAAATCCTCCAGGACCGGCCCACCGTCGCGCTGTAGGAGTTCGAGGGCGGCGGCGATAACGCGGTGTTGCAGCGGTGGGTCATTGGGTTTGCCCAGCGCGTATCCAAAGGAGAACGGCACAAACAGGGCGCGTGGCGGTTTCACCTTTTCGGCATGCTCGCGCACCATGGCGATGGTGAGCGTGGTTATCCCGGCGGTCTCGAAGACATGGGCGAGCACACACACGGTGTGTGTACACAGCGGTCAGGTAGGGGTGATGAACACCAGATCGACGCCTTCGGCTTTGAGACGGTCGGCCACCTCTGGTCCGGTGTCCTCTAGCAGCGGCCTGGGATTCCGAATGGCGCCCATGAATGAATAATGATGGGGGCCAATGCTGCCCAGGGTCCCCCGTTCGACCAGCTCGCGCAGGCGATCGCTGGGTAAGGTCACGTTCATATCACGGTAGAAGGCGGTATGATCGAAGCCGATACTCACATGGCTTTGCACGATGTCGGCAGCCTTGGCCGCGGAGGGGATGACACGGTATGAGGTATCGCCGCCTTTGGGATCGCCGATGAACGGCTGGTCATCGCGCAGATGCAACCCCGCGCTGGTGACCAGCGCCGCTTTCGCTTGCGACAACGGCTTCCACAATGGGCTCCATGGGAGGGTGTTCGGCTCCCAACAGGGAAATGATTGCAGCACCCGACGATTGACCTCGCTCAACGTCTCTAAGCGTGGCATCAGCTTCTCCTTGGCTAAACCGACGAAGAAACTTCGAAGTCATGGTAGTGCGCTCAGTCCGAACGACGGCATGAGCTCGCATCAGGGCCAACTTCGTCGCGACAAGGTGGCGCAGCGACCCGGAGTTGACGTCATCTCCCAAAGCAGCCGTCCTTGCAGCGCCGATCGGGTCCCATCGCCCCACCGCAGATGACACCAACTCGGTTGTGTGAGATTAGATGCCGCGCCGAAGCCAGGCGTTGCAAACTTCTCCGAGTCCGCGACACAAGCCGCTGCCCTACACGACGGAAAGAGGTCATGCAGTCTGAACGGTGGCTTGCATGTGGACCCCGCTGCTGTGCCACATACTCCTCAGGAAATGGCCTATCAGTTTCATTTATGTTCCTCTTCCTTCAGGAGGGGCAGGGTGAGGGCTATGCCAACAGGGCGATGCCATCGGCATAAGCGGGGAGACGTCGTATTGCTTCTGGGTCGTGGCCGGGAATGATCAAATCCTCGCTGGTGGCTAGGCGCTTCATCAGCTTACAGCCACGCACCTGATCGGCCGTGCTGTGGCTATGCGACTGGGGAATCTCTTCCGTGATGTGACGGTACAACTTGGCTGCATCAGAGGCCAAGACGGCCGTACCACGGGCGGTCTCGACCTGGACGATCTGGCTCCCCGTCGTGTGCCCGCCGACATGGTGCACGGTGATGCCCGGGACGATTTCCTGCGTCCCGTTGCATAGCCCCAATTTACCCCGGAAATGCAGGCGCACCACGGCCACCAGCTCTTCTTCCTCTAACGAGGATTTCCACTCGGGTAGCTTGGCTCCCGTCCAGAAGTGCAACTCGCGTTCCTGCAGGTAGAGCCGGGCATTGGGGACGAGCGCATAGCCACCGACATGGTCCCAGTGCATATGCGTCACGATGGCGTGTTGCACCTTCTTCGGGTCGACCTGGATCTTGTCCAAGAGCTCGGCGGGATGTCGCAACAATGTCCGCCCCCGTCGCTCCCCGACCGCCTCGTCATAGCCGAGGTCGATCATGACGGTATGCTCGCCGTTCGTGGCCACCCACAGGTAGTAGGCTAAATCCATCGGGGTCGTTGTCGTATCCCCTTCGAAATAGTCGGCGGGGGTGGCGTCCCGCCTAGCGTAATGGAGGGTGTAAATCTTGTAGGGGTTCATCGCTTTCTCCAACAAACCATGGCACTGAGCATCATCGCTTCATCGCATCCGGTCCAGCCGCAAGCTTTGATTGCACAGCGGTGCAGGGATTGCTCCGCATCATGGCGTGTGTTGCGGAGCAGTCCCTACTATGTCTCAAATCACTCCGCGTTTCGCCAAATCCGCGATCTGCTCTTTGCTATAGCCCAGCGAGGTATACACCTCTTCATTATGCTGTCCCAACTCCGGGGCCGCAGAGCGCAGCGGATTGCGCTGGCCGTTGAAGCTCACTGGATGCCCCAGGATGGTGATGTCGCCCAACACCGGGGAATGGACCGGTTGGGCCATCTCCAGAAATTTGACCTGCGGGTCGGCAAAGGTCTTATCCACGGTATAGATCGGGCCGCAGGGCACACCAGCGGCGTTGAGGATTTGAATCCACTCCTCGCTGGTCTTCTGGCGAGTAACCGGCATCAGCACTTCCATGAGTTCGTCGCGATTGTCGGAGCGTGCTTTGGAGGTCGCAAAACGCGGGTCCGTCATCAAGTCTTCGCGCTCGATAGCGTGGCAGAAGCGCTTGTATAGGTCATCGCCGCTGGCGGCGATGTTGATGTGCCCATCCTTGGTCTCGAAGACGCCGGTGGGAATACCCGTTGGGTGGTTATTGCCGGCTTGGGGCGGTACCTCCCCGCTCATCAGCCAGCGCGACGCCTGGAAGTCGAGCATGGAGAGCATCGCTTCCAATAAGGACGTGGAGACCCATTTGCCCTGTCCAGTCCATTCGCGCTCCAGCAAGGCAACCAGGATGCCCTGTGCCAGGAAGATGCCGGAACACAAGTCGGCGATGGGGATGCCCACCCGTACCGGGCCTTGTCCAGGCAGGCCGGTGATCGACATCAAGCCCCCCAACCCCTGGGCGATCTGATCCACACCGGGGCGGTCGCGGTAGGGGCCCTCTTGGCCGAAGCCGGAGATGCTGCCGTAGATCAAGCGCGGATTAATAGTCTTTAGACTGTCATAGTCGATGCCGAGGCGCTTCTTGACACCCGGCCGGTAGTTTTCGACCACGACGTCGGCATCCCGGGCCATCTTTTTGAAAATCTCCACGCCTTCAGGGTGTTTGAGGTTCAGCGTGATCGATTTTTTATTGCGGTGGAGGTTCTGGAAATCGAACCCGTGACGGTTCCCGCCCATGCCATCGCCGGAGCGTCCGCCCGGCATCTCGATCTTAATCGCCTCGGCGCCCCAGTCGACCAATTGCCGGACACACGTCGGTCCCGCGCGGGCACGGGTGAGGTCGAGCACTTTGATTCGCGACAATGGAAACGAGCCTTGACCCGTCATCACTGAGTCTCCTTTTTTAGTGCACTGCGGCCTGCAAGGACACTTGGCATGGGTGCAGTCAGCTCGGCAGGTGCACGCTCAACACCACTGACCACGAACAGCCCTCCTGTCTGGCGGATAGCCTTTACCTTCCGTAGGCGCTATTGTGTCATAAGAGGGCTCGCAATGCTAGTGGCAACGACATTCGGCCTCTAGTCCGGCCACGCTGTTTGCTGGTAGCCCAACGGCCCCATGGGCCTCGAGCTAGACACCGACATGTCGCTGTCCCCTTCAGACGGGAACATCGTCCTGGCAGAGTTGCTTACACGGTCACAGATTAAGATCAACACATCCGCACTGTCAACCTGAGAGGTTTATCTGGGTGTGCGTCAGCGTGCGGCGCGGCGGGGCCAGCATGCGCGTCTCGCCCCCTGTCCCCCTGGGAGAGGGCGGCGGTAAGGGGAGCGGGCATTGGCAATACAGCGACGCACACCCGCTCGATATTACGGCGCGCTCGCACCAATGATCTAAGCTGCAGTGGCCATCAGCTGCACTTGGCCAGGCGATCGCCTAGTGAAAAAGGTGAGTTCGTCGACACGGAACGCCGCCCATGTCAATCGAGAGGCAGAAACCACTGCTCCGGTGTCTGCCCCAACAGCCCCCCAAGGAATTGGTCATCGAAGTCCCTAAGGTCGTATGATCGCCACGTGTGCGGCGTGAGGGCGATGGTCACTTCCCCTATGGCCGCAAATACCGGCCCCAGCCTTGGAGCCTCTCGCGCGGCCTTCGTCAGATAGCACTGCTCAATTCTGGTGTTGATCGCTTTGCACTGCACACCACGGATGATCTCCAGCATTCCCGACGCACTCACCCGCCGGGCCGGTCCGCACCAGTAGACGTTCGTTGTTTGAGGTGTCTTAGTCTTTGCTCACCACTTTCTTTGCCAGGACCTTTAACCATCCTTCATTGCCCATGTACGATCCATCAGCAACATGTAGACCGACATCCGCAAGAATAGTTCTAATCAATTCAGGATGATTAAAGTTTAGCAGACCTCGCACTCGTGTAGGATCATCTTTATAGAATCGGGCATATGTATGGAATAGCTCCACGGTCTCCTTTCCGATGGTACAAGCGTCAAAATAAAACAATCCATCCGTCTTGAGAATCCTTTGAACGTCTTGTGAATAGTTGAAGGTATCGTACGGATGGAAATGGATAAAGACATTTGGTGAATAACCAAAATCATAAGATTCGGAGGGTAGGTAATCGAGATAACCGGTTCGGATCTGGTGAAAGACCACATTCGAAATGCTGGCGCAGTTAGTTTATGCCTTCTTTAGGAATGAGGCACTGACATCATTGCAATCTATAAACCTGCAATGTTCTGAAAGCAATTTCGCAACAGTGCCATCGCCGCTTCCGATTTCAAAAGCCCGGTGATGGGATTGGATCCCCACGATGGACAGTGGCTCTTCAGCGCGTTGCTGCCGGTTCTGCATATATTCCTCGAACGTGGTGTTGCCTGCGAGGGCCAGAAGAGCCTACTCGTCAGTTTCGAATTCCCACGCATCGAGTTTGATCGCCCTCATATTCTCCTCTCGCTCCTCAGGCCTAATGCCCCCAGGAAGCCTCGAGCGAAAGCCGGAGCGATGCAGGAAACGTAGCATCCGATGCATCTTATCCCCCTCTTATACTCGTAACCTCAACGCCTACTGACCTTCAGCTAAATTGCTTGACAACTCAGCCCTCAGAGACGGGGTTCCAAGCGCTCTTCGGAAAACTAACTTTGGTGAATCTCAATAACTCATCACTCAAGTTGACTGACTTTTTTGCAGGGAGCTAGCATCCAAAAATATCCAGCGCCCCCTGCACGGGTACTTTCATTGGGACCATTTCACGTATTTCCGGTTCTTGGTGGTGGCGATGGCGTTGACGTGGGGCTGACGACATGTGGCCAACCGATACCGGTATCTGGAGGCCACGCAGCATCGGACCCGCTCCGCGAAAGCATCGGTCAACAGCGGTCTCGGAAGTCACGTAACGGCGTTCAGGGTTTCTGACCCACGCTAGACGAAACACAGATGTGGCGGGTGCTCGTCAGTGGGTCACTATCTGGCGGCTCGCGGCAGCATGGAAGACACCTTCATGGCGGTCGCACGCTCTCGCGCAAGCAGCGCACATGACTTAGGGTTTGACCGCCGCGAGGACGCGTTTGACAAAGCCGTCGAAGTGCTCGGGGGCAAGCCAGCGCACCACCACGACCATGCCGAGGTCGGGGGCCACCCAGACGCGATTGGCACCGGCGCCGGCGTGATAATAGTGGCTCGCCGGAGCGCTGGGGAAGAGTTGGCGATCGGTATTGAGAAAATAGTTCATGAAGCCATAGGTGGGCTGCACCGGCGTCGTTGCCATGTTGAACCAGCTCTCAGAGAGCACCTGGCGATCCCGCCAGCGTCCGCGCCGCAGCGTCAGATACCCAAACCGTGCCAGATCGCGGGCGCTAATCCACATGCCGCCGCCCCAATGACCGCCACCGCTCACCGACTGCATAGGCTGGCCGTCGATGCTCACCCACGAATTGCGATAGCCGTGCCACTGCCAGGTCTGGGAGGCATCGATGGGATCCATCACCAATTCTTTCAACACCTCGGGGAGAGACCGCCGCCACAGGCGCAACAGCGACAGCGAGAAGCGATTCACCCGGACGTCGTTGTACTCGTAATACGTGCCCGGAGGTGCAGGAGGACGCCACTGGTCATCGGGGTTGCCGGCGGAAGATGGTTTGTCCCACAGCGTGCCATCCCACTCGTTGGTCTGCCGCAAAAAGTGTTCCCAGGTGATCTGGGCGTTATGTGGGGAATCGAAGCCGCCATCATCGACGTAATCCTTGACGCGGTCGTGCACATCGCGAATCAGGCCGCGGTCCCAGGCCAGCCCGGCCACCGTTGAGAGAAAGCTCTTGGTGATGCTGAAGGTCATATCGACGCGATCGGGCTCCCCCCATTCGGCGACCAGGTAACCATGCCGAAGGACAATCCCAGTCATGGCGCCGTGTGGCTTCGTCGGTCCGAGAATGATGCCGTCGTCGTAGCACTTCGAGCCATGTATGGCCGCCAAGTGCGTGCCGAGATCGGGGGGATAGCCTTCGCGCCTGCGGTCGGTCGCGAAGGCGATGGCCTCTTGGAGCAACTCTGAGGCGATCCCTACCTCCTCGGGCTTGCGACGCTCCCAAATCTCATCCGGCCCTGGATAATATGTCGAGGTGGACGCTAACCTTGGCGCTGCAGCGCTTCTTTGGGACTGGTCCATAGGACCCTCCTTGGCTAAGGACGACCGGTATCGTTTATGAGGTGAGAAACTCTAACACAGCAGCGTTGAACTGGTCGGGAACCTCCCACATGAAGCCATGGCCACAGCGAGGAATAACGATGAATTTCGAGCCAGTGATGTGTTGATGGATTAATTTCATGGCGCCGCCCGGCGTCAAGATATCGCGTTCGGCAGCCAATACCAGCGTCGGCGCGACGATGCGTGCGAGCTGCTCCGTCGTGCGATGGCGGGCGCAGGCCCAATTTTGCCGGAGGTAAGCCTCCACTGGCTGCGGGCAGCTAGCGAAGACCTCGCACAGCTTGGCCAGGCGCTCGGGGTGTGCATTATAAAAGCGGGGGGTGACGGACTGTAGCAGGAGCAATCGACTCAGGGCGTCCATACCGGCCCGCTCGGCCACCGTGCGCCATATGGCTAAGATTGCGTCGCCGTATGGGCTGGTTTCGCTGAACGTACAGGCCAGAACCAGACGCTCGACCAGGCTCGGATGCCGCAGGGCGCATTGCTGTGCGATCGCACCTCCCATCGACATGCCCAGGATGTGAGCGCGTGTAATGCCGAGAGCCTCGAGCAGATGGGCGGTGTCATCGGCCATCTGCGCGGTGGAATACTCCACGGCGGGCTTCTCGGTCAACCCAACGCCTCGATTATCCGGCACGATGACCCGGAAGTGGGCGGCAAACGCCTCGATCTGCAGCCACCATAGCGCCGCCGGGCAACCCAAGCCCATCAATAATACCAACGGGGGTCCAGTGCCGTAGATGTCGTAGTGCATCAATAGATCGCCGGCGTTGGCGAGCGGCATGACTCCATATCCTCAACCGCCGCTATCGGCCCCAGTTTGGGCCCGTTGGCGTTCCGGGGAATATTCTGGGGGCTCCGGCACGATGTGCGGGGGGGACTTTCCCAACTGGTTTGGCACGACGATGATTTTCACGCGCTCGGGCAAACTCTTGATCCAGAGATATTGTAACAGCAAAGGTTGCTGGCGGATGGAGCGATCGATCAGCTCAAGGGCCCGAGCCTCCCCCTGGGCCTCGATCACCTGGACCTCCGCCCGCCGTTCCGCTTGTTGCACTTCAAAGGCGCTCTCCTGCACTCTTTGCTCGGCAACCATTTTCGCCACCAGGGTCTTCTCGAACTCCTTGGTGTAGACCACATCCCGCAGCAGCAAATCCTCAGCGATCAAGCCATCGCGGGCGAACATCGCCTGCACCCGGCTCAAGGCCTGCTGTTGCATCTCGTGGCGACGCTTGCCGTAGACGTCGAGGAGACCGTATTCTGAGGCTACCAGACGGGTAACGTTCCACACGATGGGATGGACGATCTTGTCCTCGAAGTCGGGTCCGACGCTGCGATGCAGGTCAGACAGGCGGCTGGGATCGAGGCGGTAGCGCACGCTGAGGTCGAACCCCACCTTCAGGCCGTCGGCCGTCGGCGTCCACAGCAATTGATCCTGCGGCTGAGCGGGACTCCGCCTTTCTGGCGGGGTACGATCCCGCACATTATACACCCGAGAGCGCATGTCGTAGATGGAGACGCGATTCACAATCGGAAGCAGAAAGTGTACCCCCTCACCGAGGGTCTCAGCGCGCACCCCATGGATGGAGTGGAACACGACCCCACGCTGTCCAGCCTCGATCAGCGTGAAGCTAGACCATAGCAAGAGCATGATGGCGATACAGACGCAGAAAAAGATAAATCGATAGCGCGAGATGCGCATCCGACTGGCGTGTTCCAACATGGCAGTGGCTCCCCTGAGTCGCCAGCGCTGCCACGGGCGACTTGAAGCGAGATAGACCAACAGCAGTGACAGCGCCGCACCACCGAGTACCAGCCGGAGTAACTCTTCTCGCTCACCCAAGAGCGGTAGCAAAGCTGGCACGCCGATGGGTGGGGACTCCGGGGCGGCATCGATTTTCACGGGGAGCCGCAGGACCTGGTCACCGCGGGAAACCTCGAGCTCGACCGTGTCGCCAATAGGGGTTTCGCTGACATGCCGCTGAAGGTCTTCGACCCGCTGGAGCGGTTGACCGTTGTACGTCAGGATAACGTCGCCACGCCGGAGGCCTCCCTGATCGGCGGGACTGCCGCGCATCACCCCCAGGATGATCACGCCCTCTCGGGGGGCGGCTCCGCCGCCGTCTGCAGGGCGGGGGACATTTTGTAGGAAGACCCCCAGATATCCTCGCACCGGCGCGTCCTGAGCCCACGTGCTAGTGCATGGCAAGACCACTAGCCAGTAGGCGATGGCCACCATGAATCTCAGCGGGAGTTGTTTCGACAACCTCACGTGGACGCCTGTAATCGTTCTCCCTCCCTTATAAGCATCGAGCTCCCTCGTCAGTACCTTTCTTGGATCTTAACAGAAACCCCCGCTATGTCAATCGTCCTAGCGCTTAGGGCGAGACCTCATCGCGCCGGCGCAGCTGAGCGGTTTTCTGACTCCGTAGCGCCTCTCAGCCAGCACCCGGCCCTGTTTCACTGGGTTTTTTTGCCTGCAGTATGGGAATTTCGTTATAAAAGTAGAGGAAGACGTACACGTCTGGAGAGAAGTTGGCGATGCACGCCACGGGGAGGGCGAGGGTGGGAAGACACCTCATGCAAACCATGCGACACAAAGTCGGGATGATGGTGCCTGTCTGGTTTCCCGTCGATCTTTCATCCGAGCAGGTGCGCGAAACATTGCTCGCCACATTATATGACTGCGAGCATTACCTACCTTGGCAGCATGTCGTGCTGGTCGTCGACGGCGATGCGCGCAGCTACCGAGTTGTGCGCGAGTTGCAAGCGGCCTGCGTACAGAGCCAGGGGTCGGCCTTCGACGTGATCTATAATGAGGGAAATCGTGGCAAGGGCTATGCGGTGTTCCTCGGGGCACAATGGCTGTTGGAACGCCATGGCCTTGACTACTTCACGACACGGGACGCCGACGGGGACCACGTTCTCAACGATCTGGTGAATCTCATGCGTCTGGCCCTCGCCCTCCAGGATGCTGAGCAGACCGACCGGCTTGTCATCATCGGCCGCCGCAATCATCCGCATCGCGCCCTGGGATTCGTGCGAGCCGAATTCGAGGCACTGCTGAATCGCGTCATCGTCGACGCGGTGCGCTTCGCCTTAGCTCAGCAGCAACAGGTGCTGAAGACCCAGTATTTCTCGCTATTAGGAGAGTATCCGGACCTGCACAGCGGCTACAAACTGTATTCCCGTCCCATCTGCGAGTTCATGGTACGGCAGCCATGGGAAAGGCCCCCCAACGTCGGGAACGAGATCTACCGCTACGGCGTCGAAGCGGTGCCGTTCGTCGAGGGCACGATGGCCGGCGCTGTGGTCGGTGAAATCACGCGCCTGACGTTTGAGCCCCAGTTCTCCGGCCACGACGCCTTTGCTCGCCCCGAAACCAACGGCAGCGTGCTGTTATGGACGTTTCTGCGCTTGGGCATCGGCGTGTCCCAAGCAGCAGCCATACTGGACAATCACCTGCCACGTCTCCCCCTTTGGACCACTCCGCAAGGCCGGGCGTCTCTGCTCGAGCTCAGACAGTATGTGTTACGACGGCTGCCTCAGGCCACCGTAGATCCGTCCTCTCCTTCAGACACAAAGGCCGCTCCCTATTACTAATGAACATTGCCTTGTCGTGGCAGGGCCATGAGGTCGAGGCGATCGCCGCTGACCTATGGCGTTCCACCCGTGGTCGTCACTGCAAAAGGCTCGGCCCCCACTGGAAGGGGCAAGCAGGGGTCCTAGGGAGACTGCGGGGTCGCGGCTTGTGATCGTGCTGCCACAGCCCATGAGACCAGCACCTGAGCAGCATAGCAACGCGACGACCAGGCTGCATAGGCGCCAGCTTCGGTAGGCAGGCATTGCCACCTCGGGGCCTTATTGACGCACGAACATAAACTCTCCCTGACCGAACCCCAAGCGCCCGAAAATAGGATTTTGCATATTGCGCGACGCCTCCATCACCCGTGGCGCGACGAATTGATACAGTTCGCTGGCGGTGATATAGCCGTCACCGTTAAGGTCGGCACCCCCTTCAAGGCCGGCCAGGAGCGACTTGGTAAAGAGGCCGTGTCCTTTCAGTTCGACGACCCTCTCTCCCGCCGTCCCGGCGGTGAGGACTTGCCGCACTGGCACGGTGGTCAGCTCGAGAGCGTTGCCGTTTGCGGGGAATTCCCCACGTAGACGCAGCAACAAGCCCTAGAAGCAAGCGTCCATAGTATAAAACATATGCTTAGCGCATATGCGCTCGGCGAGATCTTGGAGTTGGCGCATCGAGATAGCCGTGGAATAGTAATTAAGCAGGTCGCCATCCACAGAAATGATGTAGCCGACCTTGCTGCAGTTGGGCAAGTCCTGCCTCTGCCCGTGGCCAGCAAAGAAGATGAAGACCCGGTCTTCATCGTTGGTTTTGGCATAGAGTTCGTCGCCGAGAACGAGCAGGATGTGCCTTCCCCATCGAAGATCGCGAGGATGTCATCGAAACCTTGTCGTTTCAACAAACGCTCGACGGCAAGGGCATCGTTCACAGCGTACTGCAGCTTAGGCCAATCCTGGTTGGCATTGATCCCGATGACGACGGCCCAACTTTTCCGATCGCCAGGTTGAAATTGCGCGGACGGTGAGGCCAACGAACTCCCCCCGCTCGCGGTCGCGCCGGGTGCCTAGCGGGAAGCGGTCTTCAGAGGGGTTGGCAACTCGGGACGCGGTCCCGAGGTTGGTCGCGGTGGCGTACCAAAAGGGGGTATGGAGGTCGGCGGTTTGCTGCCGCTCTGGCCAGACATCTTGCGCAAGTAGATCGTTTCTCTCTCGCGCGCCATCACCTCGAAGCGACCTAGCCCTAGACGCGTCAGCTCGGTGAAAAGGCTATGTTTAAAGGAGAGATCCTGGGACTTAGCGACGCTCACCTCCAGCTCGAGCATGTTCTGCAGAAAGCTAATCTCATCGACGCGTTGAACGCCCGGGGCATGCTGCCGAAAGGCATCTTGAAAGGCTAACGATTGAGGGTGACTGAGGTTAAGGACCGCCAGCCGATAGTCGAGGGTATCCCGCTGTGAAAAGCCCGTGATACCCTGCAGCGGTCTGTTGGCCAGTCTTTGGGCTGCCGATTCTAGGGCGATGTCGCCAGTCGTGTCAAAGGGTCTACGGGCATGGGCGTTCTCCGCCACCACGACTTTGCCGGAACTCACGGGCACGGCCTTGAGGCTGATATTGGCCTGGTTGACGGCGACTTTCTTACCTTATTTCGAAGACGCCTTATTGGAAACCTGTCGCCATTATTGGCGATATGGCACGAAAAGAAAATCCCCCGATTCATGGCCGGCGTATTTAATGGGCGCATACTGCGGCACCTGCTCAACGGGTCCCGCATCGGTCATCACCGCCGCTGCCGCATAGGCGACACGGGCGGAGATCTGTTGGTACAGGCGTTGCCCCTCGAGGATATCCTCATTCTCCTGCAGGACATTGATCAACGCTTTGGCGAAGATCGAGTGCTGGCCGCCACCACCGTCCAGCACCGGCTTGAGATCTCCAGACGTGAGGACGGTGCGCGAGCGCTTCTCCGCCAGGATTTTGAGCCAATTAAAGCGCGCCTCGTCGGACAAGCCGGCTTCTAAGCGCGCCAGGGAAGAGCGCGTGAGAGCGCCGGAATAGCAGGTGTCTGCCACGATCAGGATATGCTTGGCCGGTATCGTGCTCAAGATATCTGTGATGGCTAAGGTCGAAATCCAATTGGCATTGCTGTCGAGTTCGCCATCGGTGGGCACCCAATAGCCCCGGCCGATCTTCTCGTCGAGGTGGCCGTGTCCGGCGTAATAGATCAGGAGGTTGTCCTTCTCCGTCAATTCTTTGCGCAGATCATTGAGGGCCTTCAAAATGTCATAGCGCGAGGCATTGAGCAGCACCTTGGTCTTGAAGCCGTATTTGCGGCTGAGCAGCTCGGCGGTTTTCCGGGCGTCGTTCTCCGGCGTATCGAGACGTGGCCAGAATTTATAGTCTTTGTTGCCGATGAGCAGGGCATGGTAATTGCCAAAGGGAATGTCCGGTAACAACGGTTTGCCCTGCACCCCTGCGGTCGACGCGGGAGGGGTTGAGACGCCGTTAGGTTGATCTTCCGGCGTCAGCAGAAACTCAAGCGCCGCCCGCTCGCCCTGCTTATCGACGGCGACGATGCTGACCGGCACCGCGGAACGTTGCACGCGCATCGCCACCCGGAAGAGGCCATTGCCGTCGACGGTTTCCTCGCGTTCATTCACGGTGAACGTCAGCAGTCCAGCGGGGGCCTGTACTTTGCCGACGATGACCCGCTCGATGCCCGAGCGCGTCTTAACATGCGGCGTGCTCCCCCGCGAGCGCAGCGGCGGATCGATAATTTCGATCGTCGGCGCAGCAAACGCCACCTGCTGATGCTGCAGCGTAGCGATCTGCTGCTGGCGACTGGTTGCCTCCGCCTCCAAACGGGCGATGTCCTGCTGCAGCCGTGCTAGGTCTTGGCGATGACGCTCCAACTCGGCCTCACGCTGCCGAAGCTGCTCTTCCAGAGCTTTCAATGCCTCTGTATCGCGAGCCTCTGCCGCCTTCTTCTGCGCTTCGAGCTCCTGGCGGGCCTGTTCCAGCGTCTTGAGTTCGGCTTCGGCCTCGCCACTGCGCTTACCTAGCTCACGTCGAGCGGCGTCCAGTTGCTGTTGCGTCTGGGCCAATTGCTGCCGGTAATGGTCGGCTTCGCGTTTACGGCGGTCCACTTCCTGACGGAGGACTTCCACCTCACGCTGCGACTGACCGTTCAGGGTGGCTGGGTCGATGGCGATGGCCTCGCTTAGCCCCGAGGCTTGCCGATACCAGTACAGCGCCATGACTGGGTTGCGCTCAACCCCCAGGCCTTTTTCATAGAGATGGCCTAGGTTGATCTGTGCCCGTTCGTATCCCTGCTCAGCTGCCCGCCGATACCACTCCGCCGCCACGACGTAATCCGGCGGCACGCCCAGTCCTTTCTCGTAGATCTCGCCGACATACGTCTGGGCCGTTGTATCGCCATCCTTGGCCAAGGGCAGCCAGACTTTTAACGCCGTGGCATAATCGCTGCGGTCATAAGCGACATATTCGCCGCCGCGGATCTCACAATCCTGCGCCGAAGTCCTCACCGGTCGCTGTGGGGTCAGATAGATCATCGACCGCCCAAGTTTGCGAATCTGGCCAGGCAGCAAGCAGTCGACGATCAGTAGCTCGTCGCCGCCGCGCATCGAAGGGGGGGCAGCAGATGACGGGATAGAGGCCACGTCCTGAAGGCTTTGACACCCCCAGAGGGCACTCATGAGGGCGAGCATGAGCCAACAGAGCGCCCGGTTTGCGAGGTGCCTGCGGCCGAAGAGAGCGGTGGGGCTGACCTTGAGCACATGTCGGGCTACCATCCTACACCTCGATAGGCTGCCGAGGCCGCTTGTGCCGTCAGAAGGCTAAGCGAATCCCGACAGCGACTTTGTGCGCGGTGACATCGCGTAATGCCAGAACGGTCTCATAATAGACAAACGTCGACACGCCGCGCGGAAACACGGCTGACAACCCCGCGCCGAAGTTAAAAAAATCGCGATCCGGCTCATCCGTCACTAGCACGATCGGCGTATTCGTTGGATCGCTCACGAACCGCGCCGTAATATTCCGACGATCATTCAGGAACTCATGTTCCCATTCAAAGCGTAATTGCGGGACCAGCACCGCAAACCCTGTACTCAAAGCGTAAGAAGCTTGGCCGCCGAGGACCCATGTTAGCGATTCGACGTCTTGTTCCTCGATCGCCAATGACAACCCAAATCCTGGGTTGGTGTTATCGATGCTTTCTTGAAAGGCGTCGATGTCAGCCTTGAGATAATTGAGACGCCCATACGGTCCAAAGGTAAAGCCCCGGACCGTAAAATCATAGCCTGCGCTCACGCTAAAAGAGTACTGATTGCCATCGGTATCGCTTCTTGCTGACTGATTAACCGTTGTCGTCCCAGGGATGATAGCCCCGCTTCGATCTGTACTCTGAATGGCATAGACGATGTTGCGATGGCTATTATAATCAGTCCAACCGTAGCTGAAAATCCCGTCGAAGTAAAGCTTATCTAAATAGTAGGTCCCGAACAGCGAGAAGCTATAGGCGTCAACATCTAGGTTTCCACGGGCGGCGTCGAAATCGGCATCGGTCACGCTGTACCCAAAGGCAAGGCCGAGGACGAGATTATCGGTAAAGCGATAGTCCAGGCCGCCAGTCACCCCATAGGTGTCAAAATCGAAGCCGGCTTCGCGGCTGGTGGTGTCTTTATCGCCGAAGGTGAAGGTGCCATTGATGAACAGGCCCAGTCGCCCGAATGGATTCGGGCCCATTGCATTAGCTGCGGCCACGGTTCGGCCCTGAGGAGCTGCGGCGAGCAAGGGCGGCCCCGCGAAGGTGGTGTCGATTCGAGGTAAGGTGTTGAACCCTCCTACGTCCCCGACGGCAGTGCCATTCTCGCCACCCCAGAGGCTGGCCACGGCGCCACTGCGAAGCCCCCTCTCCAGGTCATGGAGCGCCAACCCCTGGATGCTGATGCCGGTGACTCCCCGGCGCAGCGCTGCCAGCCGGGCGCCGACGTTGGTGAACTGGATGTTGGAGGTCTCGATAGCGTTCGTCCCTTGGCTGCTGACTTCCTTCGTGGTCATTTGCAGGAGAGGATTGCGCACAGCCCCCTCATTGCCGGCGAGGGCGTTGCCCACAACTTCGGTACAGCGGATCTGCAAATCGCCTGTGCCGCCAGTGGCGCGTGGGCTTAATTGCGGACATAAGGTTTCGATGGCGCGTCCCATCGCCTCCTCGGGCGGGGTGAGGCCGGGGATGCTGCTCAGAGGCGTAAACGCCTGGCCGCTTTCTTGAGCGTCGAGCGATGGGACGATGCACAAGCTCCAGAGGAAATACAGACCCAAGATCGGGAGTAACAATGTGATGTGGATCGCCTGCAAGCGCTCCATTCGCGTTCTGCGCATAGCTTTCCCCCTTGCTGCCTTCTACGGACCCGATGCCGCCGCTACACTCGCTCGATCTACAATAGCCAGCTCTACAGGACAGGGCCATCGTCGTTGCCGAACCTGCTGCACAGCGCGACGACTCCTCGTATACACCTTCGCGCTCGATCCTGCCTCAGCTCGATGGAAGCCAACTGTCAACCCCAAGGGGATCTTCTCACTGACCCGTCATCCCGCTCTTTTTAAGAGCAATCCAGGGCCGGTAACTTGTATATTTCGCACAGCAACTGTTTGCAACAAAATTCTCTACAACAACAGGATGACGTCCAGATCTGGGTGAAAAACGACCATGGAGGAGATGCTGGCAAAGGGGAGGGGCAGGCAGAGACGCACCTGGTAGCGTGCTAAAGCGTGGATGCCCGCCCTGCTGAGCCACCTGCTTGACTTTACACGATCGGCGTGGCATAGTCGCGATACTTTCGGAAGTTTGCGGAATCCTGGTGCGTGCGCGAATGTGTTCCAGAAGCCGATCTCCGAGGGTTAGTCGCTGTACGATGAGGGGGCAGAATGACGGCCAAAGATCTCCTCGATGCCGGATGCCTCGGGGCCGCTGTCGAGCAGCTCAATCAAGAGGTCAGAGCACACCCCACCGATATCCAGCGCCGCACCTTCCTCTTCGAACTGCTCTGCTTCAGCGGCGATCTGCAGCGTGCTGAGCGCCAATTGGATGTCATCGCTCAGCAGAGCACGAGCGCAGAGGTCGGCGTACAAGTCTACCGCAATATCCTGACCGCCGAACGCGCCCGCCAACGCCTCTTCACCGACGGACTCCAGCCCGACTTCCTCTTCGATCCGCCGCCTTATCTTGCATGGCATCTCGCTGCCCTCAATCGGCTCCGCGAGGGCAACGGTAGCGAGGCCGTAGCCCTGCTCAACCAGGCAGAGCAGGCGCGTGGCGCCGTGAAAGGACGGATAACCGGGCAACCCTTCAGCGATTTCCGCGATGGCGACGACGTACTGGCGCCGGTCCTCGAAGTCGTCATCCACCGCAACTACGTTTGGCTCCCCTTCGAGCAGATCAAAGCCCTGCACATTGCATCCCCCAAACGTTTGCGTGACTTGATCTGGATCCCTGCGACGATCGAAGGGCACCAAGGACCGGTCGGCGAAGTCTTCTTGCCGGTACTCTACGTGGCGAGCAGCTCCCATCCCAATGACCAGGTGAAGCTGGGTCGCATGACCGATTGGCGGGCTAACCCCGAAGAACCCATGCAAGGAGTTGGCCAGCACCTCTTTTACATCGATGGCCAGGACCGCGGCATACTCGAGGTCAGGGACATCGAATTCGACGCCTCGGGCACTCCATCGCCCATGTCCTAGAGGAACACCAGGTATGGCATCGTCGCCAGTGCTTGACATCGAAACTTTGCTCGCGCCTCTTCCCGGCGACAATCCGGCGGGGCTAGATGTGCGTTACGATGGCACCCATGACGCCATCAAGGAGGCGCGGCGGTCAGATGACGCCTTGAGCCAGGGAGACTGGGTTCGCGAGGTCAAGACCGCCGACTGGCTGGCGGTGATCGAAATCGCGACGGAAGCCTTAGCCACCAAGAGCAAAGATCTACAGATCGCCTGCTGGTTATTCGAGGCCCTGGTCAAACGACATGGCTTTACAGGCTTGCATGACGGCCTGCGCTTTGTGCGCGAGCTGCAAGAACGCTTTTGGGATAGCCTCTACCCGGAAATCGAGGATGACGACCTCGAGCCGCGTGTAGCTCTGTTGGTCTGGCTCGACGAGAAACTGCCAGCCTCGATCCGGCTGATTCCCCTGACCGACAGCGTCAATGGCGAGCGGTACAGCTGGTTGCACTGGCACGAGTCCCGCGAAGTCGACAATTTGGGCCGTCGTGACCCGGCGGCCATGGCCGCCGTGCTTGCTGACGGCAAGATCACCGGCGAACTGTTCGATAAAGCGGCTGAGACCACGCCAATAGACTATTACCGCACGTTGTATGAGGAGCTGGAGCAGGTCTGGACGGAGTTCGAAGCGCTGGATCAGTTAGTCGATGCCCGATACGGCCGGAAGGCGCCAGGACTTGGTGGGCTGAAATCCGCCATCCAAGATTGTCGCACCTTGGTCACCGACATTCTGAAAAAAAGGGGCGGTCTCCCTGTCGAACCCAGCCTCTCAGGATCACCGGCCGCACCGACGCACGAGGTGGTGCGTTCTGGCGTGGCGGAGCCAAGGGAGCCAGCGCAGCATCCTGTCCCGAGCTACCCCGCTGGGGCCAGCCATGAGGCGCAGCCAACGTTGCTGTCGCTGGAGCCGCAAAACCGCGCTGATGCCCTGCGTCGTCTGGCGGCCATCGCCGACTATTTTCGCCGAACCGAGCCGCACAGTCCGGTGGCCTACTTGGTGCAGCGTGCGGTGCGGTGGGGAGAGATGCCGCTGGAGGAATGGCTGCGGGAGGTCATTCATGACGACAGTGTGTTGACCTATGTGCGTGAGACGCTCGGCTTGCAGGATGCGGACCAGACGAACAATGCGTCCGGCGCGTGATAGACATCCACAGTAGAGAGGGGGTATGAGTGATGGCACGAGAAAGTACCCAGCATAAGCTCGACCGCGTCCGCCCGCCCCGAGTCCACATCACTTACGATGTGGAGATCGGCGATGCCATCGAGATGAAAGAGCTGCCCTTTGTGATGGGAGTCCTGGCTGACCTCTCCGGGAAACCCGATGAGCCCCTACCACGCCTCCGCGACCGCAAGTTCGTTGAGCTCGACCGCGACAATTTCAACTCCGTGATGAAGGGGATGAAGCCACGCCTGGCGTTTCGCGTCGACAATCAGCTCACCAATGATGATTCCAAACTCGCGGTCGAGCTGCGCTTCAACAGCCTCGAGGATTTCGAGCCCGAACGCGTCGCGCAACAAGTCGACCCGCTGCGCAAATTGCTCGAAGTGCGACGCCAGCTCTCATCCTTACTGGCGAAGACGGACGGCAATGACAAACTGAGCGAGGAACTCCAGAAGATCATCAGTAATACGGAATTATTGCAGCAGGTCAGCAAGGAAGCGGGGCTCACAGCCGGCCCCGGCGAAAGTACGACGCCTGAAGGGGAGAAAGCCAATGAGTGAGGAGAGGAGAGCCCAGGCACAACCCCAGGAGACCACCGAGATCCAGGAGGAGAGGAGCCTGCTCGAGACCATCATCGACGAGGGCCGTATCGGACGGGACGACGAGCAACGTGAGCAGTCCCGCCGGCAGATCGCCACCCTCATCGAGGAAGTGATGCAGGGGACGATCCGCGTCTCCAAAGACCTTGAGACCACGATCAACGCGCGTATCGCGGATATCGACGCGCTGCTCTCCAAACAACTGAATGCCATCATGCATGCCCCAGAATTTCAGCGCTTGGAGGCCTCGTGGCGGGGACTGCACTATCTGGTGTCGCAGACCGAAACCAGTACGATGCTGAAGATCCGCGTGTTGAATGTCTCCAAACAGGATCTCCTGAGGGATCTCGAACGCGCCCCGGAATTCGACCAGAGCGCGCTGTTCAAAAAGATCTACGAGGAGGAATACGGTACGTTTGGCGGGGCGCCGTTCAGTGCACTCATCGGCGACTACGAATTCGGACGTCACCCCCAAGACATCGCGCTGTTGGAAAAAGTCTCCAATGTCGCCGCGGCGGCGCACGCCCCCTTCATTGCTGCGGCGAGTCCGCAACTGTTCAACCTCGACAGCTTCACGGAGCTGGGCGTGCCCCGGGATCTGGCCAAAATCTTCGACACTGTCGAGTACGCCAAATGGAAGTCCTTCCGCGAAACGGAGGACTCACGCTACGTGGCGCTGGCCTTGCCGCATATCTTGATGCGTCTGCCCTATGGGAAAGAAACGAAACCGGTCGAAGGCTTCAACTTCGAAGAAGAGGTCGACGGCACGGACCATAGCAAATATCTCTGGGGCAATGCGGCCTACGCCTTGGGAACGCGTATCACCGATGCGTTTGCCAAGTATGGCTGGTGCGTGGCCATTCGCGGCGTCGAAGGGGGCGGTCTGGTGGAAGGCCTGCCCACTCACACCTTCAGGACGGACGAGGGCGATATCGCTCTCAAATGTCCTACGGAGATCGCCATTACCGATCGGCGAGAGAAAGAGCTGGCCGACTTGGGGTTCGTCCCGCTGGTGCACTGCAAGGGCACCGATTACGCCGCGTTTTTTGGCACGCAGACGTGCCAAAAACCGAAGAAATACGACACCGACGCGGCCAATGCCAACGCCCGGCTCTCTGCGCAACTGCAATACATCATGGCGACCTCGCGTTTCGCCCACTATCTGAAAGCGATGATGCGCGACAAGATCGGCAGATTCATGTCGCGCAGCGAGTGCGAGGCCTTCCTCAATCGCTGGATCAATAATTATGTGGTGGGTTCGGACGAAGCGGGTCAGGAGATGAAGGCGCGGTATCCCCTCCGCGAGGCCCGCATCGACGTCAGCGAAGTGCCCGGCAAGCCCGGTGTCTACCGGGCAGTCGCCTTCCTGAGACCGCATTTCCAGCTGGACGAATTGACTGTCTCTCTGCGTCTGGTCGCCGATCTGCCTCAGCCAGCAGGCGGTTAACACGCGCAACGTCGGTGTCAACGACATTGACAGCGTGAGGGCTGTCGTTTCTATCGGCTCACTGGTCAAACTCGCAGGCGCGACGCGGTGTTACGGGTGTGTCGGATGACGGTGGTACGGTCTTTGCCTTTTGTGATGCAAGCAGGATCAGGACAGCTCTCAGCATGAGACAGATGCAGTCGTTCGAACTAGGAGGACATGCGCCATGGCGATCGATGCGTTTCTGAAAATCGATGGGATTCCCGGGGAGTCTACCGACGACAAGCACAAGAACTGGATCGAGATCGAATCCTACGCCTTCAGCGTGACCCAACCGGTGTCGGTGGCCAGTGCCACCGGCGGCCGCACCGCCTCGCGCGTGAGCATCAACGACTTCCAGATCACGAAGGTTGCCGATAAGTCCTCGCCGCATCTCTTGCTGGCGTGCTGTGATGGCAGGCACATCAAAGAGGTCAAGGTGGAGGTGTGCGAGGCGAGTCAAAATAAGCATACGTATTTGGTGTATACGATGAACGACGTCGTGGTGTCGAGCGTGCAGCCCGCCGCCAGTAAGGGGAGCGAGAAACCTCTCGATGCGGTCTCGTTCAACTTCGGCAAGATTACCTGGGAATATACACCCCTCAATCAGGATGGCTCCCCCGGCAGCAAAGTCGGACCGATGGGTTGGGATTTGACCAAGAACAGCAAGGTCTAAGCGGGCTGTGACGCCTGGCCGGCCTGGATCCTGGCGATTCGGCGAAGCGCATGGGATTTCGTTGGCCAGGCTGAGGCTATGAAGCGCCTCCAGTGTATGGGTATCGCGACAGAAGGGGTGGAGGACGCATGAGCGAGGAGCGAGGGGGGTCTCCGATCCGATCGCCTTAGGGGCGAGCCGCAATGCCCAGAAAACCCGTCTGCATTAGCTTGCGCACGACCGCGAGACAGGAGGGGGCCACGGCTTCGAAGTCCACGCTCAAACCTTGGGCGACGTCGGTGACCAGTTCACGGAGAGGGTGATGGCCGTCGCATCCTGCCAGGACCACGCTCACCAATCGATCAACGCGCCCGGTGAACTGTAACCCTTCCTCTAGCTTCAATACCGCTTCTTTCACCGTCCAGCCGCCGCCTTCGGCTTTGAGGACGTGTTCCATCTGATGCTCTGGGGCTAGCACCAAGGCGTGATCCAAGAGGTGCCGTTCATCCTCCAGGTCTTCCAAGAGGTCCAGGGCCGCGAAAATGCGTTGAATCTGTGTACTACAACTTCCCATCCCTTGGCCCGACGGCACGGTGTCGGCACGTATCCAGTTGACACGCCCAGAGCGCTTGCGGAGGATCGCTGCCCCGTAACTGATCCGTTGAATGCCCAGTTGCTCGTAATAGCGCATCCAGGCGTCGAGCAGCTCGCTATAGGAGGCTGGGTCGTGGCCGGCGGTTGATCGCAGCCAGGTCGCGGCATAGGTGAGTGGATCATGGGTTTGAAAACACAGTAACCAGGCATCGCAGCCGCTGGCGGTGACCCACTGCCGAGGCCGCTCGGCCCAATCCTCTTCGCCATGGTGCCAGTTATAGAGCACGATGGCATAGCCCCCTTCGCGCAGTCGCGCCGGCGCACCACGAATCACCTGTTCGGAGAGCACATCGCCTGGCAAGCCGCTGTCGCGGTAAAGATAGCGCGACTCGGGAGAGATCACGAAGGGTGGGTTGGTGATCAGGAGGTCGAACTGCTCCCCTGCCACAGGCTCGTACAGGCTGCCCTGGCGCAGCTCAACATTGCTCAGTCCGTTGATGCGAGCGCCCAGCGCTGCGAAATTGAGGGCGCGAGGATTGATGTCGGTGGCGATCACTTTGGCGGCGTGGCGGGCCGCGACGAACGCTTGATAGCCCGAGCCCGTGCCCATATCCAATACCAATTCGCCGTGGCGCCGTACGGTCAAACCGGCCAATGTGATAGAGGCGCGTCCGACGCCCAAGACATAGTTCGTTGCGTCCGGACGGCCGGCGATCTCGGCGGGGAAATCCTGGACCACCACGGCATCCTCGTAGGGGATGAGCATGGCCTGGGAGCGAACACCGCCCTCGCGCAGCTGTAACAGGCCTACATCGATGAGCCGCTCAACCCCCACGGGCTCCAGAGTTCGGCGCGCCAACTCCATGGGGACGACTTCCCCGAGATAGAACAGCCGTACCAGGGAGTTATAGGTGGTCGGGGGAGCCGTGCGTCGTTGCAGGGTCGTCGTATCCAAACGCCCGGAGCCGTCATGGCGAATGATCGTTTGGGAGAGGGCCGGCTGGGTATAGCCGTTGGCCTCGAAGGCGTCTCGAATGGCGGTGAGATCGCCGCCCAGCTCCAAGCGAAAGGGATACTGCGATTGCTCGTCGATGCAATCGATGGCCATTAGGATCTCCTTTACGGTGGACAAACTGCTTCAATGGTCGCGTTTACGGCGGATTGTCGGTCATTCTCCTGCGCCTGTCAAAGATGAATTGCCATTGCCGAACGTTGGGTACCGCTGCGTGTGGGAGCCTTCGGTTGCCAAGGAGTGGCAGCAATAAGTTGCCTCACCGGCCCTCAATCCTGTCCAAGCAGCTGATCGCCGGAGGCGGGCAGTTAAATCCACCCCCGCGCTTTTGCTTGACAAGCACAACGCGGTGGATTACATGAAGGGGCTGATTCACTATGCCTTGTGAGCGCTGACGCCGCTGCCAGGCATGGAGCACGCCGAGGAAAATCGACGATGGCTTCAGTACGGTTCTCTGAAGGATCGTGAGCAAGCAGGAGTTCTTATGGCGACAATGGATCAAGAAACCAGCCTCTTACCGTCGATTCTGGATCGCCTCCTCGACGACGCCCCGGATGTGACGCACGAACCTGCAGCTAGTCGGTTTCAGAATCTGCGCCAATTAAAACAGGCTGTAACGCGTGATCTCGAAGCCCTGTTAAATACCCGACAAGAGGCATTGGGAGAGCTGCCACCGGCGTTCGTCGAGGTGCGCCGTTCCCTGCTCACCTATGGTCTACCGGATTTTACTGCCTTCAGTCTGCTTAACCCGCAGGATCGTCAGCGTATCCGTCGCGCGTTGGAGCAGGCCATCGCTGCCTTTGAGCCTCGTCTCGAACGCGTGCGCGTCAACTTGGAATCGCCGCGCCAACACGAACAGACCTTGCGCTTTCACATCGAGGCCCTCCTGAAAGTGGAGCCCGCTCCTGAGCCGGTGACATTCGACGCCTTGCTGCAGTTGCAGACGCAACAGTACGTCGTCCGAGGTCGAGACTGATGGTCGATGACCTGTTAATCTATTATGAGCGCGAGCTCTCCTACATCCGGCAACTCGGGGCCGAGTTTGCCGCTAAATACCCCAAGATTGCCGGTCGCCTGCTGCTCGAGGCGGAGAAAAGCGAGGATCCCCATGTTGAGCGCCTGATCCAAGCTTTTGCCTTTTTGGCGGCGCGCATTCACCGCAAAATCGACGATGAATTCCCCGAGATTACCGATGCGCTGCTGGGGGTGTTGTATCCGCACTATCTTGCCCCTATCCCCTCGATGTCGATCGTGCAGTTCGTCCTCGACGCTGAGCAGGGGAAATTGACCAGCGGCCATCACTTACCGCAGGGGACACCCCTCTACTCGCAGCCAGTTGGAGGCACGCCTTGTCGGTTCCGCACTTGTTATCCCGTCACGCTATGGCCCATCGAAGTCGTTGCCGCCCGTCTCGAAGAACCCGATCGCCTGCGCCCAGCCCCGGAGGCAGCGGCAGTGCTCAGGGTGGAACTGCGCTGTCAAGGGGGGACAACCGTCGAGCAGCTTGACCTGCATCATCTACGCTTTTTCCTGCAAGGCGAGAGCGCCTTGGTGTATGGCCTGTACGAATTGCTCTTCAACAATGCCTGCTGCGTACAGCTGCGAGCCCCCGGAGATCGGGGAGGGATTCAACACATCGATCTCCCCCGCGATAGCCTGCGCGCTGTCGGTTTTGGCGCTGAGGAAGCCGTGTTGCCGTATACAGCGCGATCCTTTGTGGGCTATCGTCTGCTGCAGGAATATTTCGCGTTTCCAGAGAAGTATCTCTTCTTCGAGCTGTTTGGCCTCGACCGCGCCGTGCGGGCGGGATTTCGTGAGCGCCTGGATGTGCTCATCTACCTCGATTGCGTGCCGCGCCTGGAGCAGCCGATCAACGCCGGCACGTTCCGTCTAGGCTGTACGCCGGTGATCAATCTGTTCGAGCAGATCGCCGAACCGATTCGCTTGAATCAGGCCCAGACGGAGTATCGGGTGATCCCCGATATCCGGCGCCAGCAGGCTGCTGAGGTCTATGCCGTCGGCGAGGTCGTCAGCACCTCCCCTCACCTCCGGGAATCCGTGACCTTTCAGCCGTTCTATTCGATCAAACATACGGTGGATCATGACCAGCAGCGCGCTTTCTGGTATGCCGTCCGCCGACCGTCGCCGCGCAAAGGCGATACCGGGACGGAGGTCTATCTCTCCCTGGTGGACAGCCATTTTCAGCCGACGCTGCCGCCGACTGATACCCTGACCGTGCACGTCACCTGTACGAATCGCGACCTACCTGGCAAATTGCCCTTCGGCGGGGAGCGCGGCGATTTTGAGCTGGAGGGGGCGGCTCCCATTGCGCGTATCCGCTGCCTGAAAAAACCCACGGAGACCATCCGTCCACCGCTCCGACGCGGCGCGCAATGGCGTCTGATCTCGCATTTATCGCTCAACTACCTGTCGATCTGTGAAGGCGGGCGTGAAGCGCTCCAGGAGATGCTAAAGCTCTACGACTATTCCGACTCCGCGGTGATTCGCCAGCAAATCGCCGGCATCGTGGATGTGCGCAGCCGTCGGGTGGTGGGACGGCCGCCGTCGATGCCGTGGAACGGCTTTTGCCGCGGCCTGGAAGTGACGCTCCAGTTCGATGAAGAGAAGTACGTCGGCAGCGGGGTGTTTCTGTTCGCCGCGGTTCTGGAGAAATTCATCGGGCTGTATGCCTCGCTCAACTCGTTTACTCAACTGGTGGCCACCACCCTGCAACGTGAGGAGCCCTTAAAACGATGGCCCCCCAGAGCCGGGGAGCAGATCCTCCTCTAGTCGAGCTGCTCTTTCAGGAGGCTTACCGATTTGATTTTTTTCAAGCCGTGCGCCTCCTCGAGCGCCTCTTCCCAGAGCGCCAGCCCATCGGCCGCGACGCCAATCCGGGGGAAGAGGTCGTGCGCCTGCGTGCCCTGCTCTCTTTGAGTTTTCCTCCCAGCGCCATCCATGCGATCTCGCCGCCAAGAGACGGCAACGACCCGGCGCTGATGACCGTCGCTTTTATGGGCCTCACCGGGCCCCTAGGCGTGCTGCCACGCCATTACACCGAGCTGTTACAGGACCGCGTGCGCCAGAAGGATCAGGCGCTGCGAGATTTTCTCGACCTCTTCAACCATCGCCTAACCTCGTTCTTCTATCGCGCCTGGGAGAAATATCATCTCCCGATCGTCTATGAACAGGCCGTGGCGCGGCGGGAAGGTCTCGACGCCTTTTCGCATTACCTCTTCGATCTTATAGGTCTGGGAACCAAGGGGCTGCGTGGGCGGTTGGACCTCGACGACGAGACGTTTCTCTACTATGCCGGGCTGTTCGCCCAGCGTCCCCATTCAGCCGGCGCCCTCGCCGGGATCCTCACCGACTATTTCGAGGTGCCGGTGACGGTGAGACAGTTGGTCGGCGCATGGCTTGCCCTCGACGCGGACAAACGCTGCCGATTGGGGATGCAGGACGGGAATGCGGGGCTCGGTGTGAGCACGGTTGCGGGAGATCGTGTGTGGGATCAGCTGGCTAAGTTTACGGTGCGGGTGGGACCCCTGACGTATGCGGAGTTTTGTCGCTTTCTCCCTGCGGGGGAGGCGTTCCGGCAGCTTGTGGCGATGACCCGTTTTTATGCCGGCCAGGAATTCGATTTCGATATCCAGCTCATCCTCCGGGCGGCCGAGGTGCCCTGGTGCCGGCTGGGCGGATCAGGGGAGCAGACACCGCGTCTGGGCTGGTCGACCTGGCTCAAATCAGTAGAATTCGAGCACGACGTTGACGATGCCATCCTAGTCGGTCAGGTGATCGACGCCGATAGCGAGGGGGAGATGAGCACTGGCGCCAGCGGGAGGGAGGCCGCATGAGTGTGAACCTGAAGTCACTGATAGGCAAGCTCAATGATACCTGCCGTGATGCGCTGGAAGCTGCCGCGGGCTTATGCCTGACACGTACCCACTACGATGTCGATATCGAGCATCTGTTCCTCAAGCTGGCGGAAGGGCAGGATACCGACATGCAACGGGTGCTGCGCTACTACGATATCGATCAAGGCCACTTGCTCCGCGATCTCACCCGCGCCCTCGATCGTCTCAAGACTGGCAACGCCCGCACTCCCGCTCTCTCTCCGCGCATCCCACGCCTGATCTCGGACGCCTGGACGCTGGCGTCGATCGATTTCGGCGCCGCCAAGGTGCGCTCCGGCCATCTGCTGTTGGCGCTGTTGGAGAATGAAGATCTGGCGCGATTGGCCAAGGAAAGTTCGCCGGAATTCCAGAAGATCACGGTGGAGGAATACCACAAACACCTCTCCGACCTCGTAGCTGGCTCGGCCGAAGACAAAGCCGAGGCGCCGACCGCCGCCGAGCCGATGACGCCCACGGCAGCGGCCGGCACAAAAACCCCGGCCCTCGATCAGTACACCATCGATCTCACGGCGCGCGCCAAACAAGGGGACATCGATCCCGTGCTAGGACGCGACTTCGAGATCCGCCAACTAGTAGACATCTTGACCCGTCGGCGCCAGAACAACCCCATCCTCACCGGCGAGGCCGGCGTCGGCAAGACGGCTGTGGTCGAAGGCTTGGCCCTGCGCATCGCGGCCGGCGATGTGCCACCACCACTGCGCCAGGTGTCGCTGCGTGTCCTCGACCTAGGGCTGCTGCAGGCTGGTGCGGGCGTGCGTGGGGAGTTCGAGAATCGCCTCAAGTCGGTGATCGAGGAAGTCAAATCTTCGCCGCAGCCGATCATCCTGTTCATTGACGAAGCACATACGATGATCGGCGCCGGAGGGCAGGCAGGCCAGGGCGATGCCGCCAATCTTCTCAAGCCCGCGCTGGCCCGCGGCGAGCTGCGCACCATCGCCGCCACCACCTGGTCGGAGTACAAGAAATACTTTGAGAAAGATGCCGCGCTGGCCAGGCGCTTCCAGGTCGTTAAGGTGGAGGAGCCCACGGAGGAGCAGGCGGTGATCATGATGCGCGGCCTGGTCGGCACCCTGGAGCAGCACCATAATGTCCGCATCCTCGATGACGCTGTCGAGGCCGCCGTACGTCTATCGCATCGCTACATCTCGGGGCGCCAATTGCCCGACAAAGCCGTGAGCGTCCTCGATACCGCCTGTGCCCGCGTCGCCCTCGGCCAGGTCGCCACGCCCCCAGCGGTGGAGGATTGCCGCCGGCGTATCGGCTATCTTGAGACCGAGATGGCCATCCTGGAGCGGGAAAGCATCACCGGCATCGACTATCGCGAGCGGCTGGAGGAGCTGGCGAACGAAAAGACCAGCGCCGAGGCGCGGCTGGTGGAGCTGGAAACGCAATGGGCGGAGGAAAGGCGGCTGGTTGGCGAGATGCGCACCATCCGCGATCAACTGGAAGTCCTGGCGATGCAACGCCGTCAAGGCGGAGCGGCCAAGGATGACGGCCCACCTCCCGCCGAGCAGATTGAGAACTTACAGGCGGGGTTGGCCCGGCTCAACGACGAGCTCAGCAAGGTCCAGGGCGAGATGCCGTTGATGCAGGTATGCGTCGATGCGCAAACCATCGCCGAGGTGGTGTCGGGCTGGACGGGCATCCCAGTGGGCAAGGTGGTCAAGGATGAGATCCGCACCGTTTTATCGTTGCGGGAATTGCTGGAGCGCCGCGTCATCGGCCAGGCCCATGCCCTGGAGGCCATCAGCCAACGCATCCGCACCGCCCGCGCTGGCCTGGAAGATCCGCGGCGGCCCATCGGCGTGTTTCTCCTCGTCGGCCCCAGCGGTGTCGGCAAGACTGAGACCGCGCTGACGCTGGCCGATGTCCTCTACGGCGGCGAGCGCAATATCGTCACCATCAACATGTCGGAGTATCAGGAGGCCCACACCGTCTCCGGTCTCAAGGGCTCGCCGCCTGGCTATTTGGGGTACGGCGAGGGAGGGGTCCTCACCGAAGCGGTGCGGCGGCGACCGTACTGTGTGGTGCTGTTGGATGAGATCGAAAAGGCGCATCCCGACGTCATGGAGCTGTTCTACCAAGTCTTCGATAAGGGAATGCTGGAGGATGCTGAGGGGCGTGAGGTCGACTTTAAGAACACCATCATCCTGCTGACCTCAAACGTGGGCTCCGACCTGATCATGAAGCTATGCGCCGACCCCGAAACGCGCCCTGAGCCCGAGGTGTTGGTCGACGCGCTTCGTCCCACGTTGTTAAATGTCTTCAAACCGGCCTTCCTCGGGCGCCTGATCACCGTACCGTATTACCCGATCACCGACGAGGTCATGCGTCAGATCATCGAGTTGCAACTCGGCCGCATCCGCAACCGGGTGGAGGAGAGCAGCCGAGCCCAGTTCTCCTATGACGAAGCCTTGGTGTCCGCGATCGCTAGCCGCTGCACCGAGGTCGAGAGCGGCGCGCGCAACGTCGATCACATCCTGACTCGTACCTTACTGCCGGAGATCTCTCGCGAGTTTCTGGCGCGTATGGCGGCTGGGGACAGCATCTCACGGGTGCATATCTCGCTGGCCGCTGATGGCAGCTTTCAGTATGACATTCATTGACCCTATGAGGCCTTCCCAAGGGGTGTCTCGCCGCCTGGGTGGCTGGCCGTCCTGAGGTGCGGCCACCATCGCGAAAGAGGCTGCGGAGGTGAAGGGCGTGGAGGCAGAGGGTTTTCTGACGGAGTTTGTCAATTCGCTCGACCAACTGAGATGGGAGGGGCTCCATGCCGATCTCCCATCATGGTGGCAGGGGGATCCCGATACGACGCTGTCCCCTTGGCAGGAGGCGATCCTGGGGTGTTATCAGCATTTGACCTTGTACGTCTTTTCGTTGTCGAAGACCAAGGCCAACGTACGAAACTATACCTATGGGTTCCTCATGCCCTTGGAGTCCGATGGCCGCCCACCCGCCAATCTCTCCCTCTGGATCCATTCCGGGCGGGATGAGGTGATGCCGGGCGAAGATGTACCGGCTGGCTGGCAAGGGGGATACTGTGCGGAACGCAAATGGCTGGAGGCCATCCCTACTCGGCGAGTTGGCATGGTGCCACGCGGCAAGAATGCGCGAGGGCAGGAAATCTTTGGGCCGGCCCCTGGTCTGAGCATTCAGCAAGAAGTGCAAACGGTCTTCCCGCCGCTGGGTAGCCACGACACCTGGCTGTTTTATACCACCTTTAGCCCCTGTGAGCATTGCAGTAAAGCCATGGTCGACCATCTGCGCGCGGGGCATGTTCGACATCTCGTCGTCGCCTTTGAGCACTGTTACGTGCGCCTGAGTCAAGACCGGAGTGCAGTCGATCCGGTTTCACGCCCGCACGCCGATTTCTTTCGAGCCATGGACCAGGGCCAAATCGAAGCGTTCAAGGTACATCGCGCCAAGGAAGATCGTCAAAAGCTCGCGGAAACGTATCGGCAACGCCTCGTATCGACGGGACATCCATGGCCAACCCATCCTGTTGACGAGCAAGTGCCACCCCTTGCTTTGAAGAACCCGCATATCGATCCGACCCTGCGAGTTATGCGCGTCAGAAGGGCAAGCCTCGATCATGCCTGAGCTATCACCCCGATGTGCACGAATTCTTCTCGGTGTGGCGTCCATGGCCGCGGATGGCGGTGAGGGAGAAGGGCATCATGCAATATCGACAAACTGGACGGCTGGTGACGCTGACGACGCCTCTGGGCGAAGATGTGCTTCTCCTCGAGGGCTTTACCGGCCAGGAGGGCATCTCGCAACTTTTTCATTTCACGCTCTACCTGCTCTCTGAAGAGCCAGCCATCTCGTTTGAGGCGATCGTGGGCAAGCCGGCCACCATTCATATCGACACAGAAAACGGCCTGCGGCATATCAACGGCATCATCAGTCAGTTTTCGCAAGGATTCACGGATGGTAGCCTGTTCCGTTACCATGCCGTGCTTGTGCCGTGGTTGTGGAAACTGACGCGTCGCGTGAATTCGCGTATCTTTCAGAATAAGACGGTGCCAGATATCATCGAGCAGATTTTCCAGGAGCTTAGCTTCAGCGATTTCAGGATGCAGCTCGCCGGCAATTACCCGACCCGGTCCTATTGCGTGCAATACCGGGAGAGCGACTTCAACTTCGTATCGCGCTTGATGGAGGAAGAGGGGATCTTCTACTTTTTCGACCACGAGGACAGCCGACACACGTTGATCCTCGGGGATTCATCCAACGTCCACTCCCCCATCGCTGGCCAGAGCAGCCTGCCCTATGCCCCAGCCGGTGGACCGCGCGATGGATACTCGGTGACGAGTTGGCTCCAAGAGCAGGAGGTGCGATCGGCGGAGTATACCCTCAGAGATTATAATTTCGAAACGCCGTCGACGGACCTGACGGTTAATACCCCGACGATCCTCACCGTCGGCCTCGACGACCGGCTCGAAATCTATGACTACGAGGGCAAGTATCTCAAGCGGGCCGAGGGCGAACGCTACGTCAAGCTCCGCATGCAGGCGGAAGAGGCGCCGCACACCAAAATTCTTGCTGCCAGCGATTGTCCTGGGCTCATCCCTGGACACCTGTTTACCCTGACGCATCACTTTCGGGACGAGTTCAATCGAGCTTACCTGCTCACCGTGGTCAATCACGAAGGTGCAAGCAATTTGCGGCAGGGAAGCGTGGGGGCCAGTTACTCGAATTCGTTTACCTGTATCCCCGAGGGCACGCTCTTTCGCCCACCACGCCTCACGCCTAAGCCTATGATCCGTGGTCCGCAGACGGCGTTGGTGGTGGGCAAGCAGGGCGAAGAGATCTGGACCGATAAATACGGTCGCGTGAAGGTCCAGTTCCACTGGGACCGCGAGGGGGAACTGGACGAGAATAGCTCCTGCTGGATCCGCGTGGCCCAGAGTTGGGCCGGAAAACGCTGGGGAACACTGTTCATTCCTCGCATCGGGCAGGAAGTCATCGTGCAATTTCTGGAAGGCGATCCCGATCAGCCGATTATCACCGGCTGCGTCTACAACGCCGAGACGATGCCGCCCTATGATCTCCCCAACGAACAAACCAAGTCCACCATCAAGACCCTGTCCTCCAAGGGAGGTGGCGGCTTCAACGAGATTCGCTTCGAAGATCATAAGGGCTCCGAGCAGATTTTCATCCACGCCGAGCGCGATCAGGACAATCGCGTCAAGCACGACTCCCTGGAGTGGGTAGGACAAGATCGGCACTTGATCATCCAACGCGACCAGCTCGAGCTAGTGCAAGGGGATAAGCACCTGACGGTGAAGGGCGATCACAACGAGCAAGTGGATGGAACCGTGTCGCTCAAGGCGGGGATGGACCTCCAAGAGAAGGTCGGCATGAAACATGCCCTCGACGCTGGCATGGAGATCCACCTCAAGGCTGGCATGAACGTGGTCATCGAAGCGGGGCTGAGCATCACCTTGAAGGCCGGGGCGGCCTTCATCGTCGTCGGGCCGGCAGGGGTCACCGTCTCAGGAATCCCCATCCTCCTCAACAGCGGCGGGGCGGCTGGCTCGGGCTCAGGCTCCTCACCGGAAACGCCACAGCAGCCGCGCGAAGCAGACACCGCCGAAGCGGGCGCTCTCCCTGAGAGACGGCAGGCGCCGACGCCGCCTACCCCGTCGAGCGGGCCAGCCGCCGCCTCCCTCGTTCAGGCGCAGGTGCTGCAGCAGGCCGCCCAATTGGGCGTGCCGTTCTGCGAGAAATGTGCCGCCATGGCGAGCGTGCTGGGTGCGTTGTAGGCGAGGGGGATCGGGCAATGCAGCAGAGACAGCGCGAAAGTTTGCGGCAACAGCTGTGGCAAGTTGCCTCCCCGTCTTCAGAGCACCGGCTGTATGCCATCCTCGATGCCGCACGCGACCCCAGAATCTACCAGGGGCTAGTCGACTCCGGCTGCGCCTATCATTGTCTGTATCGCGGCGATCTCGCCGATGAGCTGCGCCAGGTGGCACCCTATCTCGTGCGGCTGGAGCGGCAGGCGGCATTTACCGAGTGGGTGCTCAATCTCGGCTGGGGCGACAGTTGGGGGATTTTCGTGGCCTCACCGGCCGACATGCGCGATCTGCGCCGCCATTTTCGCCGTTTCTTGATGGTGTACAGCGAGGACGGCAAACCGCTCTATTTTCGCTATTACGATCCCCGTGTGCTGCGGCTCTATCTGCCGACCTGTAACGCCGCCGAAGTCCTGATCCTCTTCGGGCCCGTGGCGCGCTATTACACCGAAGGCGAGGACGGCGACACGCTCATCGAGTTCAGCCAAGATGCAGGCCAGCTACGGCAACGGACGCTGCGCCTCAACGACTTGGCATCATAGGCATGGCAACGTGTGGCTTCATGCTGGTTGTCTCCCTTTCCCTGCAGGCTTAGCGTTACCCATGTCTTTGAGGCAGCTTTTGGAAGTTTTTGTAATTTCAGAGATGCTGATTTTTTGCGGCCCTTGGGGGGGCTTTTCAATCTCCTAATCTTGCAATGATTTACAGAAATGTGGGTAAATGTAACCCCAGCAGGAGAGGGCCTTTCCGGGGTAGGTTTTTTCATCCCCTCTCCCGCTGGGAGAGGGTGAGGGAAGTTGGAGGCTGGGATCGACTCGGAGCCGCCCTCACCCTATCGGTTGATCGGTAAATCGCTCTAACCTGTCAGGAGGGTAGACCGTGGGTTTCCCAGCCGCACGTGTGGGCGACCTGACCACACATGGCTCGCCCTTGTTTCCGGGGCCCGGCAGCTTCGACGTGATCATCGGCGGCATGCCGGCCTGGCGGACGTTGCTCGATTTTCATGCCTGTCCCATCGTCAAAGGGCTGGTCCCGGATGTGGGGGGAGTGGTCATGATTGGCAGCCCGACGGTGTTCATCGATTTTCAAATGGCCTGCCGTGTCACCGACCAAGTGATCGAAATCCCCGGCGGGCCCAATCCCATCGTCATCGGTTGCCCGACCGTCATCATCGGCCCCTGATCAGGACGTCATACCGCCATGCTAGTGATCCGCCAAGAGCAGATGGAGATCTTGAGCAGACAGCGGCGACAGCAGTTTGAGGAGCGCCTGCTCGAACACTTGAAACAGGTGATGCCGGAGCGCTGTCAAGAGCTCGGCGATGACCGCCTGCGCGCCGAGATTCGCTACGGTATCGAGCGCGCCATGAGCTACGACATTGCGGCTGAACGGGATGTGGCCAGCTATCTCGCCGTGATGTTGCGCTTCGGTCGGGACTTCGATCAAAGCCCCGAGAGGCCTTGGGTGCAGTCGATTCTGACCGATCGTACCAGCAGCGCTGAGAATCGGTTACGGCGCCTACGGTGGCGGTTGAGCCAGGCTGAGGCGCCCTCTCCCTCCGGGAGAGGGCGGGGGTGAGGGAAGTTGTAGTGTGGGAAAGGGAACGGTAATTCCCCTGCTGATGGCTTCTGGGGGTGAACCTGGCGCCTATGCTCTGCGAGTGAGGGCAGCGTGAGGCCAGGCAAAGCCAAAGATGGCACTGGCGCTTCCGACGTGACCATGTAGTGATCAAGAAAGGATGCGCCACGTAACGCTGTAGCTCAGTCGACGAGGAAAGGAGCGGCGTGGACTTTTCCAATCGCATCGCGAACATGGGGGAAGGCCTGGACCAAGCCGTCGAACAAGCCGCCGCCATAGCTTCCTCGTCGGCTCAGCAGGCGCAGGACCAGGCGCAGCACATGGCCGATAAGGCTGTCCAGCATGCAGTGCAGGCGGCCGATGAGGCGAAACAGGCGGCGGATCAGGCGGCGAATCAGGCGGCGGCGGCGGCGGGGAGGGCCGCCGATGGGGCATCCCAAGCCCTGCAGAATGCCTATATGCAAGGACAACAGATGGCGGACCAGGCCAGCCAATCCGCAATGAACGCCGCCGAGGAGCAGCTGCAGCGCGTCGGCCAGGCAGTACAAGAGGCGGAACATCGACTCCAACAAGCGGCGCAGGAGGCACAGCAGGCCGTGCAAGCAGCCCAAATGACTGCACAGCAACAGATCGCCGACGCCACCAATGCCGTTCAGCAAGCGGCGCAACAGGCCGTTACCGCCGCGAAGCAGGCGGTCGCTGCGGCGCAGGAGGCTGCTACCCGGGCCGAGGAAGCGGCTGCCGCGGCAGCTGAGATAGCTGGCAGCAAGCTAGACGACATCGCCGCGACGCTCCCGTTGCCCTTCGGCGCCCTTCCAGTTGGCAGCCCGACGATGCCATGTCCCATTTCGGCGGCGGAACAACTGCTCGCGCCGTCGCTCATGGGCTTGCCCCAGCGGATCGACCACCTGAAAGACCTGGGGCAGCGTGCCCAGCAGACACTATCCCAGGCCATAGCATCGGTGGCTGATGGACTACAGAGTGGCGCCGAGCCGGCAGTGCAAGAGGCCCTCCATAGAGGACAACAGGCACTCCAGCAGGCGCAACAGTTTGCAGGAGAAGTTGTCGCCAAGGCTGCCGCCGCCGCCCAGGATTGGCAACGTCAGGCTACGACCGCCGCTCAACAGGCGCTCGAAGCCGCACGCACGGCAGGGGCAAAAGCCCAACAGGCGGCAGGACAGGCCCAGCAGGCCGTCTCGCAGGCGTGGGACAAGGCCCAAGAAGCCAAGAAGAAGGCCACGGAGACCATGCAGCAAGGTGCTGAATCGGCCATATCCTCAGCGCGACAGGCGGTCGGCACTGCAACCCAGGCGGTGAACCAGCAAGCCCAAGCCGCGCAAGCCGCGGCGCAGCAAGCGCTGGCGGCGGGGCAGGGGACCGCCGCCGCAGCCAGTCAGACCGCTCAGGAAGCCGCCCAGCGCGCCTTGGGAGCGGCGCAGCAGGGGGCATCACAAGCCCAAGCGGCGGCGGAGAAAGCTCAGCAAGCGGCCCAAGCGGCGCAGCAGGCGGCACAGAATGCCCGTCAAACCGCGGCCGAGAAGCTCGCAGGGCTGCGGCGCAATCCTTAGCTCCATCTCGTCCCTCTTGTAAGGGAGGGTGCAGGAGGTGTGAAGGAGACAGAACGTCTGATCGATATCGGTGAGGGGCGTCAGTGTCTGCCGCTGCCTCTATCTTGCCCTCACCCCGCCGTCTCCCGCAGGGGTGACCTTGACCCACGTCCTTGATGGAGGTTTTGCAATTCTTTGGAATTTCAGAGATGCTGATTTTTTGCGACCCTTGAAGGGACCTTTTAAATCTCCTAATCTTTCACTGATTTAGAGAAATGTGGGTAAAAGTAACCCCGCAGGGAGAGGGGGAATAGGGATTGCTGTATGGCTGGGTAAAGAAAAGCACGGAGGGCAAGGGAGAAGATGACCATGGGACGTAACTCCCTGCCAGAGGGCCTCGCTGCTCTCACTATAACGTGTATAACGGCCGTAGGACGAGAAACGGGTGAGCTGAAGCTCAGAGCGCAGCGAAGGCGTCGAGTCACCTCAAGATGCTGCATGATTCTGGGGAACGAGTCTAGGACGGCAGGGAAGCGGAGTTATTTGAGGATCGAGGCGATGAACTTCGCCAGGGTTTCAGGAACTTCCACACGATAAAAGACGCGAACCGATCGGATGCGGTAGCGCCGGATGACGTCTTCCCCACCCTGGAACTCGCTGCCGACGAAAGCGTGCGAGCCACCGCGGAAATCTTGGATGAAGTGCAGGAACCCCGCTTGCCCTGGGTAACGCTTGATCAAGCGCATGGAGGCCGTTTCAGGTAGACTCATGCCCGCTGCGGCGGCACGCTCAACGCAGGATTGATCGCACGACACGTAGACCGCAATGGTCACGTCCCCGCACCCATCCGACGACCAGAACACCGTCGTCGAGCCTTCGCTGAGGTCGTGCGCTCGCGTGCTGACCTTGAAGGTTTTGACCGCACACTCCACAGCGAGTTCAGTCCTCTGCTCGACCACTCCGGTCTGGCTGTCGATGAGCGACTCCCGTGTGGCTTCCACTCTTACGCGATGAGGCGTTTTCAGTTCGAGGATTGGCCCGAGTTGCTTGGTCTCACGCAAGGCGTCCAAAACCTGAGCTGGAATCGGCAATTCCTCGCCCAGAACCTGGCCCGGTCGGGTGTCATGATCCACCAAAAACGGGCTGACGAATTGCGCCACAAACTCTCGAACCTTCCCCTGTGGCCCATGCAGGAAGGTCGCTTGCTCGATCTTCGACAATCCCTTCGCTGGGACACTGATGTTCTCTCTCCAGGCTTGCTGCAGAAATTCTCCGGCTTGGTCCAGGATCACCTTCCAGACGATGAGGACGGGGCGCTCGATGATCGGCCAGACAGAGGTTTCCAGGGCCGCATCCTTGACATCCTCCTTGTCCTGAAACTGCTTGAGGGTCCACCATGCCTTCAGCACCGGCTGGGTCGATTTCTCGGAAGGCCTCCCTTCCTTGAATCCCACATACGCTAACTGAAAGAATTGCTCTTTCGGTATGTCATCGCCGATCTGCTGGCGGATTTCCTTCAGTGTCTGGAGATAGGCTTTACGACTGTCCGAGGTCGCATAGCGTTGCAACACCGCGACCCAGTCGGGCACCTCGGGGGCGAGCCCCACAGGGGCACTGGTCTCGATCGCCTGCTCAGCTCGGCGCGGCCATACATCCATCACGGTTCGCTTGAGACGGGGCAAGACCTGCGCCATGCGAGCCCATATCCGCTCCTCCGACGTCTGCACCGGGATCGGACCAGTGGCCGGCATCCCCGGAAGCAGGGGTCTAAGCTGTTCTAACGCGAAATCGATGACCCGCTGGTAGGGAGAGTGTTCGTCCACTACGCGGAGGGCCAGCAGACGCTGTTGCTCCCGACTCCTCCACCACGGCGACTCGCCCTGTGGAAACTCTTGCAAGAAGCGGCGCCAGGCCTCCAAGTATTGCCGCTGATAGTTCACCGTGAATTCCTGTAACACGGCTCGCATATCCGGCAATGCATCGCCGGCCCGTTGCAAAAAAGGCTGAAGGCTTTGTTTCCAGGCGTTGGGGGTGAAGGCTCCATCCACCCGTCCAGTTTGCAGGTCGCCTGCCGTCGGCGGTCCTTGCCAAATCGCCTGTGCGGTAACCGGGGCATACTGCTGATTGGCCCACAACACAATCTGCTGCGGGACAAACCGCCGACGGGAAAACCAGCGACGCAGGGCTTTCGACAGCCCATCCATCTCCCGCTCCAAAGGAGTCCTGGCCGTCGATGCCCAGTGCAGATAGGCTTCATAAGTCCTTTGCAGGTGCGCGACCCAAGGCGCTTGGGACGAACGCATCGGTGCATCCAGCATGAGTTTGTACTCAGGGCCGATGTCCGCTTCGAAGCTTGCTGGACAACCCTGCGCCGACAAACAGCGATTGATCAATTCGATGCGGTTGATGAGCAGGAAGACGAAAGGGATCGTCTCCGTGCTAGCGAGGACCTGCTGCGCCAGGCTGGCATCTAAAGGTTGCAGGATCTCAGTGGTGAACTTCTCGATATACCGCTGGCGTAACCGTCCTGCGAGCCTGCCGCTGCGGTCGAACAACAGCCGACTCCACGCGGGACGCTGGTGATTGTGCTCGAGCAATTCCTGCACCGCCTGTCGGCAATGCTCCGCCTGCTCCAGGAGATGTCCCCAATCGGCGCGATCGGCGGCGGGGCGGCAGCGTATTTCATCCACGGCGGCGTGGAGCGCGCGATCGTTCGTCGAGGCATGCGTCAGCAACACTACCGCGAGGACAATCAAGGCCAGGCAGAACGTCAAGCTGACGAGATCCTTCAGGCGACGCATGGCAGTGGCTTTGGCGGTGCGGCGGACGAGGGAGCGATCGCGTGGCAGCATGACGGAAAAGAGATCGTGCAGAAAGTACGCCTTGACTGCTCGCTCGAGCGGTCGCTGCTGGCCGTCGAAATGTAGCTCGCGACGTAAGAACGAGACGGGCTGGCCCCGTTGCTGAGCGCTGCAGAAGAAGAGGCCACGGAAGAAGGGCGAATGCTGATAGGGATTCTCGGCGAACAGAGTTTCGACGAACATCCCGAGCGGCTTCTGCAGGGCGCGGAATTCCTCTGGAAAACAGAAGAGCTTCTGCCGAAGCGTGGCCGACGGCGATGTGTCGCGGAGCAGCGTTAAGCGGAGTTGGTCCAATCGCTCCAGGATCCCCTCGAACATCGACTCGAAGCCCACCCCCTGGTGGGGTTCAGCCGCAAGGGCCGAGTCTTTCACATGGCCGAAGACCTGGTGCAGCGTCGCTTCGGGTAGACGCCCGCAGAACTCAGTAAAGCCTTCGATCAGGTCACAGCGGGTGATGAGGAGGTAGACGGGGAACTCGACACCGAGTTCGCGAATAGCCTCGTCCAGGCGTTTGCGTAGCTCGGCCGCCTCGGCCCGTAGCTCCTCCGCACCTCTCGTCGCCAGGGCATCGGCCGCAATGGCGATGATCACGCCATTGATCGGCTGCAGCTCACGGTAGTGCCTGAGCAGTTGCAGCAGGCGGTACCATTGCGCACTGTGGAGCTCCTGCGCCGCCGGAAAGGCATAGCCGCCTGCGGTGTCGAGGATGATGGCCGTGTTAAAAAACCACCAGTCGCAGCTCTGCGTTGGGCCGTCCACTGTGGTCGAGGCATGGGCGAAGGGAGAAAAGTCGTTGGCCACACTGCGCAACAAGGTCGTCTTACCCGATTGGGACGAGCCCAGGAGCAGATACCAAGGTAGGGCATAGAGTGCCAGCCCGCCGGTTTTGCGGATGTCAGGGGAATTTTTCAGGATGCGGATGGCTTCCTGGAGCTTGTCATGGAGTTGTCGATCGCTCTCGCCAGCGGCGGTGGTCGTTTGGCTTTCGGCACCTCGCATGCGCTCGAGGAAGCGCCTCTCCCGGTAGCGCGGCAGAAACCATTGCACCCACACCAGGATGCCCACCGCCAGGAGTAACACCAGCGCTGACCAGAACCATCCCCCCACCACGCCCCCCAACCAGACCCACCAACCTAGAGCGTAGCCGAGGATGACGAGGCCAAGCACGACGACGATGGCAATGGCCAGACCTACTTTCGATGGCAGCACAAGTTTCAGCCCATGCACCCAAGCGATCCCCATTTTCCCAAGCCTTGACTGCTTGAGACGTGAGGCTTACTCGCGATCTTGTGTCGTAATGAACAACACCGTCGCAGCGATCTCTGCCGGCGCGGGAGTCTGCGGAAGCGCGCGGCGCAGGTCGTTCAGGTAGGCATCAACTCCTTCCACGTCATATCTCGGCGCAGCGAATAGGGGCGTTCTACTCGCGATCACCGTCACGAGCTCGAGGCCATACGGGGGCTGGATCTTCCATTCGAGGCGCTGTGGGTCTGTCATTTTCCCGACGGTGTACTCGCTGTTCGCGGGAAAGAAATGGCGCGACTCCACGACATTCGGGAAAAGGTGCGCGACCTCTCCCTCGAAGGTGTAGAAGTCAACGTAAAGATAGCTATCGAAGGCCGTTGGTGTCTTAATGTCGATGATGAGATTTTCTCCGGCCAAATAGACCGGATGCGCCCCCCGTTTGTTCAGCGTGACCCCTAGTCCAAACCGCTGTGCCTCGCCGTGATCGTGATACGGCTCTAGGAGATCTAGAACTTGACAGAAGGGCTTTGGGATGACTTGGAGCGTCTCGTTAAGCTGCGCCACCCCCGGAATCCGCTGCACAATGGAGCGGACCTCGGCGCGTTGCGCCTCGCTGGCGACACGTCCCCCGAGTTCGACCATGCCATCGCGTAAGCCAACGGAGATGTTGGCACAGGATTGAACGCCGACGTGTTGCTCGATATCGGCGACGGTCAACGCAGGCGACGGTGGGGTGGTACTGGGGGGCTGAGGTTCCCAAAGCTTGTAAGCCAGAAAGACAGCCAGGGGCACCACGACCACGAGCAGGAGGGCGACTTTGAGAAGGCGCTGCAACAAGGGCTGAGTGATCGGCGTGGCGGCGGGGGGCGTGACGCTGTAGGGCTGCGGGGTCAGTTTGTCCAGATCTTGCACCTCCTCAACTGCTAGGGACAGCTGTTTGGCTTGCTCGTGACGAATCTGAGTCAGCTTGAGCTCATCCTCCAAGCCAAGGAAATAGCGGCCGGTAAACCCCAAGCCCAGCGCGAGGTAATAGACCTCACGCACATCCTTTTGGTCGGGGCGCAGCCGCTCCAGGCGCTCAAACACTTCTTCCCCGGCATTACGCGTTTGAAAGTATTCGAGCTGTAGGGGTGTGGCATTCCAACGACTATGATGTTCCCAGGCGGTATGCTTAAGAAGGACTTCATCCCCCCAGGCCAGAGCGGCGAAGCAAGCATCCTGAAAGTCTCTCTCGGGCACCCCGAGACGTTTGGCGGCGGCTTGCTGCTGGTCGAGCACAGCGGCGATGTCGCGACGAATCTGTTCATAGGGCCGCTGTGCCTGGCCCTGCTGGATCGTTTCTTCCAACAACAAGATGTAGGCAAAAAAGCGCGAGAAGAGTTCCGCCACGTCGGCCATCTTGGGGGATCCTATGCGGCTGAGATCACCAACAATTGCATGTCGGTTTGCTCTGGCGGCAGTTCGCAATAGACGGCGAGGTTCTGGCGCTGTTCAATGCGCTTCCATAGGTAATTATGGTGATCCAGCACGAAGTAACTACAGTGTGCACGTCGCGGTAATTCCTCAGGAGGATTCTCCAGGTGATCGAGGCGCACGCCGGGAATCGCTTGCTTGCGCAACGCATCCATCTCCTCCCGCGAGCAGATCTTGCCGGTCTCGGTGAGACGGCGCAGCAGTTCCCGCGGCGGCAGGTCGACGGTGATCGACAGGTAATACCGGTTGTTGCCCTCGAAGAATCGCTTATCGATATTGCCTGCGAAGTACTCGCCGTCGAACACCAGTGGCACGACATAGTCAGGCCCCCTGGTCAGCTCATTGAGCAGCTCTTTGACCAAGCGCACAGCTGGATCGAAACACTCCCAGAGCTGATCATGGCGATACGGCGGCAAAGGCCCGCCCAAGACCGACACCGCGTCAGAGAAGGTCGACAGCTCGCCGATCAACTGCCGCAACAGGGCATACATGTCGCACGGATGGGTCTCCTCTATTTCCAGGTGATGGTGGAACAGCGGTATATACCGATTGACGGTTTGCGTCATCAGCAGGAAGACGGCATCCTTGGTGCCAAGATTGACCGTATGGGCGTGGCGTTGGCTCTTGAACTCGGCTAATTCGCGACCTTTGGCGGTCAATAAATCGCGCAGTTCCTTCAACATGCCCCCCAGGACAGGCGAGGCATGAACCGTCAATGACGGTGGGATATAGCGCTTGGAGAGGACCACGCCACGGCCCTCGGCAACGCGCTCGAGTTCGGCGATTTTCACCAGCTCATAGTCTTGCGCAGATTCGATCTCATCGGCAAAGAGGATCTGCATTTCGTACATAAGATATTGTAGGGGCGTGCCGCGTCCATTCGGTGTCAGTAGATCCGGCGTCGGCGCTTCGTAAAGGCTATAGCGTCGGCGCTTGTCGGCGGCAGCCATCTCTCCTGCCGAAGGCTCGCGGGAATAGACGTTGTGCTCTTCCCCTTGCAGTTGCTTGAGCCCCAGATACACTCCTAACGCCTTGCCCCCGGGATCCAAGACCGCCTCGAAGGTGCGCGGACGCAGGCGAGCGTTGCTCGGGTAAGTTTGCCGTTGGAAGCGTACGATCGATCCTTCCCAGGTGATCAGTTCACACTGTTCGATCTCGAACCGAAAATTTTGCAGCCCCGCCTCGTTGACCTCCAGGGATTTGAGTCCCCAGCAGAAGGGGTACAGTGAGTGCATATACCGTCGCAAACGGGCTTCGTGGTAGCCGTCCTGCTGCTGAAAGTGCTGCGGCTGCAGGAACATTCCCTGGCCCCAGAAAATCGGGCGAAGCTGATCCATGCCATCCCTCCGCTCAACCAGAACTTGGCGTTTCGACGAGGCCACCAAGCCGACATCATTGCTTGCCCAGGCTGACGACCTCTACGCGTCGGTTCTGGCTCCGTCCCTCAGGCGTGTCGTTCGAGGCAATAGGCCGGGCTTCGCCAAAGCCTCGCACGACCAGGCGTTGCGATTCAATGGGGAAATGCTGCACCAAGTAGCGCTTCACGCTCTCCGCCCGGCGCTGCGACAGCGCTTGGTTATAGGCATCCGAGCCGACGCTATCGGTATGGCCTTCGATTTGCACTCGGTAGCCGTTGTATTGCTCCTGGATGAGCACTTTTCCGAGCTTGTCGATGTCCGGATAGTATTCCGGCAGAATTTTATCGGAGTTGAAATCAAAGAACACGTTTAGAGCAACGGAAGGCTTCGGCGCTGGCTGTGTCGTCGTTGCCTGTTGCGGTCGCTGCGGGCCGATGCCGCGCAGACGGACGTCTGACGAGGCCTCGGGGAAGAGCGACTTGGCGAGATCTTCCTCGGTATAATCAGTGCGCCCCCGAAAATCGGTGAGCGCACGCTTCTCCTGTGCCAGTAGGTCGGTGGGGACGACGGCGCCGAGTAGGATGCCCAGAAGAATCGGGAAGATGGTGAGCGCTGAACGTCGCATGGCTGCTCCCTCCGAGAGCGTGCACAAAGGTTAAGGCCAAATACCATGAGCCGGAAGGGCTCCCACCTCCTGAGTGCCACGCCATCGGCGGACGGGTCTATGGGGCGAGGCGATGTGCACCCCGGGAAGCGCTGATAGGACCCGCTGCATGAGCAGGGTATGTTGGAACGGTTTATGCGCGACATACTTCGGCTGTATGACAGGAGCGCCAGGGAGCGCGCCATCTGGAATTCCCGATCGATCGGGACTGCCACATCGTAGGAAAGACCACGAGGCCATCATGCCCCGATTATCAAGAGGAGAACTGGAGGCTGTCAAGCAAAAAATCCGCGTTTTCGCCCTGGGGTTTTCTACACCACACGGTTCTGGGTCCGACCCTCCAAGAACGCTACGACATTGGCGGCGCACAGATTGAGGCCATTCATCAAGGCTTCGGGCGTGGTCCCAGCGGTGTGGGGTGACAGCACAACGTTCGCCAGCGTGAGGAGCGGGTCGTGCGGATCGATGGGCTCGCGCTCGAACACATCGATGCCAGCGCCAGCGATCTTCCCATCTCTCAGGGCCTCGTAGAGCGCTTGCTGATCGACGAGCTGACCCCGTGCCGTATTGATGAAGATGGCCGTCGGCTTCATCAAGCCTAATTCTTCGGCGCCGATGATGCGCTCCGTTTGCGGCGAATAGCGCAAGTGCAGGGAGACGACATCGGCCTCGCGCAACACATCGGCCATGGTCGGCACATAGCGAAACCCCACCGCTGCCGCCTTAGAGGCATCCGGATGAAACGTCCAGGCGATCACCTGCATCCCAATGCCTTTGCCCAACTCGGCCATGCGTAATCCGATGGCACCCGTACCGATCAGCCCGAGCGTTTTGCCACACAGTTGGGTGAGCATCCCCCGCACCCATTCGCCGCGCTTGACTTGGGCGTCCAGGCTAGGAATTTTACGGGCCACCGCGAGCATCAACGCCAACCCCTGCTCGGCCACTGAGTCAGTGGCGGTGTTTGGGGTGTTGGTGACGGTGATCCCAAGGGCTTGCGCCGCCTGTAGGTCGATGTTATCCACCCCTGTACCCCAAACGGCCAGGTGCTTGAGCTGGGGGCAGGCCTTCAGCACCGCCGCAGTGAACTTGCTGTAGGCGCGGATGTTGACCACAGTGTGCGCGTCGCCAATGCGAGCGATCAACTCGTCCTCAGTCTCCGGCCGCGTCGTATGCAAAGCCACCTCGCCATGGTCCTGCAGGGTCCGCAGGGCCGGGGTATTCGAGATCACCGTCGGGAAATCGTCAGGAATGACGATCTTTGCGCGTATTTGGGACATGACTGCATCCTTCTAGCTCAGATACCGTACTGCCAGATCGCAGTAGAGCTCGATCGACTGTAAGTAGGTGTCGAGGTCGATATATTCATCGGGCTGATGCGCCAACTCGGGGATGCCGGGGCCGAAGATGAGAAAGGGCGCGCCGCTGGCTGGCTGGAAGACACTAGCGTCGGTGGCATATCCCGGTGTGGCCTTGGGGGTTGCCCGTCGGCCGCGCGCCGCGAGGCTCCCAAGGACGGCTTGGACAATCGCCGCATGCGGGTCGCTCGCCACCGACGCCCGCTCAGCCAAGACGCGGACGTCATAGCGAAACTGCGGCAGCATCTCGTGCAGGCCATCCAATGTTCGCCGAATTTCCTGGAGTAGGTTCTCGTGCCGCATGCCAGGGAGGGTCCGGAAGTCGATCGAGACTGTACAACGGTCGGGTACGACGTTCGTCTTGGCGCCCCCGACGATCGTCCCCACGTTCATCGTTGGCCTATCCAGCAGGGGATGGGGCTCATATGGCAACGACAGCCGATGCAGCGCCTGCAGGGCTGTCATCATGTGCGTGATCGCGTTCACGCCGAGATCAGGCATCGAGCCGTGCGCGGTTTTGCCATACGTCGTGATCTCCACCCAGAACGCCCCCTTCTCAGCGATGTACACTTCGAGGTTGGTTGGCTCGCCGATGACGATGGCCCCCACTCCTTGCAAGCCCCCCTTTTGCACCCAGGCTTTGGCGCCGAGCGCGCCGGTCTCTTCGTCAGCCATGCCGGAAACGATCAGGTCGCCTTTCAGGGCGATACCCGCCTTTTTCAGCGCCCCTATGGCCACCACCATGGCGACCAGTCCGCCCTTCATATCCGAGGAACCACGTCCATAGAGCCGTCCGCCGACGTTCACCGCGCCGAACGGATTATAGGTCCAGGCCCCAGCGCCGACGGGCACGACATCGAGGTGGCCATTAAAGACGAGAGCGGGTTTTTCGCCGCTGCCCTTGAGGACGGCCATCACATTAGCCCGGTTTCCGCCGAGATCGTCGACGATTGGCGCCAGGCCAATACGGGCGAGTTGCGCCGCCAGCCAATCTGCAGCTAACTTCTCATTGCCTGGGGGGTTCACAGTCTCCAGTTTGACGCACTCGGTTAATAAGCGCACGGCAGCATCGCGGTCGATGGGATACATGCGGTCACGCTCCTTACCAGCCTGAACGTGAGGAGTCAAGGCAGCGTCCCCACAGGGCTACTTGGCCTTCCATGGGGAGCAGGTTGTCGGAGTTAGCAAAGTCTATCCCAGATAGCCATCGATGTAAATGTTCTTCCAGGTAAGAGAGCTGACGTGCGTCCACCCTGAGACTCAGACGGGGCGCCTCGGATCCCCCGCATTGCTCGCAGCGTTGTAGGTTGATCATGATACTGCTTGATGTCTAACAGTAACCTTCTTACAATAAAGATCTAAAACCTGTTCAGAGAGTCGAGAGTCACCAAGACCGAATTGATCTTTCGTTCCAAATCATGACGATTTTTGAACAAAATCATGGTATACCGATGGCATCGTCAATACGCTATTATGATGGCCACTATCGTCAGTTGACCTAGATCTATGCAGCTCTTGATGCACCTCGCCACACGGCTGACTGGAGAGGCCCCACCCTGGTCGGGTATCGATCGCTTAGCTCTGTTGGTGTCCGGCGCCGGCAGCCCATTTTTAACACCGCTCTACACGGTTTGTGCGGTCATCTGGCCGTTAGCGGCGGACCACCGGCAGTTCATCGTCTGGAGTGGGATGATCGCCATTTTCTTCATTGGCGTCGGGCTCGCCTATGTCATCGTTCAGGTATTCCGCGGGAGAATCTCCGATGTCCATGTCTCGCAGCAATCGCAGCGGCATATGCCCTTCACAGTGGCGGTCAGCAGCAGCGCGGTAGGCGTTGTCATCCTCTGGTGGATCGATGCCCCCTGGCCGCTGGTGGCGCTCGGCAGTTCGTTCGCCATCTTAGGATTGTGCTTTGGCGTGCTGACGATCTACAAAAAGATCAGCATGCATGTTGCAGTGTCAGCCTCTTGTCTCACCGCTCTCATCCTTCTGTTCGGGTGGGCAGCTGTGCCCTTCATCGGTTTCCTCCCCATTCAGGCTTGGGCTCGGATATATCGAGGGCGGCACACGCCTGGCCAAGTCGTCGCCGGAGCGCTGTTAGCTCCTCCCTTGACCTTGCTGACCCTCATCCCCTGGCACCTATCGGGGCTGGTGGGCTAAGACGGCCCGGCCCGATTAACGGCTCCCCAACTGACCACTCGCGTCAGGTGCACGGCGATCATGGGATTCTCATGGATGGGCATGGCGCGGTACTGCGGGTACTTATCGCGCAGCGCCACGATCGCTTGTTCGAACGCCGGCCCGTCAGTGAGGATCTCCGCTCTCCCCTGCAAAAGGACATAGGACAACTGCGTCCAATCCTCATGGTAGTCATCGATCACCAGGGCGACACGCGGGTTGGCCCGGATGTTTTGTAAGCGTTTCAGCCGCTGCACTGGCACGCGCTTGGGCTTAGCGTCGGTGGGCGAGTACAGCGTCTCGTCCAGCACTACGTAACAGATCGGCAAGACCAGCGGGTGCCCCGCCGCATCGACTGTGGCCAGCCGGGCTATGCGATGGCTGCGGACGAAGTCTTGGACCGGCAGCGACCAATCGAGCACGTCAAGCCCTCCCCTCTTCCGCCCGCCAGACACGGCGAAAAAATCGTGTATAATAGGGCCGCCTCTGAACGCCTCTCAAAGGTTGATCTGTGCGGCACCTGACAAGGAGAATCGCGATGGCAGGCAAATTGTCGAAACAAGAGCTGGAGGCGCTGGCCAACATCACTACACCGACCATCGCCAACGCGATCGAAGTGTTCAACATCCAACCGCGCAACGTCGGTTTTATGACCCCGGATATTCGTTGCATCACCCCCGAGCTTGGCATCATGGTGGGCTACGCCGTCACTTGTACCATCATGGCCGAGCGGCCAGCCCCGCCAGGCCGGGAGGTGCCACGGCCCGACTGGTGGGACTACATCGCGACGATCCCTGAGCCACGCGTGGTCGTGGTGCAGGATCTCGATCGTCAGCCCATCGGCTCGATGTGGGGCGAAGTCAATGGCAGCATCCATAAGGCACTGGGATGCGTCGGTACCGTGACCGATGGCGGGGTGCGCGACTTGGACGAAGTGCGGGCCATGCGCTTCCATTGTTTCGCATCGTGTGTCTTGGTGTCGCACGCCTATGTGCATATCGTCGACTTCGGCATCCCGGTCAAAGTGGGAGGCGTGGTCGTCAAACCGGGCGACTTACTCCATGGCGATCAGCATGGTGTGAGTACCATCCCCGTGGACATTGCGGCGCAAATTCCCGAAGCCGTGGCCAAAGTGGAGGCGCGTGAGCGCCCGATCATCGAGGCTTGTCGGGCACCCGATTTCAGCGTCGAGAAACTGAAAGCGGTCTGGCAGCAACTGCGTGGCTGAGGATGGCGAGGTCGGGGTGGCGCTCAGTTACGCGGCCAAGGCACCCGCGATCGGCGCGTCGGCACCGGAGGCGGGGGCGGCAAGGGCACCGGGCGCTCCTCGCTGACTTCGAGCCGACGCTGTGGCAACGCGAGGGGGCGATTATCGGCGACGACCACCTTCAGGAACATGCCGGGCCGCAGGGCGTCGTCGTTGCGCAGTCGGTTTAACCGGGCGACATCCCAACGCCGCTCTCCCTCGGCCAGGAATTGTTGCCGGAGGCTTGCCAGGGTATCGCCGGGCTGCAGGCGATAGACATCCAAGCGCAAGCGCTCTCGCCGATCGCCATAGGGTAAGCCTTCGAGCCTGGCCTTGTAGTCATCTTCCTTGGGGTCGCTCGGGGCCTGCTCAGCGGCCAGAAGCTGCGCCAAAATGTCGGCTTTGGCGATGCGTTCCGCTGTCTCCGGATGGGTGGCCAGCATGCCATGATAGCCCGTGCCGGTCAGCCGCTCGCGGGCGCGGAGGCTGCGCAAAAACGTGATGAGGTAACGCGGGTCGTATCCGGCCTGCGACATGATCAAGAGGCCCGATTCGTCGGCCTCCAATTCCGCCTCCTGACTGTAGCTCCGTAAAATCGTCATCAAGGCCGCGCTGATGCCGAGGGGAGCCTTGCCCAGGTTGTTATCGGCGTTTCCCAGGGTGGCGCCCAACGCCATCGCCCCTAGCCCGAGCATCTGATAGCCAAACGCCCGCGTCATTTGTTTCGGGACATGGCGATGCGAGATGTGGGCGATCTCGTGCGCCAGAACCCCGGCCAATTCGGCCTCGCTGTTGAGCTCGGCCAACATACCGCGCGTGATGTAGACAAAACCTCCCATCGAAGCGAAGGCATTGGCCTCTGGCATGTCGACGATTTTGAACGAATAGGCGAAGGAGCGCGGACTACCGGCCCGCACCAGGCGTTGGCCGACTTCAGTCACGTAGGCTTGCAGCTTGGGTTCAGTATAAAATCCGAGTTTTTCGCCGATTTCCTCGTCGAGTTTGCGGCCGGTTTCGATTTCGCTGGTTTCGCTCATGAGGGTGAATCCACCCCCAGCGGCACCCACCGATTGCGACAGGCCGAGCAGGCCGACCCCCAACAACGCGATCATCACGATGATGCTCGCGCCCTGCAGACTGCTGCTAGATGACGTTTGACGATAGCCCATGCCGACTTCTCCCCGAGGATTTGCGGCAATGATGTCGATGGAGGCGATCAGCCGTCGGCGGTCGATGCTGCGAGAAAGTCAGAAGGCGAAGGAGAAGAAACCCAGGCCATGGGATGCTGCGCTCACGGTCGTACCGTCGGTTCAGAGTCAGTTGACGACTGGTCGATTCATGATAATAACAAAAGCCAGTCTAACAGAAAGCGGGGATGGGAACAAGCGTGTTGGCGACACTTGTCCTCCCTTCGATATGCGCGATTCTTCGGCTTATGAAGGAGTCCTTATGCCTTACACCATGCCTAGGCTCTTGCCCACCAGCGTCGTCGGCAGCTACGCGACGCCCAGTTGGCTTTATAGCGCGTTGGAGGATATGCGCCAGGGCAAGTACGGCCCGACGGACATCCAGGAGACGTTCGACGACGCCGTGAACATGGCCATACGCGACCAGGAGTGGGCCGGTGTCGACGTCATCACCGATGGCGAGATGCGACGCTGGATGTTCGTGCAGGGGTTTTATCGATATTTCCAAGGGTTGGAACAAGAGGAACCGTTGCGGAAAATGGGGGTTTATGGGTACGATAGCCCGGTACGCTACCACTTGGTCGAACCGATTACCGCCCCCGATGGGCTGGGCGTTGTCGAGGAATTCCGCTATCTGCAGGCTCACACCGAGCGGCCGATCAAAGTCACCTGCGCCGGGCCGTTGACCCTAGGCATTCACATACGCCTCAAAGACACCCGCGTCTACAAAGACCGCCTCGAACTGTCCTATGCGCTCGCCTGCATCGTCAATCGCGAACTCAAACGCGTCGTGGCCGCAGGGGCGCAGTTTATCCAGATCGATGAGCCGTCCTACGCCATCATTCCAGGCGACGTCAAGCAATGGATCGATCTCTTCAATTCGACGGTAGAGGGCGTCGAGGCCAAGATTGCCCTGCACATCTGCTTTGGCAACCTCGCCAGCCGCCCACGCGGCAAGCGCAGTTACCGCTGGATGTTTCCAGCCCTGCTGGAGGCGAAATGCGATCAACTGGTGCTGGAATTTGCCAACCGTGAGCTGGCGGAAATCGAATTATGGCAAGAATTCAGTCCGGACAAGGAATTGGGGGCGGGCCTCGTCGACATCAAATCGTTCTATGTGGAAACGCCCGAGGACATCGCCGAGCGCATCCGGCACGTTTTGCGATACGTCCCGCCGGAAAAGCTGTGGATCAACCCGGATTGCGGATTCTTTCAATTGCCACGGTGGCTCTCTGCGCTGAAGTTGAAAAACATGGTGGCGGGAGTACAGATCGTCCGGCGGGAACTGGGGGCGTAACGGTTGAGCCGGCGTCGGCCGCCCACAAGCCCCGATACTGGCCGTGGAGGGGGCGGCACGACGCCATCCATTCTTGATGCGAAGGCTGCGGAGAGTTCCGATGCGATCTGCGCGCGTTAGTCGCCGGCTGGCGCCGCTAACGCCGGGTCGGCCTTGGCTTTTTCCGCTCGCCTCTTGAACGCCGGCATCACTTCCTTGGCAAACCAGGTCAGCTGCTCAAGGATGATGTCCTTGGGAACCCCCACGCTGGCGCTGCCGACGTTGATATACTCCAGCCCTGGGTATTTCTCCTCCAGCGACTGCAGGTAGGCGATGAAGCCTTCCGGCGGACCACAGTACCACGACCCCGCCTTGCAGGCATCCTCCAGGGTCGGGATGCGCGCTTCGGCCCAGCCACCTCGGCGCCCAATGGCGTCGAGCTGGGCCGGCGTCAAGCCTCTGACGAAGCCCAACGGTCCGAACATCTTGACGTATTCCTCATAGAACGGCGTGGCCTCGCGGATGGCCTTCTCCCGCGTCTCGGCCAGATGGAAGCTCACGCCAATGCAGAGATCCTCACCAGGCTTAAGGTCGATGCCAGCCCGCTGCGCGGCCTCGCGATAGGCATGGATGGGGGCCTCGGCCATCAGGGCTGAACCGCCGCCGACGATGCCTTTGATGCGGTGCTTGATCATGAAGTCCAGCCCGCGTGGGCTGGCGCTGACGATCGGCTGCCAACACTCGACAGGCCGGCGTATCGGCCGGGGCACGAGAGTGATCTCTTTGAGTTCGTAGCCGCGGTACGGCACCTTGGGGGGAATCGTATAGTATTTCCCCTGATGCGAGAACGACTCCTCGTTGAAGGCTTTGAAAATGATGTCGACCTGCTCTTCGAACAGCTCGCGGTTCGCCTCCTGGTCCAACATCGGCGAGCCAAAGGTTTCCACCTCGCGGGTGTGATAGCCGCGGCCGACGCCGAAAATGATCCGGCCATTGGTCAGGTAATCCGCCACGGCGAAATCCTCAGCCAGCCGCAACGGATGCCACATGGGGGCGATATTAAAGCCACAGCCGAACCGCAAGCGCTTCGTCACGTGCGCCAGGTGGACATAGAACAACAGCAAATTCGGGATGCACTCATAGCCTTCGCGTTGGAAGTGATGCTCAGCGATCCAGAAGATGTCGTAGCCCAGGTCATCCAGGAGTCGCGCCATGGCCTCCGCCTTGTCGAAGGCGGTGATCAGGTGCTCGTTGGGGTAGAGCCGCTCGTTGACGGGAGTGGCATATTGGCCCCTGTCCTCCATATCAACGTGGCCAGCATACAGTGTCGAAAAATATTTGAGCATGAGAATCTCCTCAAGCCTCGCGCGCTAAATAATGCACATAGACTTCCCGCCCCTGCTCATCCGTTTCCGTATCCTGTCGCAACAGACGAACGGCCTTGGCCGATTTCGCCCAGCCCTGAATATCGCCGAGGGAATTGCGATCCGTCGCCAGCACCTTCAAGATTTCCCCTGCATTGAGGGTTAACACCTCTTGCCGCGCTTTGATCAGGGGATAAGGGCACTTCTCGCCACGAACATCCAGGGTTTTCGTCGGTTGAATCGCTTCGCTCATACGACCCGATCTCCTGAGTGGCGTTTCGGCCTGGAGCCTGCGGTGCCACCGGGCCAACCGCCTGTTCAGCCCGTGCGGCTTGGCTCTCCGAGCTAACGATGCATAAAAAGATCATACACCAAGCAACCGCAGCGTCAACCCTTTTTGCACCACCCGGTCGATTCTGACTTGACAGCCCCGGCCTCCTCTCCGACAATGGCCCTGACCGAACGCTTGTTTGTGAGGGGTTCGATGCGAGGGCCTTCTGCTTAGCCGCCGTATTCGGCCGCTCACTCAATAGCTCGCCCCGTTGCCCATGGCGGCAAAGGATGCTACGATAGACAATAACTAACGGTTTCGTCGAGGGCTGGATCGATGGCACCCTTGCCCCTAAGCGCCGGGTGAATACCCCCTCTGCCGGAGGTGGCGGGCCGAGGCGAGGGTAGTCGCAGCCCTGCACAGACTTGGAACCGCCCTCACCCTAGCCCTCTCCCGCGAGGAGAGGGAATGGTGGCTCCCTGCTGGTGGCATCTGTGGCTCGATCCTGGCGCTTATGCCCTCGATCTTATAGCGTTGGGTCTCACGAAAGGAGAGCGATCGTGCGAGACGCCGTCATCGTCAGTGCCGTCCGAACGCCAATTGGTTCATTTAACGGAGTGTTAAGCAGCATTCCTGCGCCCAGACTCGGCGCACTGGCCGTCGCGGAAGCGGTTCGACGCGCCAATATCACCACGGACGCGGTGCAGGAAGTGATCATGGGCAACATCCTCTCCGCCGGGCTGGGTCAAGCTCCAGCACGGCAAGCCGCGCTGTATGCCGGGTTGCCCGACACCGTGGAGGCCCTGACCATCAATAAGATGTGCGGCTCAGGGCTGAAGGCCGTCATGCTGGCGGCGCAGGCTATTCAGTGCGGCGATGCCGACGTCATCGTCGCTGGCGGCATGGAAAACATGAGCCAGGCCCCATACCTGCTCGATAAGGCGCGTACAGGCTACCGACTGGGCCATGGCCAGATCCTCGACAGTCTGCTGCGCGATGGACTCATCGACGCCTACAACGACTGCCATATGGGCGAATGCGCCGAACTGTGCGCCGAAACGTACCAATTGACGCGCGAGGAGCTCGATGGCTACGCCATGCGCAGCTACCAGCGGGCGCTTAAGGCCCAGCGCGAGGGCTTGTTCAAAGAGGAAATCCTGCCGGTCCAGGTGCCGCAGGGGCGTCGCGAACCGTTATTGGTGGAGCACGATGAAGAGCCCGGGCGCGTCGATTTCGATAAACTGCCCCAGCTCTCGCCCGCTTTCAAGAAGGATGGCAGAGTGACGGCGGGCAATGCCTCCAGCATCAACGATGGCGCCGCCGCGGTCGTCGTCATGGGGCGAGATGTGGCCGAGAAGTTGGGCGTACAGCCGGTGGCTCGCATCGTCGCCCAGGCAGCTCACGGCCAGAAGCCTGAGTGGTTTACGACAGCGCCGGCCGGGGCGATCAAGAAAGTATTGGCAAAGGCGGGGCTCAGCCTTGGCGACATCGACCTCTTCGAGATCAACGAAGCCTTCGCCGCGGTGTCCCTGGCGATCAATCGCGAGTTGAGCCTGGATGAAGGCCGGGTCAACGTCAATGGCGGAGCGGTGGCGCTGGGGCATCCGGTAGGCGCTTCGGGAGCACGGATTCTGACGACGTTACTGTATGCCATGCGAGCCCGCGACGCGCGCCGTGGCGTGGCGTCGTTGTGCTTGGGCGGTGGGGAAGCCGTGGCGATGGTCGTGGAAACCCTGTAACGGTGCCCCACCTGTAAGGATGCTCTCTTATGATGCACGGCGACGATCTGGACGGTCTTCAGCGGGAACAGGCACGGTGGGAACGGGAGACGCTGCAACCGGCGCTAACCCGTTTCCCAGAGCGCCGTCCCGTCTTCAAAAACACCTCGGGCATTGAGATCCAGCGGCTGTATACGCCGCTGGATCTGCGCCACAGCGATTATGTGACTGACCTCGGCTTCCCCGGTGCCTTTCCCTATACGCGCGGGGTACATGCCTCGATGTACCGCGGCCGGCTGTGGACGATGCGCATGTTCGCCGGGTACGGCACGGCCGAAGATACCAACCTGCGGTACAAATACCTGCTGTCGCAGGGAAACAACGGCTTGAGCGTGGCCTTCGACTTGCCGACGCTGATGGGCTGCGACCCCGACGACGCATTGTCGGCCGGAGAGGTCGGCAAATGCGGCGTCTCGGTGGCTTCGCTCAAGGATATGGAGACGCTCTTTGCCGGCATTCCCTTGGGCGAAGTCACCACCTCGATGACCATCAACGCCCCAGCCGCCGTTTTATTTGCCATGTATGTGGCGGTGGCCGAGCAGCAGGGAGTGCCGCTGGCAGCGCTGCGGGGCACCCTACAGAACGACATCCTCAAGGAGTACATCGCGCAGAAGGAGTGGATCTATCCCATTCGACCCTCGATGCGCATCATCACCGATATGATGGCCTGGTGCACGGAGCATACGCCGCAGTGGAACACCATCAGCATCAGCGGCTTTCACATGCGGGAGGCCGGCGCCACTGCCGTCCAAGAGCTGGCCTTCACCCTGTACGACGGCTTCACTTATGTCGAGGAGGCGATCAAGGCGGGACTGGACGTCGATGCCTTTGCGCCGCGGCTGTCGTTCTTTTTTAATGCGCATAATGACTTCTTCGAGGAGATCGCCAAATATCGTGCCGCTCGTCGCCTTTGGGCGCGGGAGCTCTCACGGCGCTTCCACCCTCAGGATGAGCGCTCGCTGTGGCTGCGCTTTCATACGCAAACCAGCGGCGAGAGCCTCACCGTGCAGCAGCCGTACAACAACGTCGTGCGAGTGGCCATTCAGGCCTTGGCGGCAATCCTCGGCGGCACCCAGTCGCTGCACACCAACGCGCTCGACGAAGCCTATGCCTTGCCCACCGAATTTGCCGCCCGCCTGGCCTTGCGCACGCAACAGATCATCGCTCATGAAAGCGGCGTCACCGACGTGGTGGACCCGCTCGGCGGCTCCTACTACCTGGAAACCCTCACCAACCAGATGGAGGCCGCAGCCGCCGACTACTTCCGCAAGTTGGACGACCTCGGTGGCATGATCGCTGCCATCGAGAAGGGCTTTCCACAACGCGAGATCCGCGAGGCGGCCTATCAATATCAACGCGAGATCGAGCGTCGGGAGCGCATCATCGTCGGGGTAAATGAGTATGTGATGGCGGAGGAGGAACCGCTCGACCTCCTGGTCATCGAGCCGGCGGTGGAGAAGCGCCAGATCGAGCGCGTGCGGGAGCTGCGCGGCAGTCGGGACCAACAACGCTGGGAGCGCTCGCTGGAGGTGCTGCGCAAGGCTGCCGCCGGCAGGGACAACCTGATGCCGCCGCTCATCGACGCCGTGAAGGCTTCTGCCACCGTGGGCGAAATCTGCAACGCCTTGAAAGAGGTGTTCGGGGAGTACGAAGAGCCGCTCGAACTCTAAGGGGCGAGGAATGGCATGATCCTCCGCGTCGAACGAAATCCCAATTGTATCGACCTCGAGCCGACCGAGCTGCACGAGGTTTCCCCAGCTGTTGAGGTGTCTCGTGTTCGCGTGCGCTGGAAGTATATGCCCTGTGACTCCGACCACCTGGAAGAGGAACTGGTGTGGTCGGATGTCTGGGGGTGGTCCAGTCGGGGAGGCGGAAGTAGGACCCTGGCGTATGCGCAGCGGGTCATCGATCCGGACGGAGACGAAGGCGTCGTCATCTACGGCGATGACTGGGGGATCAAAGTGCGGGTGCGGGATGAGGTGATCGGCCGCAACATCCTCTGGGTGGCGCTCGATCAGGTCCGTGACAATCTCCCCGCCGACGTGCTCGAAAAGCTGGGGTTTGCCGCACATTAATATCGAGGATGGAAGAGCGCCCACCCAAAAGGTCGAGGCGAGAAGATCGGACATAGGTGCTAAGTGATCTTCTGGCCTGGATCTTCGAGCATCGGCGTTTTACCGCTCGCCCCATGGCCATGGATACACCGCTGCCGTCTGCGCCATATCAAGCGGCCAAATGATCCGCTTGAAGCCTTCTTGCCACTGCACCAGCACGATCTGATGCCCGATCTGTTCACCCGTCTCAGGATCTAACCGAAAGTCGCCATAGAAAGTCCGGCAGGCCAGTCGTCGGGCGGCCTGGCGTAGATCGGCATCCGCACAAGTTCCCGCCTCGGTAACGCACCGTTGGAGAATAAGTCCAGCCGCATAGGCCTGCGCGGCGGGATAGTCTGGGGGTTCCCGAAAGAGCCGTCGGTAGCGCTCCACGAACGCCGACGACGGCGGCCCGACATCCGGGAGGGCCTGGCCCTCCGGCTCCCACTGACTAGGACCGATGCAGCCCTCGGCCGCCTCCCGCAAGTCCTCGCGGAACACCTGTATAGGGGCGGCCACCACGGCGAGTATATCGACGTCGAGCTGCAAATCGGCCAAGGCACGTACCAGGGCCACATCATCGACATAGCGCCCGACGCCGACGATGATCGAGGGTTGGGCCGCCGCAAGCTGGTGCACCAACGCTGGCATCTCGGCCGGCGACTCGGGATAGAACCACGCAGGGCCAGGAGCCAGTCCCAGACGCTCAGCCTGTTGGCGTGTTCCGGCAGCGACCTCGGCGGCGAAGGGACTGCGTTGACGCTGCACGATCGCCATACGGTCGTCGCTCGAAATGTGCCTGGCCAGGCAGGCGAATAACCCAGCGAAATAGCGGCTGGCGGGAGTGGGAAGGTTGACGAGCCATTGAAACCGTTGCGGCATCAGATCATCCGACGAGCCACCATGGTTCCACATCACCTTGCCATGCGCCTCGGCGACCTCCGCGGCGGCGCGTGTCAGACCACTGCTGTATGGCCCGATGAGAAAATCCACACGATCGTGTGCAATGAGGCGCTCGATCGATGACGCCAGCCTGGCGCGTCGGCTGTGGTCGTCATAGAGGACCAGTTCGAGCGGAAGGGCACGTCGCAAGCTGGGGACGTACAGTCCGCCCTGGGCATTGGTATCCTCCACCCACAGACGTAATCC